>Ga0187779_10000432_pt1 | contig 28413 bp, 15 predicted proteins | sample 1015_Q2_SP10_10__FD_132435 | JGI IMG/M metagenome (GOLD analysis project Ga0187779, IMG submission 132435) | Tropical peat soil microbial communities from peatlands in Department of Meta, Colombia - 1015_Q2_SP10_10_MG | ecosystem: Environmental > Terrestrial > Soil > Wetlands > Peat | place... | reverse complement strand
TTCAATCGGTCCCGGTCTCGTTGGCTCAAGGCTATCCGCTCCGTCTCCATGGCCCCCCCAGCCACCCATGAAAGCGGACATTTCTACTTTGCTCAAACCGGACATTCTCATTTTGCAGCGACATCGGAAATGGGTGCGTTGACTTGGAGTTGGGGGGAACCTAAGATGGCGCCACATGAGCACGGACGCGCGGATCGGTAAGACGATCAGTCATTACCGGATAGTGGAACGGCTGGGGGGCGGAGGGATGGGGATCGTCTACCGCGCGGAAGATACGCGGCTGAAAAGGTCCGTCGCACTGAAGTTCCTGCCGGAAGAGCTGGCACGAGACGCGCAAGCGCTGGAACGATTCAAGCGGGAGGCGCAAGCGGCGTCCGCCATCAATCATCCCAACATCTGCACCGTGTACGACGTGGGCGACGAAGCCGGCGAAGCCTTCATCGCGATGGAATGCCTGGAAGGGCGGACGCTGAAAGAGCGGATTGAAGCGGGGCAGGTGACGGGATCGCAGTTGCTGAAATGGGGGATCCAGATTGCGGACGCGCTGGAAGCGGCGCATGCGAAAGGAATCGTGCACCGGGACATCAAGCCGGGGAACATTTTCATCACCGCGCGAGAAGACGCAAAGATTCTGGATTTTGGACTGGTCAAGCAGACCCCTGGCGGAATGGCGGGCGGGGTGTCGTCGCTGCCGACGGTGACAGACGAATGGATGCTGACGACGCCTGGATACGCCATCGGGACGATGGCGTATATGTCTCCGGAACAGGCGCGAGGGGAAGAGCTGGATGCGCGCACGGACCTGTTTTCGTTTGGCGCGGTGTTGTACGAGATGGCGACGGGGCAGCAGGCGTTTCGAGGCAATACGGCGGCGCTGATCCACGACGCGATTCTGAATCGAGAGCCGTCCGGACTTTCGAGCACGCGCGCATCCAAGACGGGCGCGGGTGATGCGGCCATCGTGAAGCTGGCGTTCCCGGGCGACGGATTGAAGCCGATCTTGCGGAAAGCGCTCGAGAAGGAGCGCAAGCTGCGGTACCAGAGCGCGGCGGACCTGCGAACAGACCTCGAACGGCTGCGAAGAGACACGGAAACGGGAGTGATCCGCGCCGAAGGAGCGGCGGGGAACGGCAGCGCATGGAAATGGGTGTGGCTCGGCGCGACAGGGCTGGCCCTGGCGTCCGCGCTCGCGGCAGTCTTCTATTTGCGCACGGCGCCGAGCGCAAAAAAAGAAGCAGGGAAATGGGAACAACTTACGTTCTTCACGGATTCGGTGGTGTATCCGGCATTGTCGCCGGACGGAAGGATGCTGACGTACTTGCGAGGGGAGAGCACGTTTCTGGGGCCGGCGAACGTGTACGTGCAGATGCTTCCTTCGGGTGATCCCGTTCAATTGACGCACGACAATATGGCGCAGCTAAGTCCGACGTTTTCGCCGGACGGGACGAAGATCGCGTACGGAACCGTGGACCCATGGGACACGTGGGAAGTGGGGGTGCTGGGAGGCGCGCCGAAGCCGCTGCTGAGGAATGCGTCGTCACTGAACTGGATCGACGGCGGGAAGCGGCTGCTGTTCAGCGAGATCAAGAGCGGCATGCACATGGCGCTGGTGACAACGGATGAGGGACGGGGACACAGCCGCGACGTGTTTGTGCCGGCAGGTGAACGAAGCATGGTGCACCACTCGTACTTATCGCCGGATGGCAAGTGGGTCCTGATCGTAATGATGAACAACCAGGGAATGCTGACGCAGTGCCGTGTGGTGCCGTTTGACGGCAGCGGGCAGGAACAACTCGTAGGCCCTACGGGATGCGAGTGCCGAGCGGGGGCTTGGTCGCCGGACGGAAAATGGGCTTACGTGAGCGCGGAGAAAGACGGAGCATTCCACATCTGGCGGCAGAGATTCCCCAAAGGCGAGCCCGAGCAGGTGACGTCTGGAGCGACGGAAGAAGAAGGGATTGCGATGGCAGCGGACGGAAAGTCGCTGGTCACGTCGGTGGGAACGCAGGACAGCAGCATCTGGATTCACGACGGGAAGGGAGACCGGCAACTGTCCTCCGAAGGGGACACGATGGCAACCACATTTTCGAGCGGCGGGGAGCGGTTGTATTACCTGAAGAGCACCGCGCGGAATCCGAAAGCGGAATTGTGGAGAGTGGATTTAAAGAGCGGGCAAGAAGAGCGGCTGCTTCCGGGTTACAGCGTCGAATCGAAGCTCGACCAGAAAAACTACTCCGTATCGGCGGATGAGAAGCGGATTGCGTTTGCGATGAGAGACGAGGACGGAAGATCCCACATCTGGATCGCGCCGACGGATCACCGGGGTTCGCCGGTGAAGCTGGAATCGAAAGACAGCGAAGATTCGCCGGAATTTCTGCCGAACGGAGATTTTCTGTACCGGGTGACACGCAGCGGGAAGAACTATTTGTACCGGAGGAGCGCGAATGGTGGCGACGAGAAACAGGTGCTCGATCACGCGATCATTGAGTTTCCATCGGTGTCGCCAGACGGAAGATGGGCGGTAGTGGCGTTGGGCGACGAGCGCGATGCGGCCCATCCGTATCGCTCCTTCGCGTTTCCGCTGGATGACAGGGGCGCGCCGGTGACGGTCTGCCATGTCTATTGTGTGGTGAATTGGAGCCGGAACGGCGAGGAGATGTTTGTCAACCTTTTTGAGACCAAAAGCGGGAGCACGTTCTTTTTGCCCACGGACAAACGAACGGGGCTGGCAAAATTCCCGGAGGACGGGACCGCCGGGAATGAGGAACTAAAGAAGTTGACGAAGAGCGAACCGCTGGAGAAATTGGTGGAGTCCGAGGTGGAACCCGGAGTGTATTCGTATACGCAGGTGAAGGTGAGAAGGAATTTGTACCGGATCTGGCTGACGGAGTAAGAGAGTTTCAGGAGGGAATCGGTGAGAAAAGCGATGTGGTTGCTGATCCTCATGTTTGTGGGAAGTGTGTGGGCGGGGGCGACGATAGCAGCACAGGAGAGCGGGGCAAGTGGAGCGCAGGCGCCAGCGACGGCGCAGACGGCCACGGTGGAAGCTCAGACTGCAACGCCGGAGAAGATTACGAAGTACACGTTGCCGCCGGAGCGGGACAAGAAGGCGCGGGCGCTGGCGGCGGTGCGGCTGCGGACTCGGCTGGTCGAGATGGTGTACGGGCTGGTGGTGCTGCTGGTGGTGCTGTGGTGGAAGCTGTCGCCAAAATACCGGGATTGGGCGGAGAAGGCGAGCGCGAAGCGGTTTGTCCAGGTGCTGATCTTCGCGCCGCTGATTGCGCTGTCGATCGACGTGCTGTCGCTGCCGACGGGGATTTATGACAACTGGCTGGACCGGCAATACGGATTGTCGGTGCAGGGATGGGGCTCGTGGTTTTGGGATTGGACGAAGGGCGAACTGCTCTCAGTGATCTTCACGATCATCATTGTGTGGATTTTGTACGCGGTGATCCGGAAATCGCCGACACGGTGGTGGTTTTATTTCTGGCTGGTGACCATTCCGCTGGTGCTGGCGCTGATTTTCATCCAGCCACTGGTGATCGATCCGATGTTCCACAAATTCGAGCCGCTGCAGGCTAAGGATCCGGGGCTGACGGCGGAACTGGAGAAGATGGTGAACCGAGCGGGAGAGTCGATTCCGCCGGAGCGGATGTTCTGGATGGGAGCGGGAGAAAAGACCACCGAATTGAACGCCTATGTGACGGGATTCGGCGCGTCAAAGCGAATTGTAGTTTGGGATAACACCATCGCGAAGATGAACACGCCGCAGATTGTGTTTGTGACAGGGCACGAGATGGGGCATTACGTCCTGCACCATATCCCGAAGGGAATTGTGTTTACGGAGTTGGTGCTGCTGGTGGTGTTTTATGTGGGATATCGGCTAATTGGATGGGTGCTGCGGCGCTGGGGGCCGGGATGGGGGATTCGGGATCTGGCGGATCTGGCGTCGTATCCGGCGCTGCTGTTGCTGGTGTCGGTGCTGGTGACGCTGGTGGGGCCGGTGCTGAGCACGTATTCGCGGTCGGTGGAACATCAGGCGGATCAGTATGGGCTGGAAGTGACCCACGGGCTGACGCCGGATTCAGGGCAGGTGGCGGCGCAGGCGTTCAACATTCTGGGGGATGTGGACTTGTCCGATCCGGACCCGAAGCGGTGGGTGATTCTTCTGTTTTATGACCATCCATCGATTCCGGACCGGATTCAGTACTCGCTGCATTACGATCCGTGGGCGAACGGGGGAACAGGGGAGTTTGTGAAATAGGAAGTGGCGAGAGAAGAGCAGAGAAGAACGAAAAGGCTAGCGCAGAGACGCGGAGGGCGCTGAAGAGACGCAGAGAAGAGGGATTCACCACAGAGGACACAGAGGGCACGGAGGGAAGAAGAAAAGAAGGGAAAGAGTGACGGCGCTTAAGTATGGTGACTGTGGTCACAGGGAGGAGTGACTACGGTCATGGACGTGAGTGCTGTGGAACGGATATGGAGGTTCAACAAACACGGGTGTGGAACAGCGGCAGAAACGGGCATGTAGTTCCGGGCCATGAGCGGGCGGCGCGAGGTAGGAGACCATGGCAGAGCAGGCGGAGAGGATTGAGCCGGGACTGGGCCAGGTCTATGAGCGGCTGGAGGAACTTGAGAGACGCGTCGCGGCCCTGGAAAAACGCGAGGCGGCAAGCGCCAGCACAGAAGTAGAGAGCATCCTCGGAGTTATACCCAAAGAGAAAGAAAAGAAGACGGGAGCGACCAGTGCCGTGCCGGTCTTAGGCAAGGCGGTGCTGGCGATCGCCGGCGCGTATCTACTGCGCGCGATGGCGGAATCGGGTGTGGCCCCTCGCTGGTTAATGCTGACGATTGGCATTGCGTACGCGGGGTTATGGGTGGTGTGGTCGGCGCGGAGTCATGGAAAGAGCCACTTCGCGAGCGAGACTTATGCGTTGAGCGCGGCGGCGATTCTGGCGCCGTTGCTGTGGGAAGGAACGGTACGGTTCGGGACGATGAGCGCGGCGGTTGCCGCAGCGGTGTTGTTGGGCTATGTGGCGCTGTCGTTGGGGCTGGGGTGGAAAGAGAAACTGGAGGCAATTCCGTGGGTGGCGGTGGTCGTGGCAGTGGGAACCGCCATTGGTCTGGTGATTGCGACACACGAGCTTCGAGCGCTGACCATAGGGCTGCTGGCGATGGCGACATGCGTGGAAGTGGCCACGTGGAGCGGAAGGTGGGAAGGTCTGCGGGTGGTAACGGGCCTTGGCGTGTTTTTCGGGATGGGATTGATCGCCGTGGTGATGACATCGAGGGAAAGAATTCCGGAAAGTTATCGAGCGATGAGTGCGGGGGAAGTGGTCGCCCTTTGCATGGCGATGGTCTTGCTTTATGGAGTGAGCATGGCGGTGAGGGGAGTTGGATTGGGAAGGCGATGGACGATTACCGAAGTATTGGAGGCGGCGGCAGCGGATGGACTGGGGACGTGGGCCAGTCTGCGAGTGGCGCCAGGGGGAGCCGTGTTATGGGGTTCGACATTTTTGCTGATGTCGCTTGTATTCTACTGGGCGGCGCTGCGGAGATTTGCGCAACCGGCAGAGAGTGACGGAACGAGTGCCAGCGAGAATGCCAGTGACACTCGTTGGGACAGGCGGGTGAGCGCAAACTTTGCGGCCGGGCTGATGCTGCTGGCGAGTTATCTATTGTTCAGCGGAGATTGGCAGGTGCTGTTGCTGAGCGCTGCGGCGGTAGCGGCCGTTGTCGTTTTCACGCGGACAGGTTATCTGAGCCTGGGGATACACGGAACGTTTTATCTGCTGGCTGCGGGGACCGGATGCGGGCTGTTCGGATACGCAGGAAGAGCGCTGGCGGGGACGGTGCCGGGATGGCCGGAGTGGGGCTTCTGGGTGACGGCCGCAGCGGGGCTGGCGTGTTACCTGTTGGGCTCCCGGGCATCGGGAGATGGTTGGCGAGCGCGTGCACTGTGGGTGGTGCCGGCGGCGGTGGTAGCGTGCGCGCTGGCCGGAGCGTTGGTCGCGGGAGTCGTGGGCACGGGGGTGGGTGTATTAAGCGCGTCGAGACTCTCGATGGTGCGGACGATCGTGACGTGCGTGATGGCGTTGGGTTTGGGATACGCGGGATCGCGGTGGAACCGCGTGGAATTGGGCTGGGTGGCGTACGGCGCGATTGGGTTGGGAGCGTTGAAACTGGTGGCGGAGGATTTGCGATTCGGGAATGCAGGGACGCTGGTGGTGTCGCTGCTGTCGTATGGGTTGATTTTGATTTTGCTGCCGAGGTTGACGAAGTTTGGACGAGTGGAAGTGTGAGTGGCGAGAGAATAGAGAAACCCCGAGAGTCTGTCATTCCGAACGGAGTCTGCGCAGTGAGGAATCTCTCTTGTTCTGGGATCTCAACGAGGAGAGATTCCTCGCTCCGAGGATTTCGCTCGGACTGACGGGATTTGGGTCGGGAGTGCCCAAGAAAAGTGGCGAATGAGAATTGCCGAGAATGAGGGACAGAAACCGAGCCCCACCTTCAAACTGCGAAGGTGGGGCTCCCGCTACATGCTGGCATAAAGGCCCTTCGGTGCTCAGGGCGGGCCAGCGCTACAGGGAAGAAGGAAGAAAGGGAAGAACGAAGAGAAACCCAAGAGCCCACACGCAACACCGGCGTGTGGGGTGCCCGGTCAGGGTGAACTGAAGCCCCGCCACTACATGGGAAGACAGCGGCGTGGAGCCGCCGCTACAATTCACGCTTCACAAGTCAAGAGTCACAAGTTACGAGTCAGGGTTGCCACCGCGCTGTCCATCAGTTGGGGAGGACGGTGGAGCTGGTGATGTCGAATTTCAGAGAGACGCCGGCGGGGGCTGGGCGGCCGGGAACGGTGATGGGTTGCGAGGAGCCGAGCCAAAGTTCGACGGGGCCGGCGGGGACAATGCGTTGGCCAGTGCGCTGCACGATGGAGAGTTCGCGCGGCGTCAACGTGAAGGTGACGGTTTGCGAGGCGTGCGCGTCAAGGTGAATCCGCTGGAAGCCGGCGAGAGCGCGGATGGGGGCGCCTTCGATGCCGGGATGCGTGATGTAAAGTTCGACGACCTCGTCACCGGGAGTGTCGGAAGTGTTTTTCACGTTGACGGCGACTTGGTGCGGCTCGTCGCCGTTAAATGTGATTGAACCTGCGGCAAGCATGATGATGTCGGCAGGGCTTTGCTTCACGCTCCCAATGCCAGCAGCTTCGTAGGAGAAGGTGGAGTAGCTTAGGCCGAACCCGAAGGGGTAGAGGACGGGCTCGTTGAGGTAGCGGTAGGTGCGCGAGGACATGGAGTAGTCGGTGAATGGGGGAATTTGCGCGAGGGATTTATAGAACGTGACGGGCAGGCGGCCTGCGGGATTGTAATCGCCGGAGAGAACATCGGCGACGGCGTTGCCGCCCTCTTCGCCCGGATACCAGGCGTCGAGAATCGCCGCCGCGCGTTCGTTGGCCCAGTTGACGGCGAGGGCGCTACCGTTGGTGAGAACGACGATGAGCGGTTTGCCGGTGGCGGCGAGGGCTTCCAGAAGTTCGTGCTGGGTGGCGGGGAGAGTGATATCCGTGCGATCGCCGCCGAAGAAGCCGGGATCGCTGTTTTCCCGCTCTTCGCCTTCGAGATCGGGGCTGATGCCGACGACGGCAACGACCACGTCTGATTTGCGGGCGGCGGCGACGGCGTCCTGAATGAGATTCGGAGGAATCCAGAGTAGCCGCGCGAAGGATTCGCGGAAGCGGCGGAAATATTCGAACTTGATGGGATAGGCGTGGCCGGCCTGGAGATGGACGAGTGTGGTGAAGGTGCGATGGCCGCGCCGGCGGTAGAGAACCCAATCATCGATGAGAAGTTTGTTGTCGAAGTAGAGGCGATAGCCGCCGTCGGAGGTGGCGCCGATGCGGTAGTCGCCGTCGACGGGAGCAACAAGTTCGCCGCTCCAGCGGACGGAATAGTTTTCGACGGGAATGCCGGGGCCGGGAGAGATATTGTTCCAGACGAAATCGACAGCGGGATCGATACGGGTCAGGACGGGCGTCCCTGTGAGATCAGGATTGGTGAAGAATTCAGCGTTGATGCCGGGTTGAGGATTGCCTCCGCCCGTGCGGAGATTCACGCCAGGAATGGGGAGGGCGCGGGTTTCAGTGAGGGGCGCGCCGATGGCGGAAGTGACGGTGGCTTTGGGGAAGCGCTTTTTGATCCCAGCGAGGATGGTGGTGTAAGAAGAGGGCGTGCCGTTGTAATTGCCGAGGAGGACATCGAGAGTATCGGCGGTGGGGCCGACGACAGCGATGGACTTGACGGTGGGCTTAAGTGGAAGCGTGTTGCGGTCGTTCTTGAGCAGGACGATGGATTCGTGCGCAGCGTCCAGCGCGAGCTTGCGATTGGCGGCGGTGTCGACATCGGCGAGCGTGAGCTTGGACCAGGGGACATTGGCCGGAGGATCGAACATGCCGAGGCGGAAGCGGGCTTCAAAAAGGCGGCGAACGGCGCGATCGATGTCCTCCTCGTCTAGCAGGCGATCGCGAACGGCAAAATCGAGGACGTGATATTCCGGGCCGCAAGAGAGATCGGTGCCGGCTTTGACAGAGACGGCTGAGGATGCGTTGAGGGTGATGTCGAAATCGTGGCCCTGGTAAAGGTCGCTGATGGCCCAGCAATCGGAGACGACATAGCCGCGGAATCCCCACTGATTGCGAAGAAGATCGAAGAGCAGATCGTTGGCGCAGGCGGGCTCGCCGCGAATCGAGTTATACGCGCACATGATGGAGTCTGCGTGGCCTTCGACGACGGTGGCGCGGAAGGCGGGTGTATAGGTGTCGTAGAGATCGTGGAGGGAGACGGGAACGTCAAAGCGGTGGCGGAGAGTTTCGGGCCCACTATGAACCGCATAGTGCTTGGGAGTGGAGACGGTCTTCAGGTAGTGTGGGTCGTCCCCCTGAAGGCCTGTGACGAAGGCGACGCCGAGGCGGCCACTGAGGAAGGGATCTTCGCCGTAGGTTTCCTGGCCGCGTCCCCAGCGGGGATCGCGGAAGATGTTGATGTTGGGCGACCAGAAGGTGAGACCGTAGTAGCGGCCGGTGTTGTTGTGGGCGATGGCGTCATTGTATTTGGCGCGCGCTTCGGTGGAGATGACGTCGGCGACGGTGTGGATGAGATTGGTGTCCCACGTAGCGCCGAGGCCGATGGCTTGCGGGAAGACGGTGGCGTAGCCGGCGCGGGCGACGCCGTGGAGTCCTTCGTTCCACCAGTTGTAGGCAGGGATTTGCAGACGCGGGATGGCGGGAGCGACGTCCTGCATCTGAGAGACTTTCTCCTCGAGGGTCATGCGCGAGACGAGGTCGTTGACGCGCTGCTCGATGGGATAGGAAGGGTCGAGGTAGATCGGCGGAGTCGTTGGGGCTGTGGGAGCTTGAGCGAAGGACAGAATGGGGAGCAGGAGGGAAACGGCGAAGACCACAAATTTGGGTAGTCGCATAGAGGGGGGAATTGTGGCAAAGGAGACGGAGGGAAGTAAAGAGGGAGAAGATTGGCCACAGAGATACAGAGGACACAGAGAGAAGAAAATGGAAATTGGAAAATGGGAAGAGAAGAAAGAAGCAGTGGCGAGTGATGAGTGGCGAGTGGCGAGAGAAAGAGAAGAAGAAGCTAACGCAGAGACGCTGAGGGTGCCAAGAAACGCGGAGAAGAGAAGATGAGTTGGAAGTTAGGAGTCGGAAGTCGGTAGTCGGAGAGCACGGAGAGGAAGGAACTTGGATTGAAACCGCGCGAGTGGAAACGAGGGTCATGAGGCAGCGAGCGGGCTGGTGGAAGAGCGGGACGGCGACCGTGGTGTGGATCGCGTTGGGGACGGTGGCGGTCCATCTGGCGACGGGACGGAGGTACGGATTCGATCGCGATGAATTGATGGCGCTGGAAGATGCGCGGCACCTGGCTTGGGGATATGTGCAGTATCCGCCCATGACGGCGTTTTTTGGACGCGTGGCGCTGGAGTTGTTTGGTGCGTCGATGGTGGGGGCGCGGTTTTTTGCGGCAGTGGCGATGGCGGTGGCGGTGGTGTTGACGGGGTTGATGGCGAAAGAGATGGCGCGGGCGGTGGAGCGGGTCGCGGGGGCTGGCATGAAAGCCAGCGGTACAGGGAAGCAGGAAGAGCGCGGGAAGTGGGCGATGGTGGTGGCGGCGGTGGCGGCGGTGCCGTTTTGCTTGGGGGGCGGGGCGCTGCTGCAGTACATCGCGTTTGATTATTTATGCTGGGTGGTGGCAGCGTACTGCGTAACGAAGGCAGTGGCAAGTGGAAGAGAAGAGAGAGGCGAAGAGTTTTTCACCACAGAGGCCACAGAGGGCACGGAGGTTGGAGGAGGTGGAAGAGAAGAAAAAAGCGGGGAAGTGCAAGAGTGGAAAAGTGCGAGCGTGCAAGAGGAGCGGAGCGCGCGGTGGTGGGTGGGGGTGGGGGCGGGGATTGGGCTGGGGATGCTGGCGAAGTACACGATGGCGTTTCTGGCGGTGGGCGTGGTGGTGGGAGTTTTGGCTACGGAGGCGCGGCGATATTTGCGCAGCGGGTGGTTGTGGCTCGGTGTGGTGGTGGCGTGCGGGATTTTTGCGCCGAATCTTGTTTGGGAGTGGGAGAGGGATTTTATTTCATTGGAGTTTTTGAAATTTCTGCACGCGCGGGATGTGGCTACCGGGCAGACGGATTGGTTTTTGCCGGGGCAACTAGAGCTGACGTTGCTGGCGTTTCCGTTGGCGGTGGCGGGGATTTGTTTTTTGTTCTTTACGGAAGAGGGACGGCGGTTCCGGATTTTGGGGTGGATGTATGCGGTGCCGTTGGGTCTGCTTCTGGTGATGCGGGGAAGGGATTATTACCTGGCGCCGGCGTATCCGATGTTGTATGCGGCGGGCAGTGTGTGGGTTGAGAAGCAGTGGCGAGTGGTGAGTGGTGAGTGGCGAGAATGGCGAAGAAGAGGGATTGGCCACGGAGACACAGAGGACACAGAGAGAAGAGAAGAAGTGGAAGGGTACAAGAGTGGAAGAGTGCAAGAGTCGGAAAGCGAAGATCGAAATGCGAAATTCGGACAGCGGTGGGAGTGGGTGCGGAAGGTGATTTGGGTGGCGTTGATTCTGGATATGGTGGTGGCGGGAGCGGTGGCGCTGCCGATTGCGCCGGTGAATTCGGCCTGGTGGAGATTTGCGGCGAGCGTGGACACGGTGTTTCCAGAGGAGATTGGGTGGCCGGAGTTTGTGGAATCGGTGGCCGGGGTGCGAGATGCGTTGCCGGAGGGAGAGCGGGCTCAGGCGGGAATTCTGGCGGGGAATTATGGCGAAGTGGGAGCGTTGAATTTGTATGGAGCGAAGTTTCGATTGCCGCAGGCGATCAGCGGAGTGAATTCGTCGTGGGAGAGAGGGTATGGAGACCCACCGCCGGAGACGTTGATTGTGGTGGGGTACCCGCGGGAGTTCTTGGAGGCGGAGTTTGCGTCGTGCGTGGTGGGGGGACGGGTGTGGAACCGGTATGGGGTGAAGAACGAGGAGACGGTGGAGGATCCGGAGATTTTTGTGTGTCGAGGATTGAAGGGGACTTGGGAGGAGTTTTGGAGGAAGGCGAGGAAATTTGCGTGAGGAGAGATTGGCAACAGAGGCACAGAGGGAGGAAAGAAGAAGTGGCGAGTGATGAGTGGCGAGTGGCGAGAGAAACCGCAAGAGTCCGTCATTCTGAACCGAGTCTGCGAAGTGAGGTACTCTTTTCGATCGCACGGTTTTTGTGCGATGAATCTCTCTTGTTTTGGGATCTCAACGAAGAGAGATTCCTCGCTCCGAGGACTTCGCTCGGAATGACGGGATTTGGGTCGGGAGTGCCCGAGAAGAGTGGCGAGTGAGAAGTGGGAAGAGAAGAAAAAAAGGCTAGCGCAGAGACGCGGAGGACGCCGAGGAGCGCAGAGAAGAGAAAAGAAGTGGCGAGAAAAAGGCCAAGACCCACACGCAACACAGGCGTGTGGGGCACCCGCTTCAGGTGCTAAAGCCCCATTGAAATTGCAGAGCCTAACGTCGGAGCTAAAGCTCCGATCTCCTGAAAACCGTACAACGACCTTCTCACACTGAAAACCATGCAGCGAATTTCTGGCACAGAAAATTACTGGACGGTGATGGTGACGGAGGAGGTGGTTTGGCCGTAGGCGTTGGTGGCGTAGAGGGTGTACGTGGTGGTGGCGGTTGGGGTGACCTGGACGGAGGTGCCGCGAGTGGCGCCGACTTGCGGAGAGACGATGATGTAGTCCGAGTTGGAGACTTGCCAGCTTAGCGTGACGGCGGTGCCGGAAGAGACGGTAGTGGAGCTGGCGGTGAAGCTGGAGATCGTTGGATTGTTGCCGGCAGGGACGTTGGAGCTGGTGTAGAGCGGAGAGATTTTGATGACGTCGAAGTCGGCGGCGGTGGCCCCGTTGAGAAGATGGAGATCGGAATTGTTCCAGCGGTCGTCGGGGGCGCCGGAGATGTACATGGCGGAGCCGTTGTCGGCGAGGATGAGGCCGTACTTTTTCATCGCCGTGAGAATGACCTGGTTCGCGGCCGAGTAGCCGGAAATATCGAAGCTGGCTTTCAGGCGGAGGCGCGTGCCCATCGGCGGCGCGTATTGGTTGGTGCTGGTGGCGGCCCAGTGCGAAGCGGGAGGAGTGAAGCCCGCGCTGGAGTTGGGAAGCGTGAAGCGAATGGCGTGGTTGATGGCGCCGGCGGCAACTTCATCGTAACGAACCAAACCAACGAAAATCGGGAGGCCGGCGGCGTCGGCGCTGGTCCAGGTGTAGGGGCGCTGCTCGTCGGAGAGAAGATCCCAGACGGCGCCGGAGTCCGCGTTCCAACTGGAGGATTGCGGATAGGAACTGTAGAGCTCGTAGAGGAAGCAGTTGGATTTATCGAGGACGAGAACGTGGCGATCGCCGCTGCCGGGATTCGGATAGCCTTCGATGGGCGCGTTGAGAGGGATGGGCATGGGGCCGGGGTCGGATTCGGAGCCGTAGGCTTGATAGTTGATGGAGATGAGCGGCTGCGTGGAATCGACGACGGTGTACGGGATGCCCATGTAGGAGCCGTTGTATTCGCCCTGGCCGAAATCGGGATGGATGCCGACGGACGAGCCGATGAAATTAATGATGCTGGCGGAGTTGGGATCGACGGGCGCGCTGGAGATGTCCGTATTCCAGAGATTGTCGCTGGGGAAAGGAACAAAGCCGCCGAGGCTGGCGCCTTGACCGGTGGACATCTGCGAGCAGGAAGAAGTTTGCGTTGAACCATTCACCTGAAAATTGAGCGTGGAGGAAGTGCTGCCGCCAGGATCGGGATTTTCGACAGCGACGGGATACGTGCCGGCGGTGGCGGCGTTGCCGGTAGCGGTCAGTTGCGTGGCGGAGACGAACGTGGTGGTGAGCGCGGAATTGTTGAGAAGGACTTGCGCGCCGGAAACGAAATTTGTTCCGGTAATGGTGAGCGAGAAGCTGCCGAGATTCGTGGCTGCGGGAGACAGGCCGGTGAGGTTCGGCGTGGGATTCCAGAGAGTGACGGAGGAAGAGGAGGATTTGGTGGTGTCCGCGGCGCTGGTGGCGGTGACGGTGATGGTGTTGGGATTCGGGAGAGCAGCGGGCGCGGTGTAGTTGCCCTTGGCGTCGATGGTGCCAAGCGTGGAGTTGCCGCCGGCGGTAGTGTTGACGGACCAGGTGACGGCGCTGTTCGTGGCGCCAGAGACGGTGACGGAGAAACTGTAAGTGGAGCCGGCGCGAATGTTCGCGGTGGTGGGAGAGACGGTAACAGAGACCGAGGTGGGATTTGGCGGTGGGACTGGGCCGGGCGAGGCGGACTTGGAGCCGGAGCTGCACGAGGCCAGGGCCATGGCCACTAGGAAGACCAGGAGGAAGAGAAACAGGGGGCGCAGCGCGGAGGACATAGTAAGGATAGTGTCGGAGGAGAAGAAGGAGGGGGGCAACTGGACGGAGGGACAGAAGTGGAACAGGGGTGGGAAGGATTGGCCACGGAGACACAGAGGACACAGAGAAAATAGAAATTGGAAAATGGAAAGAGAAGACAAAGCTAACGCAGGGACGCGGAGGGAACGCGGAGAAGGGAAGATGAGTGGGAAGTAGGTAGTCGGTATCGGAAGTAGCGAATGGTGCAAGAGTGCGAGGGAAGAAGAAGTGTGGCGGATTGGACATGCCTGTACGCGCGTACTATGGCGCGAGTGTCGGGGCAACGAAAAGAATAGGAAAGTGTAGAGGCGCAGGCAGACGGAAGAGGTGTCTGCGCAGGAAGGCGTGCGCCAGCCGCCAGTTGGCGCAGGGGACCCAATTGCGTGTCATCCGCAACGAACATTGAGACGCCCGGAACAGAGGCCAGCGGTAGAGAAGGATCAGGAACACCGAGGCCGAATCCGGTAGCGCTGGAAGTGCCGGTCAATGCAACGGGAGCGAAGGCGAGCGGGGGAAGCGGCTCGCGCGACCTGTTTTCCGAAGAGACATCGACAGTATTGGTGTTTAAGGACGGGGCGGTAATCCGGCTGGAAGCGCCGGTGTCCATCGGTCAATTGCTGTTTCTGACGCACAAACAGAGCAATCAGGAAGTGGTGTGCCAGGTCCTGAAGAAGAAAGCGATCACGACGACTTCGAGCTACGTGGAGTTGCAATTCACAGAAGAGTGCCCGGACTACTGGGGCGTCTCGTTCACGCAGGAAGAGAAAAGCGCGCCGGAATTTAAAGCGGTGGAGCAGGTGCAGGCCGAAGCGGTGACGGCTCAGGAGCCGGAGACGCCGGTGGCGCCGCACACGGCGGAGGACGTCGATCAACTGAAACGTGAAGTGGATGCGCTGCGGGAACAGCTGGCGGCGGCTCTGCAAAAGACGAACGCCGCGGACGAAGCGGCGGCGCGGGAAGCGGCGAGAGCCAAGGAAGCGATGACGCCGCAGGTGAGCGTGCCGAGGTTGAAAGAGGAGCTGGCGCCGGTGAATGAGCCAACTCCTGTGCCCGCAGCTCCGCCAACGCCGGCGAAAGCGGAAGAGCCGGAGCTGTTGATGCCGTCGGCGAAGAAGCACAACGAACCGGCGCGGCCGATCGTGGGAATGTCACTGCCGGTCTGGAAGATGGAGAAGTCGCCGGAAGAACAGTTGCTGGAAGAAGAAGGCGTGGTGCAAGCGAAGGCAAAAGCGGCGGCGGAGGCGGAAGCGGCCAAGAAAGCGGCTGTGGCTGCCCGCGAAGCGGAAGAACTGCTGCCGAAACCGGCACTGGATTTCTCAAAGGCGCCAACGAAGAGCGGGGCGGCGGGACAGGTGAGCAGTCCGGAGCCCGTGTACGCGCCGAAGGTGAGCAAATCGCGCCTGGTGACGCTGAGCGTGATCCTGGTTTTGTTGATTGTTGGCGGGGCGTGGTACGGGAAGTGGTGGCAGTATTTGCCGTTGGGGAAGAAGACAATTGTGGCGACGGCCGCACCGGCGAAGAAACCGAGTGTGGCGCGGAATGCGGGGGCTGCGTCGAAGAGTGCCGCGGCTTCGCCTGCACCGGCACCGCCCACGAACGATAGCGCATCTGCTGCGAACGCGACATCCACGAGTACAACACCTACGGACGCAACATCGACGGGCGCAACGCCAACGAACGGGACGAACGCGGGCGGTCCGGCGCCGAATGCAGTGGCTCCGAATGTGCCTGTGCTTGGTGCCGCGGAGAAGAAGAGTGATGGCCCGGCGGCCAGCGCGGAGAGCGCGTCGGCTCCGCCGGAAGAGACTGCCGCTGAGCCGGCAGTGAAGAAGAGTTCCTCGCGAGAGAAGGCTGCGGAGAAGAGAGCGAAAACGCAGGCGAAAGAGCAGCCGAGCGTGGCGGAGGCAGCGTCGGATGAGGGGCCGTTGGTGGCGGCGAAATTGTTGAAGACGGCGAGTCCCGTGTATCCGCCGGACGCGATGCGGAATTACATTACGGGCGATGTGAAGGCAGAAGTGGTGGTGAAGGCGTCGGGCCGCGTGGGCGAGGTGAAAGTGATTTCCGGGCCGCAGGCATTGCGCGAGGCGGCAGTGGAGGCGCTGAGGCAGTATGAGTACGCGCCGGCGACGCAGGGCGGGAAGGCGGTGGAGTCAAAGGCGGTGGAGGTGGTGAAGTTTTGGTTTAATCCGTAGGCAAGTAGAGCGAAGGAAGTAAGGAAGTAAAGAGGTAAGGAAGAACCGAAAGAATTGGGCGAGCGGGTCTGGAGTTCTTGGGTGGCATCATTTCCCGTGAAAAAACTTACGAAAGTTATGGAAGTACGTGGAGTGGGAGTGTGCCTGCACTGGTCAGTTCTTCTGGTCGGTACACTGATTCTGCTGGGCGCATTTGAGCGGCCGGCAGAGACGCTCGTGGCGTGGACATGTTATTTCAGTGTGTTACTCATTCATGAGTGCGGGCATATGGTTCTGGCACAGCGAAAAGGCTGTATGGTCTCGGGAATTGTGCTTTACCCAATAGCTGGATTGTGTTGTTACAGGACACCTTGGTCGAAGTATGACGATGCGGTGATCGCTGGGGAGGAGTTCTGGCGCAGGCACTCGTGGGTATTCCTTTGGTTGCATTCGTTACGATTTTTGGCTACACACGATTTGCGGCGCTGAATGTGGCGATCGGCGTATTGGGGTATTTCAGTGTTTTTGTTGCGGGTTTGAACTTGTTGCCGATTCGACCGTTGGATGGGGCGAAAGCGTGGTACGTGCTTTCGAGGATTTTCAAGCCGCCTGCACTAAAACGGCAAAAACATGAAAGTGTGTGGAGATCCTACCGGTAGGTACTTTGGCGGCGGATGAAGCGTGAGACAAGCGCCGGTCCCTTCCTGCGTCAGGAAAAACTGAAGGCTAGCCACTACACAGACGAAGAGCAAGGAAAAAACAGGACGGCGGCGTAAAGCCGCCGCTACAGGTAAGCGGGAAGAGAAAAAGAAACCCAAGACAAAAACACAGGTCCCTTCGTTCCTCAGGACAAGCCCTTCGCAACGCCCAGGCAAGAAGGGAGCGCTACAGGTTTACGTGGAGGCCTAAGAGCAGAGGAGCGGCGGGTGGGGGATCAGGAACGGGTCGTGGGCGTAGGCGTTGAGCGCGGACTGATAGCGGTCGAGGAGAGCGGGATCGTCGATGGAGCCGTGGTGATGGACCTGGCGCCAGTGATGGTCGAGAAAACGGAAGATGCGCGTGGCGCGGAAGGCGAGTTCGAAGATGGAGGTGGGACTCTCAAAGCGGCCACGCTCGCGGCCGACGGCGTAGAAGGTTTCTCCGCAGAGATGAAGGGAATAGCTGTGAAACTCGACGGTGACGCGGGCCTGGCCGGTGAAGAGTCTTTCGTAGACGCGGCGGATTTCCGGCCAGCCGCGCTTGATGCCGCCGAGGGGATTGTTCATGGAGATGTCGTCGGAAGGAGACCAGTTTTGGCGCATGAGTACGAGGTCTCGGGTGTTAAAGGCGCGATAAAACTGCGTGAGGGCGTGGCGAGGATGGGTTAGGTCGCGGAGATCTTCGTAGCCGGTGATGGGGTCAAGCGGGGAAGAAAATGCAGGTGATGCCATGGGGGCCTCTCAATCAAGAATTGGCTGAGCACAGAGTATTGGACGGGGCGGCAGGAAATAGGGTGACAGGAAAATTTTGCAGGGGCGTGAATGTTTGGGGAGGAAGGAGTTAATAAGAAGTGGCTAGTGGCCCTTCGAAGCTCAGGGCAAGCGAGTGGGGAGAAATGAGGAATACAGAAAATAGAAAATAGAAAAGAGGGGAAGAGGCTAACGCAGAGACGCGGAGAGTCGCGGAGGAACGCGGAGAAGAAAAAGCCAACAGGGGCCACAGAGGACACGGAGAGCACGGAGAGCACGGAGAAGAGAACCCAAGAGAAACGCACGGGTCTAAAGACCCGCCACTACACAACGACGGAAGAGAAAAGAGAGATTAGACGACGGTGGGGAGGGGAGCGCGCTGGTAGAGGGCGGCGACGGTGCGGGAGCAGATTTCGTCGGGGGAGCCCGTGGCGGGGATGGAGACGAGCAGGTTCTGGCGGCGATAGAAGTCGATCAGTGGAGCGGTGGATTGGTCGTAGGCGGCGAGGCGGACTTTGATGGATTCGGGACGATCGTCTTCGCGTTGAAAGAGCGTGGCGCCGCAGTGGTCGCAAACGTTTTCGCCCTGCGGAGGCTGGTTGGCGATGTGGAAGACGGCTTTGCAGCTGGTGCAGGTGCGGCGTCCGCTGAGGCGCGAGACGATTTCCGCAACGGGGAGTTCGTAGTCGACGACGGCGTTGAGCGGGAGATTTTCGGCGCGAAGGAGTTGGCTAAGAGATTCGGCCTGATTAAGCGTGCGGGGAAAACCGTCGAGAAGAAAGCCGCCGGCACAGCGGAGGCAGCCGGCGCGTTCGCGAACCATTTCCCAGACGGTCGTGTCCGGGACGAGTTCGCCGCGTCGCATGTAGTCGAGCGCGGTGGCCATGGCGGGAGAGGGGGCGCAGTCTTTGCGGGTGGCGGCGGCGCGGAAGACGTCGCCGGTGGAGAGATGGCAGGCGCCGAGGCGTTGATGGAGGAGTTGGGCCTGCGTGCCTTTGCCGACGCCGGGAGCGCCGAGGAGAACGAGTCGCCAGCGGGGGACGATGGGCGTGGGAGCGGGCGTGCACTGGGCGGCAGGGCCCTGGAGCCAGGAGGAGCGGTCGGGTTGGGTGGTCATGGAAGCCTCGGTGCGGCGGTGGTTTCGGAGCGTGGTTCAAGTGGTAGCACGGGGAGGGGGGATGCGCAAGGGAAGGGAGCACAAGGCAGTGGCGAGTGAAGAGTGGCCCTTCGAGGCTCAGGGCAAGCGAGTGGCGCGAGAAGAGAGAAGCGAAGAAGTGAAAGAGTGCAACAGTGAAAGAGTGTAAGAGGAAGCGAAATTCGTAAGAAAAAGCTAACGCAGAGACGCGGAGAAGCCCAGAGGAGCGCAGAGACAAGAAGAAGAGTTCACCACAGAGGAGCACGGAGAAGATGTGGCTATTGGCTGATGGCTGGAGGCTGTCGGCTGCAAGAGTCAATAAGAAAAACCCGCACCCTAGAAAAACATAAGGGTGCGGCACCCACAAAGAAACCCCAAGCCGCACCAACAAAGAACCCCAAGCCCAGGTTCAGACACCGAACCTGGGGTACCCGGCACGAAGACGAAACGAAGTGGAAGAGTACAAGAGTAGAAGAGTCAATGAGAAAAACCCGCACCCTAGAAAAACATAAGGGTGCGGCACCCCCAAAGAAACCCCAAGCACCCACAAAGAAACCCCAAGCCGCACCAACAAAGAACCCCAAGCCCCAGGTTCAGACACCGAACCTGGGGCACCCGGCATAGGGAGTCAGAAGTCGGGAGTCGGAAGTTGGAAGTTGGAAGAGGGAGATTCAGCAGAGAGGACACAGAGGGCACGGAGAAAGGAGGGCTATTGACTAATGGCTGGAGGCTGCTGGCTGGGGAGTTAACGAGACAGATGCGAGGCCTAGAAGGTTTTGACGGCGAGGCGTTCGGGGTGAGGGCCGCAGGGGATGAGGGTGATGAGGGAGTCGTTGCGGGTGCGGACCACGGCGAGGTCGTCGGATGATTCGTCGACGACGAGGAGCATGGGGGCGAGGGCGCCGGGATCGGCGGGGGAGAAGCGCATGAAGTTCGGTGAGGCGCCGACGGTGATGGGGCGGCCGAGAATACGGCGATTTTCGATGTCGACGGGAATGAGGCGCGAGGCGGCGCGATCGGCGACGTACATTTCGGACGCGTCGGAGTTGATGATGGCGCTGGCGGGCGCGAAGCCGAGAAGCATGGAGTCTCCCATCTCATGCGTCCAGGTATTGACGGCCTCGAGACCGTGCGCGTCGGGAGAGATGACGTAGAGTTCGCCGCCGTCGGGCTTGAGGAGCATCTGCGTGGGCTTGCCGGCGAGTTCGAGATCGGTGATGAGGACGGAGCGCTCGAGATCGACAACGGAGAGGCGCGTTTGCACGCGACTGAGGACGAACGCGACCTGGCTGTCGGGCGTGATGAGGACCTCGTCGGGCTGCGGGATGACGGAGATAGAGCTGAGGAGTTGGAGCGTGCGCGCATCGTGAATGGAGAGAGTGCCGGCGCGGCGATTGACGACGGCGATGTTTTTGCCGTCGGGGGTGAGGCGGGCCTGAACGGGTTCGGCGGCGGTGTGCGCGCGGCCGTAGACCTGGCGGGAGTTCGTGTCGATGGCAACGAGCTGGTCGGAGGCGGAGGTGGTGGTGTAGATGCGATCGCCGTTGGGAGAGAAGTCGAGGGAATAGGGCGCGGGGCCAACCGGGATTTGCGTGAGCTGGTTGGTGGGCGTGTCGAGAACGAAGATGAAGCCACCGGTGGAGGAGACGCCCCAGATTTCGTCGCGCCTGGCGTGCTCGCGGAGGTCGGAGATAGCGGGGCCGACAGGAATTTTGGAGATGGGTTGGAGTTTGGCGAGGTCGATGACGGTGAGGGAGCCGTCGGAGGTGGAGACGTAGGCGTACATGTGGAGGTTGGGGCGGAGGAAAGACGGGCGGTGCTCGCGGAGAAGGACTACGGTGGCGGAGATGAGAAGGATGAGAAGAACGAAATAGGCACGGAAATTTTTGGCGAGCGGCATGGAATGTGAAGAGGATATCAGATATCAGCGATCGGATATCAGGAGGTGAGGAGAAGAAGTGTCGAGAAGAGAGCGAAATTCGAAAAGCAGAAGAAAAAGCTAACGCAGAGACGCGGAGAGCGCGGAGGAACGCAGAGATAAGAGGAAGAGTTCGCCACAGTAGCAGAGAGAGCACGGAGAAGAGGTGCTATTCGCTGTTGGTCGTAAGAGTCAATGAGAAAAACCCAAGACCCACCTTCAGAGAACGAAGGTGGGCACCCGACTGTCAGTTGAGGCGGCGGTGGAGGACGGAGGCGATTTGACGGACTTCGGCGAGGAGTTCGGCGAATTCGCTGGGAAGGATGGATTGGATGCCGTCAGAGAGGGCTTTGTCGGGTTCGTGGTGGACTTCGACGAGCAGGCCATCGGCGCCGACAGCGACAGCAGCGCGGGAAAGAGGCAGAACTTTGTGGCGCTTGCCGGTGCCGTGCGAGGGATCGACGAGGATGGGCAGGTGGCTGCGCTTTTTGACGGCGGGAACGACGGCGAGATCGAGCGTGTTACGGGAGAAGTCGGAGAAGGTGCGGACGCCGCGTTCGCAGAGCATCACGTTGTAGTTGCCCTCGGAGAGGATGTATTCAGCGGCCATGAGAAATTCGTCGAGCGTGGCGGACATGCCGCGCTTGAGAAGGACGGGAAGCTTGGCGCGGCCGGCGCGTTTGAGGAGAGAGAAATTCTGCATGTTGCGCGCGCCGATCTGGATGACGTCGGCGTACTCCTCGACGAGGTCGAGGGATTCGTTGTCAATGGCTTCGGTGACGATTCCGAAGCCGAATTGCTTGCGGATGTGCGAGAGGATTTTCAGGCCGGAGAGGCCGAGTCCCTGGAAAGAGTACGGCGACGTGCGCGGCTTGTAGGCGCCGCCGCGGAAAAGGCGGATGCCGGTGGCCTGGAGCTGCCTGGCGATGGAGAAGCATTGCTCTTCGGTTTCGACGGCGCAGGGTCCGGCGACCATGGCGATGTTCGGGCCGCCGACGAGGACATCACCGGAAGGCGTGGGGATTTTGATGACGGAGTCTTCTTCCTTCACGTCGCGGGAGACGAGTTTGTAGGGCTTGGTGACCGGGATGCACTCGATGACGCCGGGCATGGATTCAAGTGTGCCGAGGTCGACGGCGCCGGAATTGCCGGTGATGCCGATGGCGGTGCGGCCAGAGCCGGGGATCGGATGGGCTTTCAGGCCAAAGGATTCGATGCGATCACAAACGGCGCGGACTTGCTCTTCGGAGGCGTGGGACTGCATGACTACGAGCATGGGCTAAGACCTCGGATTGTTGGGACGAAGAAGTAGTGTAATGGAGGGGCGAGAGAGGAGGCAAGGAAGGTGGAAGAAGTGGTGAGTGGCGGGTGGCGAGAGAAGAAAAGAGAAGAAAAAGCTAACGCAGAGACGCAGAGGGCGCGGAGGAAACGCAGAGAAGAAGGATTTTCACCACAGAGGGCACAGAGAAGAAGGGAAAGAGTGGAAGAGAAACCCAAGACCCACCTTCAAAAAACGAAGGTGGGGCACCCAAGGAAAGAGGAGGGTAGAATGCCACCGTTGAGGAGGTGGGCGATGAGGAATTGGTGGATGAGGGTGGGGGCGCTGGTGGTGGCGGTGGCGGGGGTGTGCGCGGGGCAGGGGAAGACGCCGAGGCCGGCGCTGGTAGTGCTGAGCAAGGATGCGAGTGAGCTGGAGATTGTCGATCCAGAGACGCTGCAGATTACGGGAAGAGTGGGGACGGGGCCGGTGCCACATGAGGTGGCGGTGAGCGACGATGGGAAGTTCGCGCTGGCGACGAATTACGGGGCGCATATGGCGGGGACGACGCTGAGCCTGATTGATCTGGACGCGCTCAAAGAGATTCAGCGCGTGAATTTGATGAACGTGGTCGGGCCGAACGGGGAGAAGTATGGAGATTTGATCGGGCCGCACGGGGTGCAGTTTTTTGATGGGGAGTTTTACTTCACGGCGGAGGGGAGCAAGAAGATCGCTCGATACAATCCGGCGACGAATGCGGTGGATTGGGTGCATGAGATCGGGCAGAACCGCACGCACATGCTGGTGATCGCGAAAAATGGGAAGAGGATTTATACGTCGAACGTAAACTCCGGTACGGTGACCGCGGTGGAAGCGAGCGCAGACGGCGGGACGTGGTCGAATACGGTGATTGCGGTGGGGCAAGGGCCGGAGGGAATCGATATTTCGCCGGACGGAAAGGAAGTGTGGGCGGCGAATTCGGGGGATGGGACGGTGTCGGTGATTGAAACGGCGTCGAAGAAGGTGGTAGCGACGATCGATGTGGGGACGAAGCACTCGAATCGCGTGAAGTTCACGCTGGATGGAAAGCTGGCGCTGATTTCGGATTTGGGGAGCGGGGAGTTGGTGGTGGTTGATGTGGGAACGAGGAAGGTTGTGAAGCGGATGAAGTTGGGGTCGAGTGTGGAAGGGATTCTGGTGCGGCCGGACGGGAAGGTGGCGTACGTGGCGGTGAGCGGGGACGACAAAGTGGATGTGGTGGACTTGAAGACGCTGGAAGTCGTCAAGACGATTGCGACGAGGAAGGATCCGGACGGGATGGGGTGGAGGAAGTAAGAAGAGAGTGGCGAGTGGGGAGTGGCGAGAGGCGAGAGAAGAACAGAGAAGAAAAAGCTAACGCAGAGACGCGGAGAGCGCGGAGGAAACGCAGAGGGAAGACGAGGACTCACCGCAGAGCGCACGGAAGAGCACAGAGAAAGCGGAGACAAAGGCGAGGCTACGTTGGCGAGAGTTCAGAGAGGCGGGTTTCTTCAGGGACGTCGGTGGGGGATTCGAAATGGAGGGAGTAGCCATCGGGGTCGGTGATGGCGGTGTCCCACATGTGGTTGCCGACGAAGGGTTCTCTGGGCTCGAGGCCGCGGGAACGAAATTCGTGGTAGAGGGCGACGGCATCCCGGCATTGGAACCAGATGGAGGCTCCGACGCCGCGTTTTTCCGCGGGGATGCGGCCGGGATTGTATTCCTGAAGCATGATGGCCGAGCCGCCGAGTTCCAGCCAGCACCAGATGATCTGGTCGGGGGATTTGGGCGTCCATTTGTTTTTCAGGGTGAAGCCGAGGCCGTCGATGTAGAAGCGGAGGGAGCGAGGCATGTCCGCGACCATGAAGAAGGGAACGACCTGCTGGACGTTGGGACCAGGGTCGGAAGCGGGTGGAGTGGACATGTCGGGGATAGGTTGGCGCAAGTGGGGCATGGGGCGCAAGGGGAGAAGTGTAAAAAGCAGTGGCGAGTGATAAGTGGCGAGTGGCGAGAGAAGAAAGAGAGAAGAAAAGCTAACGCAGAGACGCCGAGAGCGCGGAGGAACGCAGAGAGGAGGGATTCACCACAGAGGACACGGAGAGCACGGAGAGCGGAAAAGAGAAGAAGTGGAAGAGTGAAAGAGTGAAAGAGTGAAAGAGTTTCGGAGGGATCCGGTTGTGTAGAGGCAGCTTTCCGAGGGCATTCGATCTGCTAGTACAAACGCAAAGAGAACAGGCTGAAGCCTATGCTACAGAGGCCGATCTGAAGATGGGCCGCTGCACAAGCTAAGAGAAGCCCACACGCAAAGGCGCAAGGGGCTGCCGGGGAACCTCTTTTATCGTGAAAATGCGTTTTTGTGGTGAAAATGTGCGAAAAAGACGGCAGGCGGGCTGCCACACTCCAGAAAAGGCGGTGTGGTAGAATAGAAAGTTTAAGGATGGAGAGAAAGAAGCGGTAGATATGGCGGAATATCCACTAGTAGACAATACGATCTTTGAGGCGGACGAGGAGTATATCCCTCAGCCGGAACCGGAACCACAGCCACCGGCGTGGACCGACGGGAGCGTGCGGATCGGCATCCACACGTCGATTTCGGGGAGTTACCTGAACGCGCTGGAATCCGCGAAGAAGCTGGGGGCGAATGCTTTGCAGATTTTCTCGGCGAGCCCGCGGATGTGGCAGGGCGCGACGGTGCGCATCCCGGGGCCGGACGCGAAGGCGTTTCGGGCGCGGCGGGACGAGCTGCAGCTCGGGCCACTGGTGATTCACGCGAATTACCTGGTGAATCTGGCGGCGACGCAGCCGATGCTGAGGACGCGGTCGATCCAGTCCTTCCACGAGGAGTTGGTGCGTGGGATGGTGCTGGGCGCGGACTTTATTGTGGTGCATCCGGGGGCGCGCGGCGAGGCGTCTGTGGAGAGCGCGATCGCGACGATTATAGACGGCGTGAAGCAGGCGGCGAAACGGGTGCCACTTGGCAACATGCGAATTCTGATAGAGAACACCGCGGGGATGGGGTCGGCGATAGGGGCACGGCTGGAGGAAGTGGCGGCGATTGTGCGCGGACTGGCTGAATTGAACGTGGGCGCGTGCCTGGATACAGCGCACCTGTTTGCGGCCGGGTACGACATCAAGAGCGAGGCAGGGCTCGAACGTACGATCGAGGCGATTGACCGGACGATCGGGCTGGAGTACGTGCCGGTGATTCATGTGAACGATTCGAAAGTTCCGCTCGGCGGGCGCGTAGACCGGCATGACCATATTGGCCACGGAAAGATCGGCGCGGAGGCGTTTGCGAGGTTCCTGAGGCATCCGCGGCTGGGCACGGTGCCGCCGGAGGGATTGCCGGGGCGCGTGTTCCTGCTGGAGACGCCGATCGATGATCCGGGCGATGACCGGAAGAACGTGGCGAAGTTGTGGGAGCTGGCGGGAGTGGAAGGGCCAGGGGCGGAGAAGGGATTTTCGATGCTCACGCCGGCAATGAAAAGAGCGTTGGCGAAGAACGGGAAGAAGATGAGTTCGAGGCATCTGCCAGCGAAGAAGAAAAAGAAGTGACGGGTGGAGAGAGAAACCAGAAGAAGGATTCACCACAGAGGGCACAGAGGACCACAGAGAAAGCGGAGACTAGAGGAAAAGGATAACGCAGAGACGCCGAGAACGCGGAGAAACGCAGAGGGAAGAGAGAAGAAGTATAAGAGTGGAATAGTGTAAGAGGGCAAGAGGGCGGCCTCCAGGACGGCGTGACCCTGAGGGCGGGAGCGGGGTTCCTGGTGATCGCTGCGGGCGGATAAGGGTTTCTGAAAGGCGGGATTGCGCTCCCGCACTGCAAAAGGGACGGGGATAAGCGTGGGGGACTACAAGCCGCAGGAGATAGAAGCAAAGTGGCAGAGGCGGTGGAACGAAAACCGCGTGTTCGAATCGGAAGCCGACGTCGCGTCAGTGGCGAGTGACGAGTGGCGAGTGGCGAGTGAGAAGAACCCCAAGACTCTAGACACAACATCGGCGTCGACCACGGCACAACAAGACAGTAGGTCCCTCGCTGGCGCCCGCGATGACAGAGTTGGCGGCCCGGGTAAGCGGAAGCAAAAATATTATGTTCTGGAAATGCTGCCGTACCCCAGCGGGACTCTGCATATGGGGCACATGCGCAACTACACGATTGGGGACGTGGTTGCGCGCGTGAAGCGCATGAAGGGATTCAACGTGATCCATCCGATGGGATGGGACGCGTTCGGCCTGCCTGCTGAAAACGCCGCGATCAAGAATCAGACGCATCCGCGAATCTGGACAAACAACAACATTGCCGAATTTCAGAAAGTGCTGCGGCGCTTCGGGTTTTCGTACGACTGGCGGCGGGAGATTTCGACCTGCGAGCCTGAATACTACCACTGGAACCAGTGGTTCTTTTTGCGGATGCTGGAACGCGGATTGGCGTACCGGAAAAAGAGCCGGGTGAACTGGTGTCCGAAGTGTTGCACGGTGCTGGCGAACGAGCAGGTCATAAACGGCGGGTACTGCTGGCGGCACGAAGATACGTTGGTGGAAGCGCGGGATATTGAGCAATGGTTCTTGAAGACCACGGCGTATGCGGATCAGTTGCTGGACGATTTGAAGCAACTCGAGGGTGGATGGCCGGAACGGGTCATCACCATGCAGAGGAATTGGATTGGGAAGTCGACGGGCGCGAAAGTTTGGTTTGAGGTGGAAGGCGACCTGCGACCGGCGATCAGCGACCAGGGGTCGAGTGCGAAGAAGATTGAGATTTTCACCACACGCATTGACACCATTTATGGGGCGAGCGCGCTGATTCTGGCGCCGAATTATCCTCTTGTGGAGACGCTGATCGCGGGTACGCCGAATCAAGCCGCGTCGCAGGCAAAGCTCCATCACATGAAGCAGAGTTCGGTGAAGATGGAGGATATTGCGACGGCGGAGAAAGATGGATTCTTCACTGGGCGTTATGCGATCAATCCGTTCAATGGGGAGAAGATTCCGATCTGGGTCGGGAATTTTGTGCTGATGGAGTATGGGACTGGCGCGATCATGGCGGTGCCGGCGCACGATGAGAGGGATTTTGAGTTTGCGACGAAGTTTGGCTTAAAGATTCCGGTGGTCGTGGAAAAAGAAGGATTGGCCACAGAGGCACAGAGGGCACAGAGCAAAGAAAGAAACGAAGGAAGGAACTCGGAGGCTTCAGGGGCTAAAGCCCATTCTTCCGCGGAATCATTGTCGGACCTAAAGTTCCGACCTCCTAAAGAAGACCCCAAGAGCCCAGACGCACAATCGGGGGCTGGGGCACCCAAAGAGGCGTACACGGAATATGGGATTAGCGTGAATTCGGGGCCGTATTCGGGGCTGAAGACCGAGGAGGCCATCGAGAAGATGGCGGCGGACGCGGAGGCTCGGGGATTTGGGAAGAAAGAGACGATCTACCGGCTGCGGGATTGGGGGATATCGCGTCAACGGTATTGGGGCACGCCGATTCCGGTGATTTATTGCGCGAGGGACGGTGTGGTGCCGGTGCCGGATAAAGACCTGCCGGTGGTGTTGCCGGCGAATCCGAAGTTGACGGGCGAAGGCCAATCGCCGCTGGCGACCGATCCGGAATTTGTGAACGTGAAATGCCCGAAGTGCGGCGGACCGGCCAGGCGAGAAACGGACACGATGGATACGTTCGTGGATTCGTCCTGGTATTTCTACCGGTATTGCGATCCGAAGAATGACAAGGCGCCGTACGAATCGGCGAAGGCTGATTATTGGTTTCCGATTGACCAGTATATCGGCGGGATCGAGCACGCTATTTTGCACCTGATGTATTCGCGGTTCTGGTGCAAGGTGATGCGGGATATCGGGTTGATCCACCATAGCGAGCCGGCGGCGCGTCTGTTCACGCAGGGGATGGTGCTGAAAGATGGCACGGCGATGTCGAAGTCGGCGGGAAATGTGGTGGGCGCGCTGGATATGGCGGAACGGTATGGGGCGGACACCGGGCGGCTGTACACGTTGTTCGCGGCTCCGCCGGAGAAGGATTTGGAATGGAGCGAGGAGTCGATTGAGGGATCGTGGAGGTTTTTGAACCGGGTGTATCGGTTGGTGGAAAAAGAAGTCGGAAGTCGGGGGTCGGGAGTCGGGAGTGAAGAGAAGAATTTCACCACGGGGCACACAAAAGGCGCAGAGACCTCGGAAAGGGACTCGGAGGCTTCAGGGGCTAAAGCCCATTCCTCGGCAGGCTTAATGTCGGACCTGAAGGTCCGACCTCCTGAAGAGAAGCGCCAGAGCCCAGACGCAATACCGGCGTCCGGGGTAGTCGGCAATTTCACGGAGGGGGAGAAGGCGCTGCTGCGGAAGGCGCACCAGACTTTGCGCCGGGTGACGCAGGATTTTGAGACACGATGGCACTTCAATTCGGCGATTGCGCAGATCATGGAGTTGACGAACGCCATTTATGCCGCGGATGAAGGTGTGCGGGCGGAAGTGCGTAGGGAAGTGCTGGAAATCCTGGTGTTGATGCTGGCGC
>Ga0187779_10000430_pt1 | contig 28433 bp, 31 predicted proteins | sample 1015_Q2_SP10_10__FD_132435 | JGI IMG/M metagenome (GOLD analysis project Ga0187779, IMG submission 132435) | Tropical peat soil microbial communities from peatlands in Department of Meta, Colombia - 1015_Q2_SP10_10_MG | ecosystem: Environmental > Terrestrial > Soil > Wetlands > Peat | place... | reverse complement strand
CTCGTGGCCGAACAGGATCGACTCGACGAGGTTCTCCGGCAGCGCGCCGCAATTGACGGCGACGAAGGGCTTGGCGCTACGCGCGCCAGAGCCATGGATCGCGCGCGCGATCAGTTCCTTGCCAACGCCGGATTCGCCTTCGATCAGAACGGCGATGTTCGAGGCTGCGGCCTTCTCGGCGGCGCGCAATACCGGCTTCATGGCCGGCGAGCGGGTGATGACGTCGGCGAGGCCGAGCGTGCCGTCGTGCTTGCGCTTGAGGCGCCGTACTTCACCGGCGAGCCGGCGCGCGGCTATGGCGTTGCGCAGGGAGACTTGCAAGCGTTCGACCCCGGCGGGCTTCACCACGAAGTCGGCCGCGCCCGCACGCATTGCCGAAACGACATTGTCGATGCCGCCATGGGCGGTCTGCACGATTACCGGGGTATCGAGGCCGGCTTCGCGCATGCGCGCCAGCACGCCGAGGCCGTCGAGGTCGGGCATCACCAGGTCGAGGACGACACAATCGACCTTCGAGGCTTCGGGGCCGGTGAGCAGGCGGTCCGCCATGTCGCCGCCTTCGGCGAGCAACACGCGGTAGCCAAAACGCTGCACCATGTTCTCAAGCAACCGACGCTGGACCGGATCGTCATCGACAATAAGCACCGTTTCGGACATGAACCCCTGGACCCCTTGAAACCACTTGTGACTGTACCGATTTGGTGCAATCTCGCCGGTCTCGCTTAATGGCCCCTTAAGTTGACCGGCAAAACTGCGGCCGTGACTGCGCGCCATCGTCTTGTCATGGTCAAGCGTCGTAAATGATGTCTTAACCCGTCGATTTCCCAGCACGGATGATTTTGTCTCCCATGCCCCGACCTTCCCCGTTGAAGAAAGTCAAAGCCGCACCGAAAGCCGCCACCAAGCTCGGCGCGCTGCCGGAATGGAATCTCGACGACCTCTATGCGGGCATCGACTCGCCGCAGATCGAGCGCGACCTCGCGCAAGCTGGCCGCGACTGCGCGGCCTTCGAGCAGGACTTCAAGGGCAAGCTCGCCGCGATGGTGGCTGGTGGGGGCGCTGGGCAGAAGCTCGCCGAGGCGGTGAGACGTTATGAGGCGCTCGAGGACAGTCTCGGCCGCGTCATTTCCTACGCGTCGCTGGTCTATGCCGGCGACACCACCGATCCCAAGCGCGCCAAGTTCTACGGCGACGTGCAGGAGCGCATCACCGCGGCCTCGATCCATCTGCTGTTCTTCACGCTCGAGCTTAACCGCGTCGAAGATGCCGCGCTCGAAGCGGCGATGGCCGATCCGGCGCTCGGTTATTACCGGCCGTGGCTCGAGGACGTGCGCAAGGAGAAGCCGTACCAGCTCGAGGACCGCGTCGAGCAGCTATTTCACGAGAAGTCGATGACGGCCTATTCAGCGTGGAACAGACAGTTCGACGAGTTGATCGCCTCGCTGCGCTTCAGGATCGGCGGCAAGGAGCTCGCCATCGAGCCGGCGCTCAATCTGATGGTCGATTCCGACGGCAAGAAGCGTAAGACGGCGGCCGAGGCGCTGGCGAAGACCTTCAAGGACAGCCTGCGGCCTTTCACGCTGATCACCAACACGCTCGCCAAGGACAAGGAAATTTCCGACCGCTGGCGCGGCTTCAAGGACGTCGCCGACGCGCGGCATCTGTCCAATCGTGTCGAGCCGGAGGTAGTGGAGGCGCTCGTCTCCGCGGTGAGCGCCGCCTATCCGAAGCTGTCGCACCGCTACTATGCGCTCAAAGCGAAGTGGTTCGGCAAGAAGACGCTGCCGCATTGGGACCGCAACGCGCCACTGCCGAAGGTCGCGCAGCGCACGATCTCCTGGACCGATGCGCGCGCGACGGTGCTCACCGCTTACGGCGCCTTCTCGCCGAAAATGGCGGAGGTCGCCGACGAGTTCTTCGAGAAGCGATGGATTGACGCGCCGGTGCGCCCCGGCAAGCAGCCGGGCGCTTTCGCGCACCCGACCGTGCCGTCGGCACATCCTTATGTGCTGCTCAACTATCAGGGCAAGCCGCGTGACGTCATGACGCTTGCGCACGAGCTCGGCCACGGCGTGCATCAGGTGCTCGCGGCGCCGAACGGCCCGCTGATGGCGCCGACGCCGCTGACGCTCGCCGAGACCGCGAGCGTGTTCGGCGAGATGTTGACCTTCCGCAAGCTGCTGGCGCAGACCACCGACAAGAAGCAGCGTAAGGCGATGCTTGCCGCCAAGGTCGAGGACATGATCAACACGGTGGTGCGGCAGATCGCGTTCTACACCTTCGAGCGCAAGGTACATCTCGAGCGCAAGAACGGCGAGCTCACCTCCGACAAGCTTTGCGAACTGTGGATGTCGGTGCAGGCGGAAAGCCTGGGGCCGGCGATCGAACTGAAGCCGGGCTACGAGACCTTCTGGGTCTACATCCCGCACTTCGTGCATTCGCCGTTCTACGTCTATGCCTATGCCTTCGGCGACTGCCTAGTGAACTCGCTCTACGCGGTCTACGAGAAATCGGCCTCGGGCTTTGCCGAGCGCTATCTGGCGATGCTCGCGGCCGGCGGCACCAAGCACCATTCCGAACTGCTCGCGCCGTTCGGCCTCGACGCGCGCGATCCGAAGTTCTGGGATGGCGGCTTGAGTGTGATCGCGAATTTGATCGAGGAGCTCGAAGCCCTCGGATAGCGCGCGATTTCGCGTTATCGTTGGACCCATCCAATTCGAAAACGGGGCAGCCGTGGGCAAGGTCTGGATCGAAGTCGCGCTCAATGGCGCCTGGACGCGCGAGCGCCAGCCCGGCATCCCCATCACCATCGACGAGATTGTGGCGGACGGCATTGCGTCGGCGCGCGCCGGCGCCGCCATCATTCATCTGCACGCCTATGACGCGGCGACCGGCCGCCAGCGCGACGCCTACGAAATCTACGCACCGATCATCGAGGGCATCCGCGACGAGGTGGATGCCATCGTCTATCCGACTCTGCCGATCACCGGCTCGGGCTATGCCGGAGAACTGCGCAGCGCGCAGGAACGCTACGCGCACGTCGAGCGGCTGGCGAAGAACGGGCTGCTGGAATGGGCGGTGATCGATCCGGGCTCGGCGATGTTCACGCGCTTCGACGAAATCATGCGCGGGCAGGCGGGCTACACCTATTTCAACCCGGATGACCATTTCCGCGAAGGCATGCGCATCGCTGCTGCCTATGGCGTGCGCCCGAGCTACGCGATCTACGAGGCCGGCTGCACACGGCTCGGCGCCGCGACCGCAGCCGCCATGCCGAAGGTGCCGACGCCGATCTATCGCTTCATGTTCGCCGAGGAATTTTGCTTCGGCTTTCCGCCGAAGCCTGTCTATCTCGACGCACATCTGGCCCTGCTTGCCGAAACCGCGCCCGGCGCGGCTTGGATGGTCGCGGGCCTCGGCCTCGATGTCAGGCCGCTGATCGCGCCCGCCGTCGAACGCGGTGGCCACGTGCGCGTCGGTCTCGAGGACCGGCCCTGGGGCGTGCGCGAAAGCAACCGGGGCCTGGTCGAGGAGGCGGTGCGTCTCGTTCGTGCCGCGGGTGGCGAGCCGGCGAGCGCCGCCGAGGTGCGCGCAGTTTGCGCAGCCGTCGACAAGGCGCTCGGCCGCGGCAGCTTCAATTCTTGACCGCGCTGACGGTTGCCGAGGCCGTGGTCAACGCACTGACGACGCCGGGGTAGGCATTGGCGTCCGAGGCTTTCTTGAACAGCGTCAGCAATTGCCTGCGTTCGTCTGCGGTCGTGAGCGGCGCCCACACCGGCGCGGTGTCGCGCAGCGCAGCGGCAAGCGCGAGCGCATTGTTTGGGCGCATAGCGCTGGACAACGTCATGCTCGTGCCCTGCACCGTCTCGACGAGGCCGCGCTCGGCGCGCTTGACGCCGGCCTTGCGGATCTCGGTTTTCTTGGGGTCCTCGGGTGGCAGCGAAGCCATGAACAGCGGCATCGTCGTCAGCATGCGCGAGCCGAAGCGCACTTCAAGCGCCATCGCCGTCATGATGGCGTCTTCGCTCTCGGTGAGGTTGAGCACTATCGTATCCTTCATGTCCTTGTCGCTGGTCGCGCCGAAGAGCATCATCATCTTGTAGCTCTGGCTGATGCTGGCGGTCCATTCGAGCAGCCACGGGATGTCGGTTGCCTTTGGTGGCGGCAGTGCGGCAAACGCGTCGGCGTCGAGAATATGCTGGAGATATTGCGAGGCCGGCGGCTTGGTGTAGTCCGGACGCCCGTGCGTGTTTATTTTTTCCTGAAGATAGGCAGACAGCCCCTGCGTTGAATCCTTGGCGACGACCGCCAGTTGCGCTCCATCCTGCGCGGCGGCCGGTCCCAGCGACGCGGCGAGGAATAAACCGAGCGCCGCAAAGGTCCTGACAATGGCGAAAGGCACACGCGCGAGAATTTGCGTGGTCATGGATGGCACCCCCTCGATAAACTCCCTATTTGTAGCACCGCAAAGCCGGCTGGTTCACATGGACGACTCCGAAAAGAACCGCTTGTCCGCCCGCGCCCGCCGTTACGCACGCGTCGGCACGCGCGTCGGCGGCGTGGCGGCGCGGATCGCGACGTCGCGGGCACTCGGCCGCACACAGGACCGTGCCGGCAACGCACTCGCGCTCGCCTCCGCACTGGGAGGTCTCAAGGGGCCGATCATGAAGGTGGCGCAGCTGCTCGCCACCATTCCTGACGCGCTGCCACCGGAATACGCCAACGAGCTGATCAAGCTGCAAAGCCAGGCGCCGCCAATGGGCTGGGCCTTTGTCAAGCGCCGCATGCAGGCGGAGCTTGGGACTGACTGGCAAAAAAAGTTTTTCGACTTCGAGCACCATCCGGCGGCGGCGGCTTCGCTCGGTCAGGTGCACAAGGCGCGCGCGCTGGACGGCTCAGCCTTGGCCTGCAAGCTACAATATCCAGACATGCAGTCGGCGGTCGAAGCCGACCTCTCGCAATTGCAGTTGCTGTTCATGCTGCGCAAGCGTTTCGATCCGGCGATCGACACCTCGGAGATCGCGGTCGAGATCGCGGCGCGGCTGCGCGAGGAGCTCGATTACGTGCGCGAGGCCAAGCACGTCGTGCTCTATGCAGCGATGCTGAAAGGGCAGGACCTGATCCGGGTGCCGAAAGTGTGGCCCGAGCTGTCGACGGGCAGATTGCTGACGCTCGACTGGCTCGACGGCAGCAAGATGCTGATGCACAAAGGTGATGCGCTCGCCGTGCGCAACAAGCTCGCGACCGCGATGTTCACCGCCTGGTGGCTGCCGTTCTCGCGCTTCGGGGTCATCCACGGCGATCCGCATCTCGGCAACTACACCGTGTTCGCCGACGGCGAGCCTGCCGGCATCAACCTGCTCGACTACGGCTGCATTCGCATCTTCCCGCCGAGCTTTGCCGGCGGCGTGGTCGACCTCTATCGCGGATTGTTGCAGGGCGATGACGCACTTGTTGTGCACGCCTACGAAACCTGGGGCTTCAAGAGGCTCAGCCGCGAACTGATCGACGCGCTTAATATCTGGGCGCGCTTCATCTACGGCCCGCTGCTCGACAACCGGGTCCGCACCATCGCCGACGGCGTGAAGCCCTCCGACTACGGCCGGAAAGAGGCCTTCCGCGTGCATCAGGCGCTCAAGGCGCGGGGGCCGGTCACGGTGCCGCGCGAGTTCGTCTTCATGGACCGCGCCGCCATCGGGCTCGGCGCCGTCTTTCTGCATCTTGCGGCGGAACTGAATTTCTATGAGCTGTTCAATGAGGCGATCGAGAATTTCGACATCGCGAAGGTCGCAGCGCGGCAATCTGCCGCGCTCGAGGTGGCCGGGCTAGACCCGGCGAACCCTGACTAATCCACCGCCCGTTGCCCTTGCCTGCCATTTGCGGTAACTCCTCTGCGGCCCGCCTTTTCAAGCTTTTCCGGAGATTCCCCATCATGGCCGATCACGGCACCGTCGAATACGTCACCGCAGACGGCAACGACTATCCCGCCCATGAGGCGAGCTACGAGCGCTTCGTCCACTTCACCTTCGTCGGCATCATCCACGTTATCAACATCCTGTTCGGCCTCGCGGTCGGCGGCGTCATGGGACACTGGTTCCTGGCGTTCCTCTGCTTCATCATCGCTATCGGTGGCGCGATTCCCGGCCTGCTGAGCGGCACCAAGACGTCGAGCTACGTCGCCTTCGTGCTCGGCTTCCTCATTTTCGCCTACGCAGGCCTGTCGCACTGACCTCCGAGTCCTCGGGAGAGGCGCATGCGGATTGCGGTTGCCCGTGAACTGGACGGCGTCGAGCCGCGCGTCGCCGCCACGGTCGAGACCGTCAAGAAGCTGAAATCCTTCGGCGCCGACGTCGTAGTCGCGCGGGGCGCCGGCATCGCCTCCGGCATTCCCGATAGTGAGTTCCAGGCGGCGGGCGCCGAGATCGGCGAGGGCGTAGAGAAGAGCGCCGACATCGTTCTCAAGGTGCGGCGCCCGGCGCCGAACGAGTTGGCCGCCTACAAGAAGGGCGCGCTCGTCATCGCCATCATGGATCCCTACGGCAACGAGGCCGCGCTTAAGCAGATCGCGGACGCGGGGCTTGCCGCCTTCGCCATGGAACTGATGCCGCGCATCACGCGCGCGCAGTCGATGGACGTGCTGTCGAGCCAGGCGAACCTCGCCGGCTACCGCGCCGTGATCGATGCCGCGGAAGAATATGGCCGTGCGCTGCCGATGATGATGACGGCGGCCGGCACCGTGCCGGCGGCGAAAGTCTTCGTCATGGGCGTCGGCGTCGCGGGCCTGCAGGCGATCGCGACGGCGCGGCGCCTGGGCGCGGTGGTCACCGCGACCGACGTGCGCCCCGCGACCAAAGAGCAGGTCGAGAGCCTCGGCGCCAAATTCCTCGCCGTCGAAGACGAAGAATTCAAGAACGCGCAGACCGCCGGCGGCTACGCCAAGGAAATGTCCAAGGAGTATCATGCCAAGCAGGCCGCGCTCGTCGCCGAGCACATCAAGAAGCAGGACATCGTCATCACCACCGCGTTGATCCCGGGGCGTCCGGCGCCGCGGCTCGTCAATAAGGACATGGTAGCCTCGATGCGGCCGGGCTCGGTGATCGTCGATCTCGCGGTTGAGCGCGGCGGCAATGTCGAAGGCGCGCGCGCGGGCGAGGTCGCCCAGCTCGGACCGGCTAAGATCGTCGGCTATCTCAACGTGCCGGGGCGGCTCGCGGCGTCGGCGTCGGCGCTCTACGCTAAGAACCTTTTGAATTTCGTCGAGACCATGATCGACAAGAAAGAGAAGAAGCTCGCCATCAATTGGGACGACGAGCTGGTCAAAGCGACACTGCTGACGCGCGACGGCGCGGTGGTGCACCCGAATTTTAAGCCTAAGGCGGCTTAAGGAGAGCGCATGGAACAGTTGGCGAGCGCAGTCGACCCCTTCGTGTTCCGTCTGTCGATCTTCGTGCTGGCGGTGTTCGTCGGCTACTACGTCGTCTGGTCGGTGACTCCGGCGCTGCATACGCCGCTGATGTCGGTCACCAACGCGATTTCCTCGGTGATCGTGGTCGGCGCGCTGCTCGCGGTCGGTGTCGCCCTTGTCGCCAATGACAACGGCCCGCTCTGGGCGCGTTCGCTCGGCTTCGTCGCGCTCGTCTTTGCCTCGGTGAATATCTTCGGCGGCTTCCTCGTCACCCAGCGGATGCTCGCCATGTATCAGAAGAAAAAGAAATGAGCGCCAACCTCGTCGCGCTGCTTTATCTCGTCGCCGGCGTCCTGTTTATCCTGGCGCTGCGCGGCCTGTCGAGCCCGGAATCGAGCCGGCGCGGCAACCTATTCGGCATGATCGGCATGACGATCGCCGTGCTGACCACGCTCGGTTCGCATCCGCCGGCCGACCCGGTCGCCTGGGCGCTGGTTCTGGGTGGCATCGCGGTCGGCGGCGGTCTTGGTGCGGTGATCGCGCGGCGTGTGCCGATGACGTCGATGCCGGAATTGGTCGCCGCCTTCCACTCGCTGGTCGGCATGGCGGCGGTGCTGGTCGCGGCCGGCGCGTTCTATGCGCCTGCGGCCTTCGGCATCGGCGAGGAAGGCCATATCCACGCGCAGAGCCTGATCGAGATGTCACTCGGCGTCGCCATCGGCGCCATCACATTCACCGGCTCGGTCATCGCCTTCCTCAAGCTGTCCGGCCGCATGAGCGGCAAGCCGATCACGCTGCCGGGCCGCCACATCATCAATCTGGCGCTCGCGGCGGCCCTCATTTTCTTCATCTACGGCTTCTTCGCGTCGCAGGCGGCGATGGACTTCTGGATCATCGTCGCGTTGTCGCTGACGCTCGGCATTCTCATCATCATCCCGATCGGCGGCGCCGACATGCCGGTCGTGATCTCGATGCTGAACTCCTATTCGGGATGGGCGGCCGCCGGCATCGGCTTCACGCTCGGCAATTCGGCGCTGATTATCACCGGCGCACTGGTCGGCTCCTCGGGCGCGATCCTGTCCTACATCATGTGCAAGGGCATGAACCGCTCGTTCATCTCGGTCATCCTCGGCGGCTTCGGCGGCGAGGTGGCGGGTCCCGGCGCCGCGGCCGAGCAGCGGCCGGTGAAGCTCGGCTCGGCCGAGGACGCCGCCTACATCATGAAAAATGCGCAGAAAGTCATCATCGTGCCGGGCTACGGCATGGCGGTGGCGCAGGCCCAGCATGCCCTTCGCGAAATGGCCGACAAGCTCAAGGCCGAAGGCGTCGAGGTGAAGTACGCGATCCATCCGGTCGCCGGCCGCATGCCCGGACACATGAACGTGCTGCTTGCCGAGGCGAACGTGCCCTACGACGAGGTGTTCGAGCTCGAGGACATCAATTCGGAATTCGCGCAGGCCGACGTTGCTTTCGTTATCGGCGCAAACGACGTCACCAATCCGGCCGCCGAGGAAGACAAGACCTCGCCGATCTACGGCATGCCGGTGCTGCAGGTATGGAAGGCGGGCACGGTGATGTTCATCAAGCGCTCGCTCGCCTCGGGTTACGCTGGCATCGACAATCCGCTGTTCTACCGCGACAACACGATGATGCTGCTTGGCGACGCGAAGAAAATGACCGAGAGCATCGTCAAGGCGATGTGAACGTCATCCGTTTGCGCGCAACATCATAATGCCGCTTGCTAAGGCTTAACGCGCTGCTCGCGCTTATCCGCGTTGCGCACGCAATCCACAGGCGCGTGTCTGTCGGTGAGCCAACACAGCCTGCCTTGATTCCGCCGGAGCGTATAAGTCGAAGCAACCTGCAGACACATCCTTAACCGCGAATGCGACACGGTGGGGACAGCACGGATGTTTGCTCCGCAATGCATTGAGCAAACGTGCAGGGCGGGATGTTTGCCAAGCCGATGCAGCGGCAGAAATTCCAGCGTGCGATCCTGCCGCGCCGCTATGCGGCGGCTAGCGCGTAGCGCTCAGGCGACCGGTTCGGGTTCCTGCGCCTGTGCGGGGACAAGCGGCGACGTTTCGGCTGCCTCGGCCTGCGGCCTGACGTAGCAAAAGCGGTGCCCGTCGATGGTGATTGTGGGATGAATACTAAAGTGCCCACCGCCGAAGACCCGCAGCCGGCGCTCAAGCTCGTCGCGGGCGATATCGAGCGGAATATCGCACAGCGCCTCGTACATGCGCCGCGTCGTCTTTTTACCGCACCAGCCGATCGGCAGCGGCTCGAGCGGCTCGGCTTGCGTCGCCAGCATCTTCGACAGCTTCCAGAACAGCCGCGCCAGCTCGGTGAAGGTCAGCCGCTCGAGGGCGACAACACTGGTGCCGGCCGGGATGTCGAATAACTCGACGCCGACGATCGGTCCAGCGTCGACTTTTTCGACCATCGCATGCGCGGTCGCGCCGAAATGGATAGCGCCGTCATAGGTCGCGAAGTGGCAGGGCACGAAACCGGGATAATCAGGCGGGCCCGGGTGAAAGTTGTAGGCCCCGAAGCCGAGCCGATCGAGGATGCGCTTCGGCACAATCACCGGCGACAGAAATGCGACGAGCCGCGCGCTGCGCAGCGTCCGGCCGTTGAAAGCGTCGAGATCGGCCAAGGTCCGCGCGGCGTGCACGGTCAATTGCGGATTATGGCGCTTGAGCAGGGCCGCAAGCGTTGATTGCTCGGCCGGGCCGGTCAGCAGAATGACGGTATCAAACATCGGCGCGCAATTTTGTCGTGCCGCCCCCGGGTTAACGGGTACGCCCAAGACTTCTGCAAATCGTTAAGCCGTCGGCAGCGGGCGCGCGTCTTTACGCCGCCTTTATGGTAAGGCGGCGTGAATTAGCGCGCGCGTTGCGCGTTACTCGGCTTCGAACGAGGTCTGGTCGGTGGAGCGATTGTATTTGAGCGTGAGCTTCGAGATCTTGCAGAGGTCAACGTCGTGCCACATCACGTCCGGATAGCCCGGATCGGCCCATGAAATGCGGATATTCCATACGCAGCCCTCGTCGGCCTCGTTGAACTTGACGTAGACGCCGTTGCCGTTCGGCAGCACGCCGTTGTCGCCAAGCTCGTTGTCGTCCCATTCATCGTCATCCGGCGTGTTGAAGCCGAGAAACTTGATGCCGTAGCCGGTGCCATTGATCACATAAACGTTGCGCTCGTCCGCCGCGAAGGTCGACGTCGCGGCGAACGTGGCAAACAGCACGATGAATCCCAGAAGGATCTTCCGCATGACCGCCCCCGATTAAAAACGCGGGAGCGATGCTTAGGCGCGGCTCGCGTGGCGTCAAGCTCAAATTTGCGACAGGTTTGCGAACGGAATGGCCATAACGAGCGCGGTACGCACGTCAGGCCTTTTGCTTTTGTGCTTCTGCGGGCAGAGGCACCGCGCAGTGCACTCGCACGCCTCGCGGCGCGAAGTCGATGCGGCTCTGCGCCTGGATCTGTCCGGGGAGCACAAAGTCGAGCAGGCGGCTGCCGAAGCCCTGGCGCGACGGCGCCGTGACCAGAGGGCCGTCGGTTTCGACCCAGTCGAATTTCAAAGTGCGCCGCTCCTTGCCGATTACCACCGACCAGTTCACGTCTACCTTGCCGCCATAGACCGATAGAGCGCCGAAGCGCGCGGCGTTGGTGGTGAGTTCGTGGATCGCCATGCCGAGCGCAACGGCGAGCCGAGAGTTCAACTCGACCCGCGGACCCTCAAGGTGGACGCGACCTTGCGTGCCGTCGTCGAATGGATCGAGCTCACTGTGCAGGACGTCCTCGAAAGCGACGGTCGTGCCTTCGTGACTCAGTAGCAGGTGAGTCTTGGCGAGCGCACCGATGCGGCTGATCATCGCGTCCTTGAACGCCTCGACGCTCGTCGCCGTGCGGGCGGTCGAGCCCATGATGGCCTGGACGGTCGCAAGTGTGTTCTTGACGCGGTGGTGCACCTCGCGGACCAGCAACTGCTGCTGTTCTTCGGCGCGCTTGCGCTCGGTGATGTCGATCAGCATGTTGACCGCGCCGACGAGACGGCCAGCTTCGTCATGCAGCGGCGTGGGGTAGGGGACGAACGGCGCGCGCGTGCCGTCGGGGCGCTCGCACGCCGCCTCCATGCCGCGCACGGTGCGGTTCTCCTTGAGCGCGATTGCCATCGGGCAATCCTTATGCGCCATCGGCGTTCCGTCGGCCCAATAAAGCTTCCACGAGCCGCACCATTCGCTGCTGCCGATCGTCGGCCGCTGGCCCCAGAGTTCGGCGGCGGCCTCGTTGTAGTAGGTGATCCGGCCGGCGGCGTCGGTGGTGTAGACGGCGGCGGGAAGGGCATCGAGCAGTTCGCGGAAGCGCCGCTCGCGCTCGCGCACCGTGTCCTGGGCGCGCGCGGCCGAGAGCGGGACGACTTTTTCCGCTTTGGCTTGCCCCTCGCGCGCGGCGACCACGCGCTCGAATTCGCTCTCCAGGAAGCTGACTGGCTGGTCCATGTCCGCCCTACGACGCACTACACCGGTTCAACGAAGCAGGGCCTATTCTGAAGACCCCCACCTCGACCGGCACAACGCGCTCATGTGCGAATGGTTGCACCCCTGACGCAAAATCATCATGGGTGAGCCATACTTTACCTTAACGATTCCAATAGGTTCTCCGGAGACCGTGGTCTTTGTGTCAGACAGCGGCAGAACTGACACAGGCTAAGACCTCTCAAACTGGGCTATCTGGCCGGATGACTGCTCTGAAATGGCTCCTCCTGATCGTGGTCGTCGGCTATGGCGGCCTGCTGGCGCTGATGTACGTCTTTCAGCGCTCGCTGGTGTTCTTTCCCGATGCTCGCCGCAGCCCGCCCGCCGCCGCCGGCTTTCCTCAGGCCGAGGAGGTTACGCTCACCAGTTCGGACGGTGAGCGCCCCCTCGCCTGGCACGTGCCGCCCAAGGGCGACAGACCGGTGGTACTCTACTTCCAGGGCAATGCCGGAGCACTTGACCTGCGCGTCGGTCGTTTCCAGTGGCTCGTCGCGACCGGCACCGGCCTTGTCGCGCTTTGTTATCGCGGCTATGGCGGCTCGAGCGGCACGCCGAGCGAAGATGGCCTGATTCGCGACGCGATTGCCGCCTACGGTTTCGCCATCGCGCGTTACGCGCCACGGCGTGTCGTGCTGTGGGGCGAGTCGCTCGGTACAGGAGTTGCGATCGCGCTTGCGAGCGGGCACGAGGTCGGCGGCCTCATCCTCGATGCGCCCTTTACCTCGGCGGCCGATGTCGGCGCGTCTGCCTATCCGTTCGTGCCGGTTCGCTGGCTGATGAAGGACACGTTCCATTCCGACCAGCGCATCGGTCGCGTGCATGCTCCCGTCCTGGTATTGCACGGCGAGCGCGACCGCATCGTGCCGATTCGTTTCGGCGAACGTCTCTACGCGCTCGCCAATGAGCCGAAGCGCATGGTGCGCTTCCCCAATGGCGGCCATGTCGATCTCGATGACCATGGCGCCGTCGACGTTGTGAAGAAATTTCTGGCCGAGCTAGAATAGAAGTTTCGAGGGCGGGTATGGCGTATGCGTGGATCGTTGCTGTTGTTCTCGTGTCGGTAGGCTCGGCTTCGGCGGCGGAACCCGTGCGATCGGTCGACATCTACGTGCAGCCGTTCTACGAGGCGCCGAAGAAACCCGGCGATAAGCCGCGCGTATCGGTCGGCCGGTCGTTCGACGCCTTGCTTGCCTCCGGCCGCCGTGAGGACGTTCTCGCCGTGCGCGACCGTGTCCTCGCCGAGCCGGCGATGATCACGCCGATGACCATGATGGTGCTGGCGATCCGGCTCTACGACGTTAGCCTGCGCGACGACGCGGTGTTCTGGTTCTACGCTGCCAAGGAACGCTACATCATGCTGTCGCAGGTGATCGATGTGAATGCGGGTGGTCTTGCCGACGTCGACGCCGCCATCAAGAGCTTTGCCACGCTCGCCGGCCCCGTGATCAACGGCTATGCCTTCTGCGACCAGAAGAACCAAAGAGATTTGCATGCCAAGGCGATTGCCTGGGTAGAGGCCAATCCGTACCAGGTCATGTTCTTTCCGGAGCTTCCCGGCAGGCCCGGCACCCGCGCTGACAACCACAAGCGCGCGCTCGGCGCGATGAAGGCGAACGCGGCGAAAGAGGCCGCCTATTTCGACGATCCTAGGAACGTCGAAAGCTTCTACGCGACGCGCAAGCGCACCGAAGCCGACGTGAAATACTGCTGGAATTAGGTGGGCGCGCCGGAACTAGCGCGCCCTGAAAAGCGAAAGCGCGGGCAGATGGCCCGCGCCTGAAATCCGTTGCGGCTTTCGATGCCGCCGATCAGCCGAAGCGGCGTCCGCCGCCACCACCGCCAAAACCGCCGCCGCTGCGTCCGTGACCGCCGGGGCCGCTTTGGCCGGGCGTTGGACGGGGCTTGGCCGGAAGCAGGCCTTCGCGCTGCATCTTCTTGCGCGCGAGCTTGCGGGCCCGACGGATCGCTTCCGCCTTCTCCCGCGCCTTCTTTTCTGAGGGTTTTTCGTAATGACCGCGGAGCTTCATCTCGCGGAAGATACCCTCGCGCTGCATCTTCTTCTTGAGCGCCTTGAGGGCCTGGTCGACGTTATTGTCGCGAACGAGTACCTGCACGCTTGCTCCTTCGTAGTTGCTCGGATCGGTTTTACCCGATGCCCCGCAATGGCGCGGGCATTCGAGTCGGGCGGCTCTAGCAGAAAAGCCGTTAAGAGTCCACAATTGAACCTTGGACAGGCGGTTTTCAAAGCCGGTCTCTGTCATATGAAGGGGCTTCGATGGCGGCGGCAAAGCCGGAACGCCAGTCAGGCAAGGCCCTGATCGCGCGACGGAACCTCGTCGGTCTGGCCGGCGGGCTCGCCGCCAAGGCGGCTTTTGCGCCGGCCCGCTCCCTCGCACAGGTCTTCTCGCAGACCACGATCAGCAAGGCCGCCCAGGATGCGCGGCGCGACGCCGGATGGTTCGGACAGCGCGCCGACAACCTGCTCCGCATCATGGTGGCGGACGGTCGCGAGCACAGCGCGCGCGCGGTGACGCAGTATCGCCACGAGCAGGGCCCGTTCGCGCGCCAGCTCGCGGCGCTGTTCAACAACCGCGTCAACGAGGATGACTGGCTGCTGGTGGTGCCGACGCGCGAACTCGACCTTGCTCTGGCGATGCAGCCGCTCGCGATCCGGCTTGCGCCAAGCGCGGAAGAGGTCGAGGCTTCGCTGAAGCAGCCGCTGCCGCAGGTCGAGCCGCTCTCCGGCGACGATGCCGCCGACGTGCTGCACACGATCATCCTGACCAATCTTGGCATCGAGCGGCGTGTCGCGCTTTTCGAGCAGATGCGCAACAACCCGATGATCGGGCCGCCGCTCAAGGACACGGCCGATGCCGTCAAGGCCGAACACTATGGACTGGCCGCCATGGGCCTCGAACATGTGATGCGGGGCATCGTGCAGCAGGAGACGGTCGACGCCATCACCGACAATCTCGGCACCGGCACGCGCTACAAATTATACAAGTCGCTGACGGTGCGCTTCGTGCCGTTCATCGGCTGGACCTATTTCGTCATGCAGCTGCTCGCGACGATCTATTACAATCGCGACACGACCGCGACGGTCCTGCGTTAACTATTTGGTCCAGATGCGGGTGACGTGACCCATCTTGCGGCGCGGGCGCGCCTCGCCCTTGTTGTAGACGTGGACGGCAGCGCCGGGCACGGTCAGCCAGCGCGGCGCCTCGTTCACCTCGGCGCCGATCAGGTTGATCATCTCGACGCGTTTGCCGAGCAACATCGGCTTTGCAAGTGGCCATCCGGCAACCGCGCGAATGTGCTGCTCGAACTGCGAGACGCTTGCGCCGTCGATCGTCCAATGCCCGGAATTGTGCACCCGGGGCGCGATCTCGTTGACCAGCACCGCGTGACCGCGGCCCTTGCGGACCACGAACATCTCGACGGCGAGCACGCCGACATAGTCGAAGGCTTGCGCGATGCGCGTCGCGATACGGCGCGCCTGCGTGGCTATGGCCGGCGTGATTTTCGCAGGGACGCGCGAAATCTTGAGAATGTGATCGCGGTGCTCGTTCTCCGTGACGTCGAAGCATTCGACCTTGCCGTCGCGCGAGCGCGCGACGACCACCGAGACTTCGCGTTCGAAGTCGATAAAGCCTTCCAGGATCGAGGGCGTGCTTTGCAGCAGGCGCCAGGCTGACATCGAGTCGGTGCTTTTGGTGATCTTGGCCTGGCCCTTGCCGTCGTAGCCGAACTGGCGCGTTTTCAACACAGCCGGGAGGCCGATCCTCTCGACGGCTTCCGCGAGCTGCGTCGCGCTGTGGATACCGGCATAGGGCGCCGTGGGGGTCTTTAGGCCCTTCAGGAAATCCTTCTCGATTAGCCGGTCCTGTGTCGTTTCCAGCACCTGCGGATCGGGCATCACCGGCCGGCGCTTGGCGAGGAAGGCCGCGGTTTTCGCCGGCACGTTCTCAAATTCATAAGTCACGATATCGACGGCGTTGGCGAAGCGCGCCAGCGCGTGCTCGTCTTCGTAGGCCGCGCAAGTCGAAGCGTGGACAACGTCGAAGGCGCAGGAGTTTTTCTCCGGCGAATAGACGTGGCAGCGCAGACCGAGCGGCGCCGCCGCAAGCGCCAGCATGCGGGCAAGCTGGCCGCCGCCGAGAATGCCGATGGTTGCCCCGGTGTCGAGCATTACGGGCAGAGCGCCATGAAAAGCATCGTCAGTCTTTCGGCCGCTTGGCGACGCTCCTGGTCTGCTTGGCGCGTAAGGCGTCGAGCTTCTTCGCAACCTTGCCATCCGACAGCGCCAGCACCGCCGCGGCGAGCAGCGCGGCGTTGATCGCACCAGGCTTGCCGATCGCCAGCGTACCGACCGGAACTCCGCCCGGCATCTGCATGATCGAGAGCAGCGAGTCCTTGCCGTCGAGCGCTTTGGTGTCGATCGGCACGCCGAATACCGGTAGCGGCGTCATCGACGCGGTCATGCCGGGGAGGTGCGCAGCCCCGCCGGCGCCAGCGATGATTACCTTGACGCCCGCCTTGCGTGCGCCGTGCGCGAATTCATAGAGCCGCTTCGGCGTGCGATGCGCCGAAACGATTTTTGCCTCGTATGGGATCTTGAGTGCGGCGAGTGTGTCGGCCGCGTGTTTCATGGTCGCCCAGTCGGACTGGCTGCCCATGATAATCGCGACCGGCTTAGCCGCCATTTTGCTTCCCCATTCCCCTAATCGCCCCAGCGCGGGGAAGCGGCGCATTATAGGTTTAGGTTCCCCGCTGGCAAGGCTCGCGCGTTATGCTCGTTAACACGCGATTCGCGAGGACACAGTGAGTTCGGATCGATCCGGAATGTCCGATGCGCTTAAACGCGAGATCGAGCGCCTGCAGCGCGAACTGACCGGTGCGCGCGCCCGGATTGCGGAACTAGAGGCGCGTGCCGACGTCGATCCGCTGCTCGACATCCTCAACCGGCGTGGCTTTGAACGCGAGCTCGCGCGCTCGCTCGCCTACATCAAACGCTACGGCACGCCGGCGGCGCTGCTCTACATCGATCTCGACGGCTTCAAGGCGATCAACGACCGGCACGGCCATGCCGCAGGCGACGAGCTGCTAGAGCAGGTCGCCGGCGAACTGACGCGCCACGTGCGCGCCTCCGATGTCGTCGGCCGCCTCGGCGGAGATGAGTTCGGCGTGCTGATGTGGAACGCCAGCAAACCGCAGGCGATGATGCGTGCGCGCGACCTCGAAGCCCGCATCGAGGCGGTCGGGCTGATGCGCGACGGCGTGAAATATGCGGTCGGCGCCAGCGTGGGCGTTACGCTGCTCGAGCGCGATCTCGACACGGGGACGCTGATCAACGCCGCCGACCAGGCAATGTATGCGCGCAAAAAGGAGCGCCGCGTCTAGGCAATGATGTCGGGCGTCAGCTGGTCCTCGATGGCGCGAATCTTGTCGCGCAGCACGAGCTTGCGTTTCTTGAGCCGCTGCACCTGGATCAGGTCAGAGGCGGGGGACGCCGCCAATGCCGCGATCGCGGCGTCGAGGTCGCGGTGTTCCTGCTGCAGGCGCGCCAACTGCTCCCGCAACTCGCGTTCTTCATCCCTGGTCATCGCCACCGGTGGCCCTTCGCTGGGTCATGATACCGCTGCGAAGGCGCCAATAATTATCATGTTTTCCACAAGCCCATTCAAGACAGGGCAAAAATCTTCACCGATCAACAACTTTGGTTCTAATTGCTGCGGCGCACGGTTCAAGTATACCATCGCCCTTGTACTGAGTCTGCGCTAGACTTAGTTCTTCTGGGAGCCACTGATTGAGGAGACATTTTGCATGTCGATGCAATCGCATCTCGCGGAATTGGAAAAGAAACATCAGGCGCTGGACGACGAAATTTCCGAATGCCTGACACACCCCGCGGTCGATGACCTGAGAATCGTGGAGCTCAAGCGTAAAAAGTTGCAAGTGAAAGACGAGATCGAGCGGTTGCGTAGCGGCAGTAGTTTACACTGATCGATCTGCCTGAGAATTTGAGAAGATGCCGCCTGCGCGAGCCGGTCAAAGCCGGTCAAAGCCGGTCTCGGGTGAGGCGGCAATTTTGTTTTTGAGTGCGGCGCTTGGCGCGGCACCGCTGCAGTCAAAAAAGCGAAGAAACAGCTCAGGAAGCGCAATAAAATCCGCGTAATCATGACAAAAAGTCCGCCGAAGTGCGGCCATATTGTTCTGGCCTGATCATGGCGAACCGATTAGGGTGAGAGGCATGAAAAACATCTCCACGCTTCTCTTTGCCGCCGCGCTGGCGTTGGCCGGCGCCACTGCCGTGCAGGCCTTCACGTTCGAAAGCGCAGCCCCCGGCGACAGCGGCGGCGCGCGCAACTACGTCGACCCGCAGGACCAGCTCGAGCCGAAGCCGGGTTCGCCGCAGCGCTTCGGCAGCGGCAGCAGCGACAGCGACTCCCGTCAAGGTGGTTTCAGCATGCAATTCGGCGGCTTCGGGCAGCCCCAGTCCTTTGATCAGAAGTACAATTCCGACCGCTACTTTAACCCGAATATGCAGCGCTAAGTGCGGCTGGTACCAATGACAAAATCGCCGGGCCAGTGCCCGGCGATTTGCGTTTGAGGGCTTGATCAGAAATCGGGTGGTTGCGGAGGGACGTCCTCCCCATGTTCGCGGCTCGGCAGAGGAGCGCGCCATGGCGAAGAGCTACTACAGCACGGTGTTCGATCAACCCGCGGACCAGGTCTGGCGGACGATCCGCGACTTCAACAATTACACGGTCTGGGTCGACGGGGCCGGCGAGAGCGAAATCGAGGATGGCAAGACCGGCGACACTGTCGGCGCGGTGCGCAACGTGCTCTACGGCGGCGGCCGGCGGCGGCAGCGCCTGCTCGCGCTGTCGGATACCGAGCGCTCGCAAACCTATACTTTCGAGGGCGCGGCGCCGATGCCGGTGTGGAATTTCGAAGCGACGATCCGCGTCACGCCGGTGATCGACGGCGATCGCGCCTTCATCGAATGGTCTGCGAACTTCGACTGCGACGCCGAGAGTTACGATATGCGCGTCATGTTCTTCCGTGACGCGTTCGCCGAATGGCTGCAATCGCTGCGGCGGCATCTCGACGGCATCAAACAACCTTTGCCATCTCGCGCAGCTTGAACTTCTGGATCTTGCCGGTCGACGTCTTCGGGATCTCCGCAAACACCACGTAACGCGGGCATTTGTAGGAGGCGAGGTGCATCTTGCACCATTGCGCGAGCTCGTCGGTGGTGGTCTTCGCACCGGGCTTGAGCTCGATGAAGGCGCACGGCGTCTCGCCCCATTTGTCGTCGGGCTTGGCGACCACGGCAGCGGCGGCGACTGCCGGGTGTTTGTAGAGCGTGTCCTCGACTTCGATCGATGAAATGTTTTCGCCGCCCGAGATGATGATGTCCTTGGAGCGGTCCTTCAACTGGATGTAGCCGTCGGGATGCATGACACCGAGATCGCCGGTGTGAAACCAGCCGCCGACAAAGGATTTCTCGGTCGCGCTCTTGTTCTTGAGATAGCCCTTCATCACCACGTTGCCGCGCATCATCACTTCGCCCATGACCTCGCCGTCGCGCTTAACCGGCGCCATGCTGTCCGGATCACACACGTCGAGCCCTTCGAGCGCGCCGTAGCGCACGCCTTGGCGCGCCTTCTTCTCTGCTTGGGCGGCGGGCGGCAGCGCGTTCCATTCGCTGTGCCAGTCGTTGACGACGGCAGGGCCGTAGCACTCGGTCAGCCCGTAGAGATGCGTGACGTTGAAGCCCGCCTCCTTCATCGCAGCGAGCACGGCTTCGGGCGGCGGCGCCGCAGCCGTGAAGAACTCGACCACATGCGGCAGCGGCTTCTTCTCGTTCGCCGGCGCGTTGAGCAAAGTCGCCATCACGATCGGCGCGCCGCACAGATGCGTGACTTTGTGATTGGCGATGGCGTCATACATCGCCGGCGCGCGCACCGCGCGCAGGCAGACATGGGTGCCGGCCGTGACCGAGATCGACCACGGGAAACACCAGCCGTTGCAGTGGAACATCGGCAGCGTCCACAGATAGACCGGGTGCTTCGCCATGCTGCAGGTCACGACATTGCCGACCGCGAGCAGATGCGCGCCGCGGTGATGGTAGACGACGCCCTTCGGATCGCCGGTCGTGCCGCTCGTGTAGTTGAGCGTGATGGCGTCCCATTCGTCCTGCGGCATCAGCCAAGCGAAATCGGGATCGCCCTGCGCGATTAAGTCCTCGTATTCGATTTCGCCGAGGCGCTCGCCGGCGCCTGAATATTCCGGATCGTCGTAGTCGATTACCAGCGGCTTCACCTTGGCGAGCTTGAGCGCCTCCTTCATCACCTTGGAGTATTCCCGGTCGGTGATGACGATCTTCGCCTCGCCGTGGTCGAGCGAAAAGGCGATGATCGGCGCGTCGAGCCGCGTGTTGAGGGTATTGAGTACACCTTGCGTCATCGGCACGCCGTAGTGGCATTCGAGCATCGCCGGCGTATTGGCGAGCAGTACCGCGACCGTGTCGCCGCGCTTGATGCCGCGCTTCGACAGCGCCGAGGCGAGCCGGCGCGAGCGCGCGTAGAAATCTGCGTAGCTGCGCCGGAGCGGGCCGTGGATGATGGCCGTGTGGTCGGGAAAGACCGAGGCCGCGCGCTCGAGAAAGCCAAGCGGCGTCAGCGGCTGGAAGTTCGCCGGATTGCGGTCAAGATCGGTATCGTAGGGCGTTTTCGCCATTGGCCTGTTCCCTTGGGCGCAACGTTAGCCAAGAGGACGGGCGGCGATCAATTGCCTCGAAGATGCCGCTACTTCAGCACGTCGAGGATGGTCTTGCCGGGCGGCAGGGCTTCCCGGTTGGCCGGAACCTCGATGCCGAGCTTCTTGAGCTCCGCGCGCGCGTCGTCCGAGGATAGGGGCTGCGTGTTGATGGCCTTGTAGAAGTCGTCGATAGCGTGTTCGCGGTCGCCCTTTCCGCGGTAGGCGATGCCGCGCTGGATAAAGAGCTCGTATTCCGGCCGGAAATGAATCGCGGCGGTGTAATCGTCGATCGCCCGGTCGAAATCGCCCTTGGCGGCATAAGCATCGCCCCGCACCTGCAGGGCCGCGATGTTGGACGGCTCGACGCGCATGGCCGCGCTTGTGTCTTCGATGGCGTGGGCGGCATCGCCGAGCTTGATGTAGACGATGGCGCGGCGGACATAGCCGCGCACCGACTGCGGCTCGAGCTCGATTAACTTGCCGTAATCGCCGATCGCGGCCTTGTTGTTATCGGCAACTTCGTGGGCCTGCCCGAGGTCCCAATTGGCTTCCTTGTTCTTGGGATCGATGCGGAGCGCGGCGGCGAAATCCTTCATCGCCTGATCGTTCCTGCGCATGTAGAAATAACTGCGGCCGCGCCAGTCGTAGCTCATCGCACTCTTGTCATCGAGGCGAATCGCTTCGTCGAAGTCCGCGATCGAGCGCTCGAACTCCTGCTGGTCCTGAAGCACCTTGCCGCGCAGCGCGTAACCGGTCGCCTCTTTGGGCGTAAGCCGGATCGATTCGTTGAGATCGGTCATGGCTTCCGGGAGGAGGAGCATAGTTTCGTAATTGAGCGCGCGGTTGAACAGCGCCAAAGCGCGCGTGTCGTCGGCCGTCGCCTTGTCGTCGATGAGACGCGTGCAGGCGTCCACCGCCTCTTTCTCGTATTTGGTCGAGCAATCCTCGAGATCCTGCGGCGACGCGGCCCAGGCCGGCGCGGCGACCAGGCCAGCCAGAAACAGCATTGCGATTCGCATCAGAGAGCCCCCTTCGAAGCGACGATCTTATCTTAGTCGCGACGCGTCGCCAGCGGTTCAACCGGCCAGAATCTTAGTTAAGCCTTCGCGCACTAGCTCGAGGGAGATGAGGAACATGACGATCAGCGTGATCCTGTAGAAAAGCTCCTGCGAAACCCTGCGCACGAGATAGAAGCCGAGCTGGTTGGTGGCGATGGCAAGCGGCAAGAGCGCCAGCGAAGTGCCGAGGCCCTTGGTCGAGAACTGTCCAAGCGCGAAGTAGGGGACGACCTTCAGCCAGTTCATGGTGGCGAAGAAGATGGCGCTGGTGCCGACGAAGGTCATCTTCGGCAGCTTCAGCGACAGCACGTACATCTGATAGGGCGGGCCGCCCGCCTGCGCGATGGTCGAGGTGAAGCCCGAGAGCCCGCCCCAGAAGAGGCCGGCAGCGACGCTCGCTTGATGCGCGGCGCGGGCGATGCGTTGCGGTCCGATCCAGCTATAGAGCACGAAGGCGATGGTGGTGCAGCCGATGAAGACACGCACCGCAGCCTCCGAAATGTGCGCGGCGAGCAGGCCGCCCGCGGCGACGCCGGCAATCCCGCCAGGGATCACGATCGACAGGATCCGCCCGTTCCAGTCCTTGCGGTAGACCCACACGGCGGAGCCGTCCTGGATGATCATGATCGGCAGCATGATGGCGGCCGCCTCGAGCGGCGGCATCACTAACGCCAACATCGGCGTCGCCATCTGGCCGACGCCAGCGAAGCCGCCTTTCGACAGGCCGAGCGCCACCACCGCGGGCACCGCCAACGCGTAAAACAAGGGATCGGTGATGACGGTCAAGGGCGCACTCGAGAGATGGGCGCGCTTTGACTACGCAAAGGTGGGACAATTCGCCAGTCTTGTTTGCGCATGGCCGACGCGACACAATCGCGGGCAAAAGAGCTGGGAGGAGACCATGGACGCCCACGCGAGCCGCTACCACGACCTTTATGCGCGCTGGCGGCGCGACCCGGAGGGATTCTGGGACGAGGCGGCGCAGGCGATCGACTGGATCGAGAAGCCGAAGAAGGTCTTCGACAAATCGGCCGGGCTCTACGGCCGCTGGTTCACCGGCGGCGTCGTCAACACTTGCTACAACGCGCTCGATCGGCACATCGCGACCCGCAACGACCAGGTGGCGTTGATCTACGATTCACCCGTCACCAACACGGTCAAGACCTTCACCTACGGCCGCATGCTGTCCGAGGTGCAATTGCTTGGCGCCATCCTGCGCGACTTCGGCGTGCAAAAGGGCGACCGCGTCATCCTCTATATGCCGATGGTGCCGGAGGCGGTGTTCGCGATGCTCGCCTGTGCCCGCATCGGCGCGGTGCATTCGGTGGTGTTCGGCGGCTTCGCGCCGAAGGAGCTTGCGACCCGCATCGACGACGCCAAGCCGAAGGTGATCCTGTCGGCCTCCTGCGGCATCGAAGGCGCGCGCGTCGTGCCCTACAAGCCGCTGCTCGACGAGGCCATCAAGCTCGCCAAGCACAAGGTCGGAACCTGCCTCATCCTGCAGCGCCCGCAGTGCGAAGCCGCGATGGTGGAAGGCCGCGATCATGACTGGCGCAGGGTTTGGGAGAACGCCGTCAACTACGCCAAGACCTCCGAGTGCGTGCCGGTCGCCGCGACCGACCCGCTCTACATTCTCTACACGTCCGGTACGACCGGCATTCCGAAGGGCGTGGTGCGCGACAATGGCGGGCATCTCGTCGCGCTGAAATGGTCGATGCAGAATCTCTACGGCGTGAAGCCCGGCGAGATTTGGTGGTGCGCCTCCGACATCGGCTGGGTTGTCGGCCACTCCTACATCGTCTATGCGCCACTGATCCATGGCGCGACCTCCATCATGTACGAGGGCAAGCCTGTCGGCACGCCGGATGCTGGCGCCTTCTGGCGCGTCATCGCGCAGCACGCCGCCGTCGCGCTGTTCACCGCGCCGACCGCCTTCCGCGCCATCAAGAAGGAAGATCCGGACGCCAAACTGCTCAAGCAATACGACCTGTCGCAATTCCGCACGCTGTTTCTTGCCGGCGAGCGCGCCGATCCGCCGACGGTCGAATGGGCCGAGCAGGTGCTCGGCAAGCCGGTGATCGATCACTGGTGGCAGACTGAGACGGGCTGGTGTATCTGCGGCAATCCGGTCGGCCTGGGAACACTTCCGGTAAAACACGGTTCGGCGACCGTGCCGATGCCCGGTTACGAGATGCATGTCGTCGACGAAGCGGCGAAGGACATACCGCGCGGCGAGGTCGGCTCGCTGGTGGTAAAGCTGCCGCTGCCTCCGGGCGCGCTCCCCACGTTGTGGCAGCAGGATGAGCGATGCAAGGAAAGCTACTTCGCGGAGTTCCCCGGCTACTACAAGACTGCGGACGCGGGCTTCATTGACGACGACGGCTATGTCTGGGTCATGGGCCGCACCGACGACATCATCAACGTCGCCGGCCACCGGCTTTCAACCGGCGGCATGGAGGAGGTGCTGGCCTCGCATCCGGACGTCGCCGAATGCGCCGTGCTCGGCATCAAGGACGACCTCAAAGGCGAGGTGCCCTGCGGCTTCATCGTGCTCAAGACCGGCGTCAACCGCCCGCCGAACGAGATCGAGAAAGAGATCGTGGCGCTGGTGCGCGAGAAGATCGGCCCGGTCGCCGCGTTCAAACTCGCCATCACTGTGGCGCGACTGCCGAAGACGCGCTCAGGCAAGATCCTACGCGGCACCATCAAGAAGATGGCCGACGGCGATTCCTGGACCATGCCGGCAACCATCGATGATCCGGTGATCCTCGACGAGATCGGCAGCGCGCTGAAGAGCCACAAGATCGGCAAATAAAAACGTCATGTCCGGGACGGGCCCGGCCATGACGTTGAACTTCCGGTCGATGGGCGTTGCCGCCCGCTTACTCCGGAATCCAGTCGAGCTTCTCGCAGTCCGCTTCGTTCGGGCCGGGGCAGGCGAAGTTGCCGTAGTGGCGCGCCGGAACCTTGTTCTGTGTTGCGCTCATCGCGCCCGCGCGAGAAGCGCCCGGGGGCCTGTAAGAGTGCACAGAGCGCGCGACCGCTACCGTCGCCAGCAGAACGGCGAGCGCGGCGGCCGCGGACAAAATCTTGATGCGTGACGTCATGATGTCTTGCCTTCTTCAGAGTCGCGGCCGGGATGGGCCCGCCCAGTGTGTGGTGAGGTCAGTGATTGAACGGCGTGGCGCCGCGGTCGGCATCATTGCGGCAGCGTGATCTCGTACTTCTCGCAATCCGCTTCTGTCGGGAGGTTGCAGGCGAAGTTGCCGTAGTGGCGCGCCGGCGCGACATGAGTTGCGGGAGCGGTGATCGTGGTGCCGCTATGGACGGTCGCTGTATGCACCTGAACGGTGCGCGCAACTGCGACGGTGGCAAGCAAGCTCACCACAACAGCAGCGACCGATCCCAGTTTCATTCTGCGTGACATGATTAGCCTCGAGTGATTCCGTCATTGTGCTGTCAGTCAATTAGCAATTTTTTTGTCCTGCACAATGTGATGCGGGTCACATTTATTTGCTTTGGATAATTAAGGACTTAGGGAATACCGCACTGCATCATAATCGGTGATGGGTTCACCAAATTCTGCTGATTGTCTGTGCTCAAACAGCCCGAAATCGCGGCGATCGAGGCCCGTTTTTAGGCAGCGGACGCGTTAACGAGCCTTGTCTCGCTCGCCCAATCTGGGCATTCCGGAAGCGCGGCCATGGGCCGCGAATTTGGAATGACAACGGACGGAAGCCGGAATGCCTCTTTTCATCTGCACGGCCTGCGGCACGCAGTATCCCGATAGCGTTCAGGCGCCTGCGCAATGCGTCATCTGCGAGGAGGAGCGGCAATACGTGCCGCCGCGCGGCCAGACCTGGACCACGCTCCAGGCGCTCCAGAAGAGCCACACAAACACCCTCCGCGAATACGAAAAAGGCATCATCGGTATTGGCTCGACTCCAAGCTTCGCTATCGGCCAGCGTGCGCTCTTGGTGCGCACCGATGCCGGCAACATCCTGTGGGACTGCATCGCCACGCTCGACGATGCGACCGTGACGATGATCGAAGGCCTGGGCGGCATCGACGCCATCGCAATCTCGCACCCGCATTTCTACACAACGATGGTCGAGTGGGCGCGGGCCTTTGCCGCGCGAATTCACCTTCATGCAGCCGATAAGGCATGGATCATGCGCAATGACCAGGCGGTGGAGCTATGGGACGGCGAGACGAAGCAGCTATGGGACGGCGTCACGCTTGTTCGTTGCGGCGGTCACTTCGAAGGCGGAACGGTGCTGCATTGGGCGGACGGAGCCGGCGGCAAAGGCGTGGTCTGCGCCGGCGACATTCTGACAGTGGCGACGGATCGCAAATGGCTGTCGTTCATGCGCAGTTACCCGAATTTCATTCCGCTCGATGCGCGGACGGTCGAGCGTATCGGCAAGGCAATGGCGCCGTTTCAGTTCGATCGGCTTTACGGTCACTATTTTGATCGTGTCATCGAGACGGATGCGAAAGCCGCACTCAATCGCTCGGTTGTGCGCTATATCGCCGCGGTCAACGGCACGCGGGGCTACTGATGGGCGCGCCTACAACAATCGTCGGATTCGCCATCGTTTCCGACGACGGCATGCTCGCGGATGCCAACGGCGTCATGCCGGACGCGCTCAAGCTTGACGCTGATCAGCGCTATTTCATCGCCGGCATGAACCGCATGCAGGTCGTGGTTCACGGCCGGCATTCCCATGAGCGGCAGCCCAATTCGCTCCAGCGCCACCGCATTACGGTGAGCAACCGCGTCAAGGCAATCGAGCCCGATCCGGACAATGCGAAAGGCATTTTGTGGAATCCGGCCGGCGTGTCGTTCGAAGAGGCCTGGGCGAGATTAGGTGTCGAGGGTGGGCTCGGCGTTGTCGGCGGCACGTCCGTATTCGGGATGTTCCTCGATCGCTACGATGATTTTCATCTCAGTCGTGCCGCCGGCGTGCGCTTGCCCGGCGGCCGACCGGTCTTTCCCGATGTGCCGCGGCTCACGCCGGAAGCCGTCATGTCGCGACATGGTCTCGAACCGGGAGCGACGCAAACGCTCGACGCCGCGCACGGCGTCACCGTCACGGTCTGGCGACGGAGAGCTTAGACAGTAAATTACTCGCCCTTGTTGTCGTCGCTCTTACCGCCGAGCTGCTTGAGCTTGGCGAACACCGCGTTGACGTCGAGATCGCCGCCCGGCCTCTGGTCAGCGGCTTCGGCTGCCGCGGTCTCTTCGGCTTCTTTCTTCGCCGTGGTCTCGGCGGCGGGCAGCAGCGTCGCGCCAGTGTCGACGGGCGCCGGCTTCTCCTTGTTTGCGCGCTGCACCTCGAGATCGAGGTCGAGCTGCGAGCAGAGGCCGAGCGTCACCGGATCGAGCGGCGTCAGGCTCGCCGAATTCCAGTGCGTGCGGTCGCGGATCGCCGAGATCGTCGACTTGGTGGTGCCGACGAGGCGCATGATGGCGCTGTCCTTGAGCTCCGGGTGATTGCGCACCAGCCAGAGGATCGCGTTCGGGCGATCCTGGCGGCGCGACACCGGCGTGTAGCGCGGACCTTTCTTGCTGCGCTCGGCTTGCGGGATTGGAACCTTCTGATCGGCGAGTACGAGCTTGGCGTCCGGATTGCCCTCGGCCTGGGAGATCTGGTCGCGCGTCAACTGTCCGGTCAGGATCGGATCGAGGCCCTTGATGCCCTGCGCGGCGTCGCCATCGGCGATCGCCTTGACCTCGAGCGGGTGCAATTTGCAGAACTCGGCGATCTGGTCGAACGTCAGCGCGGTGTTATCCAGCAGCCAGACGGCGGTCGCTTTCGGCATCAATGGTGCGGCTGTGGCCATAGGCAAATCTCCTCCGGGCTTCGCCCGCCCTCGCAGGCGAAGCAGGTAGATCATCGGGGATGATCGAAAGTGGCCGGAATATAGGGGTTAGCACCGGTTCCTGCAATGGTTTGGCTTGACAGCATGCCCCGGCACACCCCATGTCGAGGCCACAATTAACGCATAGAAATCGCGCGAATTCGGGGCAGAGGATGACTGAAGGCTCGGCTAAGCCGATTTTGAAGGTGGTGCTCTGTTCCCCGCGCGGCTTCTGCGCCGGCGTGGTGCGCGCCATCGAGTCCGTCGAACGCGCGCTCACCATCTACGGCAAGCCGGTCTACGTCCGCCACGAGATCGTTCATAACCGCTACGTGGTTGAAAGCCTCAAGGCGAAGGGCGCGATCTTCGTCGAGGAACTCGACGAGATTCCTGCCGACACCGACGCGCCGGTGATCTTCTCGGCCCACGGCGTGCCGCGCTCGATCCCGGAGGAAGCCGCACGCCGCAATCTGTTCGCGCTCGATGCGACCTGCCCGCTGGTGACGAAGGTGCATCGCGAGGCCGAGATCCACCACAAGCGCAACCGCGAGATCGTGCTCATCGGTCACGCCGGCCACCCGGAGGTCGTCGGCACCATGGGCCAGCTGCCGCCCGGCTCGATCACGCTGGTTCAGTCGATCGATGACATCCAGAAGTTCACGCCGCGCGATGCGAACAATCTTGCTTACGTGACACAGACGACGTTGTCGGTCGAGGACACGGCGGCGATGGTCGGCGCGCTCAAGCGGCGCTTTCCGCAGATTGTCGGCCCGCACAAGGAAGACATCTGCT
>Ga0187779_10000429_pt1 | contig 28474 bp, 24 predicted proteins | sample 1015_Q2_SP10_10__FD_132435 | JGI IMG/M metagenome (GOLD analysis project Ga0187779, IMG submission 132435) | Tropical peat soil microbial communities from peatlands in Department of Meta, Colombia - 1015_Q2_SP10_10_MG | ecosystem: Environmental > Terrestrial > Soil > Wetlands > Peat | place... | reverse complement strand
TCTTCGATTTAAACCTGCTCAGGTAATCTATATGCACGGGAAACGCCGAAAACCTCGAGGTGAAAGTCAGGTAATGCTGCTCACAGAGGATGGTTGTCGGCACGAGAACGGCGACCTGCCTCCCGTCAAATACCGCCTTGAATGCGGCGCGCATAGCAACCTCCGTCTTGCCGTAACCGACATCCCCGCAGAGCAGTCTCTCCATGGGCTTTTCGGACTCCATGTCTCTGCCGATCTCCTCGATGGCCTTGATCTGGTCCGGCGTCTCTTCATAGGGGAAAAATCCGTAAAACTCCCTATGGAGCTCCGTGTCGGCGCTGAAGACAAACCCCCGCGCTATCTCCCTTTCCGCGTAGAGTTTCAGGAGTCTCTCCGCCATCTCCCTTATCGCCTTCTTTACCCTCTCTTTCGTTCTCTGCCATGTCCTTCCGCCGAGTCTGTCGAGGTGCGGCAGAACCCCTTCTTCCGCGTTGTATTTTTTTATCTTGTTTATGTTATAAAGCGGGATATAGAGTCTGTCTCCGCCGGTATATTCGAGGACGATGAGTTCGCCTTCGCGACCTTCCGAAGCCTGTCTCTGTATGCTTACGAACCTGCCTATCCCGTGGTCCCTGTGAACAACAAAATCGCCGGGAGCGATGTCATCCATGCTCGCAAGCAGTCCCGATACCCTCGACCGCCTCAACGGCCGGTACAACGGTCTTTCGCCGAATATCTCCTTTTCCGTCAGGACTGCCAGTCCGGGAAGGAAGAAACCGGAAGAGAGACCGCCCGTCGTGACACTCACCGTGCCCTCATAACGGGCGACCTCTCCCGCTTCAAGAAGAGGGGCGATGAGGTCACCCTCGCGGAGGATCTCCCTCACCCTCTCAGCCTGCCCCGGCGAAGAGGAGACGACCATTACCCTGTTCTCTCCGGCAAGGAGTCTCAGGGCGTATGAAAGGTCGGCTAAGGTTCTTCTCTCATCGGGGAATATCCCGTGCCCCCTCAGGGAGAGCAGCCCCCCATCGAATCCTTCCCCTCCGAAAGCAAACCGTGAGAGAAGAACCCCCTCATCGGCCTTATTAGCCTGCTCGCCGGGCGGGTCGATAAGGAACTGTCTTCCCGGAAACAAGGTTCCGACCCCATTTCCGTGAGAAGGCTCGATGGCAGGTAAGAGGATAAGGGTTTCCATCCGTCCGGTAGATTTCTGTGTCTCTATTTCAAAAGGTTTTATCGCCTCTATCTCATCGCCGAAGAATTCTATTCGGATGGGGTCCTCTGATGTGGAAGGGAAGATATCGAGCAGCCATCTCTTCAGGCAGAACTCCCCTTTCTCCGCGACAATCGAGACTCGCTTGTAACCGAGTTGTTCGAGCCTCTCCCCTAGAGAGTCTCTCTCGATTCCCCGTCCTCTCGTAAAGATGATGCTGTCCTTTTCGAGGTCGTCTTTCGACCATACCGGTGCCTGCACTCCCTGAGCAGAAGTCACGAGCGATTCTCTGCTCTTCATTCCCGCGATGACCTCTGCCCTTCTGCCCGAAGACTCGGGTCCGTTTGGGTCCGGAAGGAAGGAGATGAAAGGCAGCGCGTCATCGGGACTCTTGATAATCTTCCTGAAGAAAACTATATCCCCATAGAGTCTCAGGGCCGCCTCCTCTGTCTGCTCTACCGCGACAAAGGGCTCTCCCTGCAGGGAGAGGAAAAGGGCGACCGACGAGCCCGATAGGTTGTAGATGCGTGCTGCGTCAGCCGGAATGTTGATCGAGAAACTGCGTACCATGGTCGGTATGTCCATACTCTGCTGCGCCTAAGTCTCTGCGAAAGGGGTCGGCTCTTCCTTGTCATGTCGGCCGCGGACTCAGGAGGAAATCAGCGGCAAAGCAATTTAATTTTTTCTATTATCTCTGTCGTTGATATCCCCTGAACGTAGGGGAGGCTGCGGGTTTCGGGAACGACATCCGAGCCGACGATATCCTCTTTCTTCCAGTCCCCGCCCTTCACAAGCAGATCGGGCTTCAAGAGGCGTATGAGCGCATAGGGTGTCGCTTCGTCAAAGAGGGTCACAAAGTCGACCATCTCGAGGCTCGCAACTACTTCGGCCCTCTCGGATTCCGGTATTATCGGCCTGCCTTTCTTGAGCAGCGAAACAGAACGGTCGGTATTCAGCGCTACGACGAGGAGATCCCCCAAACGTTTTGCCTCTTTCAAATACCGTATGTGGCCTGCATGGATTATGTCAAAGCAGCCGTTCGTGAAAACGATCTTTTTCCCGGAGGCCTTTGCGGCATCTACCGCATCTCGTAATGCATTCGGGTCAAGCACCCTGCCCATAAAGGAATAACCGACCTCCCGCTCAGCCCTGTCAGCGACCTTCGTGCTCCGGCATCTGACCCTCGCCCTGAGACTGACAAGCGCCATCCAGGATCATCTCCCTGGCTTTCTGAACTATCTCACGGTCACCCTTGTAACTCACCTTCTGCACGGCCTCGTCCAAGGGCACCCACTGAGCGATATCGACTTCCCAGTTGTGATCATCGGTGCTGCCGCTCAGGTATTCCAGGAGATAGAAGTGCACGGTCTTCCGGCATTTTGTATTGTCATCCTTAATGTAATACCAATAGGTGATATCGCCGACTTTGTCCAGGGCCCTGCCGGTGAGTCCGGTCTCTTCCCGCACTTCTCTCACCGCCGTCTGCTCCGGTTTCTCTCCCTTCTCGACGACCCCTTTCGGAAGGCACCAGACCGTGCCTCCTTTCACGGCCACGAGGGCCACATCAACACCGTCAGGTCTCTTCTTGAAGATCACTCCCCCGGACGATACCTGGTTCTTAATCGTAGCAGGTTTCATCACGGTACCATCCTTCTGGCGATCAATCTCATGATGTCGTTGTAAAAGGCGAGGACCATGACGGCGATAAGGATCGCCAATCCTATCCGTTGGGCGATCATCGTGACCTTGTCGCTCAAGGGTTTCCTCCTGACCGCTTCGATCCCAAAAAAGAGGAGGTGCCCTCCGTCCAAGATCGGAATGGGCAGAAGATTCAAGACACCGAGATTAACACTGATGAAGGCCATAAACATGATATAGGAAAGAAAGCCTCCGGACGCCGCTTTACCCGATTCGCTCACGATCGTTATAGGGCCGCCGATGTTCTTGGGAGACAGCTTGCCCATGACAAGCATCCGGATGGAGTCAAAAACCACGACACCCATTTTATACGTCGCGATCGCACTTTTCCCGAGGGTCTCAAGGGGTGATCGGCTCTGAATCGTCTCAAAAAATCCTCCGCCCTTTTTCCTCACTCCGATTCTCCCGATAGTTATCTTCTTGCCATCCGAACCGACCTCTTCGACCGGCCTGGGGACGACTCTCACCGACAAAACCTCGTCTCCTCTCTTCACGACAAAATTGAGGGCCTTCCCCGGATTCTTGGCAACCATGGCTACCATGTCAAACCAGGTATCGACCTCCACGTTGTCGATTTTCTTTATGACGTCGCCGGCCTTGAGCCCTGCTTCAACGGCCGGATAGCCCTCCTGTACCTCATCGATAACCGGAAGTATGTTTCCCAACACGGGCACGTTAACGGGGAAACCCATCGAAAGCACTGAAGCAAAGATGATAAAGGTCAACGCTATGTTGAAGACAGGCCCGGAAAACACGATCAGGAGTCTCTTCCATACGGACTGGAAATTGAAGGCCCTCGCCCTATCCTCTTCGCTGATCTCGTCTTCCTGCTCTTCACCGAGCATCTTCACGTACCCCCCAAGAGGCACGGAAGAGAGGAGATATTCGGTCTCGCCGTACTTTTTCCCGACAATCTTGGGCCCGAACCCGAGCGAAAACTTCAGTACCTTCACCCCCATAAGCTTCGCAAAAAGAAAGTGACCGAGCTCATGCACAAAGATGAGAATCCCTAACAGTATGATCGCAGACAGTAAGGTCATTTCACTCCTCAGTTCCGAATGGGTACCACGGGCAGAATGCGCTCTTCATCTCTCGGTCACCACAAGATTACGCGTCCCGTATCAACTCCTTCGCCTTCTCCCGTGCCCACCGGTCGGCTTCGATGACCGAATCGATGCCTTCGGCACGCACGGTCTTGTGGGACTGCATGGTCTTTTCAATTATAGCAGGGATTTCGTTAAAAAATATTCCCTTTTCGAGAAAAGCCGACACCGCAATCTCATTGGCGGCATTCAGGACCGCGGGCATTGTTCCGCCCTCTTTCAGGGCATCATAGGCGAGAAGGAGGCAGGGAAAGCTCTCCGTATCCGGTCTCTGGAAGGTGAGATTCCCGATGACATCGAGTTCAAGGCGGTCGACTGCGTCGTCAAGCCTCTCGGGATAGGAAAGGGCATAGGCTATCGGTCCCCGCATGTCCGGCCGGGATACTTGAGCCAGCATGCTCCCGTCAGTGAACTCCACGAGTGAATGCACGATGGACTGGGGATGGATGAGGACATCGATGCGCTCGGCGGGAAGCCCGAAGAGATGGTATGCCTCGATCACCTCAAGCCCCTTGTTCATGAGGGTCGCGGAATCGATCGTGATCTTCCTTCCCATCGTCCAATTGGGGTGTTTCAGGGCATCCTCCGGCACGACATCCTTCAGGTAATTTGCCTTCTTCCCGATAAAAGGGCCGCCGGAGGCGGTAAGGATTATCCTCCTCATGCCTTTCGAATCGTGACCATGTGCGCACTGAAAGACAGCACTGTGCTCGCTGTCAACGGGAAGTATCGGCACTCCCGCTCTCCGGGCCGCCCTCATGACGATCTCTCCGGCCGAAACGAGTGCCTCCTTGTTTGCGAGACCGACCGGCTTGCCTGACTGAATGGCCTCGACCGTCGGGATCATGCCGCTGAACCCGACCATCGCGGACAACACAAAATCAGAGTCCTGAAACGCCGCCACGGCCCTTACACCTTCGTCACCCGCATAAATGGTCGGTTTCTTGCCGAGCCGCCTCTTCAGCTCCAAGGCAGCCCCTTCATCTGCCACGGCAACAACCGACGGGGAGAAGGTCTTCACTTGTTCTTCCAGGAGATCGACATTACTTCCGGCTGCAAGGCCTGCCACGCTGAACCTGTCTCTATGCCCTGCGATCACGTCCAGGGCACTCCTTCCTATCGATCCCGTCGAGCCGAGGATGACGATCCTTTTCATGTGAGCAACCCGAACGCCCGTGATATCCAGTAGAGTACAGGTCCCGCAAAAAGAACACCGTCGATCTTATCGAGGATACCCCCGTGGCCGGGGACGATACTGCCCGAATCCTTGACGCCGGCATCTCGCTTGAACATCGACTCAACAAGGTCGCCCACGATCGTCGTGGCGCCGATGAGGAACCCTGCAGCAGTCGATTTCCAGGAGCTCATGGCAGGGAGGAAGGCGAGCTTGAGAAGCCACCCGGCTCCGGCCCCGCCCGCCAGCGAACCGAATGCACCCGCAACAGTCTTGTTGGGGCTGACCTCCGGATACAATTTAGTTTTTCCGAAGGTCTTTCCGATATAGAAGGCGAGGCTGTCGGCTGCCCATACAGAGCCGAAGAGAAAGACTATCCACTCAGGTCCACCGGTCCGCAGAAAGAGCTGAAAACCGAGCGAACACGGGATATAGAGCAGGGCCACGAGAACCGGAGCCATATCGTGAAGGGAAGACGACGGGTCCCGCCTCCCTACGAGTCTCATAGTCGAGATTACGAGAAAGGCGGCGAAAAGAGCATGGGGCAGGAGATCCCTCGAAACGTGCAGGGCTGCGAGTACAGCAATTCCTCCCGCAATTCCGGCAATCTTCACCATTCCGCGAACACCGTACATCGCATAAAATTCAGCCTGCGCGACGACAGACACGAGGAGTATGAGGAAAAAGAAATAGTCCTGTGGGAGTTTCGTGACGTAGAGATAGAGAAGGGGAAGCACGATGACTGCGACAAGCAGCCTTTTCCCGTGCATCTTAGAGGCCTGCCTTTACCGGAACAATCCCGAATCTTCTCTCCCGCATCTGGTAGTCGTGAAGGGCAAGGAAAAATTCTTCCCGCGTAAAATCCGGCCACAGGGTATCGGTAAAATAAAACTCCGCATACGCAGCCTGCCAAAGCAGAAAATTGCTGATGCGTTTTTCACCGCTCGACCGAATGATGAGATCCGGCGCGGCGATACCCGCCGTATCAAGACGGGACTCAAAGTATTCCTCGGTGACGTCCTCAGGCCTGACCTGCGCGCCGACTATCCCCCTCACGGCACGGATAATCTCGTTCCTTCCCCCGTAGCTCAGGGCAAGGACGAGCTTCATCCCCTTGTTTCCCGAAGACCTTTCCGTAATAGTCTGTAAGAGCCCCCTGATATTCTCGGGCAACCGCCAGGTCTCCCCGATGGTTCTGAAGACGATGCCCCTCCTGACCAGATCATGAAACTCCTTCTTCAGGGAGATCTCAAGGAGCTTCATGAGTGTCGATACCTCATCGTTCGGCCTCTGCCAGTTTTCGATGGAAAAGGCATAGAGGGTGAGGGTGTTCACCCCGATCTCCGCTGCTGCGGCTATGACCTCTCTGGCCCTTTCCGCGCCCCTCTTGTGCCCCTCGATCCTCGAGAGACCCCGCATCTCGGCCCATCTCCCGTTGCCGTCCATAATGACGGCCACATGTTCAGGGATTCTGCCGGAGAGTAACACGATTTCCTCCTCTCACCTTCCCGTGAGGGAATAGATGTAGAGCATGCTGCCCATAGGATTTTCCCCCTTCAGGATATTCTCAGTCTTTATGCCGAACAGGGGTTTGCTCATGACAATCAACCAGTCGCCGGAAATGGCATAATCGAGAATGGACCCTGATATGCTGTCCACAAGGGTCCTTTCATCCATCGAGAGACCTGTCCAGAAAAGGGTCTTCACCTGGGAGCTCTTATAGCCGAGTCCCTTTACCATATTTGCGAGCGGAATCCTCTTCACTACGAGAGCCTCCTTGTTCCTGAAAAGGAGTCTGTCCTTTACACTCCAGACGCCCCTATTTATCATTACCTTGTCCAGCGCCGTGGTGGAATCCAGCTTCTTGAACGTCTGCTGCAAACCGAAATCTTCCTTGCTGTTCCAGACCTTCAACCCTTCAGCGTTGTACAGATTCAGATGACCTCCGTCATCATAGGCAAGGATGTAGCGCATTCCGTCCAAACTGTCAATGGGCGCGAAGTCATAGATATTAACGCCCTGCGGAAGCTTCACCTCACCGTCCTTCTTGAGTTCGCCCCGCTCATATTTCATGATCATGACAGGCCCCTGGTATCCACCACCACTCCTGTATTCCTGAGCGATGAGACTGTTATTCAGTCTTCTCAGAAAGAGATTCCCCTTCCAGAGCAGGGAGAACTGCCCATCCTCGAATCCGTAAATATAAGAGACCAGATTGCCCTCCGTGATAGCGGGATCAGCACGATCGACCGTAGAATCCACTTTCCAACCGCGCAGAGACGTGACAATTATTTCGTCCTTTCCGTCGCCATTGACATCCATGGTGTCGAGCCACAGGTATTCATCGGAGACGTTTCCCTTGATTTCATAAAGGTTCTGGAGACTCGTTCCCGGCGCGTATACCCGTATATCCCTGCCGTTTGTGATGATCAGTTCGCGGTTCCCGTCACCGTTGACATCACCTGCGGCCACGAGTCCTCCCGTGAAAGGGAGGCTGAAGAAGAGCAGGGTGTCGCTTCCGGCAGAGAGCGGTGCGAACACGGTCTCGTCCCCCAGGTGAAGTTCCTTCGACTGGACGCTATCAACGATCACCTCGGCGTCCGAGATCTTGACCGAATCATCGACCCATAGGAGCCTCTGAGTGATCACCGTATCTCTGCCCTTTTCACCGGCCCTGAGGATGAGGGCCACGCGGGCACCCTTCTTTTTCGCCTCCGCGAGGACGACGGAATCATCGCCGTAATCGAGGGATGTATCAAGGAGTTCGAGTCTGCCGCTCTCCTTCAGCATGCGGTAATAATGTTCGGCCAGCACCCAGTCAACGGACCTGTCCTGATAAAAGAGCACCTTCTCCTTCGTCTCCGATATCCTCACGATATCACCGACCCTGACATCCCCCTTCGTAATCTCGAGGGTCGAAGCCTCGGGGCCGACGTCTTTCACCGTGGCGGTCCCGACAAACGCCTCCATCGTCCCGATAGGCTCCTTTGTCACCGGATGCAAAAAGGGCTCCCCCCCTCTCAGAACGGAAAACCTCATGCCTCTTCTCACTCCCGACTTCTCTCCGAGGTCGGAAGAGAGCGTACTCCCCTCAACAGACACGATCCTGCCCTTCAACGGCTTAAAATAGGAGAGCGTCTCCTCCTTCAATTTCTCAAAAGGGTCCTGAGCCGATGCCAGACCGGCAAGAACGAGCAGGAAGAAAAGGACCAGAATCGAAATGTTTGTTTTCCCGATGCCGCTCCTCTCCGGACCTCTGCAAGTCCGGCGACGGGCTGCAGAAATACCCTGAGACTCTCTAATCTTCAGAAGGAAGAACCTCCCGTACGTTGCGTGCATTCATGACCTGAATAAATTTGTTTATTATACCACATCGGCCGGGCAAATACGGTAAGAGACGACGATGTCTGAACGCGTCCCCTTTGAACGGTATGCTGCAGGCTGACGGGAAAAGAGGTATAATACTTACGCTATGAAAATGGGTGAGGCCCTGATCAAGGAAGGTCTCATAACAAGGGAGCAGCTGACCCGCGCCCTTGAAAGACAGGTGATGTTCGGGGGCAGGATCGGCACAAACCTCATAGAACTCAGGTTCCTTCAGGAAGAGGAGCTCGCAAAGTTTCTCGGCAGATATTTCAGGGCTCCGGCGGTGCAACCCGAAATGCTTGCGTCGATATCGGAAGAGGTGCTGAATTCCCTCGACAGGTCGCTTATCGAAAAATACAAAATTCTCCCCTTTTGGAAGGAGCGCAAGAGGTTATCTGCCGCGATGATGAACCCGGCCGATATCAAGACCGTGGATGAACTGAGGTTCGTCACGGGCTACGATATCATCCCCTATGTCATCACCGAAAAGAGGCTCTTTTTTGCGCTCGAGAAATATTACGGGATAAAACGCGAACTGCGATACATCAGTTTAACCGATCCGTTCGACCCTGAGGCCGCAAAGGAGGAGCCGGATTCTATCGAGAGCATTAAGGAATCCTTCGAAAAGGTGAACGAGACGGAAGAGGTGGCGGGCATACTCCTCAAAGAGGCATACAGGACGGCAAAGAGAGTTGCCGTCTTCATCATGAAGGGGGGAAAGATCGTCGGCTGGAAGGCGAGGGGCCTCAGCGTTGACGCATTTCAGACAACGGGAGAGGGGGTATCGATCTTCTCCGAAGTCCTCAGGACCCGAAGCTATTACCGGGGACCTGTCCTTTCAGTCAACGGCAACGAAACGTTGATAGCGATTCTCTCAGGTACCCCGCAGGACGTCCTCCTCATGCCTATCACGGTAAGGGAGAAAGTAGTCGCCCTCCTCTATGCCGACAATGGAAACAACGCGGTTCTCAATGCAAATATCGGTTACCTGTCAAGGCTCGCGTCCATGGCTGCAGTCGCTTTCGAGATCATCATATTGAGAAAGAGGATTCGGGAACTGTAAGGGATATCTGCCGCGTTGCTCGTAAAAGGTTCATGGTCTGCCTCCGCAGATGTAACCCCTTGCGTCGCTTTCTCCGGCAATCAACTGACTCCATCTTCCTCAAGGAAAAGGCGAAGTCCATGAATCTACCCCGATAAACCCCGATCTGACGGCATCGGTAGGGGATCTCCCTTCTGAGCAGCCGGCGCCTCGTATGGATAATCGTCGAGAACACTCACAAGGAATTCGGCAGTTTCCCCAGCAGACTCTCTTTGAGCTATACTATAAACAACCGTATGTTGAAGAATTTTTTCTTGAATCTGTCCTTGAACAAGAAGCTCGTCCTCATGATGCTCTTCATGAGCTTCATCCTTCTCTCGATCCTCATGTTCCTCTCCTGGCAATCGGAAAAAGCGCTGCTGACCGAAATGGGAAACCAGACGGCTGAATTATCGAAGGCGATACAGGTCGGTGTTGAGGAGGTTACCGGAAGCGGCTCGACTGACCAGACCAGACTCGCCTCGTATCTGAAGAGTCTCAATTCAAAAGGCATAAACGAGATCTCCATCATCAGCAACACAGACGAGATCATAGCGAGCACGAACCCTACGAAGGTCGGGTCGGCCCTGAGTCCGAAGAAGAAGGAATTGATCATCAAGGCAGAACTGGGCGACCCTGTTTCTACGGAGGGAAAGGCTTACAATGTCATTGTACCGGTTATCGCGGGTGAGGCCCATTACGGGTATATCCATCTGAAGATTAACGCCGATGACGTCTCGGAACTGCTCAAACATAATATGATGAAGAGGATCTTCGCAGCCCTCCTCGTTTTCGGGATCGGTATCGGAATCGCCATCTTCCTCTCTATCCGTTATACGGAGCCGATACATAGCGTTGTGAACGCTGCGAGGAAGGTGGCCGCCGGTGACTTTAACCAGAACCTCCCCGTGGACAGAAAAGACGAGATAGGGGAGCTTACCGAAAGCTTTAACTTTCTTGTGCAGCGACTGCGTGAAAACAAACTCCTCGAGGAACGACTGCGCGAAGCTGAGCACCTTTCAGCGGTCGGGCAGCTATCGAGGAGCATCGCCCATGAGATACGGAACCCCCTGAACTTCATTAGTCTCAGCATCGATCATATCAGGCAGAAGTATCGACCCGGCGGGGAAGAGGCGGCTGACTTTGAGGCGCTCGTATCGAGTATCAAGGAAGAGATACACCGTCTGAACAGACTCGTAAGCGATTTCCTTGATTACGGCAAACCCCTGAAACTTAATATGCGTCATGTGTCGATCGACGGGATGCTCGGCGATGTCGTGAAGATCATCAGGGCAAAGGCCGACTCTGAAAAGGTCTCCGTGAAGGAAGAATATGCCTTCTTGCCCGAAATCACCGTAGACCCTGAACTCATGAAGACATGCATCCTGAACGTCGTCATGAACGCCTTTCAGGCGATGCCGGATGGCGGCACCCTCACCCTGAAAACGGAGAGGGACGATTCTCGATTTGTGCTCGCCATAGGCGATACCGGCCAGGGGGTCTCGAAAGAAAACCGTTCGAGGCTCTTCGAGCCGTTTTTTACAACAAAGGATTCCGGCCTCGGTCTCGGCCTTGCCACAACAAAACGCATCGTCGAAGAGCACGGGGGCAAGATAGATTTTTATACCACGGAAGGGGTCGGAAGCAGCATCGTCATCAGTTTGCCGTTAACCTGAACGTCCGTTTAAGAGGAGAATAACCCATGGCAGTCGTCCTTGTCGTAGACGATGAACCTCTACAGAGGAATATCCTCAAGACGATCCTCTCCGAAGAGGGATACGAGGCCCACGTGGCGTCGTCCGGCGAGGAGGCATTGAAGATTGCGAAGGCCTACAATCCCGATCTCGTACTGACGGACCTCAAGATGGACGGCATGGACGGCATCGAACTCATGAACAGAATAAAATCCCTGAAACATCCCCCTGAAGTAGTCCTCATGACCGCCTTCGGGACCATAGCCTCGTCCGTTGAAGCCATGAGGAAAGGCGCCTATGATTATCTCACAAAGCCCCTTGACAAAGATGATGTCCTCTTGACCGTCAAACGCGCGCTGGAGAGGACCGAACTCCTCCGGGAAAACCAGGAGCTCCAACTCGCGCTCTATGACCGGTTCAGGATCGAGAGGATCATCGGGAATTCAAAGGTCATGGGAGAGGTGATTCACACCGTCAGAAAGGTTCACCACTCTCCGGTGACGGTCCTGATCCTCGGCGAGAGCGGCACGGGCAAGGAGCTTATCGCACGGGCACTACATTATAACAGCCCCCGGGCCACGAAGCCCTTTACCGCCATCAATTGCGCCGCGATCCCGGAAAATCTCCTCGAGAGCGAACTCTTCGGCTATGAGCCGGGATCCTTCACTGGTGCGACATCACGGAAGATCGGTCTCTTCGAGGCGACGAGCAGCGGCACCCTCTTTCTCGACGAGGTCGGCGACCTGCCGCCCATGACGCAAGCAAAGATTCTCAGGGTCCTCCAGGAAAAGGAGATACGGCGCCTCGGCGGAAGGGAGCCGATCAAGGTCGATGTAAGAATAATCGCTGCGACGAATAAGGATATCGAGAAGGAGATGAAAACCGGGAAATTCAGGGAAGACCTCTATTACCGGCTGCGGGTCGTCACCATAGAACTCCCCCCCCTGAGAGAGCGGAGAGAAGACATACCCGATCTGGTCTCTTTCTTTCTGAAACGTTACAACAACGAGTTCGGCAAGCGGCTGAGAGGAGTTGACGAAACTGCTCTGAAGGCCCTTGTCGAATATCACTGGCCCGGCAATGTGAGACAGCTCGAGTCTGTTATCGAGAGGGCTGTCCTCATGAGTGAGTCGGATACGATAGCGCTGAAGGACATCAAGAGTGAGCTGCGGTCTTCGCAGCATCAGGACCTCTTCGATATGGACATCCCTGAAGAGGGCATCGATTTTGAGGAACTGGAAAAGGAACTCTTGAAGAAGGCTATGCAGAAGGCAAATAACGTCGCAGCAAAAGCGGCAAGGCTCCTCGGTATGAGCTATAAGACCTTTTGGTACCGATGGGAAAAATTCAATCTCGAAGTTTCTTCCCTAAAAAAGGAAGACTCTCCCTAAAAAGGGAAACACGAAGGTCCATCCATTCCGCAAAAGGGGAGCGAACCGGTAACTCCCCAATTTTACATTATTAATTTTTATCTGCTCCTTCACGCGTTCTGGCATGGATTTTGATAAATACTATGTAGCAATGAATATATGAAAGGAGGTGATTTTATGAAAAAGGTACTAGCGATTATCGTTTCAGTTCTCTTTGTTCTGTCCGTTGCGGGGCTCGCCTTCGCAGCAGACCAGAAGGCAGCTCCTTCGCCTGCTCCTGCAGAGAAGAAGGAGATGTCTCCTGCCAAGACAGAGGCCGCTCCCGCAGCTGAGAAGAAGGCTCCTGCAAAGGTAAAGCAGGTTACCGGAGAGGTTGCTGCAGTTGATGCAGCCGCGAAGACCCTCACGGTGAAGGCCAAGAAGGGTGATGTCATGCTTTCAGCGGATGACAAGACCAAGTTCGGCAAAGGGAAGACTATCGCCGACATAAAGGTAGGCGATAAGGTCACGGTTAAGTATGCAGAGATGGACGGCAAGATGGTAGCGAAGAGCGTCACGGCTAAAGCAGCCAAGGCGGAGAAGAAAGAAGCCGCCCCTGCAGAGAAGAAAGAGACAAAACCTGCTCCTGCGAAGTAGTTCTTTTTTTGACAGAGAGGCACTGATACCTTCAGTGCCTCTTTTGTTTTTTATCGACTTTCCTCCATGAAGACTCGTAACAGGATATCCGTTTCGTATATAATATTTTTTTATTCGCCCGAATCGGGACGACAAAGATAACGGAGGACTTCTATGGCGCGTTTTGAGTTTGCTGACAGGGTAAGGAATCTTCCGCCCTACCTCTTTGCAGCCATCGACAAGATGAAGCAGGAGGCCTTATCTCGGGGTGTGGACCTCATCGACCTCAGCATAGGTGACCCCGATATTCCGACGCCTGATCATATCGTGAGGGCGATGAAATCTGCTGTTGAAAAACCCGCACACCACCGGTACCCGTCATACGAGGGGATGCTCTCATTCCGAGAGGCTGTAGCAAACTGGTACCATAGAAGGTTCAAAGTCGCCCTTGACCCGCAGAGTGAAGTCCTCTCACTCATCGGTTCAAAAGAGGGCATCGGGCACATCCCCCTCGCCTTCGTGAACCCAGGGGATGTCGTCCTTGTTCCTTCTCCCGGTTACCCTGTATATCCTGTAGGCACCCTTTTCGCGGGCGGCCAAAGTTATCTCATGCCCCTCGTCGAGAGAAACAACTACCTGCCGGATCTTTCGTCCATTCCCGGAGACGTATTAAGAAAGGCGCGGTTGATGTTTCTCAATTACCCGAATAATCCTACCTCCGCCGGGGCGGACAGGAGATTTTACCGGGAAGCGATCGAAGTCGCCGAAAAGCACGACATCATAGTCTGTCACGATGCCGCATACTCAGAAATATACTATGACGGCAGGAGACCGATGAGTTTTCTGGAGGTAGATGGGGCAAAGGAGGTGGGAATCGAATTCCATTCGCTCTCCAAGACCTACAACATGACCGGCTGGAGGATCGGTTTTGCCGTCGGAAACAGCAATGTTCTCGCAGGGCTCGGCAAGATAAAGACGAATCTCGATTCCGGGGTCTTTCAGGCTGTCCAGGAGACCGCTATCGTGGCTCTCGGAACGGAAGATGATAGGCTTTCAGAAATACGGCATATCTATCAGGCACGGAGGGATGCACTTTACGAAGGATTGAAGAATCTCGGATTCCATCTCGTCAAACCGGAGGCGACATTCTACCTCTGGTCAAACGTGCCCGCTGCTTTCGATTCCTCTCGATTCGTCACGCATATCCTGAAAGAGGCAGGCGTACTCGCGACGCCGGGGAATGGATTCGGCAGCCCGGGTGAGGGATATGTGAGGTTCGCCCTCACCGTTCCTGTTGAGAGAATCAAAGAAGCGGTGCAGCGGATCGGAAAGGTCCTTTGAGAAAGCGGCAAGGGCGCCGCGATACGGGGCTCTTCAACGCCGCTGCCTTTCGAAATGAAACCTTCGGCCTTTAATCAATGCCTATCGCCTATATCGGCATAGGTTCAAATCTCGGAGATAGAGAGGAAAACTGCCTCAGGGCAATCGACCGTCTATCAAGAGAGGGAATAACCGTCAAGAAACGATCGTCCCTGTACGAGACAGAGCCATGGGGTCTGAAAGACCAGCCCAAGTTTATCAACGCGGCTGTCGAAATAGAGACCGAGCGGGAGCCAGAGGAACTTCTCGAGACACTGAAGAAGATAGAGAACGACTTTGGAAAACAAGCCCCCTCCGCAAAATGGGGTCCCCGTGTCATTGACCTCGATATCCTTTTCTACGATGATCGCATCATACATAACACCGATCTGGAAGTTCCCCACCCCCATCTGCACGAGCGGGATTTCGTCCTGAAGCCCCTCTCAGAAATAGCCCCCCAAAAGATCCATCCCCTCCTAAAGAAGACCTTGGCAGAGCTTTTGACTGAGCTGGACAACGAATGAACCGGCCGGGTTTTCCTGGGAGGTCTGGGGATAGGGAACTATCTCACCTCTGCGAATGAGACTTCCGACCCTGCTTCAAGATAATGGGATCCTTTCTTCACCCAGAGTATCTTTGCCTTCTGTCCGCTCAAATCGGGCAGGGCGTGCTTAGTTATGGTTATGATCTGTCCCTGTTGCACCGATGTCTCGGTGAGGAAACCAAAACCTTCAGGGGAAACGTTCAGCGTGATCCCTGCAAAGATTTCCTTCGATCTCTCATCAATGTAGAATTGGAAATTCGCAAGAATCTCGTGGCGAGCACTTCTTCTTTTCTTTGTTTCCACGGTCGCCTCCTGACCCCCAAGAAGAAAAGGGGAACCTTATCCGGAGATTTCCTCGTCATCCTCCCGATTCATGCAGGGGAAATACGCCCTGGGCTTCGAGTTGCGCGAGGCCGATCTTACGTGGCGCCCCGGCGAATGCTTTAGGCTTCCCCGACCCTCATAGGGGGCTTGCTCACCACACCCGGCACGTCGGGCCCCTTTACACTTAGTGTTCCCTCGACCTCGAAACCCAGGGCGATCTTCCCTTTCTCACGTCATCCTTCTCCTTCCTTAGATACACTCTGTACCGAGGCAGCCGGGAAGTCAATCCTACCTGGGTAGGGGGTGCCAGATGGGACGCCGCCAATGATGTTTATGTGCAATCTCCATCCGGCAAAAAAAAGGCCTGTGAATTCACAGGCCCGATCTTCGCAGGAAGACGTCTTATTTTTTCTTCTTTGGCGCCGGTGCAGCCTTCGGTGCTTCACCCGGCTGCTGAGCCGCAGTCCAGTTGTTCAGGTCATGAGCGATGTTGTGGCACTCGCCGCATGAAGGGAACTTCCTCATAATGCCTGCCGGATGAGGCGAGCCATGGCAATTCTGGCACTGCGGCACCATCTTGTGCTTCTCCTGATGACAGAACGCGCATGCGAAGGCCGCGTGCTTTGTCTTACTGGCAGTCAGGAGGTCATAGGCCTTTTGGTGGCATGCACCGCAATCCTTTGACGGCACATCGGCGGCGTAGGTCACGGCCTTCGGCATATGTGCCTTGTGGCATTTCTTACATTCTGCCGCGGTCATCTCCGCAGAATGCGGCTTGTGGCACTGCAGGCACTGCGGGACTTTGCGGTGGACGCTGTGACAGGTCGAACAGTCAAGGGCGGTATGCTTGCTCTTGTTTTCCCTCAACTGGGCTATCTGCGGCGTATGGCAGGTGACACAGGCATCCGTCACCTTACCGGTAAAAGTAATGTTCAGGGGAGTATGGGGGTTCTTGTGGCAACCGAGACAGCCTTTAAGTTCGAAGTGGGGCTTTCCCATATGGCAATCGTTGCACTGGGGAATCGGTTTCTTAACGGTCGGGGGATGGCCGATATGACAGCCTGTACAGCCGACTTCCTTGTGCTTTCCTCCGGCCGCGGCAAGATCGGCCGGTGGTGCATCATGACATTTCGAACACTCTTCATTTGTCAAAGCCGGCTTTGTCTGGGCCGGCGACATGCCGGAATAGGTGAGTACCGTCGCCATGAGCACGACCAGTAACATCAGAGCCGCGAGACTACCGCTTTTCATTGATTTCATCTTCCCTCCTTCGTTGTTCATCATTGCGATATCTTGCCCCTTTGCTGCCGAGTTTCCTTTGATGCTTCCTTCTGCTGCACTGCAGGCCAGTTGTCCAGATCATGAGCGATCTTGTGGCAGTCCCCGCAGATCGGGAACTTCACCATGAGGCCTGCCGGGTGGGGTGAGCCGTGACAACCCTGGCATTTCGGTATCATCCTGTGCTTTTCCTTATGGCAGAAGGCACATCCCAGGCTGGCATGTTTTGCTCCGCTCGCGCTGAGGAGGTCCAGGGATTGCCTATGGCATGCCCCGCAGTCTTTTGAAGTGGTGTCAGCCGCAAAGGTCACAAGGTTCGGGCTGTGCGCCTTGTGGCATTTCTTGCAGTCGGCTACGACCATTTCCGCCGAGTGCGGCTTGTGGCACTGTGTGCACTGAGGAAATTTGCGGTGAACACTGTGGCAGGTGGAACACTCAATGGCACTATGCCTGCTTCTGTTGTTCTTGAGTTCATCAACCTGCGCTGAATGGCAGGTGACACAGGTACCCTTGATGTCCGTAAAGGAAATGTTCAAGGGCGTGTGAGGATTTCTGTGGCAACCGAGACAGCCTTCAAGTTCGAAGTGAGCCTTCCTCGTCTTCAGATGGCATCTGTTGCAATTCTGGATCGCCTTTGTCGCGGTCGGCGGATGGCCCAGATGACATCCGATACACGGGACGGCCCTGTGCTTTCCTCCGGCGGTCTTTATCTCATCTGCCGCAGCTGCATGACAATCCTTGCAGCCCTCCTTCTTTTGCTCCGTCTGGGCCGAAGCCATGCCGGAGCAAACAAGGAACAATGCGATACTCAGGACCAACGCCCCTGCAGTCACAAGACCGCGGATCCTCGATGCCGCCTTTCTCCCCTCGTTAAGAGAAATTCCTAGATCACCCCCTGTCTATCCTGTCTCACTGATAGGGCCCACTTACCGCGAAAATCACCGTGATTATGCCATAGTTCCGCAAGCGAGTCAACAGTCAGGGGGGACTCAGAGAGGACCTCTGGTCACCGCCGTTCTTCATTCTCGCGTGCAGTAAGGTGTAACTCTTCCAATGGTCATCTGCGTTTTTCGAAGCAGCAGTTTTCGGCTTGCGTGTGCTTACTGACAGAAGAGAGACAGACGAGAGAGGTCTACGCCTTGCCGACGAATTCCCCGAAACCCTTCAGGATTTTCAGACCTAACTCCTGACTCTTTTCCGGATGGAACTGTGTCGCAAAGACATTGTCCTTCCAGACCATGGAGGTAAAGTCGCCTCCATAATCCGACGTTGCAGCGATGATGTCCTGGCTCTGAGGAACGACATAAAAGGAATGGACAAAATAGAAGTAGCCTTCATCGGGAATACCGTCGAAAATCGGGGGCCTCCGCACTATCTTCACGCTGTTCCAGCCCATGTGAGGCACTTTCAGCTCCGACTGAGGAAACCTCACTACCTTGCCCCTGAAGAGGTCGAGGCCCTTACAGACGCCGAATTCCTCCGACTCGCTGAAGAGTACCTGGAGCCCAAGACAGATACCGAGGAACGGTTTGCCTTTCCGGATTCCTGTGATGATCGAATCCGTGAGATTAGCATCGGTAAGGTTCCTGATGCAGTCTCTGAAGGCACCGACACCAGGAAGGACAATCCCCTTCGCATCATCGACGGATGCAGGGTCGGAGACGACCCTCGCATCAACGCCTACCTTCAGGAACCCCTTCTCGACGCTCCTGAGGTTACCCATACCATAATCAACAATGGCTATCATCTTCCCTCTTTTTTCAGTTATATTCTACCAGAGATGAGCTTACCGTTTCCTGGCACGCCGTTATGGCCAGGAGAAGAAACTCCATAGCGACGTTCATGGGAAGCCGCGGCGTTTGAATGAGAGAAAGGGAGGCTCCGGAGCGACGTGGAGAGAGGCCGTCATCGAGTACGAGAAATCGCTGTCGGTTTGTAATGGCGGCGGAAGAGCAGTATGATAGAAGAGAAGATTCAGGAAGAGATTCAGGACAAAGGGGAAGGACCGTGACGGGATGGTGACTTTAGAGGATATTCGTGATGCAGCTGCCAGGATCGGTTCCTTTGTCCATAAGACCCCTCTCATGTATTCGAGATCTCTCAGTGAAATGACCGGAACCGAGGTTTATCTCAAGGCGGAAAATCTTCAAAAAACGGGTTCATTCAAAGTTCGAGGTGCTTTCAATCGTCTCATTCAGAGCGAATGCGGAAGAATAATAGCAGCCTCCATGGGAAACCATGCCCAGGGCCTGGCCTATGCCGCAGGCAGACTCGGCATCCAGGCAAAGATCGTCATGCCGGTCACCGCCTCCCTCGCAAAGGAAGAGGCGACAAAGGGATATGGAGCTGAGGTTGTGCTTCACGGGGAAAGTTTCCGGGGCGCTCTCGATTACGCCCTTTCTCAGAAAGATTATCTCTTCATCCATGCCTTTGACGATGAAGGTGTCATCGCAGGTCAGGGGACCATCGGTCTCGAGATCATGGAAGAACTACAGGGGATTGACGTTGTACTCGTCCCCGTCGGCGGTGGCGGATTAATCTCGGGCATCGCTATGGCCGTCAGGGGCGTTTCCCCCGCGACAGAGGTAATCGGCGTCCAGTCCGAATCAGTACCTGCTGCGTCGGCATCCTTCAGCAAAAAAGAGATTACGGAGATACCCCCGTCGTCGACAATCGCCGACGGGATAGCGGTCGGCAGAGTCGGCGAGAAGACTTTTGCGATCATCGAACACTACGTTGATGATATGATCGTCGTCAGTGAAGACTCTATCGCGATGGCGATCCTCTTTTTTCTCGAGCGAAAAAAACTCGTTGTTGAAGGCGCAGGAGCGGTCCCTCTCGCGGCCCTATTGGAAAACAGGGAGAGATTCAGGGGCAGACGCATTGTCCTCGTAGTGAGCGGCGGAAATATCGATTTTACCCTGATAGACAGGATAATCCATAAAGGGCTCATAGCGAGCGGGAGGATCAGGGTCTTTGAGGTCATTGTCGATGATATACCGGGAACGCTCCATGCGCTGACCGGCGTTATCGCGTCCCATAGGGGAAATATCCTCGACGTCGCTCACGAAAGATTCACTGCCAAGTTGCCGGTGGGAAGGACGAGTCTGATCTTCACGATCGAAACGCGCGGGAAAACCCATGGGGAAGAGATTCTTTCAGACCTTGTCGGACGGGGTTTTCCGGTGAAGCAGAAGCTGTAGGTGCGAAGGCACGCTGTCGACTCCCGGGGCCTAATGCCCTTTCTTGAAGTGTATGATCTTCTTGAGGATACGCCTGAGTTTGCCTTCCTGTCGTATCGGATGCAGTGACGGATAGATAGTGATCCGACCATCTTTGGTTACCTCGTAACTCTTGTTCTCTCTATTCATCACGCTTCCGGGTGAGCGCTCGTTTCCTTTCACCGGCACCTCCATGAGAAGCACCGGCTCCCGTCTCATCGCAGAAGAGGAATGCAGCGAAATTTGGGCAGAGCCTGTAGCAATCGCTAAAGCAGTACGTCTCCATCCTGTCTATGCCCGGCACATACAACGTCTCAGATGCAGCGCATACTCCGATATAGCCGACCTTATAATAGGGACAACTCACTGCATTTTCCTTCGTTCTATTTTACTTTGTGGTTTCATTCCGATTTATCAGCAGAAGTCTGATTTTTTTGTCGGACATTTTCTCTATCCCCTATCGGTTTTTGTCTTACAGGTTTCCTGCTCGCGAGTGGAAGGTCTAATCACGGGAGGCTCACCCCATGAAATCATAGGAGGTTCTCGAAAATCTCTTTTACCCTCAGTCTCCGTTCTTTCAAGTTCCTGAAAAATTCCTTGCCGTCCCTGAATCCAATGACGTCGACGGCAAAGGAGACGACATCGGAGTCTTCCTTCAGGATCGGCTCATTGATCAATCTCTGGAGGGTTTCGAGGGTTCTGTAAAACATGTAGGTTTCCCTCATGAAACCGAGCGTATCCTTATCGATTACCCTGCTCGTGCCGAGTCGCCGTATTCCGTCGAGCGTGCGCTGCACCATGAGTTCCTCATGGTCGTGAAGATGGAGAAGCTGCAGGTATTGTACGGTGAATTCGAGCTCTTCAAGACCGCCCGGACCGAGCTTTATGTCAAATCCCTCCGCCTCTTTCGAGAGTACCCTCTGAATCCTGCCCCTCATCCCCTTGATGTCCTGGGGGGAAATCCCCGCACCTTTCTCCCTTAAGACTGTTCTCTTCATATCCATGAAGAGACATCCTGTGGCGCTGTCTCCGGCAACAGGTCTCGCCTTGAGAAGGGCCTGGAACTCCCAGAAATGTGCTGCCTTGAAGTAATAATCCCTGAACGCTGCTATGCTCGAAACGAGGGGGCCCTTTGAACCCTCGGGCCGTAGCCGTGCATCAACGCTGTAGGCCATTCCGTCCTGCGTGTAGGAGATGAGAAGTCTGATCAGTCTTTCCGCCGTTTTCACGTGAGTTTCCGCGACATCGGAACGGCATACAAAAATCAGATCGAGGTCGGAATTGAAGGTGAGCTCCCTTCCGCCTGACTTTCCTAATGCGATAACGGCCAGGCCGTCTGCCCCGGTTAAGGCATCGATTGAGACAGAAACGATCGCCTCCGCAATCTTGGAGAGCTCCCTGATGAGACGGACGATGTCAATCTTCCTGTCCAGAAACATGATACCGAGTCCTATCTCGCCCATCTGCTTGAAGACCCGTACGGACTCTGCAAGAGACCTGCCGGACAAAATCATCCCCCCCAGTTCTTTCTTCAGAGAGAGAAGAGACTTCTTCGTAAACATCTCCTGCCCGAGGAACTCGAGGTATTCCTTACGTTTTGTTATCATCTTCGCCAGATACTCACTCCGGGAGAAGACGTGAATGAGAAGAGGAATGAGCGTTCCCTTCTGCGCAAAGAGATCGAGGTACGATTCCTCGGAAGCGAGGAGCGCTGCGAAGACCTCGAGGTTGTTGACGGCCGCATCGGGGTTGCCGCATCGTAATGCCTCCTGAAGAAATGCGGGGAGTATCTCGCCGAGAAGCCTCTGGCCCCTCAGGGTCTGGAAGGAGTGCATACTCTCGTTCATGTGACGGATATTCCTCACAACCTTGTCCTTGTCCCTCAGTGGGTATCCGGCAAGGAGTCCCCTGAGCTCATCATCCGACAGTTCTTCGGAGAACGGAAGGAAGGCATCTCCTCCTTTTTCGAAGTCCTTCGGTCCCTTCTCCACAAAGAGAGAGTCATATATCCTCCGCACCATCATGCGCCTCTCTTCGAGATCGGAGAGAAAGGACGGTCCGTCGGGAAGCCCCATCTTCCTTCCGACGAGGGCGAGTTCATCCCCTCCCGACGGGAGCGAATGCGTCTGAAGATCATTGAGCTGCTGCAGCCGATGTTCAAGCGTCCTGAGGTACCGGTACTCTTCGGATAGGGTAGCATAGTCTCCGGAGCCGATGAGGCTCTTCTGGAGGAGTCGATGCAGGCCCTTCAGGGTACTCCTTTCCCTGAGCAGGGGTTCCCTCCCGCCGTAAATCAACTGGAGTGCATGCACAAAAAATTCTATCTCCCGGATACCGCCATGCCCCCGCTTGATATCGTCCTTCTTAAAGGTCTCATCAATCTTTGTCTTCATCTTCCGTATCTCGTCGATGGCATTGAAATCCAGGTATTTCCTGTAAACAAAAGGCCTGACCGTTTCAAGGAATTCCCTCCCGAGCGTTGGGTCGCCTGCTACCGGCCGCGCACGCAGGAGAACCGCCCTCTCCCATGCCCTGCCCCAGGACTCGTAATAAATTTCGTATGCGGGCAGCGACATCGCGAGGCTCCCCCGCTGGCCCTCCGGTCTGAGCCTCAGATCGACCCGGTATACAAAGCCCTCTTCCGTATTCATCGCCAGCACTCTGTTCAGGCCCTCTCCGAGCTTGGAGTAAAATTCATGGTTGCTTATTCTGTTTTTCGCAACTCCGTGCTGCGTTATGATGCCGCTCGTCTCGCCGCCCTCATGACCGTAAACATAGAGGAGATCGATATCTGAACTGAAATTCAGCTCGTTCGATCCGAGTTTTCCGACTGAGATAATCGAGAAGGCGTCCTGTTCGGGTTCGCCGTAGGTCTCCTTTATCTGGGCCGTGAGGGCCTTGAGCGCCTCTTCGAGAATCGCTTCGGCAAGAACGCTCAATTCCTGCATGCTCTCGACAATGTCAGACTTGCCCGTAATGTCCCTCAGGGTAATGAGGAGGAGCATCCTCTTCTTTTGGCTCCGCAGAATGCGCATGAGACCTTCCCCTGACAAAGGCGACGCGAGGCCCATAGCCCGCCGCAGGGACGCAAGGACCGTTTCCTTCTCGACAGGCTCATGTATGGCGACGAGGGCATCGAAGAGCGCCTCAGGCTCCGATGACGCAAAATTCGCGAGAAACTGGCTGATACTGAAAAGGAGGGAAACCGGCCTCAGATGCGATGCGAGACGGTCGGAGTATTCAGGATTTACTTCACAAAAGGAGAGGAGATTCTTCAGCGCCCTCTCGGGATCCGGAGTTGCAGAAGCAGCGTCTCTTAATTGTTCCTCCCTCATCCATTACCATGATACACAATCGGCCTCACCTTTTCTTCTCCCCTTGCCAGAGTCTCGGGTCTATCGAGTCCCTTATCCCTTCACCGAGGAGATTATAGCCGAGCACCGTAACGAGAATGGCGAGCCCCGGGAAGACCGAAAGCCACCAGGCTATCTCCATGTTGTCCTTGCCGAGGGTGAGGATATTGCCCCAACTCGGGGTCGGCGGCTGGACGCCGATGCCGAGAAAGCTCAGGGCCGATTCAACGAGCACCGCCCCGGCTATGCCGAGGATTGCGGAAACGAGAACCGGGGCCATGCTGTTTATCATGATATGTCTGAAGATAATGCTGAGGTCGCTCGCCCCGAGCGCCCTTGCGGCGAGGACAAACTCCCGCTCTTTCAGTGAAAGGAACTCGGCTCGGACAAGCCTTGCCACTCCCATCCACATCGTCAAACCGATGACCGCCATGACGTTCCATATGCTCGATCCGATGAAGGCGATGACCGCAAGGATGAGGAAGAAGGTCGGGATCGAGAGCATGATATCGATAAACCTCATGATGACCCTGTCCGCCCACCCGCCGTAATATCCGGCGAAGGCGCCGAAGAGCACTCCGATTACCGTCGCTATGCCGACCGCGACGAAGCCGACGGCGAGTGATATCCATGACCCCCAGATCATCCTGCTTAAGACATCCCGTCCGAGGTCATCGGTCCCGAAGAGATGCCCTTTCCCGGGCTGCTCCAGGATATGTTTCCTGTCGATTTCATCCGGATCATAGGGAGAGATGATCGGCGCGAGGACGGCGATGACAAAGAGGGCCAGGACCGTTATTCCGCCTGCGAGCGCAAGCTTATTGCTCCGGAATCTCTGCCAGAAGAGATTTCTCAGCTTTTTATTTCCCATGCTACTTCGCCCTTATCCTCGGGTCGGCTAACATGTACCCGATATCTGCGAGGAGGTTTCCGAGGAGGGTCAATATCGCGCCGATCGTCAGGATGCCCATGACCATGGGGTAGTCCCTTGTCATGACGCTCATGTAAAAGAGCTGACCCATGCCGGGGATGCCGAAGATGTTCTCGAAGATCACACTCCCGCCTATCAGACCACCCACACTGAGGCCCATGAGGGTTATGATCGGAAGGAGTGCGTTTCTGAAGGCATGCCTGTAGATGACCGTTCTTTCATTCAAACCCTTTGCCCGCGCCACGGTGATATAATCCTGCCTTATCACCTCGAGCATGCTCGACCTCATGAACCGTGAATCGGCTGCGAGCCCTCCGAAGGCAGAGACGAAGACAGGAAGCATGAGATGTTTCGCTATGTCCCAGGTCTTTCCGGCCAGCGAGAGTGAGCCGTAATGCATCGACTTCAACTGCGAAATCGGAAGCCAGTGAAGGTGCACGCCGAAGAGGATCATGAGGAGGAGTGCGAGCCAGAACGAGGGCATCGCGAACCCGAGGAATACCGTCGTTGTCGTTATCTTGTCATAGAGGGTATTCCGATGCGTCGCGGAAGAGATTCCGATCGGTATCGCGATGAGGACGATGATGATCATCGAGATGAGGTTGATCATGAACGTGATGAAGAGCCTCCTCTGGATCAGGGGCTGTTTCCTGTCCCATATCCTCTCGATGACCGGCCTCCTGTCGGAAGAAAAAGAGTCGCCGAAGTCGAGACGGGCGATCTTCTTCAGCCAGAGTCCGTACTGGACAACAATCGGCTTGTCGAGGTTGTAGAGCTTTTCGAGTCTCTCCCTCGCCTCAGGGGTAATCTTCGGGTTCAATTCGGTGAATATGTCCGTCGGTTTGCCCGGGGCGAGATGGATGATGAAGAACGATATGATGGTAATCCCAAAGAGCGTGGGGACCATCTCGAGCAGCCTCTTCATGAGATACGTCAACATCTAAGGCTCGATCCTGTGGCGCTGCAGATTCTCCGGCACATACCACTTCGGCAGATTATAGGTTATCCCTATCGGCGATGCCTTTATGCCCCTGAACCTCCCCTGCACGATCGTCGTGGCATCCGGTACGTAGAGGAAGATATAGGGAAGGTCTTCGGCGAGTATCTCCTGTATCCTGAAGTACGCCTTTTTCCTCGCCTCTATATCGAACGTCCTGCGGCCTTCCTCAAGAAGGGCATCCACCTCGGGATTATTATAGCCGACAAAATTGAATTCCTTCTCCTTTGTCTTTCCCGAATACCAGATATCATACTGGTCCGGGTCGGGACTGATGGCCCAGCCGAGTATCACTGCCTCGAAGCGCCTCTTGTCGATAAACTGATTCACAAAGGTGGACCATTCGAGGGCCCGTATATCTACCTTGATCCCCACCTTCGCGAGCCGGTACTGGATAATCGTCGCCGTATTCATCCTGAGCGTGTTCCCCATATTCGTGAGTATCGTGAACCTGAAGGGCCTCCCGTCCTTTTCGAGCATCCCATTACGGCCTTCCTTCCAGCCCGCTTCCTTGAGGAGCTGCTTCGCCTTATCAGGGTTAAACTCATACTTTTTCACGTTCGGATTGTACGGCCATGTGTTCGGAACATAGGGGCCTGTCGCAACGCTGCCGAGCCCGTAAAGCACGACTTCAACGATCTCGCTCTTGTCGATCGCGTACGCCATCGCCTGCCTCACCCTCCTGTCCTGAAAGAAAGGATGCTTGAGATTCAGGCCCATGTAAGTGTAGACGAACTGGGGATAGCGGAACTTCTGAAAATTCTCCTTGAAGTATGGGGTATCTGTCTGCTTCGTGTATTGGAGCGGCGTCAGACCCATCATGTCTATGCCGCCGGCCCGAAGCTCAAGGAACATCGTTGCAGGGTCAGGTATCACCCGGTAGACATAGTGATCGATATAGGGTCTTCCCTCGAAATAATCGTGATTCGAGTCGAGTATGACTTCCTGACCGGATATCCACTGTGAGAACTTATAAGGCCCCAGACCGATTGGGTTCCTGCCGAATTCAGCCTTCGTGATATCCTTGCCTTCGAGGAGGTGCTTCGGGAGTATCACGAGATTGCCCCATGATGTGAGAGCGGGTGCGAAGGGCTTCTCATAGGTAACCCTGAAGGTATACTTATCGAGCACCTCCGCCTTCTTGACCTGCTTAAAGTCTTCGCTATATGCGGTCGGCGTCTTCTCATCAACGATCAATCGATAGCCGAACATCACATCATCGGCGGTAAATTCGGAGCCGTCGGTCCACTTCACGTTCTTCCTCAGGTGAAAGGTGATGACGAGACCGTCCTTCGAGATCTCCCAGGATTCCGCGAGGTCGCCGATAACACTGAGGTCGGTGTCATACTTGACGAGTCCGTTGAAAATCAGCCCCGCGACACTATGCGAGGCGTTGTCGCCCGCGAGCATCGGAATGAGAATGGTAGGCTCTCCGATAGAACCTTCAACGAGAGTATCGCCGTATGCGGGGACGGAAGAACCGTCTTCAGGTCCGGAACGGACGACCGTTGGATGCTTATCGCCTTTGCATCCCGCAAGGGCTATTAACAGGAGAAGGACAGAAAGGGCTTTCTTCATCTCTTCCGGATGATGGCGTGCATTCTCTGCGTGCAAGAAAGCATAGAGCTATTATACAGGAATACGGCCCAAAGCTCGAGTTCAGGCAACTTCCTCTGGGCGGCAACTATTTGCAGGAAGGCAATTTAGGAGGCAGGCGCCGCATTCTTGGGTTGGGTAAAACCGGAGGGGCGACTGCGGCGATACCCGCAATCGATACGAGGGAAGAACGCGCGCCTCAGCTGATCTGAGGCGCGCGTCAACCGTAAAACTCTTCCTAGCCGACTTTTGTCGCGCGCCAGGTTCCCGATTGCCCGTTCGTGGCTGACCATGTGCCGGTTATATTCGTCGCGGTGGCATCCGCCGTCCCTATGAAGATATTCGTCGTGACTCCATCGGCGCCGACCCATGAAAAGATAAGATTCAGATTGCTCACCGTGCCGGTAGCCGTAATCGTCTCCCCCTGCAGTGTCACAGTAATACTATTGCCTGATTGTGTAAATGTGGCGAGACTCGGTCCGACCTCTCCGGCTATGCCTGTGGTCGTTACGAATACATTCCAGTTACCCGCAACGGTGGCGGTAAGAATATTCGGGTTATTGATGAGCGCGTTCCACGTTCCCGACTGAATGGTCTGTCCCCTGAGACTCGTCCAGTTGCCCGACATCGTGGCATTAGCCTTCACCGTGCCCTCGTAAGCATAGGAGGTTCCATCGATCCCGGTCCAGGAAAAACTGATATTCACGCCGGTGACAGTGCCTGTGACAGCCAAAGCCTGCGTCTGGCCGGCCGGCACTACGGTCCCTGAAAGGGTGCTTTCCGATGTCGTAAACGTATAGACATCAGGTCCCTGCAGTCCGGCCGTTCCGGCTGTTGTATGAAAGATCAACCAAGTGCCCGTAACGTTGAATGTCGGTAGAGACCCCCCTCCTCCACAGCTGCTGAGGAAAAGAGGTAGGGTGAGAGCAAAGAATAGAAAACAAACCCTGAGCGCCTTACTCGTGAAAAGTTTCTTCATAAAAAACCTCCTCATGATACTTTTGTCTCTCTGCAACAGGCCCTATGAATACTACACTTATTATCCCATCCGATGCAACTGATCTCTCCGTCGCTCTCCGTTTGCTACCCTGGGAAAAAAGAGACGCCTGGAACGACCCGGAGGGGTGGATCGTTCCAGGCAGTCGGGGGAAGTTCATGAACTTTGAGTCGAGTCGCCGCTGAATCACACTCCCCGAATCAAAGGGATTCTTATCCTTCATCCCTGCTTGAGAACTATTTGCTGCTCTCTTCGTGCTCTCGTCTCTTCTTGTGTTTTGCGACGATCATTTCATACTTCTCAAGCTGCTCAGGACGCAGGATCGCCCGGACTTTATCCTGAGAACGCGCCAGGATCTCTTCAATCTGAGGTCTGAATTGCCTGCGCACATTCCTCATTTCGGCGCGTGTATCTTTCACGATGATGCGTAACTGCTCGACCTGAGCCGCATCGAGATGCAGCTCATGGCTCAGCCTCTGGACGATGAACTCCCTCATGCTTTTCGGTTCATCGGCCAGGATGCGTTCGATCCGCTGCTGATAGATACCATGGGTCACAAGTGCACCCGCCACCGCCCCGAG
>Ga0187779_10000428_pt1 | contig 28491 bp, 14 predicted proteins | sample 1015_Q2_SP10_10__FD_132435 | JGI IMG/M metagenome (GOLD analysis project Ga0187779, IMG submission 132435) | Tropical peat soil microbial communities from peatlands in Department of Meta, Colombia - 1015_Q2_SP10_10_MG | ecosystem: Environmental > Terrestrial > Soil > Wetlands > Peat | place... | reverse complement strand
CTTCGACCTACCCGAGCAGATCGGTTTGGTCCTTCTGACTCCGGGACCTTCGGAATTGTTGCGCCCTGTGGTCGAGTCACTTCAAGCACAAGGAAGGATGGTGCTTTGGGAGGCGACCTGTATCGAGGAAGCCAAGATGGGAGAGGAACTCGGCGTCAGCGGGCTGGTGGCAAAGGGCCACGAGTCGGGGGGGCGGGTTGGCGAAGAGACCACCTTCATTCTCCTACAGCGCTTTCTGCGGGCCAGTGCGCTGCCTGTGTGGGCCCAAGGAGGAGTCGGGCTTCACACAGCAGCGGCGTGCTACGTAGCCGGTGCGGCCGGTGCTGTTCTAGATTGCCAATTGTGGCTGAGCCGCGAATCTCCCTTACCCGAAGCGGTGCAGACTGCCATTCGGCAGATGGACGGAAGCGAAACCGCATGCCTCGGAGGCGAATTGCGCCAAGGCTATCGGCTCTTCGCGCGGCCGGGGCTACCCCGCGTCGAGGAACTCCGCACGGCGATGACTTCATTGGCGAGTTCCGTCCATCCGCCGGCGGAAAAGATCTTGGCATGGCGCAGGGCCGTCTCAGAGCGAGTCGGCTGGTCGGAAAGGCATGTTTGGTTGCTCGGACAAGACGCTGCATTCTCGCCCGGGCTTGCCCATCGGTTTCGCACAACGCAAGCAATACTCGAGGGCTTTCGGGCTGCCATAGCGGCCCATGTGAAGACCGCACAGGCCGTCAAGCCCCTCGACCAAGGGACGCCGCTCGCTGTTTCGCACCGCACCCGCTATCCCATTGTCCAAGGCCCAATGACGCGAGTCAGTGACACGCCGGCGTTCGCTCGGCGCGTCGCCGATGGCGGAGCTCTTCCCTTTTTGGCGTTGGCTCTGATGAGAGCGCCAGAGGCCGACACTCTGCTGAAAAACACACGCCAGCTACTGGGCGAGAAATCATGGGGCGTAGGCATCTTGGGATTTGTTCCGAGCGAACTTCGTCAAGAGCAGCTCGAAATGGTGCGCCGCTACCGTCCTCCTTTCGCTCTGATTGCCGGCGGCCGTCCTGACCAGGCCCTTGAACTCGAGCAAGAGGGCATTGCCACCTATCTGCACGTACCTTCGCCCGGCTTGCTAGACATGTTTGTCGACAGTGGCGCACGAAGATTTGTGTTTGAAGGGCGGGAATGTGGAGGCCATGTGGGTCCGCGTTCCAGCTTTGTATTGTGGAACTCCATGATGGACGTGCTCCTACGGCGCTTGCCAGATCGCGAACTGGCCAAATGTCATGTGTTATTTGCCGGCGGAATTCACGATGCCATGTCGGCGTCGATGGTAGCGGCCATGGCGGCGCCGCTGGTCGAGCGCGGCGTCAAGGTGGGAACTCTGTTGGGCACTGCCTATCTGTTCACCCAAGAGGCGGTCGAGGCAGAAGCCATCTTGCCAGGCTTCCAACGTGAGGCTACGCAGTGCACGCGAACCGTGCTTGTCGAAACTGGGCCTGGCCATGCCATTCGTTGCGTCCCAACGCCCTATGTCGACTTCTTTGAATGTCAGAAACAGCAGTTGGTCGCCAGCGGACTTCCGTCAGAACAGATACGTCTTGCGCTTGAGCAACTCAACATCGGCCGATTGCGCATTGCCTCTAAGGGGCTGGCTCGAAATGAAGAAGATCGAGGAACGGTGGCGGCCCAGCCGCTGGTGCGGTTCTCGGAACAAGAGCAACGGCAAGACGGAATGTACATGATTGGTCAGCTCGCCGCCCTGCGGGACGGCATCTGCACGATCGCACAGTTGCACGCTGATGTCTGTGTCACTGGGACTGAACGATTACTCGGTGTTTCTCCGCTGCGTGAAACCGTTCTCGGAGAGCAGAGACAATCCCCTCCGTCCGACATCGCCATTATCGGCATGGCTTGCGTGCTGCCGAAGGCGCCTGGACTAGAGACCTTTTGGGAAAACATATGGGACAAGGTGGACGCAATCAGCGAAATTCCCGCCGAGCGCTGGGACTGGCGAAGATATTACGACCCGGACCCCAAAGCGCGAGACAAGGTCTACTCGAAATGGGGCGGATTCGTTGACGAGATACCCTTCGACCCGATGCGCTATGGCATACCGCCCAATACCATTCCCTCGATTGAGCCTCTCCAACTGTTGACGCTCGCCGTCGCTCACGCGGCTCTGACTGACGCTGGTTACTCCGATCGTCCATATCCTCACGAACGAGCGTCGGTGATTCTCGGCGCCGGTGGTGGAGGCGCCGATCTGGCGCAGAAATATTCGGTCCGGGCAGCTCTTCCAACTTACTTGGAAGATCAAGCAGCGAAAGACGTGCACGGCCTCCCGGAATGGACCGAGGACAGTTTCCCCGGGATTCTCGTCAACGTCGCAGCGGGACGTGTCGCGAATCGCTTTGACCTGGGAGGTGTGAATTACACCGTCGACGCGGCCTGTGCGTCGTCGCTCGCCGCGATCTACCAGGGTGTCATCGAGCTGGAAACAGGGTCGAGCGATCTCGTAATCGCGGGTGGCACGGACACGATGCAAAACCCCATGGCATATCTGTGCTTCAGCAAAACTCCCGCGCTTTCGCCGCGAGGTCGTTGTCGCGCTTTCGATGATACGGCCGACGGCACGGTGATCGGCGAAGGCGTTGCCATCGTGATCCTGAAACGCTTGGCGGATGCGGAACGAGATGGAGACAGAATATATGCGGTCATTAAAGCGATCGCGGGCTCTAGCGATGGTCGCGACAAATCTCTGACAGCGCCACGCCCCGAGGGCCAAATCCGCGCGCTGACACGCGCCTATGCGAAAGCACAAATTTCCCCGGCTACGGTTGAGTTGATCGAAGCCCACGGCACCGGCACGGTGGCGGGCGATCAGGCCGAGATGCAAGCGCTCAAGCACATATTCGAAGCCTCGGGGTCCTCACAACAGGTCTGCGCGGTCGGTTCTGTGAAGTCTCTAATCGGTCACACCAAATGCACCGCCGGAGTGGCAGGCCTCGTCAAGGCTGCTCTTGCGCTCCACCACAAAGTGCTTCCTCCAACCGCGGGCGTGCAAAAGCCGAATGAAAAAGTGCGGTTCTCAGAGAGCCCCTTCTATGTGAACTCGGAGGTGCGGCCTTGGGTGCGCAAGAATGATCAACCGCGGAAAGCCGCGGTCAGCGCGTTTGGATTCGGAGGCACCAATTTCCACGCAGTCCTAGAAGAATACGCTCCAGAGGCTGAGAACCGAGGCGGCCAGGCGCCCCGGGACCGGTGGCCCGCCGAACTGCTGGTGTGGAGCGCCGCCACGCGGCCGGAGCTCGTCGCCGCACTCACAAAACTGGAGCAGGCTCTATCGGGGGGTGCAAAACCCGAGTTGCGCGATCTGGCTTGGTCGCTCTGGCGGGTCGAAAGCAAACGAATAGTGCCGCATCGCGGCCAGCCGCGACTGCGACTTGCGATCGTTGCGACGTCTCTTGCCGACCTACAAGAGAAACTCGCTTCGGCTCGTGAGCAGTTGCGTGAATTCCATTCTCAGACTGTTCGAAACCCACGCGGGATCTACTTCTTGGAACAGTCAACAGGGACCGAACCTGCCGTCGCCTTTCTCTTTCCAGGACAGGGATCCCAGTACACGGGCATGTTGGGAGACCTTGCGCTGCACTTCAACGAAGTCCGCGAGCGCTTCGAGACTGCCAATCGAGTCTTGCAGGCCGAGCTCGCGAGCCCCCTGAGTACCTATGTCTTTCCCCCGCCTTCCTTTGATCCACAGCAGCAACAGCGGCGGCAGAAAGAGCTCACTCAGACTCAGATTGCGCAACCCGCTCTTGGGGCTGCAAGCATGGGCATGTTTCGTTTGCTCGAGTCTTTGGGGGTTCGTCCTGGCTCCGTTGGCGGCCATAGCTATGGGGAATATGTAGCGCTGTGCAGCGCCAAGGCGTTCGATGAGGAAACCTTGTTTCGGATTTCAGAAACCAGGGGCCGCGTGATTGCCCACAGCGCACAATCCGAACTCGGCACGATGGCGGCCGCAGACGCCGACGGTCGATCGGTATCAGAAACGCTGGAAGGAATGGCCGAAGTCTGGATTGCAAACCTGAATTCTCCTCGTCAGACGACCATTTCCGGAACTTCCCTCGGCCTCGAGCGGGCCATGGAAAAACTGGAGGCGGCCGGCGTGCGTTGCCATCCGCTTCCGGTTGCCTGCGCGTTTCATTCGCCTTTGATTGCCGGCGCTCGGGATCGATTGGCTCAAGAACTATCGGAAGTGAAATTCTCGCTTCCCGAAATCGAGGTGTTCTCGAACTCGTCGGCCCAACCCTACCCACACGATTGCCGGACCTACGCAAGTCACTTAGCCGAACACCTAGTGCGCCCGGTTGATTTCGTCGGAATGATCGAAGCGATGTACGCCGCGGGAACGCGCATTTTTGTCGAGTTGGGTCCTCGCAACGTTTTGAGCGGGCTCACGGCTCAGATCTTGCATGACCGGGCTCACCTCACCATTCCGACAGACGCACCCGGCCGACCAGGTCTCGTGCAGCTCGAGCACGCTCTGGGGCAGCTGTACGCAGAAGGTGTGCCGGTCGAGCTCGATCGCCTGTTTCAGGGGCGCTCGGTACGCCATCACGATATTGACAACCTCGTCGAAGCGACGCGAGAACGTGCTTTGCCAGTCGGAGTGTGGATGATCAACGGCGGTCACGCGCGCCCCGCAAGCGGCTCCGCCCGATCCCAACAGCCCGATTCTTTCCCTCCGCAAGCTCCGGAGAGGGATGGGGTTGTGGCCAGTACGCAGCCACGGCCCAACGGTCGCCATGCGAAGGAACCGTCGCCCTCGGCGCCCTTGGTCGATTCAAACAAGGGGGGCGAAACGTCAACCTCGGTCGCGGCACGGTCGGCTTCGTCCAAGCCGGTTGCATCGGAACCGCAGCGCTACTTCCGACCGCGCGAAGCTAATGGTGATGGGGACGCTGTCTTGTTTGAGTTCAACCGTCTGATGAACCAGTTCCTGGTCACCGAGAAGGAGATCATGTTGTCTTACTTGCAGCGAGGAAACGGCCACCACGCGATGCCGGGGCTGTCGACTGGGTTCGACACACAGAGCGAAGGTATCGGAAAACACCTTGCGATCGCCGAGGAACCGTTCCCATCCCTCTCGCACCAAGTTCCCGCGGACGAATCGCTCCCTACATCTCCCGAGCCCGCCGCGCAAGCGCCGCCCGCGGCAGAGGCGTGCGTCCCGACCGTTGAACGACTGACGTCGGAGCTGTTGCGAATCGTAAGCGAGCGAACAGGCTATCCGAAACAGATGCTCGATCTGGATTCCGACATCGAGGCAGATTTGGGCATCGATTCCATCAAGCGAGTCGAGATACTCACGGCTTTCCTTCGGTGTTTCGCCTCGGCGGACCGCGCGGGCAGTCCCGGAATCGAAGAACTCACCAAAGCGAAGACCTTGCGCAGCATCATCGACCAAGCCCGCCAGCTCCTCGATAGCGTCAAGGAAAACAGAAACGAAGATCCGCCGGCGCATCCTGTTCCAGACCGGCCGGCGGCCTCTCCGAGCTCACGGCCCGAGTCGGACCAAATCTCCCGATTCTCGTTTGTGCTCACCGAAGCGCCGCCAAAGCCGGGGCCGGGGCGCGAGCTACCCGGATCCGTCGTCGTGGTCACCGATGACGAAAAAGGAGTCGCGCGCGTTTTCGTCGATCGATTGCAGTCGATGGGCCTGCCAGCGGCTCTGATCAAATCGGGGGAGCAAACGGGAAAAACCCGCGACGGCTACACGGCCGATTGGACGCGTCCGGAATCCGCGGCACAGGCAATCGAATTGATCCGCCAGACACAGGGAAAGATTGGCGGGCTAGTTCATCTGAATCCATTCCACTCGCAACTCGATCTGGCCGAAATGGAGCTTTCCGCCTGGAGGAAAAAATTCCACGAGGATGTGAAAGGCCTGTTCTATCTGGCACAAGCAGCGGCTCCCGATCTCATCGCTCAACCAAACAGCCTCTGCGGCTCGGTTATATCGATCGATGCGATGCAATCCCAAACGATGTCTTCTGCATTCCCCAGTCAAGGTGCGCTTCGTGGACTTTTGAAAACGCTGGCGCTCGAGTGGCCAAGCGTGCGCTGCAAAGTGGCTGCGTTTGAGACGAGTCAACCTGCAGCATCGATTGCAGATCAACTGCTGCAAGAAATCGCGGGGGGCGATCCAGAGGTGGAGGTCGGCTTTCACGGTGGTCGTCGTTTTGTGCTTCGTCCAGCCCCGACGCCATACCGGGCAGAAGATGCCAGGCAGGCATCGGAGCTCGATGCAAATTCGGTCGTCTTGATCACCGGCGGTGCACGCGGAATCACCGCAGAAGTCGCCTGCCGGATGGCTGAGTACAAACCGACTTTGCTCCTCGTCGGTCGAGCGGAGTTTCCCGAGGGTGAGGAACCTCGAGAGACCGCCGAGTGCAGTTCCCCAACCGAGCTCAAGGCGCGGCTCCTCGAGCAGATGCGCCGACGCTCCGCATCGATCACCCCTGCCGCGGTCGAAGCCGCCTACCGGCGATTGCTTCGCGAGCGCGACATGCGTGAAAGGGTTTCTGCCATGCGAAGAACCGGAGCCCGTGTGCAGTACTTTCAAGCCGATGTCCGCGACGAGTGCTCCATGAGAAACATTTTTGACGACATCTACCGCACCTACGGGCGTCTCGACGGAGTCGTTCATGGCGCCGGAGTGATAGAAGATAAGCTTTTGACAGAGAAGACCTCTGATTCCTTCGACCGGGTGTTTGACACCAAAATGGACGGTGCATTCCTTCTCAGCCGCCTGGTCCGCTCCGATTCGCTGAAATTCATGGTCTTCTTTTCGTCAATTTCGGGATGCTTCGGCAACCGTGGCCAAATCGATTATGCGGCCGCCAACGCCGGTTTGGACCATTTTGCTGCGTATCTGAACCAGCGATGGCCCGGGCGCGTGCTCTCGCTCGATTGGGGACCCTGGGACCAAGTGGGAATGGTTTCCGATCGCGTGCGCCAACTATTCCTGCGAACCGGCGTCGAGTTGATTTCGCCAGATGCGGGCGCGCGCGCCTTGGAGCGCGAAATGATCTACGGGAGCAAAGAAGATAGTCAGATCCTGCTCGGTCAGGGACCCTGGGGATCTTTCGTCCCGCGTCCTTCCAGCGTGCCTCACATGGACGCAGCAAGCGCAGAAACCATTGTCGTCTCCCTGCACGGTTCAGAGCCGCAAGGGATCGCCCGTGTGACTGCGAACGGCGTTTGATTGGACCCACGATGAGTGACACCTTTTCAACACACTCGAACGATCCCGCCGACATTGCCATCGTCGGTATGGCTTGCGTTTTCCCGGGCGCCCGGGATCTACAGACCTACTGGGAAAACATCATTTCCAAGTTCGATGCAGTCAGCGATCCACCCGAAGATTGGGAGACGGAGCATTTCTATGATCCCAATTCGACCGATCAGGATAATGACAGGACGTATGCCAAGCGCGGTGGCTATCTTGGAGACTTAGCCGAGTTTGATCCGCTCCAATACGGGGTGATGCCGAATTCGGTCGATGGCGGCGAGCCGGCACAGTTTCTGGCGCTGCGAGTTGCGCACGAGGCGTTGATGGATGCAGGTTACGGCAAGGAGGCGCCCGATCGGCAGCGCGTCAGCGTCATTCTCGGCCGAGCCACCTATTTAAATCGCGGCCATATGTCTCTGATTCAGCATACCGTCGTTGTCGACCAGACCCTGCGGATCCTCAAACAGCTTTATCCCGACTACACCGATCTCGAACTGAAGACGATCAAGCAGGCCCTCAAGGCAAACCTTCCTCCGTTTAACGCGGAAGTGGCGCCGGGCTTAGTCCCGAATATCGCAAGCGGGCGCATCGCAAACCGTTTCGACTTCATGGGCCCGAACTACACCATTGACGCCGCGTGCGCCTCCTCGCTGATTGCGGTGGAGCAGGGCATGAGAGATCTTCGTACCGGCAAGTCCAATTTGGCAATCGTGGGAGGCGTGCAGCCCTCAACTCCGGCGCCGGTCACAATGTTGTTCTGCCAATTGAATGCGATTTCAAGGAAAGGGCGCATCCGTCCTTTCGACAAAGATGCGGACGGGACCCTTCTCGGAGAAGGGATCGGGATGGTTGTACTCAAACGCCGCGAAGACGCCGAACGGGCCGGAGACCGGATCTACGCGCTGCTAAAGGGCGTAGGTATCGCCAGTGACGGCCGCGCTCTGGGACTGTTCGCACCGCGCGTCGAAGGCGAGGAACTCGCCTTGCGCCGAGCGTATGAAGAGGCCGGAGTCTCTCCGAACACCGTGGGGCTGATCGAGGCACATGGAACGGGGACGCCTGTGGGAGATGCCAATGAAATCGCGGCTCTCACGCGCGTTTTTGGAAATCGTCAACAAGGCCGGATCCCGTCGTGCGCTGTCGGAACCGTGAAATCAATGATCAGCCATCTCATCCCTGCGGCGGGAATCGCCGGACTGATAAAAACGGCCTTGGCGCTGTATCACCGAGTCCTTCCGCCAACGCTGCACGTCGAAACACCCAATCCCAAACTGGAGCTGGAGAAAACCCCTTTTTACATCAATTCGGAAACGCGTCCTTGGATCCACGGTCACACCAGCCCGCGGCGCGCGGGGGTAAACGCGTTCGGCTTTGGCGGCATTAACGCTCATGCGGTGATGGAAGAATATCCCGCAGCCCGCCCAGCCGATTTGACATTTCAACGGCGATGGCCGAGCGAGCTGTGCGTCGTTCAGGGGGCCTCGCGTGCAAGCCTGATTGAGGAATGCGAGCGCGTCGAAAGATTCGCGTCTTCCCAACGGAAAACCGAGCTCCGCGACATCGCCTACACTCTGAACGCGCAACTCACCGAGGGCACAGCCCGGCTGGCTGTGATCGCGTCCTCTCCCAAGGAACTCGGCGAGAAACTCAGACACGCACTTTCCGAACTGCGTAGGCCGGAGTGCTCCGTCATGCGGGACAATGGTGGGATTTATTTCTTTGAAGAGCCGCTCGCAAAAAACGGAAAATTGGCGTTCGTTTTTCCCGGAGAAGGCTCGCAGTACGTCGGCATGCTCTCTGAGCTGTGCGTTCACTTTCCACAGACGCGGGCATGGTTTGACTTAGTCGACCGATCCTGCGTCAAAAAGGGCCGCGAGCGCTTGCCAAGCCAGGTGATTTTTCCGCCGCCGTTATGGGTCCCCGGCGAAGGCGTAAATCCCGAGCTTTGGCAGATGGAGGTCGGCCCCGCGGCTGTGCTGACCGCCAATCACGCCATACTGTCCCTGGTCAATCAACTGCAGATCCGCCCCGATGTCATGCTCGGCCATAGCACCGGCGAGTATTCGGCACTGGAGGCCGCTGGCGTGTTCCGGTTCGCCAGTGAAGATGCGCTCATGCAATCCACCATGACGCTTGACGAAACATATCAGACTTGGTGCATTCGAGACGGAAGTCCTCAAGGAATCCTTCTGGTTGTCAGCGGAATCGATCCTAGCACCATACTCTCCCTGGTCGAGCAGAAGCGCGACGATCTCTATCTGGCGATGGACAATTGTCCTCATCAAGTCATCCTTTGCGGGAGCCGGGCCTCGATCGAACAAGCCGCGCAGGAACTGCGGAGCAAGGGGGCGATTTGCTCCGAGTTGCCATTCCAACGCGCTTATCACACCCCTGTTTTCCAACCCTTCTGCGTCGAGCTGGAACGCATTTTTTCCAACCTTCCGACGCACCCTCCGCGTTGTGAACTCTACTCGTGCGCAACGGCTCAACCATTCCCCACGGACCCATGCGAGATTCGAACGCTGGCATTTGAGCAGTGGGCAAGGCCGGTGCGTTTCCGCGAGACCATCGAAGCCATGTACAAGGCCGGTGCGCGCCTGTTCCTGGAGGTAGGGCCAAGGGGCAACCTCACGGCTTTCATTGATGACATTCTGTCGACACGGCCCCGTGTCGCCGTCGCCGCAGACGTTCCTCATCGATCAGGCATCACGCAGTTGAACCACATGTTGGGTCTGCTTTCGGCCCACGGCGTTGCGATGCAACTGGGCCCGTTGTACACACATCGGGCGGCCCATGCACACTCGCGTGAAGGAACCGACGATCGTGCCGAAGGGCGCAATGGCACGCATCGCTCAGTCCCGTTGGCAATGGGTTTACAGACTCTTCGTCTGCCAGCGGATTTCTCACTCCCGGGGTCGGAGACGCCATCTCAGGCGAGCGCAGTCAGGTCCGACCTGGTCACGGCCGGCCAGGAGACCTCCGGGTCGCGCGACGCTTCCTCAGCCCTAGCGGTCTTCGGAAAAGCGATGGCGGAGAAAGCGGCGGGGACCACACCAAAACCCAATGGTCACAACGGCTCGAACCGCTCAGCCAACAAGCCGGAAAAGGGAGCAGAGGCGTCTCTCGGAATCGTTGATACGCGGGACACGGACTTTCCCTCCGAGGTGATGCAGCAGCATTTGCGAACGATGGAGCAATTTCTCGAAACCGAAAGGGCCGTCCTCCAGGCTTATTTCGACGCCGGACGCGGTGTGTCGCCTCACCGCGAGGGCACACCGGATGCGCCTAATTCCTCTGCAGAATGGACGTTTCCAGATGTCGCTCGAATGCCCGCACCTTCTGCTAATAAAAACATTCTCCCCGAGGCGAATCCCGAAACCCTCACACCGGAATCCACGCTGCATCAGTCCGCGCCCGAGACCCCAGCCGACGGTTGGGCCCGTGAGAACCTCGGCGAAACCCTGCGACAATTGATTGCCGAGAAAACCGGCTATCCGCTCGAGATGATTGAACCGACGGCCGACCTCGAAGCCGATCTCGGGATCGATTCCATTAAGCGACTGGAAATTCTGGGCGCGCTGAACAAACTCACTGGTTTCCCGCGAGCCGAAGACATGGATCGAGTGGCGAAGTTGGGCACGATACGGGGTATCGTGGCATTGGCGGCTGAACTCGTGAGCATACCTGCGTCCGCCGCAAATCGACCGATTCCAGCGGGCACAACGCCTTCAGCGCTCCCGCTCCTCAGCGAGCCATCAATCCACGGCGACCAACTAAGCGCCATCGTCCGATTCAGCCTGGACGAGCACCCGTTCCTTCGGGACCACACACTTGGTGAGCCTGCTTGCGATCACGACGCCGACCTGACCGGCTTGCCGTTCGTGCCCCTCACCTTCAGCATGGAAGTAATGGCCGAAGCCGCGGCTGCTTTGGTTCCTGAAAGAGTTGTCGTACGCATGGAAAACATACGTGCCTCACGCTGGATCATGATCGACCGAGAAGACACGCGTGTGCATGTCGTGGCCAAGCGGTCGGACGCGTCAGGGACTCGCGTCGATGTTCGAATGCAGGCAATGCCAGATCCTTCCTTGCACGCGAATCGCCCGCGCATCACCCTGGCAGAAGCGACGGTGGTGCTAGCAACGAGCTATCCCGAGGCTCCCGAGGCTCCGGCGTTCGACCCTACCGACGCACGGCCATCGAAGTGGAGCCACAGAGAACTCTACGGCGGTGCCATGTTTCACGGCCCCTGTTTGCAAGCCGTCAAGTCCATCGAGCGCACCAGCAAGAGTCTCATGGAAGGAACGCTCGAGGCCTTGCCGAAACAGAAGCTGCTTCGCGCTACGTCCGATCCACACTTCCTGATTGGTCCCGTGATTCTGGATGCCGCTGGCCAAATCGTGGGGTACTGGGCGCTGGAACATTTCAATTCGAGTTCCGAAGACTTGCCGTTTGAAGTTCTGCCATTTGAAATTGTGGCGGTCGAAATGTATGGACCGGATCTGGGTGAAGGGGAGCGTGTAAGGTGTCGTGCACATATTTCCCTTCCCGGCGACTCGCAAATCCGCTCGAACATCGAACTGATCAGTCCCAGCGGGCGGCTACACAAGCGAATCCTGGGCTGGAGACACAAGCGCTTCGATGTTCCAGACCGGTTCTACAGGGCACTTCGAGCCGCCCGCAAAAATCTTCTTAGCACACCTTGGCCAGGGCTTGCGAGCGGGTGCTCCAACTCGACTGAGCTGTTTTGCTGCCGATCTCAAGGACTTTCCAGTGAGTCGCTGCAATCGAATGGCGGAATCTGGCACCGGGTTCTGGCGCACATCGTGTTGACCCATGCCGAGCGAACCACGTGGAGGAATCTAGAGGGCGGCGAGCGGCGGCGGATCGAATGGGTTTTAGCGCAAACAGTCGAAAAGGATGCCGTTCGTATGCTGCTCGCGCAACGCCAAGGAATCGAGCTGTCTCCCGCGGAGATCGAACTCGCGCAGCAGGACAATGGGCGAACCGTCGTGCACTCCGTCAGGGGTCGCCCGCTTGCAACGACAGTCTCTGTGTCTGTGGCGCAGGCGGGTGACATGTGGGTTGGTGTCGCCTGGGATGACCAGCAAACGATGGACGTGGCTGTGTGCTTCAAGCCTTTGGGTCCGTCCGGAAATGGTCTCCACAAACTAGCGCTGCATCCAGAAGCGCAAGAGGTCCTTGCGAAGCTGTCTTCTTCCGAGCTTGAGGAATGGAACCTGCGTTTGTCGTGTGCGCAAGATGCAGTGGGGAAAGTTCTAAGAAAGTCTACGTCCGGAGAACTGCAGGACGTAATCATTCGGCGGCTCGACAGGACAACCGGTTCGGTCGAGATGACGTGGGACGCAAAACAAGGAACCTCGATGGACCCATGCGGCGTGGCACACACTCACGCAGAAGACGGCTGGGTGACGGCGACTTCAATCGTGGCGCAGCGCGCTCGGGCGCGAAGTGCTGGGATGGCGTAGTCTTCTCATTCAGGAAGGGTCGCCTATGCGCTTCTCAATCGTGCAGTTATGTCGCTGACATCGTTTAGCCGACACAATTCCCCGTCGCGCACTGAGCTTCGTTCTCCGGGGATTCTTTTCTTATGAGCAAAATCGGCGTCTTTGTTTCTTGTGCAACGGGTCATCTGAACCCAACCATCGCGCTGTGTCGGGAGCTTAAGCGACGCGGCCATGACGTGACGTTCTTCGGCGTCGCCGACGCACTCGAGAAGGTGACAGCCGCCGGACTCGGCTACATCTCTCTCGGCGAGAAGGACTATCCGCTGGGGACGACGTCGCTCGCGGCGCGACAATTGGGTGAACTCTCCGGGAATGCTGCCAGAAGGTTTACCTATCGTCACCTGCAGCGCATGGCGGCGTTGTCGTTTGAGCATGGTTTGCCTGCCGTGCGAGAAAGTCACATCGACTTGATCTTGGTAGACCAGATCGAACCGGCCGGACCGACCATTGCCAATCACCTGGGAGTGCCGTATGTGACCATAGCCACCGGAGGCCTTACGAATCGGGAAATCGGTGTGCCGCCGATTACCGTGGGTTGGGCATACGGCGGCGGGTTGTGGAAGGCCGTGCGAAACCGGCTGGGCTATGCGCAGCTAGACCGGGAGACGAAAACGATTTCGAAGTACGTCAACCAGTGGCGGCGACGCTGGAAGCTTCCTCCGTACCGCACGATCGACGAGACCTTGTCCCCACTTGCGCAACTCAGCCAGGAACCCTTTGAATTCGAGTTTCCTCGACAACGCCTGCCTCAATGCGTGCATTTTCTAGGACCGTTTATTGACGTTTCCGCTCGCAAGAGTACTCCCTTTCCGTGGAACCGCCTGACAGGCGAGCCGCTTGTCTACGTCTCGATGGGAACGCTTCAGAATCGCAATGCCCGCGTTTTCCAGTGCATTGCGGAGGCGTGCCTGGGATTCAGTGTCCAGCTTGTAATGTCGATGGGCGGGGGTGGGTTAGGTCTCGCCGAACTTCCCGGAGCGCCGCTGATAGTCGACTACGCTCCCCAGTTAGGCTTGCTCAGCAAGGCCGCCTTGACGATTACGCACGCGGGCCTCAATACGGTGATGGAAGCACTTTCGCGAGGCGTGCCGATGGTCGCCATTCCGGTCGCCAGTGATCAGCCGGGCGTGGCCGCCCGCGTCGCCCGAATTGGCGCAGGAGAAGTCGTCCCCCTGTGCCACCTCGATGGCGCTCGGTTGCGTACATCGATCGAACGAGTTCTTCACAACGAGTCGTTCAAACAACAAGCCGTCCGCTTTCAAAAACTGCTTCGAAACTACAAAGGCGCAGCAGGCGCGGCAGACGTAATCGAACGGGTTGCCGTTACTGGCAGGGCTGTTGATTGGGAACCGCCACTATACCGATCGGCAGCCGCATGAAACGCAAACACCGAGCCGAGAGACAGTACCGCGAGCCATCGTGACCTTTGGTTGGCCACGGCCGGAACAAAGGTATTCGGCCCCTGCGTCGCTTCACGGGGCGCCCGGCGGCCTCATTCGCCGTAGCCGTATCTTTGCAAGTACGGTTCGAGGCGCCTACACATGTTCTGAAATGTGGCCGAAGCTTCCGGGAGCAACGGCGGATTGCGGCGCTCGACCAGATGTGCGTAGGATCGGTTCGGTTCCGGCGGCAATTCGAGAAAATCGAGCAGTCGGGTTATCCAAGAATCGGGGGATGCGCAAAGGTCCTCATACCGCACCGAACAGATGTCCGTTGCTGGCACCAAGTCAATATTTCGCAGAAAATACTGAAGGGCCACTTCAATGGGTTGCCCGAGGGATTTTTCGACCGCACGAGGCGAGAGCATGGATTTCGCGCTCTCCAGCAGTTGGGGCTCCCGGAACAGTCTTTCGTACCACGGAGCGATCAGCGCCATATAGCTGTTGCGCTTCTCAAGCGCACTGCGCAGTCCGCGGATCTGTGAATTGAGCACCCACAACGGATGGCGGTGAATAAAGATAAATCGACTTTGTGGGAGGCTCCTCTTGATGTAGGCGAAATTCGACATGTCCCACGGGTTCTTCAAAAGCATCCATCGGTTTCGGTCCGACGTGTATTGAACTTTCTTGCAGAGCTCCAGGAACCTTGCCAGGTTATTGGGTAACAGCTGCGGGCGGTCGTTGAGCGCGATCGCAAATCCGTACTCTTCGGGCAAGTCCGGCCTGACGCGCGCGCCGTCGTAGGCACGGCTTCGGGCGCCGGCCTTTTCGAGCCTCTGCTCTACATCCTGGAGTGCCTGAGCAGAGCGGCGGCTCACGTGATCATCCAGGATGCTGTCATAGGCGAGAACGTGGTAAGTAGTCACCACATTGAAGTGCCCCGATTCGGCCAGCATGTTGTACAGGAGAGTTGTGCCCGATCTGTGAAGGCCGATGATGAAGACCGGGCGGAACGACACATCGCGAATGAGGTCGAGGTGTACCGAATCTGGTTTTTCCATCGCTCAGAGCGTTCCGGGAGAGTCGCTCGACGCAATTGGTCCGCGATGCAGTATACGACGCCAGAACGGCAACGCTCAAGCTTGCGACACTGCCCAGGTTTGCGTGCAGCGGCTGACGCGAGGCCGCCAGTGAAAGGCTATTGAAGATGCCGTCTCGCATTCTGCTAGCGACACTCGGATCGTTGGGAGATACCTATCCCTACTTTGCTATCGCGAGGGAGCTTCGAAACCGCGGCCACAACGTGACAGTCTCCGCTCAAACGCGGCACCGCGAACACATCGAGAGGCTGGGAATCCAGTTCGCTCCCTTGCGGCCGGAGCCGAAACCGGTGAGTGAAGAACTCGCGAAGTTGGCGATGGATCGCTGGCGAGGTTCGGAAATCGTCTTGCGCGACGTTTTGCTCGCCGCAGTCCGGGACACGTACGAAGACCTAGCGGCGGCCGCACGCCATGCCGACCTGCTCGTGACGCACGTGTTGGTCCTGCCTGCACCTCTGCTCGCCCGAAAAACGGGAATCCCGTGGGTTTCCTCAGCTCTCACACCCGCATATTTCTTGCCTGTGGCTGGCGCAGAAAACCAGCAAGACTGGTTAACGCCTTATCGGAGCCTCGAATCGGATTTGGGCCTTCCGCCCGGCGGCAATCCGCTCTTTCGCGAGCAATATTCGTCCCGACTAGTACTTGTGCTGGCTTCGGAACTGTTGGCCCAATCCCAGCCGTACGCAGCGGAACGAACTTGGATGATGAAGCCGAGATTTCTCATTCCCAAACTATTCGGCAAACAGCGTGTGCGCTGGCCACTGCGCCAGTGGATCGCTGCAGCCCCCAAAATACTTTCAAGGCTCTTGGCCAAGCATCCCAATCCGCAATTGCCTTCTCATGTCCAGTTCACGGGATTCCCATTCTTTGATACGGAAGAGATTCCCACGGAAACGTCACAAAGGCTCGACGACTTCTTGTCGGCGGGTCCGGCGCCGATCGTTTTTACGCTCGGATCGACAGGCGGTCATGTGGGAGCGCAGTTTTTCAAAGAGAGTGTGCGCGCAGCAAAACTTCTGGGACGTCGCGCGTTGGTGATCACAGGGGGAACGTCGGAACCAACCCAAGAGGAAGGGGCGCAGGACCGTGACGTAGCTGTATTTCGTTATGTGCCTTATAACCGCGTTTTTCGCCAATCGGCTGCGGTCGTCCACTCGGGGGGTATCGGGACGACGGCCCTTGCATTGCGAGCGGGCCGGCCGATGCTGGTCGTACCGATCTCGCACGATCAGCCCGACACCGCAGCGCGAGTATGTCACCTTGGCGTCGCGCGAGTCATTCCTCACGCCTATTACGAGGCTCGCTGGGCGGCAGCGGAATTGCGCGTGCTGCTGGAGGACGCGAAATACGGCGCAACCGCCGCTCGACTAGGTCGACAAATTCAGTCGGAGGACGGTGTGGGAAGTGCGTGCGCAGCGATTGAAGCACACCTAGACCGAGTCCGTGTACCAGCGCTGGCCGCGAGCGCTTCCGGCTAGCCGATGGTGTCTCCCCAATCAAACACGCGCAGCGTTTGGGCCTGTTCGTCCTGCATGTTTGGCCGCGCGTAAGAATGCTCTGACTATGGGCTACCGAATCGTGTTTGCGACACTCGGATCGCTCGGCGACGTGTTTCCGTATGTCGCCATCGCACTCGGCTTGAAAGCACGCGGACACGAGACCATTCTCGCGACTCACGCGCCGTACCGCGACTTCCTAACGAAGATAGGCCTCGAGTCCGTTGCCTTGCGACCGGATTCGATGCCCGCGAACGTATCGGTTTCAAAGTTGCTAGACGATCGCAGCGACGCATCGCAGCCGGTCTCTGGGCAATCTTTGGTGGCCGAAATCGCGAACACGTATCGAGACCTTTTCGAAGCGACGCGCAACGCCGACCTAATGGTCACACATTCCCTCGTCTTACCGGCGCCTCTGCTGGCCCGCAAAACCGGCATTCCGTGGATCTCCGTCGCGCTGGCACCGGCTTACTTCCTGCCGGTACTCGATCGGAGAATGGAAGGAGTTCGAGCATGGCTACAGCCGTACCTGAAGCTCGAAACGGATTTGGGTCTTCGCCCCGGCAGCGATTCTCTGATACAGGAGCAATACTCCTCCGAAGTGGTGCTCGTGCTGGCTTCGAAACTGCTTGCTGGTTCAAAGTCCGACTCGCCCGAACAGCTTTGGATGACCAAGGTACCGTTCCTGCTATCAAGACTGTTGACGAAGGACCACTCGATCAGGCGATTGCGCCGACAAATCCGTGCACTCCCAGGCACCCTCTTGAGACTTCTGGCCAAACCGCCACAGCCGCAGTGGCCTCCTCATGTGCGCTTTACGGGATTTCCCTTTCTCGACCACGAGGCGATTGCGGACGAAGCCGTTGCACGGCTCGAACAGTTTCTATCCGACGGTCCTGCCCCTGTCGTATTTACCTTGGGCTCGTCGGGCGGCCAGGCGGCGGGTAGTTTCTTCACTGAAAGCGTCGAAGCCGCAAAACGGCTGCGCTGCCGGGCTCTGTTCCTAACCGGAACATATGCGGTACCGCGTGAAATCGAAGAACTTCAAAGCCGTGATCTCGCAGTGTTTCGATACATCCCCTACAGCCACGTCTTTCCCCGTGCCGCCGTGATTGTTCATCCGGCCGGCATCGGCACGACGGCGCTGTCACTGCGAGCAGGGAGGCCCATGCTCGTTGTACCCATGTCATTTGATCAGCCTGACACTGCAGCGCGAATGTGCCGGCTGGGTGTCGCGCGGATGATCCCGCACGCTCATTATCAGGCGCGCTGGGCGGCAGCAGAACTCCGTGCGCTGCGGGGGAATCCGACGTACGCCTCAGCGGCGGCTCGCGTGAGGCGTCAAATCAATTCCGAAGAGGGAGTCAGCAATGCGTGCGATGCGATTGAGGAGTATCTCGCACGGAACCGTGAGTCGAATCCTTCTCGCGCTCCCAATCCTCGTTACCAACGAATCGATTCGGCTTCTATCAAGACCGGTTCGTCTCTTCAGGATGGCGAGTCAGCTGCCTAGCGATCTGCCGGCAAAAGAAAGCGAAATGCAAATGACCTCCCGCATCGTGCTGGCTGCGTTTGGATCTTTAGGTGACATAGTTCCGTTTGTGTCCGTGGCTTTGGGTCTCAAGCAGCGAGGTCATCGAGTGGTGGTGGCAACTCACAAAGCTTACGGAGAGCACATCGCGAAGCTGGGAATCGAGTTTAGGACTCTGCGCCCGGATCTCCCGCAAGCAAACGGAAATGCCAGACGACGCAGAGGAAGTCGTTGGTGGGAGTATGAGGTCATTTCCCGATACTGGTTGCTGCCACAAATCGCAGAATCCTACCAGGACCTGCGAGAGGCCGTTCACGGTGCCGACTTACTCGTCGCGCATACGGCTGTTCTGGCTGCGCCTTTGGTGGCTCGCACGGTTCCGATGGCATGGGTGTCGGCGGTCCCCGCGCCGGCGACCTTCGAATTCCCGATGGAACCGGCGTTTGTTAAGATGCTGCGCAGTCTTGGCGGACCTCGCCGCCTGCTCGACAAGCTAGCCAGACGATCAACAAAATCTTGGCTGCACAGGTATCGCGCACTCGAGGCTCGTCTCGGCCTTTCGCCCGGTGGGAACCCGCTGTTTGAAGGACAATTTTCCGAGCACTTGGTCCTGGCCCTGTATTCGGAAATCCTCTCGCCAGCATCCAGTCATTTGCCAGTGGAGACGCGTATCACGGGATTCCCATTCCTTCCCGACGAAGAATTGCAACCCGATGCCAGCGAAAAATTGCGGCAATTCCTGATCGATGGGCCCGCTCCCATCGTCTTCACGTTAGGATCTTCTGCGAGTCCTCGCCGCAATTTCTTACGGGAAAGCATCGAGGCAGCGAAAAAACTGGGCCGCCGGGCCCTCATCGTCGGATGGATTCACGACCGGGAATCTGAGATCGCAGAGTATCAAACGCCCGATGTAGCCGTGTTTGGCTTTGTTCCTTTCGGTATGGTTTTCCCTCATGCGGCTGCCATCGTCCACCATGGAGGAATCGGGACGACAGGACTGGCGCTACGCGCCGGGCGTCCTTCACTCGCCGTACCGATCTGTTACGATCAACCTACCAATGCTCGTTGCGCGGAGCGTCTGGGCGTAAGCCGCGCAATTCCCCTCACGCAGTACGACGCACGCCGCGCGACCTCCGAACTCGCCAAACTCGTCGAAGATCCGAGTTACAGCGCGAACGCTTCTCGATTGGGTCAGCAACTGCGGGAGGAAGATGGAACGAAGAACGCTTGCGACGCGATTGAAAGCTACCTGACCGCTTGCGCATCCCAGGCACGAACGTCTGTTTTGCCGCGCGTGGCCCGAGAGATCGGAACTCTTGTCCACGATTAATTCGGGACCCTCTGAAATGACATTGCGCTCCGCCACGAGACAGATTTTCCGGAAACTGCCCATTGGGCAACACCTGGCAACGGCATCAAGAAATAATCTCGAAAGACGGGTGATTGCCGCCGGGCCGGCCGTCATACCCGGCGAACCCGACTTGGCAGTGATGCCGCCGGAATGGCGCTCGCCGAGTCTGTCCGAGCCGAGAATGCTTTATCTGGATCTGCTTAAGAAGTCGCTCACCTTCATGACGTATGCACCCAATTTCCTTGACTTGGCCAGCGCAAACGGGATCAGGCTTGTGGCTCCCTCGGGGACCGAACTGAACGCCAGGGTTGAAGGGCGTGATTTCCCCTTCTTGGCTGACACCATGGTCGGTCTCAAGAGATTGGAGAATCTTCAGCTCTGCGTGGAAAGCATTCTCGCCGAGAACATACCGGGAGATCTGATCGAATGCGGGGTGTGGCGCGGGGGCGCATCGATCTTTTTGCGCGGATTGCTGAAGGCGCATGGTGTCGTCAATAGGTCAATTGGGGTCGCGGATTCCTTCCGTGGGATGCCCTCTCCGAATCCGCGAATGTACCCAGCAGATGAGAGGCTCAACTGGCAGCCGCTTACGTATCTGGCTGTTTCCCTCGAGCAGGTGCAAGCTAATTTCAAGCGCTACGGCCTGCTCGATGAACAGGTGCGATTCCTAAAGGGCTGGTTTTGCGACAGTCTGCCGACCATGTCCGGCCGCCAGTGGTCGCTGATTCGCCTCGACGGCGATCTGTATCAGTCAACCATGGAGGGACTGACGCATCTCTATCCAAATCTGTCCCCTCATGGCTACATCATCATCGATGACTATTACGGGATTTCCGCATGTCGCCAAGCTGTGGACGATTATCGCAAAGCACAGGGGATCTCAGACGAACTGGTGCGTATCGATTGGACGGGAGTGTACTGGCGACGAGACCGACCGGCTGAGATCTGAGGCGTTGAGCCGACACATCGCTACGCGCAGGTCTTATACATAGACACCCCAAGCGCGACCAAGTAGGTGGCGGCTCGCTTTGCCGATCACCGACGGAATGCCCTAGAGGACTCATTTCGACACTCGAACCGCGGAGAACACCGATGGAACCCTTAGTTCGAAAGTTCGTGGTGCCTATCATCGCCAGGCGCGGCTGGAAATATGTGTGCGAAATCGGAGCTTCCCGAGGAGCCAGCACTGATTGTCTGCTGCGCACCTTGCCCGATGTCTCGATCACGGTGATCGATACTTGTCGTGATCTAGACCTCAAGACGAAATACGCGGGGGAGCCTCGCGTAATGGTGTGCGAGGCCGAGAGCTTGGCGGCGCTGCCCACACTGGAGGGTGTCTTTGACTCTATCCTGATCGACGGCGATCACAACTGGTATACGGTGTACAACGAGCTGCAGATCATTCGGGAGCGTTCCTTGTTGCGGCGTGGCGGAATGATCTTTTTCCATGACGTGAGTTGGCCGTATGGCCGAAGGGACATGTATTACCAACCCGATTCGATTCCTGCTGAGTATCGCCACGCGTACGCCCGAAAGGGCATGGTACCCGGCGAAAGCGCGTTGTCAGAAGATGCTGGCTTCAATTCCGTACTCTGTAACGCCACTCACGAGGGGGGACCGCGAAATGGTGTGCTCACGGCGATTGAGGACTTTCTCGGCGAGCATCGCGGGGAATATCAATTCTTCTCCCTACCGGAATGGTTTGGCCTAGGAATCCTGCATGCGCGGCACAGCTTCGCGGATGATTTGAGGTTCCTCGCGCTCGATGGGTACTTTTCTTCGAAAAAGTTTGCACGCGAACACTTCCCGTCGGTCTATTCGCTGCTTGCTCGAATCCTCCTGAGAACCTAGACGCAAGATCCGACGCGGCGCGTTTGCGGCAAGACAACATCAAGGAGAATCCCGTGAGAGGAAATGGCAACCGTCATTCGCCCCTGGTAGCCGTAATCGGTTGCGGCTATTGGGGCAGAAATCTTGTTCGCAATTTTCATGAGCTCGGTGTCCTCGCCTGTGTTTGTGACGTCCAACAAGATGTCCTGTCGGAGGTCTCGTCGCGCTACGGCGTTTTAACGACGTCGGACCTTGAAACCGTGCTGGCCAATCCTGAGATTCGCGCGGTCGTCATCGCCACGCCGGCCGCCCAGCACTATGAGATTGCCAAAAGATCCTTACTTAGAGGCAAAGACGTCTACGTCGAGAAGCCGCTCGCGCTCAGTGTACCCGAGGGCGAGCAATTGGTAGGTTTGGCATCGACGCACAAGCGCGTGCTTTTTGTTGGCCACATCCTGGAATATCATCCCGCGATCTGCGAACTGAGGCGGTTGATCCAGGAAGGTCACCTGGGCAAAATTCGCTATGTCTATTCCTCGCGCCTCAACCTCGGAAAGCTCCGAAAAGAAGAAAACATACTTTGGAGTTTCGCGCCTCATGACATTTCAGCCACACTGTCGCTATTGGGCGAGATGCCAAGCCGCGTGTCCGCGCACGGTGCAAGCTACCTTCAACCGGGAATCGCGGACACAACTTTGACGACGTGCACCTTTCCATCGGGAGTGAGTGCTCATATCTTCGTGAGCTGGCTGCATCCCTTCAAGGAACAAAAGCTGACGGTTGTGGCCGACCGAAAGATGGCCGTCTTCGACGATCTTGAGCCCGAGCGCAAGCTGGTTTTGTATCCGCATCGCATCGAGTGGCTCGATCGTGTTCCGGTGGCGCATAAAGAACCCGGCGAAGTCGTGTCCCTGCCGAAGATCGAGCCCCTGCGGCAGGAATGCAAACATTTCTTGGAGTGCGTCGCGAACCGAACGCGTCCGCGCACCGACGGCGAAAGTGCCTTGCGCGTTTTGCGAGTCCTCCGTGCCTCGGAGGAATCGCTCAAGTCTGGCGGTCAGCCGGTCGAAATGATGCCAACAGAACGCGCGTATTATGCGCATCCGAGTGCCGTCATTGATGGGGGCTCTGACATCGGCGAAGGCACCAAGATTTGGCACTTCAGTCACATAATGGAGGGTTCTAAGCTAGGCAAGACATGTAACCTGGGGCAGAACGTCATGATTGGCCCTGGCGTGGTAATCGGTAGCAACGTAAAGATCCAGAATAATGTCTCGATTTACACCGGAGTTCAGCTGGAGGATGACGTCTTCTGCGGGCCGTCGATGGTCTTCACCAACGTCGCGAACCCCCGCAGCCACGTGGTCCGCCGCCATCAGTACAAGCATACGCTCGTTCGCCAGGGTGCCACGCTGGGCGCCAATTCCACCATCGTCTGTGGCATCACCGTGGGCCGGTACGCCTTTGTTGCGGCAGGAGCTGTCGCCAATCGTGACGTGCCGGACTATGCGCTCGTTGCCGGCGTGCCGGCGCGACAGATCGGATGGATGTGTCACTGTGGGATGCGCCTACGCGGCACAGGCGCGGAATTGACCTGCACCGAATGTGCTCGGCGATATTCCGTTGCGGATGGAGTCTGTACGCCGCGGAAAGGTGACGACTCAGAGTTTCCGTCCCGGCCGGCACGAACGATCGATCAGCAAGTTCCCGTTCGTTAGACGCGGCCTTCTCGGACCGAGCGATGTGGCAGGTATGCCGGGCGCGCAGGGCTCGTCGCCCAAGAATCAAACCGTCGATTTGACCCGTCTTGAGACGACATTCCTTGAAGCCTAGCCGACTCAAAGTCGTGACCGTTGTAGGAACCAGGCCGCAGTTCGTCAAGGCCAGTATGGTGTCTCGCGCGTTTCGGTCCCACCCAGAAATCCAGGAAATTTTGGTTCATACGGGTCAACACTACGATAGCAACCTGTCAGAGATTTTCTTCGCCGAGCTGGGTATTCCTGAGCCCTCGTTTCATTTGGGAATCGGCTCCGGCACCCACGGCTACCAAATCGCTCGAATGCTGGAACCGATCGAACAGGTTTTAATTCAGGAACAGCCCGCCTGGGTGTTGGTTTACGGTGATACGAATTCGACGCTCGCGGGAGCCTTGGCCGCATCGAAATTGCACCTGCCATTGGCTCACATCGAAGCCGGACTGCGTTCCTTCAACCGCAACATGCCCGAGGAGCTCAATCGGGTATTGACTGACCACGCCTCGGACCTGCTGTTTCCACCGACGGACCTCGCAGAGAGGAATCTGCGAACCGAAGGGATTGCCGCAGAAAGGATCCGACTTGTGGGAGACGTCATGTGCGATGCCGCTCGATACTTTCAATGCTTGGCCGAACGTCAGAGCACGATTCTTGATCGTTTCCAGTTGGACTCGCAGCGGTACATTCTTGCTACGGTCCATCGAGCTGAGAATACAGACTGTGGCGATCGCCTGCGGACCATACTCCGGGGACTCGATGAGGCGGCAACCGGGCTGCCAATCATTTTCCCGCTCCACCCTCGGACGCGAAGCGTGCTGGCAAACCTGGAGGGATTCACGAAGTTGTCCGAGCGACTCCGGTTCGTCGATCCAGTCGGTTACCTGGACATGGCGATGCTCGAGCGAAATGCGCGTTTGATTGTGACCGATTCGGGGGGTGTTCAAAAGGAGGCGTTTTTCTACTCAGTTCCTTGTGTCACTCTGCGCACCGAAACCGAGTGGCAAGAGTTGATCGAGCTCGGTTGGAACCGTCTGGCACCCCCGACCAGTGCGAACTCTGTGGCTACTGCACTCCAGAAGGCGCTCACGGAGACTCCTCGAATGAGCCGAAATCCCTACGGCGACGGTCATGCTGCTGAACATGTCGTCCAGCATTTGCTGACCTGGAGATCAGCGGAGAGGAAAGCAGGCGGCCCGGGACTCAGTCGGGAGTTCGGCAAATACGTGAAACGGTCAGAGTTCGGCTCGGGTACCCGGCAACGTACTGGCTAGCCGGCGATGAGCCTGCGAAGCTGCGCACGCCAGTCCGGTATTTCCAGTTCAAACGTCTGCTTGAGGCGCAGATTGGACAGAACAGAATAGGCAGGACGACGCGCTGGAGTCGGATATTCCGCTGTGGCAATCGGAGAAATGCGATTCACAACGAGCGGACGTCCGTCGGTTACGGCGTGAAGCCAGGCGGGGCAATGAGAGGAAAGGTGCACCTCCTCTACAATCGCCTTGGCGAACTGCCACCAACTGCATTCGCCGGCTGCTGTCATGTGATAGATTCCTCGCCAGTTTGAAAACGGCAAGACGCCTTGGCGGCGGTTCCATTCCCGCGTGATGATCTTCGTCGTAGCAAGCGCAATCACATGACTCGAGGTCGGGGCGCCGACCTGATCGGCAACAACCCGGAGCTCGTCTCGCTCGGCGGCAAGACGCAGAATTTTCAGCAGGAAGTTTCTTCCTCGCGTGCTATAAACCCACGCCGTACGAAGAATCAGGTAGAAACCACCGACCCCCTCGATTCCCCGCTCGCCCGCTAGCTTCGTCTTCCCGTAAACGTTGATTGGATTCGGCGAATCATCTTCGGTGTACGGACTGCTCTTTCGACCATCGAAGACATAGTCGGTCGAATAGTGGATCAGAGCCGCGCCGATTCTTCTCGCCTCCTCTGCCAACAAAGTGGGGGCCTGTGCGTTCACGATAAAAGCCGTGGCATTGTCGCCCTCTGCTTGGTCAACGGATGTGTAAGCTGCGGCGTTCACGATCAGGTGTGGTCGGAAATCTCTAACGGCTTGTCGGATGTTTTGCGATCGGGAGAGATCCAGTTCTTTGCGGCCGAGGGCCAGCAATTCGCTGGATTCGGCGAGGAACCCTTCGAGGTCCTTGCCGATCTGTCCGTTCTTTCCGGTCAGCAGAATCTTTGGCTTCATTTCGGGGAGAAATGCGGCAGCAATTTGCGGGGAACGTCAGCGAGCTTCGGATATCTCGAGTCCTTCTCTGAAAGCAGGGGATTGGCGACACCCCATCCGATGCCCAGTTCGGGATCGTTCCACTGGATTCCGTGGTCGTCTTCGGGGTCGAAAAACTCACTGCACTTGTAGAGGAACTGCACGGTCTCGCTTCGTGCGAGGAAGCCGTGCGCAAAACCATTGGGAATGTAGATTTGATTCTGCGCTTTTGCAGAAAGTATCACGCTCGTCCATTTTCCAAAGTTGGGCGAGCCCACACGGATGTCGACGGCAACGTCGAGAGCTTCGCCTTCGACCACACGACAAAGCTTCGCTTGGGGATGGCGGAGCTGATAGTGCAAGCCGCGCAAGGTGTTCTTGGTCGAACAGGAGTGGTTGTCTTGAACGAACCGTTCGCCAACTCCCAGTCCTGCAAATTTCGTCTGGTGGTACGACTCAAGGAAATACCCCCGGGAATCCCGATGCACCGTCGGGCGAATCTCCCAGACATCAGGAAGAGTTGTCTCGAGCCGCTGCAATGGAGCTCCGCCTCAGGCGATCCGTTCCGCTGGGACTTGCGACACTAACGAGCACCGGAGAAAGCCGCGTGCGCCAAGCAATCTCAACTCGCTCTTACTGCGGAAACCCGATTGGCGATCGATCGCAGGGAATCCTCGCGATGATCGTAGTATTTTTCGTAGTATGAGCGATACTCTCCGCCGCGAACATTGGCCAGCCAATCGCTGTGATCCCGATACCAATCGATTGTTCGATGCAGCCCTTCGTCGAGCGAAATGGAGGGTCTCCATCCGAGCTCCCGTTGCATTTTTTCGCACTTTAGTGCATAGCGACGGTCATGACCCGGGCGATCTCTTACAAACGAGAGCAATGTCGCCGGTTTGCTCATCAATTCCAGCAGGCGCCGAGCCATGCTGAGATTGTCGACGATGTCTGAACCACCGATGTTATAGATCTCGCCGATCCGCCCACGCTCCAGAACCGCCAGGATTCCACGACAATTGTCTTCCACATGCAACCAGTCGCGCTGCTGCTTGCCATCGCCATAAATCGGCAGGGGCCTATCCTCGAATGCGTTCGTAATCATCAGCGGCAGAAACTTTTCAGGGAATTGATAGGGGCCGTAATTATTGGAAGACCGAGAAATCATCGCTGGAACGCCGTACGTCCGAACAAACGACCGCACGAGCAAGTCTGAACCGGCCTTCGATGAGGAATATGGACTGCTTGGCCGGAGAGGAAAATCTTCGTCCGCAACAACGTCAGAATCTAGGTCGCCATACACTTCATCGGTGGATATGTGCACGAACCGCGGGACACCCAGTTTTCGCGTAACCTGTAACAGCACAAAGGTGCCCGTGAGGTTGGTTTCGACGCACGCAGCTGGTTCGTAGATACTGCGATCTACGTGCGACTCGGCCGCGAAGTGAACCACAGCGTCGCACCCTTTCATGGCGGCCTCGACTGCGGCACCGTCGCAGATGTCACCTTTGATGAAACGATAGTTCGCATGACTCTCAACGCTATCGAGATTGGCGAGGTTTCCTGCATATGTCAGTTTGTCGTAGTTGACAACCGCGTGGTCGGCACCCAGCCCGAGAACATGCCGAATGAAGTTGGATCCAATGAAACCGGCGCCGCCCGTTACGAACAACCTCATCGGCCCACTTCCTGGCGAGCGGGAGATTTTGCGATGCTCAATTTGTTGGCACCTGTCTCGGCGACGAGATTATTGGCTCGTAGGAGGGACTCAAACTGGCCCGCGTCGGTCCACCACCCTTCGAGGATCTCATAGGTCAGCCTGCCCTCCTCGATATAGAAGTTGTTGACATCGGTGATCTCAAGCTCGCCGCGGCCTGAGGGTCTTAAGCGGCGAATCTTCTCGAACACGGTTGCATCGTACAGGTAAATCCCAATCACGGCATAGCGAGACTTTGGAATCTTCGGTTTCTCCTCGATCCCAACAACTTGGTTTCCGCGAACTTCCGCAACTCCAAACCGCTCTGCGTCGGGAACATCCTTTAAAAGAATCTTGGCGCCCTCCCGCTGCTTCCCAAAACTTTCGACGGCCCGACAGATATTGTTTTCGATGATGTTGTCGCCCAGAACCACGCAGACGGGTTCACCGCCGGCGAAGTACTCCGCGAGCCCGAGCGCTTGGGCGATCCCACCCTCGCCTTCCTGGTAGGTATAGTTGAGGTGCTTTAGTCCGAAGTCACGCCCGTTTCCAAGAAGGCGCAGAAAGTCTCCGGCGTTCTTGCCACCTGTGACAAGCAGAATCTCTTCGATACCCGCATTTACCAGTGTTTGGATCGGGTAGTAAACCATCGGCTTGTCGTAGATGGGGAGCAGATGCTTATTGGTGACTCGCGTGAGCGGATTTAGTCGGCTCCCCGTCCCGCCTGCCAACACAATACCTTTCATCTTGAACCTTCGCTGACGGCCCCGTCCGGTTCGAGCTGCGTCTGCTGCGTCGCTCCTACCGCAGCACGGGCTGGAACCGATGGTCTGGATTTGACGTGCATCTCGCCCCGCTTACGTCGATGTGCAGGTGAACTGCCAAGAGCGTGGCACGGTCTGTTCGAGATTTCCGTAAGTCGCTTTATTCCCAAGGGTTGTGTTTTGAATCGGAAATGCTGGTATCGCTAACGGCCTACCTAAGTCTAAGAAGGGAAAACGGATGCGCATTTTCAGAGAAATTCTTCCACTTCGATCGCCGTATCCCACAGCCGACACCAGGAGCAGCACGCATTGCGAGTGATCGTGCAGGTCCTAAGGAGTAATCGAAGGACGAGGCCAACACTTGGATCCATCGTGTCGAGGCTCACGCGATTGCTTGAACTTGTTGGCGGATGGAGGACCAATCCTAGCGAAGGCGGCCGCTTTTGTGCGAGCCGGCCCTTTGAAATTAAGGCAAGTCAGTGATTCGACACGACGCCGCCCGAAGGGCAAGGCGTTTGGGTCAGTCGATTGAAGTTCAGAAATCCCGGTGATAGGCTTCACGCGAGCCCTAGGG
>Ga0187779_10000427_pt1 | contig 28534 bp, 25 predicted proteins | sample 1015_Q2_SP10_10__FD_132435 | JGI IMG/M metagenome (GOLD analysis project Ga0187779, IMG submission 132435) | Tropical peat soil microbial communities from peatlands in Department of Meta, Colombia - 1015_Q2_SP10_10_MG | ecosystem: Environmental > Terrestrial > Soil > Wetlands > Peat | place... | reverse complement strand
GCCATTTATTTCCAACCAACATCCCATATCGACCCCTTTCAGCCATAGAACTCTTGGTCGTTTCCTTATGGTCGACCGGATATTATCTGGTTAATACTTCGTAATACACGTTTACATGTCATATTCAAGCTGCTGAAAGCTAGGTATTTGCGTAAAGGTAGATTCTCGATACCTGCGCATCATAAATGCGAGGAGGTTCTTTCCTTCTGTCTTGAGACCGCGAGATGTTTATCGGTACTGGCATGGGTCTTAGCTTGGAATGTCGTGAGCCGGTAATCGAAGTCTGTCACGCGATAACGCGGTAGATTGGGAATGGTCCGGAGATTATGGGACATCTCAATGTGAAATGAGGGTATCCCAAACTATATATGCCGTACGTACTATTTGGGGTTGGAGATATTTAGTGAAAACGCTTCTGTCAATCCTATTCGGATTGATGCTACTAACTTCGCTTGTCGGCATTTCTTACGCTACTCCCATTACGCAACCCGCGCAGAGTTCAGGTGACATCAATGCTTGCGTCAACCTGAAACCGAACGATCCGAACTATATTGCGCTCGGCTGTGCAGGTGCTGCACACCAGAACGGTGACGAGACACCACCACATCACACCTGTGTATTTGACCAGAATGCGGACAACATCGCTTGCTGTAGAGACGGCATTGCCCCGCACAGTCTAGAAGTCTCTGACATCCAACCCGACGCCAACTGTCTACCGTAGCAATATGCGGTATCAAGTCCCACTCTCCTTTCCTTTTTTCTAATCAGTATTGATTTTACGTTGATTGGGTCACAGAAATCAATATCATGACCAGTCGATAATGACGTAATTCAGCCGCCCAATATCGACGTCTCATAGCCTTCTCACAAGTGTAGTTGTTTGAGAAATAGCGGTCTTCGAGTAACTCGGTTCACACGAAGTCTCAGACAGGCAAGCAAAACACCAAGGAGTTCAGTTTGTGGTGCGGGGAGTGGGATTCGAACCCACGAAGGCCTACGCCACGGGATCTTGAGTATAGCGCGCGTGGCCAGCGTAGGCATCAGCATGCCAACATGGTACGCGACCCGCCCATTTGACCTGGCTCTGGTACCCCCGCCCAAGCGTCTCTCAGAGGCCTTTCCACAAATAAGCCATACTCAAGCTCGCAAGTCAGGCTGAAAATATGCGTAACCCCGCGCATTTCTCAAGGTCTCTATGGCCCTACCATGCCAAATACAACCGAAAGAGATGACCGGTTTCGTTTTCCGTTTCGAAACGAGTAACACCTTGCAGTTTCGAAACTCATTTCGAAAGTAGGTTTCGAAACAACTTCCGGTCTCGGTATTATTGTTAGAGCACTTGACGATTTCAAGAAAGTGAGATAAGAGGAGCGCTCCATGCCATTTCAGAATCGCAATGCCTCTAACATCGCGACAAATCGCTACGCAGATTGCGCGGTTGCCTCGGTGGAGTTATCGGAAGAACAGGATATCGAGAATCTTCGTCTTCGATGACTTCATGCAAGGAATCCGCTTCCTAAACCGAGTTGCCAGGTTGGCGGAGGGTATGAATCATCATCCTGACGTCTCAATTCGGTATAACCAGGTTGGATTGAGTTTGACAACTCATGACGAGGGTGGCTTAACGAATAGGGACTTTACACTAGCGAGGAAGATCAACCGCCTCATGAGCGAGTAGACGGGGTTCTTCCGACACTTCCCAGCCACTAGCTAAGCAGGTTGAGTCTCCGTCCGTCCCTAAAGAGGTCGTTAACAAAGTCTGGGTGAGCAACCTCTAGGATGGCTCGAGCCCGTTCTCTTGTCGTCTTGTTGCGTAGAGATGCGGTTCCCTGCTCAGTTACGACGTAATCTGCGTGACATCTACTGACCGTGGGAAGGGCTGGTGCTTTCGGGTTCTGTGAGATGCTTGGGTGAGCTACGATTCTGGAGGCTTTTCCGTCTGCGGCGGTGGATGGGAGTACAATAATGGAGACCCCGTCGGGACACAGTTGCGAGCCGATCACAAAGTCCGGTTGACCGCCTGCACCCGAGTATTGGTCGAATCCCAGCATGTCGGAGTAGATGTTCCCGTACAAGTCGACTTGTAAAGCAGTGTTTATGGCGGTCATTTTCGGGTTGGCTGCTATAACCTTCGGGTCATTCGTGTAGTCGAACGGTTTCAACTCGATGTCTTTGTAATCGTTGAGCCATTCGTACAGCTTTCGCGTGCCTGCCGCAAAAGCGCAGACCGCTCTTCCCTTGTGAAGGCTCTTCCGAGCACCCGTCAAGACGTTCTTCTCCACGAGCGTCATGGCTGACTCTGGAAACATCTCACTATGCAATCCCAGATCCTTCTTCTCCTCTAGGAAGGGTGTGATTGATTCAGAGATCGCGCCATAGCCGACTTGTATTGTCGCCCCGTCCGGGACGAGGCTCGTCACGTTCTCCGCTAAGCGTCTCTCCAGTTTTGTAATCCTGGGTGGGGATAGCTCGTAGATCGGTTCGTTTGATTTGATGAAGTAATCAATCTGATCCGCTCGTACGATAGCGTCGCCGAGGGTTCTCGGCATCTTCGGATTTACTTCTGCAATCACTACCTTCGCGGTCTCAAATGCCGAGATGCCGTAGTCAACTGATATGCCCAGGCTGCAGTTACCTTTGCCGTCTGGTGGGGAGACGGTGACGACGAAGATGTCCGGTTTGAAGACTTGTCTTATCAGCCAAGGTGCTTTGCTGAGTGCAATCGGGTAAAAGTCGGCTCTTCCGTCCTTTATGAGTTGGACTATTGGTTTCACTCCGCCTGTGAAAGCGGTTGAACATTTAACGTGCCGCTCCATTCCTGATGCCAAGTATTCGTGTACGAATTCGCCGCACGGACGCATGTGGAATAATCTCACGTTGGTTAGCTCTCGTGCTCGGTCCATGAGTAGCTTAGGGAACGTTCGTGGTTCAGCGCACAGGTTTGATAATGCAATCTTATCGTTCGATTTGACGGTCTCGACAATCTTCTCTGGAGAGGAATACTCGACCGGATAGTTCAATCGGAGTCTTACTCGAAGTATTTCCTGAGTTTGAGGCAGGTCTCTTCGGGGGCCTCGTATACTTCCTGTTCGCCGAGCAGGTATTGGAGTGCCCACACGTCGCTGACGAACTTTGGCTTGTAACCGTACCGTGATACTATTCGCGCGGTGATGCTGAAGTGTTCCGTGTTCCGGCGCATGGGACCGGAGTAGATTGCTGCATTGAAGCTCCTCACATCCGTGTCGTGGTAGTATCTGAGCACCCTTGTGAAACCATCGGCTAATCCCATTAATTCCTGATCAGATAACGTTTCGAAACTACTCCTGTTCAGAATGATTGCGTCAGACTCGTTGAGGCCCATTGGGGCGAATGGCATTAACCAGTCCACGCCAGCAATGTTCTTCAAATATCTTGATCCAAGCCTCTTTTCAGTCTCGACCAGATCGTTCCAGTATCCTGTTCCGTTGGCGGTTGCGTAGGTTTTGCTAGCTGTTAGAAGGTTTGAGATTCCATGTATCGGCTCGTAGCTGATTAGAGCTTGAATGTGAGGGTGGGCTATGGTTGAACCTGCGGGGGGAAGGAAGTTCATTATGATTGCGGGATACTTGGCTTCAGGCGAAGCCGCTAGGACCTTGCTGAAGTATGTTAGACACGCTTTGAATCCGTCAAACAATATCTTTGCAGTGAACTCATTCAGTGGAACGCTGTGCTTTGGTGTTGGGACTACGAGTGCGTTGAAGTCTTCGTGGGCGAATAAGCTGGGGAAGCAGACGGCTTCATCTATACTGAACCTGCCTTCTGGGGTTATCTCGCTCGGGAATTTGGGCGCACTCTTCTCCACTGCGTTTGGGCAGAATGGGCACTTGGCTTCAGTTGTTTCAATCAGTTCATCTATGAAAGTTGACTCAGACTGTATGAACCGTTTCACGTAGTCCATTCGCCCTTTTGAAACGATCACTCTCCGGCCCGTAAGCGGATCAGTCCTATGCTCGAGGGTTTGAGTGGTGAGCTGGAAGTTGTTTAGCGGGTTTAGGATTCGTGCCTCTCTGACTTCGGACTCAAAATGTATGGGCATAATGCTCTAGCCCTCAACTTAACAGGAGCGACTTATCGGTTCTGCTATGTTATCATCTTAGGCATGCTTCATATGGGGTAATTCCCTGAATTTCTAACGGTATTACACTCGGAATGGTATTACACGCGAAAACTTACATGGTAATACGGCTATAGCGATCTCGGTCTGCCGTATGGTAACGGAGCAGATTCTAGACGGCAAGAAGGTCTACGTATGCAACTGTGGACTAGTTTTTGACGATATGCTCGTCGCGTACGCTTGCGAGCAGTATTACAAAGAGCACGGTAAACTCTCGGAGGACATAACAAGGAAAGCACTAAACGTTCCACGCCACTTAAGCCAACGATCAGCGGCCGATCCCTGATTCACGTGCAATCGCTTCGTGACTGAAACCGGTAATCTGTCTGAAACCTCAAGTACCCGCGAAGTCGAAAACGTGATCAGGCCAGTGCTCCATTTGGTTGAATTCCGAAGCTATTCCTCAGGCAACACCGATAAGCCACTCCTTAACGTGACTGTCGGAGGCTTGTTCGATGATATGGCTTTGAGATTGCCTGAGCATGAAGCGTTGGTCTCGCGGCACGAGAACCTAAGATTGACGTACGCGCAGCTCAAGGCGAAGATCGACGAATTTGCGCTAGCGTTGATAGGTTTCGGCATCAGGAAAGGTGATCGAGTCGGAATCTGGTCGCCAAATAACTTCGGATGGGTTGTTACTCAATTCGCCACAGCAAAGATGGGAGCTATTTTAGTGAACATTAATCCCGCTTACAGAGTGCAGGAGTTAGAGTACGCACTCAACCAGTCAGGGGTCAGTCTCCTGATTACTGCTAAGCAGTTCAAGTCTTCGGATTACCATTCAATGATATATGAGCTCGTGCCTGAACTGCGGCAGGCAAGAAACGGCGGCGAGTTTTCAACCGGCCGTGTCCCGACTCTGCGCAAAGTGGTTACTCTAGATGATAGTCCCAATCCGGGTATGGATTCATGGAATGATTTTATCAAGTCGAGTCGAACTAGGGTAAATCCTTCTGAACTTGCTCGACGAGCCAGTGAGCTAGATTGCCGCGACCCAATCAACATCCAGTACACTTCGGGGACTACGGGCTTTCCGAAGGGAGCAACTCTCACCCATCATAGTATCTTGAACAATGGTTTCTTTGTCGGCGAGGGAATGAAATTTACTGAGAAAGATCGTCTCTGCATCCCCGTTCCATTCTACCACTGCTTCGGTATGGTCCTAGGTAACCTCGCGTGTGTAACGCATGGTGCAACTATGGTCTTACCGTCGGATTCGTTCACTGCGGAGTCGGTTCTGACTACGGTCGACGAGGAGAATTGCACTGCACTTCACGGGGTTCCTACTATGTTCATTTCTGAACTCGAACACCCAAAGCTTGACAGCTTCAATCTTTCGAATCTGAGGACTGGCATCATGGCAGGTTCCCCTTGCCCGATTGAGGTCATCAGGAAAGTGATTTCGAAGATGGGAATGCGTGAGATTACAATAGGCTACGGGATGACCGAGACGTCGCCCGTATCCTTCCAGACCTCAATTGACGACCCAGTAGAATTGCGAGTGTCGACGGTCGGGAAGGTTCATCCTCACGTCGAAGCGAAGGTCATAGATCCATTGACCGGGATAGTCGTGCCCTATGGGATCGCGGGCGAGCTGTGCGTCAGTGGCTACTTGGTCATGAAGGAGTATTGGGGTAACCCGAAGGCAACCCGGGAAGCCATAGATGACGAGCACTGGATGCATACCGGCGACTTGGCCATAATGAACGAGGAAGGGTACCTGAACATCGTGGGACGAACCAAGGACATGATCAGCCGGGGAGGAGAGAAGATATTTCCGAAAGAAGTGGAGGATTTCCTGTACACTCATCCCAAAATCTCTGACGTTCAAGTGATCGGAGTACCATCCTCCAAATACGGGGAAGAAGTGATGGCTTGGGTGAAACTCAAGCCGAGCATGATGGCCACGGCTGTCGAGCTGAGGGACTATTGCAAGGATAAGATCGCGTACTTCAAAATCCCCACCTATTTCAGGTTCACGGACACTTTCCCAATGACCATTACCGGGAAGATTCAGAAGTTCAAGATGAGGGAAATCTCAACAAGAGAGTTAGGATTGCAGGACGCGGCGACGATAAAGACTGCGTAATCGGTCGCATGCAGCCATAGCGCTTTAGTTGTAGTTGTAGGTGTGCACGTTACGAAAGACAATTAGACATCCTCCCGCATCCTGAAGGCGTGGAATATTGTCTAACTCAATATCTCCTGAGAAACTCTTCGAACTTCATCCAAAACTAAGATGGGCAGCGTTCTCTGAGGAGGGCAGAGTGGTCTTCTGCAAGATGCGTACGGGAGTCAAGAGCTACACGTCAGAGGATGATGATCGAGCCTTCATGCAGTTTGGCCCCCTAATAATGTCCGGTGTTGCGGAACGGTTGACTCATTCTGGGGAGGCTGGAAAACTGCAGAGCGTTCTTGTTAACCTGGATAAAGATTCCGTTTTTCTAATGAGGTTAAGAAACGGATTTCTCGCATTGTCCGTGGATAGGGATGAAGCCTTCGGCGTTTTTCAGGAAATCGACGCGAAACTGCGGGAACTGGGTCAGTGACCGCTCCCAGTAACCTTCTTCAAGAACTCCGCTTTACTAATGTTCTTGATCTCAACGATCTTAACATTAGATCGCATGCCCGCTACAATTCTAACTTCTGATTTCGATTTCTTCAATGCCTTTGCTAAGATCCGGACAACCATTCTGTTGGCCTCATCTTTCACGGGGGGCGCAACAACGCGCACGGTGATTGTACCGTCAGGTTCAACGATCAACTTGTTTTCTTGACTTCGGGCCTTCACGTTAACTGTATATCGGATGTGGCTTCGTAAGTTTGATTCTTCCATGCGCCATCTGTCTCACCCAGTTCCGTTGCGGGCGATAAATGAAGCGTTGAGAGTGTCGTACGTCCACATGCTGTACCGCGATGGTAGGGAGATCGGACTATTACGATCAACTTGGATTTAGTGACTTGAAGGAGGAAATGATGACAATTCAGATTCAGGAGTTTGAGAACCAAACTAGTTTCGCGACTGCCTATGCTCCGCAAGGCTTGGTATGCTTAAGGTGCGATTTCGAGGCCGCGGATTTTGTAGGGTTCTGCTATCATGCTAAGCGGTGTAAGATTCCGGTGCGAGAACTGGTTTGAACCTCTAGAGGAGTTCGATCTCGATAAACACTTTTTCAGGTGTTTGAATTCGCATCAGGCGTTTCAGGAAACGTTCGTTCGGATCGACGTCGATGAGGCGCTTATGAATCCTCATCTCCCAACTGTCCCACGTGTGTGTTCCTTCCCCGCAAGGGCTCTTTCTAGTGGGAACCCAAAGTCTCTTAGTTGGAAGCGGAATCGGGCCGCGGAGTTTGACGCCAGTGCGATCCGCGATCTTCATGATTTCTCCGCAGATCGTGTTTAATCCTTGAGGGTCAGTGCTTGATAGTCGAATTCGTGCTTTGCTTACCATAGGCGTCTTCCATCCTTGTAGGGGCGAAACAACCCCCTACGCTTGGGGGGCGTTTAAAAAGAGTTCGATACGCGTAGATAAAAAAGAAATTGTGATTGCCCAAAAAAAGGGCTTAGGATTTCTTCTCGGGGACGGTGGCTTTCTCGGTAACCTGTTCTACGACGCCGACCGCGATTGTGCTGCCCATGTCTCGGATTGCGAAACGGCCGAGTTGCGGAATCTCCTTGAATGTCTCAATCGGTAGTGGGCGGAGTGGACGGATTTTAACTAGGGCTGCGTCACCGGTCTTTAGAAAGTCGGGTTTCTCTTGAGTGACTTGGCCTGACCTAGCGTCAATCTTCTGGATGAGTTCAGTTAAGGTGGCTGAGGTCGTGGCGGTGTGAGCGTGCATGACTGGCGTGTAGCCAGCGGCGATTGCCGTCGGGTGGTAAACGATGATTATTCGGCCGATGAACTCGTTCGCCACTGTGGGAGGATTCTCCGTCTTTCCAGCAACGTCTCCTCTTGAGACCTCGTTCTTGGCGATGCCTCGCACGTTGAATCCAATGTTGTCGCCTGGAACGGCTTCAGGTATCTTGGTATGGTGAGTTTCAATGTCCTTGCATTCTCCACGCGCGTTGGGCGGCATGAAGACGATGTTGTCTCCGACCTTCAGAACACCTGTCTCGACTCGTCCAACTGGTACTGTGCCTATCCCGGTGATTGAGTAGACGTCCTGAACTGGGATGCGGAGGGGCTTATCGGTTGGCTTGGGAGGCTCCTGGAATGTGTTGAGCACATCTAACATTGTGGGTCCCTTGTACCATGGCATCTTGTCGGATCGCTTGACTAGGTTGTCGCCGATCCATCCGGAAACTGGTACGATGTGGACTTTTGATGTATCGTATCCAACAACTTTGAGGAGGGCTTCCATCTCTTTCTTGCATTCGTTGAATCTTTCCTCCGAGTACTTGACGGTGTCTGGTTCATCCATTTTGTTGATCGCTACGGCCATCTGTGATACGCCTAGCGTTCTTGCCAGGTAGGCGTGTTCACGCGTCTGGCCTCCAGGGCCTACTCCAACTTCGAATTCTCCTTTCCTAGCTGAAACTACGAGGATTGCGGCGTCTGCCTGGCTAGTGCCAGTGATCATGTTCTTGATGAAGTCTCGGTGTCCTGGGGCGTCAATGATTGTGAAGAAGACTTTGTCAGTTTCGAACTTTTCGAACCTGAGGTCGATGGTGACACCACGCTCCCTCTCCTCTTTTAGCGTGTCTAGGACCCAAGCGAACTTGAACGTGTCTCCGCGTCCGGTTGCTGTTGATTCTTCTGCGTATTTCGAGATTGTCTTATCGTCAACGTTGCCAGTGTCGAAAAGCAAGTGACCGGTCATAGTGCTCTTTCCGTGGTCTACGTGGCCAATGATGATCAGGTTAAGGTGCGGCTTCTTAGCGGACATAAACCATCTCTCTATTGTCTACGATTCTCAGTGAATCAGGTACCCAGTATTTAAGGGTTAGAACTCGAAAATGAAATCGGAACCAACGTTCGGCAGTTTTCTACGCTTAGCGTGACGCTAACGCGACTCGCTCCATCTCGTCGCGTTTTCGAACTGCGAAACTTCGATTATCTCTTTCTGCGGCGTACGTGATTTCCTCCGCAAGACATTCATCGATCGTTTTGGGGTTACTGAACGCGGCTTGGCGTGCGCCGTCGGTCATGAACCTCAATGCGACGTCTATTCGCCGGAGGGGAGCAATGTCTATTGAGATTGGGTAGACTATTCCTCCGTAAGCAATACGGGTCACGTCCTCGGCAGGGGCAGTGTTCTCCACGGCCTTCACGAAAACTTCGACAGGATTCTTTCGCGTCTTCAAACTGATTATGTCAAACGCGTTCCGGACAATTCCCACGGCTTTCATCTTCTTTCCACCCGACCGTCCTGGGCGCATCATGTTGTTCACAAGTCGCTCTACGATGTTGATCGTAGACTTCCGGAAACGTTTATGCTCGTGTCTCCCGCCGCTGTGAGGGTAGATCGTGGGTTTCACGGAGAGGTACTTCTCGAGGCCTGCGTCAGCCACTTCAATCTCGTCCGTGCTCCACGTATTGAAGACCTTGACCTCGGGAGGCTTACGACTCATATTGTTGACCTTTGCCGTTGTGATTTCGAAAGCCTAATCATAATTCCCTATTAAGCGTTCAGTTCAGCGTTGAGTGGCGATGGCAGCATCCCAGCGGATTGGCATTCGTCCCAGCAGCGGTGACCTCAAAATCTCCTGGACTCTGTTATCTCATCAGCGCCTTGGCGCTCGCCTTACGACTGCTCTCTTCCGAGCCTCATCGGATTCGACGATGAGGAAGTGAGTCTTTCCCTTCGGAAGGACCCTTTCCTACGCTGGCCCGGTGGGGCAGAGTTTCATCGTTGACTTTGAGGGCCTACTGAAGTTCAGAGATACCTCTCCTCAAGGTTAACGGGTCCCCGCTTGTAGCCGATTTCGGGTCACAGGGAACGGCTGGCTCCCCGATCCTCCTGCCATCGCCGAGTTACTCTCATTCCTGTTGTCATATAAATGCGGCACCAGTGAGGTGCGAATAGACCGGCTTATGCCATGACTGTTTCCAGCATGATGCATGCTTCACAGAAGCGGTGCGGGGTTGGGTCACCGCACTTTTCACAATCGTTCAATTCAGTTCCGGGAGCGCGTTCAGTTAAGAGTTCTCTTAGCCTCTCCGCTGATCGTTGCAACGTGAACTTTGTGCCCGAGTGTTTCTGATCCATTTGGTTAAGGAATGCGCGGATGTCATTTCGCAACGCTTCAGCGCCATGAGGGCAAGCTATAGTCTGGAACTCGAATCCGCTAAGATAGGCGTATAGAACAACCTCTTTCTCAGGTATATCGCATAATGGTTTGATGCGGGTGAGGAATCTTCCTCGTACGTCACGGAGGACGGGACCTGATCTGAGGAGTCGCGTGGGGTCGCCGTGAAGGATGTTCAGCAGGACCGTTTGCACTTCATCATCTAGGTTATGCGCGGTGGCTATTTTTGTCGCATTTACCATTAACGCGGCTTTGTTGATTGCTTTACGTCGAAGGACACCGCAGTAAGAGCATGGTGTCTTATCCGGAAGTGTCTTCACTATCTCGTCAGTAGTGATCCCGAAAAGTTCCTTGTATGAGACTGTTACCTGTTCGATGCCAAGTCGTCTGCACATTTTAGTGGCGAGGAGTAATGCTTCGTCTCTGTACCCTTCTATTCCCTCATCGACACAGATCGCGGTTAGTTTGCTTCGTGGGAATCTACGTTCCAGTTTCACGAGAATGTTTAGAAGCGTCAGACTGTCTTTTCCACCGGACAAGGCAAGTGCAATGTGATCGTTGAACTTGAGCATTTCATGTGTGGTTACCGTTCGACGCACTCTTTCTTCTACGGACCGTCGAAAGCAGCTGCCGCAGAACGAGGCGCCTTCATACTCACGGGTGTAAACAGCGTTCTCAGAGCAGTAGCTGCACGCGCGCTCAGGCACTGGTCTCAGAGCCTCATGAAACCGAATTGTAACAATGAGAAGCCTATGTTCAGAAAAAGAAGACTGTAGGCAATCGCGTTGGCTGCGGTCCTAATCTCTTTGGTTCTCTTGATGCCGATTGCATTCAAAGCTGTCTCGAGGAATTTGTCGCCGTCGAAGGGGTAGATGGGTAACATGTTGATCATCGCAACACTAACCAACACTATCGACAGCCATAATTCAGCGTGAAAGAGAGTGGGTGGAAGTTCACTGGGCAGGAGGGGGAGTCTGGGTTGGTACAGGACATTGTTTGTTAGACCACCGATCCCAATTAGCGCGTGGGTGGCGTTAGCGGGGTCTGGTGCAGTTCTGACGGAATAGGCGCCGTGTTTGGTTTCTAATATGACTACTTGGCCTGGTCTGACCTTGTTCATGTAGGTTCGCAAGTCGTCAATGGTGGGGATGCTTGTTCCGTTAATGTTAGTCAGTATGTCTCCTGCATGAAGTCCAGTGGAGTTCGCGGGAAGTTTAGGTGCTATACTGCCGATGCTTACGCCGGATTGGACAACATTGTAAAATGGTGTTATGGTAGCGGAGAAGTTGACTAGGAGTAATGTGAAGAGTACTCCTAGGACAACATTCGTGTAAGAGCCTGCTGCGAAGACCCTCAGTTTAGTAATCTCTTTGGACTTTGATAGTTCCTCTTCGTCTGGTTCGACGAAACCGCCCATCAGGACATGGGCGAAGAATGCGCCAGTCGATTTCAATGGCACTTGGTCTACTAGACTTGCTATTCCATGGGAGAGTTCGTGCGTTATCACGACTACAGATAATGCAAGGACCAGGTAAGGAAACGTTTCGAAGGATACACCGATGCCTGGCACTGGGATGATCGGCTGGATTGAAGTTGCCTGAGGAGATTTGATGAACAGGTTGACCAGGTTCTTGGCTAATAAATACGTGATATAGGCCATCATTCCGAACCCGGTGGCTACTCCTAGGTTCCAAATAACTCTCCAAGTGTTTCTGGAGGTTTCGGCAATCCTCTTGATCCAATTGTTGAGGCGGGTAGTACGCCATATGGCGTAGAATGGGAGTCCGGTTATTCCGAATCTTTCGCCCTTTACAATCCACCAGGCGACTGAGATGGAGATCCAAATTGCCGCGTAGATAGTGAGAATGGAAAGCTGCTGGCCTGATGGAATAGGAAAGGCTACCATTCCAAATCTTCAGCAGTGGAATTGTCTGTTCCACTAAAAGGTTTCTACAAGAGAGTTGGCTGGATCAGCAAATATCATCTGCTGTATCGGGGAACACTTAATTATATCGTGATGAACACGGCGTTCGCGCCGGTAGCTTTCTTGAAGCCTGAAGAAGAGGACAAGATTGTTGAAGCGTTGGAAGAGTTGCGGATTCAGTATAATCTGCGCCAATGGAGGGTGTGCTCATTGATCTGCGAGTCCTTAGCTGACAAGTTTCGGACCATCGCTAATGATGAGAACAAGTAGCTAGGGTAGCTCTCTAAGCTGCTTGTAGAACTCGATCAATAGTATTGTTTTCTCCTCAGACTCGTTCAGGGCGAAAATCTTCATGCCTTGGTCGAATCTTTCGAAGAGTATAATCTTCTGTTGAATGAGTGGTTCCACGATTCTTGCGATTGTGGACGGTGAGAGGCCCAAATAGTTTGCAAGCGTAGCCTGATTGAAGACTTTTTGGGCGCCAGCGTTTTCGAGGAAGTGCTCAAGGAGTTTGACTTGTGCTTTCGATTGGAATATGTTACTTAGTTTCCCCAAAGCGTACCCGCCTAGTCTATTACAATTCTTGTTCCGGTTCTTTCGCCATGCAGCGCTCTTGTGACGTTGGCAAGGTTTTGCCCGTCGATTATGATTGTTGGGATACGTGAGCGTTGTATGATTCTTAGCGCAATCGGGTCCATGAGGTCATATCCGCCTGCGGTCATCCTGCTTTCGGATAGAATTTGCATCAGCTTACTCACAGGTACCTCGTCCAAGTGTTTAGCTTCAGGATCTTCACTTGGATCTGAAGTGTAAACGCCATTCACGTTTGTAGCGTTGAGGAATAGGTCTGCCCTTATTGTCTCAGCCGCTATTGCAGCAACGGCGTTCGTCGAGTGGCCAGGTTGCAATCCTCCCATGGCAACCAATTTTCCTGACGCGAAGAATCTGGAGAGATCGGTTACGGTTATCGGAACTTCCGGGTAGGCATGATCATGCAAACCGTCAACCACTAGCCTCGCGTTGATTCGACTCACCATGATGCCCAGCTGGTCGCATAGGGATTCTGGAACCCGCATACTGCGCGCAATTTGGATGTATGTTCGAGCCGTAGAGCCCCCACCTGTCACAACCACAAACTGGTGTTCCTTAACGAGCTGCAGCAACAGTTTCACGTAATCGGAGATGAGGGGTTCGGGCCTGCCTTCAGTAGCAAACGCGAAACCGCCCAGTTTGAGAACAATCCTCAATACAGTTGCCTCTCAACAACCACTAGTCGATTCTGACTACTAGGTTTCAGTGCAATCAATCTATATAAAATCGGAAGACGTACGCATTCGGAAGAGGGTTTCCAGTGTCCACGGTGAAACAGTCAGAATCAGACTCCGTTGCACGCTTTCGGCTCAGGCGGACATTGGAAATGCTGGCTGGTAAGGAAGGCAGAGGTACCGAGCTAATCAGCCTTTACGTTCCGCCGGGGCGTCGGATTCATGAGGTGATGGCCAACCTCCGTGAAGAGTATGGTACTGCATCGAACATTAAGTCGAGAACAACCAGAAAGAACGTCCAGGATGCCATCGATCGTGTTAGTCAGCGCTTGAAACTCTTCAGAGAGCCACCCGAGAACGGCTTAGTTATCTTCTGCGGAGCGATACCTCGAAACGGCGCCGGGTCAGAGAAGATGGAGACGTACGTTCTGATTCCACCGGAGCCGATTAACGTGTACTTTTACCGATGTGACGCTCGCTTCCACACCGAACCTCTGCAGGAGATGGTGCGAGAACGCAGTGCGTATGGAGTCATCGTGATAGACACTAGTAACGCCGTGGTGGCAACGGTACGTGGGCAAAGGATGGAAATTCTGCAAAAGTTCAGCTCGGGTGTTGCAGGGAAGCATCGGGCTGGAGGACAGTCTGCTAGGCGTTTCGAGAGAATTCGTGAACAGTCATTGAACGAGTATTATCATCGTGTCGCGAATCATTCCACCGAGTTACTGAACGAAGTTCAAGGCTTGAAGGGAATTATTATCGGTGGACCTGGACCGACCAAATACGAATTCGCGGAGGGGGACTACCTGAATTACATGCTTAAGCAAAAGATACTGGCAACCATTGATACTTCGTACGTTGGAGAACAGGGAGTTGATGAGGTGATCTCGAAGAGCCAGGAAGTGCTAAAGGGGGTCCGGTACTTTGAAGAAAAACAGCTCGTGCAAAAATTCCTGTATGAAATCGGACACGAGACAGGGCTGGGAGTGTACGGTGAAACTGAGGTAAGAAAGTACCTGGTCGCCGGAATCGTCGACTTGCTTCTGGTCTCAGAAAAGATTAGCACTCTTCACGTCTACGTCAAATGCAAGAATTGCGGAGCCACGGACGACTCGTTAATACCGACAGCTAACTTGATCAAGTTCGAGCAAGACTTGCTTTCAACCCCCTGCAAGAAGTGCAATGCAGCGGCCCTCGCCGTTGATGAGTCGAAAGATTTGGTTGATGAATTGATTGAAATTGCTGAGAAGCAGAATACGAACGTAGCAGTAATCTCGACAGAGACGAATGAGGGTGTCATGCTGAAAGATTCTTTCGGCGGTATCGCCGCTATTCTTCGCTACAGAGCGTCCTAGTGGCGCGAGGTTTCGTGTGGCATTCATGCGGCACAATTCTGCCATGACGTGGATACTGAATGTTGAGAAAAGCGTGTCCATTATGCAGGAACGGATTAATTGTTGATCGGTGGACTCAGACTCTGCGTCCTCGTCGTCCGCCAGGGCGTCTCGTCCCATCGTGTGGTATCGGAGTTACATCTTCAATTCGGCCGATCCGGAATCCCGCTCTTGCAAGCATACGAATCGCAGCTTGAGCGCCAGGACCTGGAGTACGTGCTTTGTGTCCTCCGGGAGCTCTAACTCTAATGTGGAGTGAGGTTATGCCTCTGTCCTTCGCAACACGCGCGGCAGCGGCTGCTGCTTGCATGGCTGCGTACGGCGAACCCTGTAACCGATCCGCTTTTACATGCTGGCCTCCTGCACTACGTGAAATCGTCTCAGCGCCGCTAAGGTCAGTTATGTGGACCAGCGTATTGTTGAACGAGGAATAGATGTTTGCAATGCCCCACCGTTGGACAGCTTTCTTTTCCGACACCTGCTTATCCTCTAGCTAATTATTCAGATTGGGAACACTTTGCTCGCCATATTTAACCTTCGTCAGTGCAAGGACGAGTGAGAATGAGTTGGTTAAGAATTTGCGAGTACGAGCAGCCAAACCGAACGATCTCAAGGAGATCTGTGAAGTGGAAGATGCTTCATTCTCGCGGGATCCGTACCCCGCATTTCTGATTCAACGACTACTTAATGACGAGAATTCTCTCTTTCTTGTGGCAACGTATGAAGAAGATCAGATCATTGGGTATTTGGTGTCGAAGATCGAGGATAGTGCCGCGCATTTGATTAGTCTGGCGGTTCTGCCCGTCCATCGGAGATTAGGAATTGCGACGCAACTCTTGAATGAATTGACCGCGCTATTGCACCAGAGGAGCATGCGAGAAATTAGGCTTGAAGTTAGACCAGACAACGCGGGCGCGATCGAACTATACGTCCAATTAGACTTCCGAGGTGAGAGTATAATCCCACAATACTACTCAGACGGCTCACCCGCGCTTCTCATGAGGAGGGTAATTGAATGAATTGTCGACTGTTCACAGTGGACATCGGCGAAGACAGGACCCGAAGCGAACCTTCTTTGCGATTGTGGGGAGTGGACGATCATGATCACCGTATCTTAACTGTCATGACGTGTTTGAGGCCCTACTTCTACTTCGTACCTAGCCAAGATAAAGATCTGGCTTCTACTCAAGAATCGATTTCAGCATTAACCCCCAAAGTGCACGTGACGATCGAGCATATGAAACGTTTGGGAAGACCCGTTAACGCTTTGAAGATTTCATGTTCAGATTACAACGCAATGAACGAATGCATAAGACTTCTTCACAAGAAGGCCCTCCCGGGAGAAATGTTCGAAGACGACCTCAGATTGCCCGCCCGCTACGCAACGGATATCGAAGTAATTCCAAGTGCCTGGCTTCAAGTTGAAGCGGAACCCGTAATGATGCAACAAGTTGACACGGAGCGAACTTACGCCACCGCAACGAAACCCAAGAACATGAAGCTGGTAACGCCGACGCTCCGAATGATGGCTTTCAGTATCCTGACAATCGGCCTGAGAGGCTCGGCTAAACCTGATCGTGATCCAATTCACGCAATCGCAGTTGCCACAGATGAAAAACAACCAGAACTGAAATTGGCTGATGATGACGATAAACCGCTCCTAACCTGGTTCGTCGAGAAGGTTAAGTCAACCAATCCAGACATTCTGGTCGGCTTCAACAATCGAGAGCAATGGCTTTACCTGCTAGAACGCTGCAGAGAGAGCAACCTCAAGTTAAATGTTGGAAGGGATTTTACTGAACCACACACGTCCTCTTACGGTCATGTCTCAATCACAGGAAGAGCAACCCTAGATCTCCTAGATTATGCAAACGGCATTGCCGATCTCAAAGTCAAAGAACTAGGTTATCTGGCCGCCTACCTTCACGTTCCATCCGCCGACACAATCCGATTTATCGATGATTTGGATCTAGCCTCACTGTGGACGGAGGAAGATGGCCGCAGAAAACTGACCCGAAACACTGCGGGAAAGGCTTTGGCATGCTTTCAACTGGGAAATTTGATCTTAACCTACGCCATACAACTATCCGCGTTGACGCGGCTGCCGCTTGATCAAGTTATGGCCGCCGCAGTTGGTTTTCGCGTCGACTCATACCTACTCAGATACGCCCATTTGAAAGGAGAGCTAATCCCGCGACGCAGCGAGCAGCCCTTCTTCCCGTTTCGGGGGGCAATAGTTCTTGAACCGCAACCCGGTCTTCACGAAAACATAGTTGTCTTGGACTTCACATCCATGTATCCAAACCTCATGAGAAACTACAACCTTTCGCCCGATACCCTACTAAACCCGAACGAAAAAGTCCCGCATGATAAAGTCTTCACAATTCCCGAAGTAAAGCACCGATTCCGCAGGAGCCCAGACGGCCTTTATCGTCTCGCCCTTTCCAATCTGCTTTCTGAACGCGCGTCAATTCGAACGGAACTATCCAGACTCGACTCGGAGTCTTCGGAGTACAAGGAACTTGCAGAACGAGAGAGGGCGATTAAGGTCATAGCAAATGCGTGTTACGGTTACGCCGGCTGGACAGGTGCCCGATGGTACGTCAGGGAAGTTGCAGAATCTGCTACAGCGCTCGGAAGGATGATCATCACTAAGACTGTGTCCAAAGCGACGGAACTGGGGCTGCGGGTAATATACGGGGACACCGACTCAATATTCGTGCAAAATTATCCAGAACAGATCGACCGTCTTCTTGAATGGGCAAAGATTGAACTTGACTTGGAAGTGCGATCGGCCCGGGTATATTCGCTGGTCCTGTTTACGGAGGCAATGAAACGTTACGCCGGAGTAACGGAGGATGGCCAGCTCGATATCGTCGGTTTAGAGGCGGTAAGGGGGGACTGGTCGGAGGTCGCTAAACATGTTCAGGAAGACGTGCTTGTGAGTATTCTACGAAACAAATCGACAGAGGAAGCTATTGGGAAAGTTAAATCCACAATTCAGAAGCTGAAACGAGGTGAGGTTCCCGTTCTTGACCTAGCAATCCGTAAGGGCTTGACGAAACCAGTCGACGAGTATGTAGTGCGCGCGCCCCATGCAGAAGTCGCAAAGAAGCTTCTCAGAGAAGGTTGGGACCTTGGACCTGGAGACCAGGTGGCCTACGTCATCGTTAAGGGACCGGGAAAGCTGTATGAGAAAGCTGAGCCGTACTCGCGCGTTTCACCAAACCAGATTGATGTAGAGTATTACGCGGATAATCAGATTAGACCTGCTGCTATGCGAATTCTATCAGTTCTGGGGGTTAAGGAAAAGCAGCTGGAAGACTAAGGAGCCCCAGCCACTTCAGGGAGTGTCATGATTCGTACTGCTGCAGGTCTACGAGTAAGTTCAGCGATTCGGTCACCAACGATTAGCTTCACACCGTGTTCCTCAGCCAAGTCAACGACTCTTTGGGTAACTACCCCATCGAAGACGATCGTATCCACGGCTTGGAATCCGCCGTTATCAGGTGATAATGCTAGTTTGCTAGCGAGTTCGCTGACTGGGAGTCGACCAATCTCACTCATGCCCTGATCTAGAAGAATCCCTTCAAGTGTTCCTCGTAATTCTCTTGCTTTCGCAACAAGGTCGGGTGACAGCTGGACGGGCGGAGGTCTCTGGACGGGTGTTGGTTCGACTCGCTGAGGGATTTGACGTTGCGGGGCCTGCTCCTGACTTCGCCCGGTTTCAACCGGGAGTTTCTCGCGCAGGCACTTCATGATCTCTTTTGGTGTAAGCTCCTCAACCTCCTTCCCCAGCGGTGCGCGAGTCAAGTAATCTACGGGAGCGACCTGCATCAGTTCCTTCAGGATGAGGTCTCCTCCTCGGTCGCCGTCTAGGAAGGCCGTTGTCTCCTTCGTCTTACAGAGGTCGATGATGGTTTGTGGTATCTTTGTGCCTTCGATTCCGATGGCGTTGCGAATTCCGCATCTCAGGAGTAGTATAACGTCGGCTCTTCCTTCAACTAGTATGATTGAGGGGCTGCTGGCTACGTCAGGTCCCGAGGGCAGATGGTCTGGGCCGTAAGAGGCAACGTCCGAGGATCGTATGATTCCTGAGACCTGTTTGACCATTTCGTCGGTGCTAGGCGAATCCTCAACGACCCATGTTCGGAGAATGTCCTTAGCTTTGTCCAATATCTGGCGTCGCTTATCCTCCCGAATGTCAGCGACTTTTTCAAGCGTCACCTTCGCCAAGCAGGGACCGATTCGATCCACGCTCTGGATTGCCGCGGCAATGATTGCCGTTGAGGTCTTGTCCAGGCTTGATGGTATCGTTATCGTGCCAAAAGTTCTGTCCTGCCTCGATTCGAGTTGAATCTCTATCCTGCCAATTCGGCCCGATTTCTGAAGCTCCCGTAAGTCAAGCTCCGGCCCGAACAGCCCCTCCGTCTGGCCAAAGATTGCGCCTATTACATCAGGTTTCTCGACTACGCCCTCTACATCGAACCGGGCAACTACCATATATTTGGTTGTTGAGTACTGTGAATTTGTTCCCAATTATGGATAATCCTCCTTTTGTGCTCACGCTACCGTCCACGACTTTCTGACTTGACATGAGCATCCGAAGCCTACCTTCGAGAAATCACGATATAAATGCTGTGTACTGGTCAATTGGGAATCACTAGAAAGCATATTATCTGGCGGAATTTCGTGAGAAACCAGTCTGGAGATCAACGATTTGGTTAAGATCGGAATCAACGGTTTTGGGCGAATTGGACGATGCTTCTTCCGTGCCGCACGTCAGAAGGGACTCGAGATTGTAGTGGTGAATGATGTGACGGACTCGAAAACTCTCGCCCACCTCCTGAAATATGATTCGGTATTCAGGAAGTTTCAGGAACCACTTGAAGTAGCACCGGGTGGTTTCTCAGTGGGTGGAAAGAATGTTAACGTGCTGGCTCTCCGGGAGCCAGCAGAGATACCGTGGTCAAAATTCAATGTCGACATAGTCCTTGAATCTACAGGACTCTTCGCGAGTCGCGACGCTGCCGCTAAACACATGAGTGGAGGGGCGAAGAAAGTTCTGATTTCTGCCCCCGCGAAGAAACCTGATATCACCATCGTTCCCGGCATAAACCTCGACAAATACGACCCAAAGACTCATCACGTTGTGTCTTTAGCCTCTTGTACAACAAACTGTGTAACCCCGCTCGTGAAAGTGTTGCATGATACTTGCGAGATCAAACACGGGTTCATGACTACGGCTCACGCGTACACGAATGATCAGAGAATACTGGATCTCCCTCACCATGACCTCAGGCGGGCTAGAGCTGCGGCTCTATCGATAATTCCCACATCAACAGGAGCCGCTATCGCGGTCACTGAAGTGCTTCCCGAGTTGAAGGGAAGACTGGATGGAGTTGCGCTTCGGGTTCCTGTTCCTGATGGTTCGATTGTGGATTTTGTCGCCGAGGTTAAGAAGGCTACGACTGTTGACGCTGTAAACTCGGCTTTTAAGGCTGCAGCATCCGGACCGATGAGGGGGGTGGTTGAGTATTCTGAGGAACCTCTAGTGTCAGCCGACATTATCGGTAATCCTCATTCTGTGGTGTTCGACTCGCTATCAAGCATGGTGCTCGACAATAATTTGGTAAAGGTATTCGGATGGTATGATAACGAATGGGGATACTCGAATAGACTTGTGGATATGGTTCTGAGAATGGCACAGAGCCTATAGGCTGAATTCGACAGGTTCCGGGAGATGCTTCCGATTGGTAGGATTGTAGGTTTCCTTATGTAACCTCTCGAGGTATTTCGGCAATTCTTCGATGCTTCGAACGTCTGACCTTGTTAATTCGCGGAGACTCTTCCAGATCACAATGTTCACGTCATGGCTGTGAGCGATGAAGTTGCGTGCGAGTTTCTTTGCTAAGGATACTCCTTCGCGGTCGAAGTCTGTTAAGATTACAATCCTCTTCGTCCGTTCAATGCTTTCAACGAAGCCTACGGCGTTTAGTCGACTGCTTTGTAAACATTGGATGGGTCCTGTGATTCCCATTCTTCTAAGAGATTCTCGATCCTTCCGTCCCTCCACGATTATCAATGAACCGTTGCTGGACTCTATCGCGACCTGTTCGATTAACTGTTGTAATCGTTCTAGTCTTACGGAGGCGGGAGCCCGCATTGTAGTTATGCTACCTTGTTATTTGCATCTGTTCCACTTTTCGCAGTAGTTCAGGGTTCTTTGCGAATTCTGCTCGTACGGGTTCCAGTATCTTAGTCAGACTGGACGCAACTGCGGCCTTCAGGTCTGCAGGGTGAATTTTGCCTTCCTTATAGTGTGCTTCCAACTCACTGATGCTCGTGTAGGTTGTAGGGCCACCATATTTCTCTGGTCGTTCAATGTGCAGTGAACCTGTCCAGGGGAAGGATACGTACTGAGCAAGTTCGAATATACTGTTGTTCTGCAAGTCCTTGGGTGGGCAGTAGGCTTTCTGAATCTTGCTTTTGATCGTTTCAGGTGGATCATGAATCAGGATGCTGCTCTCAGGGATACTCTTGGACATCTTGGATGAGATCTCCGTGTTAAGGTGAGAATTTTCGTCAAATTTGCCGAAATCCATCTTCTTCGCGCCAGCCAGTCCCATCACGAGATGCGTATGGACGCATGTGGGCTTGCGCCAGCCGAGTTTGTCCGCTACGTCTCTGGCGAGTGCGTGAGCTTTTCGCTGGTCCATTCCTGCGCAGGCAACGTCAAGTTTCAGCTCGAAGATGTCGGCTGCTTGCATGCTTGGGTAGAATGCGGCGGCTCCTTCCATGTCTTTGCTGTCTATTTCCCTCCCCATGATTGGTAATGCTCTCCAGATTCGGCTTACGCTCACGGATTTGGCTATGCGAACTACTCTCTCCCAATACTCGCGTTTCGCGGCTAGGTCTGAGGCCCATGAATATTTTGCTTTAGAGGGGGGTATTCCGAGTGCGGTGAAGCATTGTATGAAGTATTCACCGCATGTTCTTATGTTGTCCATGTTTCCGCCGAGCTTGTTATTGATCCACGAGTGCCAGTCCGCGATGAACACGTTGAAATCGAACCCTGCGTTGATCATGTCTAAGATTTTTCCTCCACAGACTAGTCCCATTCCAATGTGCATCAGTCCGCTGGCTTCGAAGCCCCAGTATGCTCGCGGGTGCTTGTTACTTTCCAGGATTCCTCTGAGTTCTTCGCGTGTTATTACTTCCTCTGTGCCTCGTTCGATGAGTTGAAGCTTGTTTTCCAAGTCCACTAGCGTGTTCTCCCGTACTGTTTGATTGTGCCTATGTTACCAAAGTGCATGCTATTCTACTTTCGCTGGAGCGGATTCGCCGCTGAGACAGATCGCTACCTGTCTCCTGTTGCCCACGACACTAACACGCAAACTTCATGGAAGGGCTTCGCCCCACTCAGTTGGCTCTCTCGGAGGTGGGCAGCTATGGTGCCTCTCCAGCGTTCTCATTCTTGCGCATCGTGAATAGTCCGGTCAGGTCCAATTCAATTGCGGTTACTGGGTGCTCGAGTTTCCAATTGTCAATTACTTGCGGATGCACTTCTCCTATTGTTCCAACATCATTCTCGTTGACGAGGACGCTTCCAACCCGACCTTCGAGGAAGCTGGGGTTGCTGGTTGCTTTCAGGCTGAAGTTGAATCCGAGGTTGAGCATTAACGTTTCCAGAATGGATTTCATTTCGGTGAAGTTGGCGCGTGCGTGTGCTGATACGCAACACAGTTTCCGGATGTCTGTGGGTTGCGGGTCTCCCCAAATAGTGCAGTCTCCTACCTCGAAAAGGTTCTGTGGATACTGAACGTGCGTATTGTTTGACAAGAATTCAAGCAGGCTGGGCAATAGTTCATGTCGGAGGCATCTCAACGTTATGACTTTAGGATTGCTGACTTCAACCAGTTTGGTCTCTGGTTTATTCATTCTTGCTAGGAGTTTCTCCTGATTGGTCATCATGAATGTTAGCACCTCCTGGAATCCGAAGCCTGTCATTAGACCCCTCACCTTGTCGGAATAGACCTCTAATTGTGAGAGGCCACCGATGGTGAGGTCCGAGGGCCATTTCGGTTCAATCTGGTTGAGTCCGTATGCAATTGCAACGTCTTCGATAATGTCATTGGGGTGTAGAATGTCAAGTCGATAGCACGGCACGATTACCGTCAACGCTTTGGAGTTGGTTGGACCCACGTCAAATCTGGTCCGTCTAAGCAGTTTGGTAACTTGTGATGGACCGAGTTTGAGACCCATCATCGCGTTGACTTGTTGGAGTGATAGGCGGATCTTTCTGCTCTTCAGGTCGGGGGTCAAGACGTCTTTTGGTTTCGTGTACTTGTAGCGGATTCTAGCGGGCTGCAGTTTTCCTCCTCTGTCTGCGAGGGTCGTCGCGAGGATTATCAGACAATTTAGTACTGTCTTCTCGTTTGTTCCTGTGACTTCCACAAGGATATTCTTTGTCTCCGGCACTATCCTGCCCAAGTCGTTGGAGTTTATGATGGGTGGGAACGATAGGACTTGATGTTTTGAATCCATTAGTATTGGAAGTTTCTCTTGATCTGAGAGTATTTGGCCATACTCGACTCCTTTCGGGTGCTTCTGGAGTATCTCACGTAGTGACATGGGATCTGCTCCCTGCAAAGGTATGAATCTAGTGCCGTCGGGGTCAGCTAGTCCGTATCTGAGCGGTGGAGAGATGAGGTCGAAGTCGTAGAATCCGATTGATGAGCGTTTGCGTTTGCGTCCGTAGCTTTGGTCAAGTTTTTCTTGTAGCTGGATTACGCCGCGGATTATCTCATCACTCATCTTGACTCCGCGGGCGACGACGCATGCGATGTACGGTCTTACGTCTTTGAGTTCTCTGTCGACGTGAATATCGGTGGCGATCTCGCGTGAAATTCCGTATTTCTTTAACCCTGTTTCTAATCCGAGTATTCCTCGTAGTGCGCGGGCTATTCCCTCGGTGCTCCACGTATCGGGCCGATTTGTGTCTACGTTCTCAATCTGTAACGCTTCGTTGTCTCGTAGCGAGGATGTTGCTTGGTCTCCTATTGTTAAGTGTGAGATCTCGCATTTTACTGAATAGAACAGTTCGTTCAGTTGGTCTTCGTTTCGGGGGAGCTGTTTTCCGACCAGTTGTTCGAGATCGGCGAGGTTCGATGTGATTGAGACCAATCATGTCACCTTCTGTTTTCTGATCCATTCGAGATCTTGAGCGAATAGCATGCGGATGTCGTCGAGTCTGGCGCGCATCATGAAGAGTCGATCAACTCCAATTCCCCATGCGAGTACGGGGACCTTGATTCCTAACGGAAGTGTTAGTTCAGGCCTGAAGATTCCTGAGCCACCGAACTCTAACCATCCGTAGCCTTTCTTGTAGGCTTGAAGTTCGACGCTTGGTTCAGTGAATGGGAAGTAATCAGGTTTGAACCTGACTTTGTCCGCGCCCGCAATGTCGACCGCAAAGCGTTGAAGTACCCCTAGCAGGTCGCGGAGGGAAAGGTTGGGTCCGACTACGATGCCTTCAACTTGATTGAACTCAGTAAGGTGAGTTCGGTCCACGGGGTCCGGCCTGAAGCATCGGACTATTGAGAAGTATTTTCCAGGTATCTTCAGATCTTTGCTGACTAGGGTTCGAGCGCTGATGGCGGTTCCTTGACTACGGAGTATCATCTTCAACGCGTCGGTGCGTGAGTACTTGTAGCCCCAACCTGTTGATCCTGTCTTCCAGCCGTTTTCGTGTGTCTTCGCAACCGGGTCCATCAAGCTTTCATATTCACCTAGTTGCCCTAGGCGATCTGTCTTCACATGGTAGAGGTCGTGGATTTCGCGGGCTGGGTGGTCTTGTGGCATGAATAACGCGTCGCAGTTGAAGAACATGAGTTCCACCGTTGGTCCCGTCATCTCTTCGAATCCTAGGGTGATCAGTTTCGCCTTCAAGTCGTCTAGGAATTGGCGATATGGTTGTTCTTTGCCTGGCCAGGTGGGTGTGACGGGGGCTTCGAGGTTGTATTTGCGGAAGACCACGTTTTGCCATCTGTGACTGGTGATTAGTTCGGGTGTGAGTTCGCTAACTTCAGTTGGAACAGTGATTCCATGTTGCAAAACCTGCCACCCCTGCGGAGTTAACTCAACGTAGCGTTTGACGTGCTTCTTGCTGACTAGTAATCGTCGTCGTCTCAGGGTTTCGATGCTGCCCCGAAGTTCTGGGGGTAATGTTTCAGGGCTGTATCCAGGTTTGGACGCCACCATTTCTAATGCTTTCTCCAGATCGCTCTTGTCCGGTATAGCGTTCGCCTTCAGGACGACTTTGTCGAGTTGTGTTGAGACGTCGCACCAGTGAGAATTCTTAATCCAGCCGAGCACTATGGGAGCAAGGGATGATGGAATATCCGCACGCTTCAACGCCTGTTCTAGTAGAGTTTCTCCTCCCAGATCGAGGACGGCTTGAAGGAGTCTTCGTTCTGGCAGGCCGCGCTTTGAGTATTCTATTCCTTCGTTGGTGAGGTGGACCGTTGTCTGCTCCGACTCTGACACCTTCACTAACTGCTTCTCTTGGAGGATCGCGAGAGCGCGTGTCGCTGACGCGTTGTCGCGTTTTGAAATCGTAATTAGTTCTTCGAAGGGTGAGTTGCCGCCTACGGTTTGCAATGCTTTCATGATGGCGGCTTCATTCTCTCGTAGATCTACCATTCAGAATGCCTCATGAGGTTTCGATTCAGGAACTTGCGTTTAGAGGTCGGATAGTTTGAAAGCGTTGAAAACGCCGTCACCTACATTCAAGTCGTCGACCTCTGCACTCGCTGCTATCTCCTTTGACGTATATTAGATTCGTGATATCTGAACGGTTGCGGTCATTAAGCTCCTAGTAGTCTTTGGCGTTGAAGAGGAATTCTTGATACTTGTCTTTAGCCTTCTCTCGGCGTTCTTGGTGTTGGATCAGGAACTTTTCTACTCTTTCTGCTAGGATGTTCTTGCATTCGCCGCACATTATTTTGCCTGAGAGACAATTGTATCTGAGTTCCTCTATTTCTTTCGTGTTCATGAAGAGGAAGTATTCGTAAGCGTAGACTGAGCACACGTCCGGGTTGGCTCCTAACTGTTTCTGTTCTTCAATTGTTGGCCTGCCGCCGGTGAATGCGCTCATAACTTTCTTTTTTGCTACGCTGGGGGGGTCTATTGTGAAGATCGCGGTCTCGGGGAGTGATGCTGACATCTTGCCTCCTCTTCCCAGTCCGGGGACGAATCGGCAGTGGATTTGGGCGGGTTTGTAGTAACCTAGTTTCGGTGCGACGTCTCGTGTGATTCTCCAGTACGGGTCCTGATCGATAGCTGCAGGAATAAGGCATGGGACATTTCGGCCTACTAGAGCGGATTCTAGGAAAGCCGGAGCCGCTTGGATGGCGGGGTAGAAGAGTAGGCCTATGTTCGTGCTGTCCTGAAACCCGAATACGGCTTTGGCTGTTGAGAATGTGACGTGCTTGGCGACGCTCAACGCTATAGAATAGAGGACGTCAATGCTTTTCGTGTCGAGTATGATTCTCGTCTTCTTTGGGTCGAAACCCAACGCAATGAGGTCTAGGGCGTTCTCGTAAGCCCATTTTGATGGTTCCTTCATGCTGAAGTCGTCGTGGTAGAGAAATCGTTCGTCGTCGGTTATCTGGAAGTATAATTTCGCGTCAAATTTGTCCTGGAGATACTTGGTAAAGAGCCAAGGGGCCAGGTGGCCTATGTGCACTGGTCCTGACGGTCCCCGTCCGGTGTAAAGGACGAACTTTTCCCCGTTCTCGTATTTCTGTAGCAGCCAGTCAACGTCTCGGTGAGAAAAGAAGACGCGTCTTTCTAGCTGGGGATGCAGTTCTCCTGCGTCTCGACCAAGTCTTTCAAGCAGTTCTGGAGTGAGGGGTTGAGTGCCGAACTCTTTGATCAGCTTCTCGTAGTCGATCTTGCCAGAGACCTCCCAGGGAGTTACTACCATTTGCTCATTGTTCGTGGACATCGATGGAATCGACTTCTGAATACTAAATAGCCAGATAGGCAGTGCGTTTTGTCTAAAGAAGGTTTGGCCGGGCTTGGTTGAAGATCTCGGAAAATTCGAAAAGTCTGGGCGCATTCTCGCTGAGGTCCGTGAGTACGTTAAGCGTATGCCCATTCGGGGGAAAGGTGTTCTTCAAATCTGTAATGACGTTGAAGGCAAGATCCTTGCTTTGGGAGGGCGATCCGCTTTCCCATGTAATGTTGGAATAAACGACGTGGCCGCACATTATACTAGCCCAAAGGATGATGAGTCCATTATTCCTGACGGGTCTATTGTGAAGGTTGACTTTGGCGTTGAGGTTGACGGTTGCTTAACTGATACCGCAATCAGCATTTCCTTGAACCCGGCATATGATTCGATGATTCTTGCTGCGGAGACAGCGCTGCAAGAGGCCTTGTCAGCCGTGGCGCCGGGGCGTAAACTCGCGGATATTGGAGGCATCATTGAACGTGCTATAAACCGGTACGGTTACAGACCGATCAGGAATCTTACAGGCCATAAGATTGACAGGTACAATTTGCACGCTGGGAAATCCGTGCCGAACGTTGCGGGTATGGAAGGCGGGAAATTCGAGGTGGGAGAAGTTTACGCGATTGAACCTTTTGCAACATTAAAGGATGCGGAGGGTGCCGTTCGTGAAGGTGACGCTGCATACATTTTCAGACTCGTACGGGCGAAGGGTGGAAAGGGCGCTCAAGCGAAGCAACTGGTTGACTACATTCAGTCAGAGTTCAAGTCTCTGCCGTTTGCTTCCAGGTGGATTTACGATTGGCGTAGTGACATGGGGGAAGTGTTTCTTGAGCTGGTGAGGAACAGGTCAATTGTGGGATACCCAGTTCTGATTGAGGAGAGTGGTGCCGTGGTTTCACAGGCGGAACACACGGTTCTAGTTACTGAAGATGGGTGCCGTATACTGACGGTTTAACTCTTCTTTGCTGGTTGCTCAGCGTAAATACTGTTAACCTTCATGCTTCCTTTGCACTGTTGGCATTGCCCAACTTCTTTGGGAACGTAGTCTCCAGGAACGAAGGTTCGCATTACTTTGAAGCCGCAATTCGCGCAGATCACCACGGTCAACACTTTGATTGCGAGCGTTTGGAGTGCAACCATCCTTCGACGCATCTGGGTGATTGATGAGATTGACAGGACTGTTCCCACGGATGCCATGATACCGTACACGAGGAACTGCGCCGTTTCTCCCTGCTGGTAATATCCAAGCGCCTGGACCATTGCCCATAGGGAGATTCCTAAGATAACTAGGCCGAAGCCGATCAGTAGGTAAGCGTAAAGTGTGGATGGTCGATTGCTCATTGTAACTTCACGTTACGCTATTCCTGCAGTGTTTCCGATTCCGGCTACGATGACAAGGTCTCCTTCTTTCGTGCGGTCAATGATTAGCCGTTTTATGTGTTCAATCACTGGTTCCGCTGCATCAGCGATTTCTTTCTTCATTGTAGTTACTGCTTCAAGTATGCTCTGCTTGATTACGATTGCATG
>Ga0187779_10000425_pt1 | contig 28600 bp, 26 predicted proteins | sample 1015_Q2_SP10_10__FD_132435 | JGI IMG/M metagenome (GOLD analysis project Ga0187779, IMG submission 132435) | Tropical peat soil microbial communities from peatlands in Department of Meta, Colombia - 1015_Q2_SP10_10_MG | ecosystem: Environmental > Terrestrial > Soil > Wetlands > Peat | place... | reverse complement strand
CACGTTCACGGGCCTCTCCTGCAGCAGCAGCGCGACACTCGGCGTCGCCGCACACGACGCCGCCGGCAACCAGTCGGGCACAACGCAGGCAAGCGGCTCCACACAGCCCTGCACCACGACACCGCCGCCCTCACCCACACCCCCGCCGACCGACACGTCGGCTCCCAGCGCGCCGAGCGGGCTGAGCGTCGGCACCACGACCCAGTCCAGCATCCCGCTCAGCTGGAAAGCCTCCACCGACAACGTCGGCGTCACCGGCTACGACCTCTACCTCAACGGCACCAAGGTCGGCACCACCACCAGCACCAGCTACACGTTCACGGGCCTCTCCTGCAGCAGCAGCGCGACACTCGGCGTCGCCGCACACGACGCCGCCGGCAACCAGTCGGGCACAACGCAGGCAAGCGGCTCCACACAGCCCTGCACGACGACCACCCCGCCACCCAGCGGCTCACCACCCCCGAGCTCGGTGACGGGACCGGTCGTGACGATCGCCACCCCGCAGAGCTGGGCGTTCGTCGGGTCGAAGTTCACCGTGTCGGCGACGGCCGTCGATCCGAGCGGAATACACGTCCTCGTCGTCCTGGTCGACAAGGTGCCGGTGTGCGCTGTCCAGGGCACGACGATCTCGTGCGCCGCGACCATGCCGACGAGCGGCTGGCACTCGATCACCGCCCAGGCACAGGATTGGCCTGGGCTGACTCGGTCCACGACGATCTACGTGAGAGCGCGCCTCCACTAGCTCGCCGGGCTCCGCCTCGACCGATCGTGTTCGGGAAGGGATCCGCCGTCCGGCGGGTCCCTTCCTGCTCCCGACGTCGATACGACTGACCCGAACGTCACTATCCTGGGTTCGATGCGCATTCTGTTCGTGACGCCAACACTCGGGCACGGGGGTAGCGAGCGGCTCACCATCGCGTACGCCCGGGGGATGTCCGAGCGCGGACACGACGTGAGCGTGGCGTTCGGGTATCACGATCTGCTCGAAGGCAGGTTCCACGAGATGGGCGTCCCGACGCTCAGACTCTCGGAGCGAAACCTTTCCCTGCGCACCCTCGCCCCCTGGACCGCCGCCCTGCGACGTGCGATCCGAACCGTGCGCCCCGATGTCCTTCACGCGCAATCCGTCACTGCCGCCATCGCCTGCCGGGTCGCGTCGCCCGGCACCCCCTTGCTCGTCACGATCCACGGCATCCGCGAAGCCAGCGAGGCGACAGCGGCAGCCGTCTTCCGTGTCATCGGGGGTCGCCTCACGGCCGTCTCCGAGGCAGCAGCATCGGGGCTCGAACGCCATCGTCTGTCCCCGCCGATCGACGTCGTGATCTCCGGGATCGACGTCGAGCGTTTCGAGTCGGCCGCCGACACGAGGGTCGACGTAATCGACGGAGAGCCGCTCTACTGCTGCGTGGCCCGCCTCGAGCCGGTCAAGGGCGTGGACGTCCTCCTGCGCGCCATGCCCGAGGTGCTCGACGTCATCCCAGGGGCGGCACTCGTTCAGGTCGGCGCGGGGACACGGAGCGCCGAGTCCGAGGAGCTGATCGCATCGCTGGGCATCGGAGCGCGCGTCCAGCTTGCAGGGTTTCAGGATCCTGCCGCACCGTTCATCGGGCATGCCGACGTCGTCGTGCTCCCGTCTCGTCGCGAAGCCCTGCCCGTCGTAGTCCTGGAGGCGTTCGCGCTTCGCAAGCCCGTAATCGCGACGAACGTCGGCGGAACCCCCACCCTCGTGATCGACGGCGAGACCGGCTGGCTCGTCCCCCCCGACGATCCGCACTCGCTCGCCGAGGCGATGATCGCAGCCGCCCACGACCCGGCCGAGCGCGACCGACGCGGGCGCGCAGGGAGAAGGATCGTCGAGGCACGATTTACCGAAGCGCGAATGCTCGATCGGGTCGAGTCGCTCCTCCGAGCGCAAGCGAGTCGGCGGACCGGCTTCTCGCCGGTCTCCCGCCCTCACGATCTCGCTGCGCGGGCCTACCGCCGCTATCGAGCGTCCCTCGCCCGCTTGCGGGCCCACGAGCGCGACTGGGAAGGCGTGCGCATCTTCGGGTACCACCGGATCGCCGACGAGAGACACGACCCGTTCGCGGTCAGCCGGGAGACGTTCCGCGCACAGCTGGAGACGCTGCGCGCTTCCGACGTGACGCCGATCCGACTCGACGAGGCGACCGAGTTGCTCGAGGCCCCGGTACAGGGCCGCTACGCCTGCATCACGTTCGACGACGGCTACGCCGACAACCTCGAGAATGCAGTCCCGATCCTCGAGGCGCTCGAGATCCCGGCGACCATCTTCGCCGTCTCGGAGATCCTCTCCGGCCGTGCGACCTTCTCCTGGTACCGGACGCCGCCGCGGGCCTTGACCTGGGAGGACGTCCCGGCGTTGCTCAGAGGCGGTCTGGTCGATGTCCAAGCTCACTCGCGCACCCATCCGAGGCTGCCTGTCGTCGACGATGCGTCCGCATTCGAAGAGATCGCCGGTTCCAGGCGCGACCTCGAGGCACGGGTTCCCTATGCGGTCACGAGCTTCTGCTACCCCGGCGGTCTCTACGGAGCACGGGAGATCCGGCTGGTCGAGGAGGCCGGCTACAAGGCGGGGCTGACGACCCGACCGGGGATCAATCGCGGCGGGACGGCTCTCTTCGACCTGCGGCGAACGATGCTCTTTCCGTCCGACACGCGACGGGACTTCGAATGCAAGCTGGCCGGCGCGCTCGATGCGGCCGCCCCGCTCCAGAGCGCCGTCCAACGACGCCGGGCACGAGTCGGCAAGCGAGAGAGGATCGAGCTCAACGGCCGCGGGGAACGAGCATGAACGACCTCGCGACCGCGAGCGCGTCGGCGATGCGGCCGATTCCCGCACCACCGTCGGCCAGCACGGCCACCTGGAAGCGTCTCGTGCCGAGGTGGAGCGAGACGAAACCGCCGAGCTCCGGATAGCACTGCAGACGTCCACGGCCGAGCCGAAGCCGTCGGAGCGCAATGCCGTTCTCGACTCCGCCCGGACGCCCGCTCACCGGTTGCGCGGCGATCACGACCGCGGCGCCCCCGCGAGGTATCCGATATGCCGCGAGTCGGCAACGCGTCGCGCTCGCCGGACGCACACCCGCCGTGCCGACGACGAGGATGCGTCGTGGCGTGCCGCTCTGACTGCCCAGCGCGATTCGGCTCCAGCCCGCCGGCACCCTGACCGACACACCCGCTGCCGTCACGGGACGCCGAATCGCCGCGTTCGCGGTCGCCGCGACGAGAAGCACGGAGAGCGCGAGGGCAAGTACCGGTCTGCGGTCGGTGAGCGAAGAGGGCATCTCCATCCGAAGGAGGTTCGACGACCTTCGACGTCGTGGTGCGCACGCCTCCCAGCCAATCCGATTCAAGACCGGATCTGCAGCGGCCGATGCCCGGAGTGCTTGACAGCGAGGTCGACAGCGACCACAACGTGAGAGGGCCGATGTCGCGCACGGCGACCCGGACTGATGCGATTTGCGCTCCCACCGTGAGATTTCCATCGAGAACACCAATCCCCGGGAAGCCATTCAGCACGGACGATGTATGCTCCGGGCCAGGGGGTTTGGCATGTGTCGGGGGAGGCAAATCGATGCTTCGACGGCCCGGGGCGACTCGGCGAGCGCGTAGTGCGGATTCGAGCACCACGGGAGTCGAGTAGTCGATGAGGTCCCTGCTGACGACGCGGCAGGCAACGGTCGTGGAGCTCTGCGGCCGGGCGGCGACGGTCATCCTCGTCGCCTTCGCGACCACACGGGTGCAGGAGAACCACCACTACGTCGGTTGGACGCTGACCGTCGCCGGCATCTGGCTCCTAGGCCTGCAGATGGGGTTCGCGACCGCGGCGAACGAGCTGTCCGCGCTCGGGCCGTCCCTCGCGGTCACGCGTGGCGTGATCATCGGCCTCGTCGGCGTCACGTCGCTCTCCGCGTGGACGCATCGAATCCCGTTCGACGGGCCTCGGCTCGCCGCCGCCGCCGCGGCCATGTTCGTCCTGACGCTTTCCTGGGAGGTCGTCGTCAACCGGCTCGAGGAGCGACCGAAGGTTCTGATCGTCGGTGCCGGGCGGGCGGGCCTGGAGATCGCCCGCGAGCTGAAGGCGACCGCACGGGCGCAATTCACGCTCCTCGGGTTCGTCCGCGACAGGTCCGATGACGAGCAGGAGACCGGCTCGCTCGTCCTCGGCGAGTCGTCGGAGCTCGCGCAGATCCTGACCGCCGAACACCCGGCGATCGTCGTCCTGGCGGTCGAGCGCGACAGGCCGGCGGTGTTCGAGACGCTGCTCGACAACGCGCACCTCGGGTTCCGGGTCGTCGAGGCCGCCCAGTTCAGCGAGCACGCCTTCGGACGCGTCCCGGTGCGCGACATCCAACGTGCCTGGTTCATGAGCGTGCTTCATCTCTACCAGCGTCCGTACTCGCGCATCAGCAAGCGGATCTTCGACATCCTCTCGGCAGCGGCGCTCCTGATCGTCTCCCTCCCCTTCCTCCCGTTCCTCGCGCTCGGGGTCATGCTGTCGCGCGGGCCCTTGATCGTCACGCAGACGCGGATCGGTGAGTTCGGCCAGCAGTTCCAGATGTACAAGTTCCGGACGATGGTGGCGAATGCCGAGCAGCCCGGCCAGCCGGTCTGGGCCAAGAGAGGAGACCCGCGCGTCACGGGCGTCGGACGGGTGCTCAGACGCCTCCGGCTCGACGAGCTGCCCCAGATCTGGAACGTACTTCGCGGCGACATGTCGATCGTCGGGCCCCGGCCCGAGCGCCCGGAATTCGTGCAGTTCCTCGAGCAGCGGATGCCGTTCTGGTCGCATCGCCATCTCGTGAAGCCGGGGATCACGGGCTGGGCGCAGGTGCGACGCGGCTACACCTCCGACGCCGAGGGGAGCATCGACAAGCTGTCGTACGACCTGTGGTATCTGCGCCACCGCAGCATCACGGTCGACCTCGCGATCTGCCTGCAGACGCTCGGGGTGCTCGTCCGCGGGACGCCGGAGCCGAGAGATCCACGCACGTCGACGGCGCCCCACCCTGTCGATCACCCGGTGCTCGTCGCGGCCGCGCCGAGCGCCGACCCGCTGCCGCTGGCCGCCGAGAGCCAGTCTCCACCCGCCACCGCGTCGTAGCGACGTCTGCCACGGCAGGGCGACGCACCGCGCCGACGCAAGCGTCGGCGCGTCAGGTTGCCCGCGCCGCCAGCAGCCCGGGCCTGACGAGCCGCGGCGGTGCGACCAGCTTTGCGTCGCGAACCGTCGGGTTGAGTGGCTCGGCCAGCGGCGCCGCGCCGAACGACGCCCGCACCTGCTCGGGCGGTGCGTCGGCGTAGAGCGTCGTGCGCTGACGTGGGACCCTGCGGGCCGACCGGATCAGCTCCTCCATGGCTTCCGGCGCCAGCTCCTGGCCCCACTCCGAACCTGCCGAGCGCGAGATCGACTCGTTCATCAGCGTCCCGCCCAGGTCGTTCACACCGGCGGCGAGCGCCTGGCGCACGCCGGCGGGCCCGAGCTTCACCCACGACGCCTGGACGTTCGTGATCCAGGGATGCAGCGCGAGCCGACCGACCGCGTGCATGAGAAGCGCCTCGCCGAAGGTCGGACCGCGCCGCGCCCGGCCCTTCAGGTAGATCGGGGCCTCCATCGGCACGAACGGGAGCGGCACGAACTCCGTGAATCCGCCGCTCGCGCGCTGCTGCTCGCGCGCGCGGACGAGATGGCGCGCCCACGACCTCGGCCCCTCGACGTGCCCGAACATGATCGTCACGTTCGAGCGCAGCCCCACCCTGTGCGCGGCGTCGTGCACAGCCAGCCATTGCGCGGTCGTCACCTTGTCGGGGCAGATCACCGCGCGCACCTCGTCGTCGAGGATCTCCGCCGCCGTGCCCGGCAGCGAGCCGAGGCCGAGGTCACGGAGCCTCGCGAGGTAGTCGCCGAGCTCGAGCTCGAGCGTCGCCGCGCCCTGCCACACCTCGAGCGCCGAGAACGCGTGCACGTGCAGGCCTGGCACCGCCTCGCGGATCGCCGCCACGACGTCTGCGTAGTAGTCGCCCGTGAAGGCCGGATGGATCCCACCCTGGAGGCAGACCTCCGTCCCTCCGCGCGCCCAGGCCTCCTTGCACCGCCGCACGATCTCGTCCAGCGGCACGAGATAGGGCACACCGCGCAGGTTCCGCGCCAGCTTCCCCTTCGAGAACGCGCAGAAGCCGCAGCGGAAGTAGCAGACGTTCGTGTACTGGATATTCCGCGTCACGACGTAGCTGACCTCGTCGCCGCAGACCTCGCGCCGCAGTCGATCGGCGGCCGCGAACACGCGCTCGCGCTCGGTGCCGCGCGCCTCGTACAGGCGAACGAGCTCGTCCTCTCCCAGCTCGTCCCCGCCGAGCTGCAGCGGCAGCGCATCCCGCCGGACGACGAACGGCACTGCGACCGGCTCGCCCGGCGCCCAGCGGTCCTCGCGCGCGAACCCCATCGCGTCGGCGGAGCGCACGACGGCGGGCCGAACGGCCGGATCGAGCCAGCGCTCCCCGAGGTGCTCCGGGTAGACAGGAAGACGCGGCGCGAGGGCGAGCCCACGAGCGCGGGTCGCCGCCTCCAGCCGCTCGACCTCGGGCCAGGGCGCCTCCGGGTTGACGTGGTCGATCGTCACGGGCGAGACCCCGCCCCAGTCGTCGATCCCCGCATCGAGCAGACGCGGGAAGTCGTCGTAGGCGAGGTTCGGCGGCGCCTGCAGGTGCCAGTCCGGACCGAGCACGATCCGCGCGGCCGCGATCGTCCAGAGGTGGTCGTCGAGCGTCGGCTCGGGGAGGCCGGCCATCCGCGTCCCGGGCTTGGCACGGAAGTTCTGGACGATCACCTCCTGGACGTGACCGTGCTCCTCGCCGAGGGCCTTCAGCGCAAGCAGCGCGTCGAGCCGCTCCTCGCGCGTCTCCCCGATCCCGATCAGGATCCCGCTCGTGAACGGGATCGCGAGCTCGCCGGCGAGCCTGATCGTCTCGAGCCGGCGCGCCGGATCCTTGTCGGGCGAGGCCCAGTGCGGGCCGCCGCGCGCGGATAGCCGCTTCGCCGTCGTCTCGAGCATGATCCCCATCGAGGCGGAGACCCGGCGCAGGGCCTCCAGCTCGTGCCGGTCCATCACTCCCGGGTTGAGGTGCGGCAGCAGGCCGGTCTCCTCGAGCACCAGACGCGCGCAGCGCTCGAGGTACTCGAGGGTGCTGGAACAGCGGAGCGCCGCGAGCTCGTCCCGAGCGGCCTTGTACCGAAGCTCTGGCTTGTCGCCGAGCGTGAAGAGCGCCTCCGTGCACCCGGCGGCAGCACCCGCTCTCGCGATCTCGAGCACCTCGTCCGCGGAGAGGAAGGCGCGCTCCCCCCGCCGGGGCGGCCGGGCGAACGTGCAGTAGCCGCAGACGTCCCGGCACAGCATGGTCAGCGGGATGAAGACCTTCGGCGAGTAGGTGACGATCTGCCGCGGCCGCAGCCGCCGGGCTTCTCCGAGCAGCTCCTCGAGCGGCGCGCGGAGCAGATCGCTGTGGCCGACGGTCACCCCGCGGAGCCTATCGGGCGCGCGTGCGGACGACTGCGCGCCGCAGATCCGGTTGGAGCGGCTACCGTCTCGAGGTGAGCTCGACTGCCGACGCCGCCACGAACGGAAGAACGGTCGGGCGGCGGGAGGGAGCCCGCTGACGGCCGTGCGGGATCGCGACCGCCGCAAGCGCTCGTTCGACGCCGTCGCCGAGCAGTACGACGCGGCGCGGCCCACCTACCCGCCGGCCGTCTTCGACGACCTCGTCTCGCTGGCCGAGATCCCGCCGGCCGGATCGATCCTCGAGATGGGCTGCGGTCCCGGGAAGGCGACGCTGCCGCTCGCCCGGCGCGGCTATCGCGTGACCTGCATCGAGCTCGGCACGAATCTCGCCGCCATCGCACGGCAGCGGCTCGCCGACTTCCCGCTCGTCGAGATCGTCAACGCGGAGTTCGAGACGTGGGACCCCGGTGACGTCCGGTTCGACGTCGTCGCCGCCTTCTCGTCGTTCCACTGGCTCGACCCGGACGCCCGCTACGAGCTCTGCGCGAGCCGGTTGCGCGCGACCGGCGCGCTGACCATCGTCCAGAACCGTGCCGTCCGGCGGGACGACGGCGACCCCTTCTGGATCGAGCTCCAGGACGACTACGACGCGGTGATCCCGAGCGACGACAATGGCCCGCCGCCTCTCGTCGGCGAGGTCGGCGACCTGAGCGAAGAGATCGCCGACAGCGGTTTCTTCGAGCCGGCCGTGACCAGGCGGCATGTCTGGGAGCTCGTGTACACCGCCGACGAATACCTGGCCGTGATCGGCACGTACTCGCCGATGCTGACGCTCGACGACGGTCTCCGCAACGAGCTGTTCGCGCGCATCCGCCGGCGCATCGACGCGCGGCCCGGCGGAGTCGTCACGAGGACGTACCTCTCGACGCTCAACGTCGCCAAGCGCCGCTGACGCGGCACCCGGCGAGGCATCACGTCCGGCTACTGCGACTTGTAGGTGACGAGCGAGCCGAACTGCTTCCAGCCGCCGTTCACCCACTGCTGGAAGTAGACCTGGTTGATCGGGAAGTGGTCCTTCGGGCCGGTCTTGATCACGATTCCCGGGAGCAGGAACGGGTCGTCGGTGATGTTCATCGAGTCGGTCGCGGCGACCAGACCGGCGCGCGTCGGGTTCTTGCCGAGCCGCTTCAGGAGGTCGACGGTCGCGTAGGCCACCGCCATCCCGTACACGTTGTAGACGTCCTTCACGTTCGCGCCCTTCGCGTACTTGGCCATGATCGAGCGGTAGAGCACGATCGCGGGATCCTTCGACCAGCGCGGGTCGGTCGGATCCTTCAGGAACACGACCGAGACCGACCCGTTCACCGTCTTGTTCGTCCCGCCTTCGGAGGCGAGCACCATGATGTTCGAGGCGGACGAGACCGCGTTCGTGAGGACGAACGGCTTCCAGCCGAGCTTGCTCGCGTACACGTACGACTGGATCGCGAACTGCGGCGTCGCGAAGATCGCGAGCGTGTCCGCACCCGACGCCTTCAGTCTTGCGATCTGCGAGCTGACGTCCGACGCGGTCACCTCGTAGTTCTGCGCGGCGATCACCTTCGCCGAGCCGCCGACGAGCCCGCGCTTGAACCCGAGGAGCAGGTCGCGTCCGTAGCTGTCGTCCTGCGCGATCACCGCGATCTTCGCGTGCGGATGGCTCTGGCGCATGTAGCGCCCGAGGATCCAGCCTTCCGCCTGGTAGCTCGGCTGGAAGCCGATCGTGTACGGGTACTGCGCGGCATCGGCCCCGAAGGACGTGTCGCCGGAGGCGGCGAAGAGCTGCGGCACCTTGAGCTGGTTCAGGTACGGGCGGATCGCGAGGTTCGGCTCGGTGCCGAGCGTGTTGAAGATCGCAAAGACCTTGTCCTGCTCGACGAGCTTGCGCGTGAGCTGGACCGTGTTCGCCGGGTTGTACTGGTCGTCGAGGTACGTGTAGTCGATCCGGCGGCCGTTCACGCCACCCTTCGCATTCACGTACTTGAAGTACGCGTTGGCGCCGACGGCGACCGACGAGTAGGCGGCCGCGACCCCGGAGAGCGGAACGGTGCCGCCGAGGAGGATCGAGGTCGGCGTCACACCCGGGTCGGCGGCCGTGCGGGCCGTTCCTGCGAGCGCGGCCGCGCCTGCGCTGAACGCGAGCGCAGCGGCGACTGAGCAAAGGACGAGTCGTCTTCGCATCGGGAGCCTCCGGAGGTCAGTCGGTGCCTGGAGCGCGTCGATCGTACCGGCCGCGCGCGAACGTCGCGACCCGGCGCGCCATGCCCGCGACCCCCGTGGGCAAGACGAACATCACGGCGATCAGGATCGCCCCGTAGATCACCGACGGCGCGCCCTGGGACTTCGAGATGTCCTGCGCCCAGATCGGCAGGAACTCGATGAAGACGGCACCCGCGACGAGGCCGGCGAGCGAGCCGAGGCCGGAGACGACGACGCCGACGAGCAGGAAGATCGAGAGCTGGACGGGGAACGTGTCCGGGTAGATCGAGGCGTTCGCAATCGTGTAGAGCGAGCCCGCGACACCCGCGTAGGCGGCACTCACGCCGAAGGCGAGGGTCTTGTAGCGGGCAAGGCTGACGCCGGAGGAGAGGGCGGCCGTCTCGCTGTCCCGCACGGCCCGCAGGGCACGTCCGGTGCGCCCGCGGAGCATCAGCCAGCCGACCACGTAGACCACGAAGGCGACCGTCCAGCAGAGGTAGTAGAGCCAGTTGTTGTAGTTCAGCTGCCGACCGAGCACGTGCACGGGGGTCGTCCCCGCCGTCAACTGCGGCAGGCCGAAGAGGTTCTTGCCGGACTCGCCGCCGGTGAAGCCCTCGAACTTCCGGATCACCGACGGCGTCGCCACGGCGATCGCGAAGGTTGCGAGGGCGAGGTACAGGCCCGAGAGACGGAGCGCCGGGAGGCCGAAGAGATAGCCGGCGGCGCCGGCCACGACCGCGGCGACCGGGATCGTCCAGACGTCCCTGACGCCGTGGTCGACCATGAGGATGGCCGTCGTGTACCCGCCGACTGCCATGAAGGCGCCATGGCCCAGCGAGATCTGGCCCGTGTAGCCGGTGAGGACGTTCAGCCCGATCAGCGCGACCGCGTAGACGGCCACGTACGCCGCCTCCTGGGCCTGGAAGTCCGAGAGGAAGGCAGGCGCAACCACGACCGCGACCGCGAGCGCGGCGAAGAGCGCGAGCGGGCCGGCAACGCGCCTCATACGCGGCTCACCACCCTCCGGCGGAAGATGCCACCGGGCCGGACAAGCAGGACGACGAGGATCACCGCGAGCGCCGCCGGCAGCCGCAGATCGGCTCCGATGAACCCGACATAGACGCCGAGCAGGTTCAGCCCGACCCCGAGCAGAAGGCCGCCGACCACGGCGCCGGCGGGCGAGTCGATGCCGCCGAGGACCGCCGCGGCGAAGGCGTAGATCAGCGTCGCCTGCATCAGGTTCGGATCGAGGCTCGCGAGGCTCGGCGCCGCGAGTGCGCCCGCGATCGCGCCGAGCACGGCCGCGAGTCCCCACCCCAGCCCGAGCATCGACGACACCCGCACGCCGACCAGACGCGACTCGGCCGGGTTTGTCGCCGCGGCGCGCATCGCCAGGCCGACCTTCGTGAACTGGAAGAACAGCCAGAGGACGATCACGACGCCGATCGAGACACCGATCGTGCCGAGGTCGAGCACGGAGATCGCGACTCCGCCGACGTCGATCGTCCGTGTCGGGAACGGGCTGTGCAGGCTCTGCTGCGAGCCTCCCCAGATCCACGTCGTGAGCCCGTTGAAGAGGAGGAGCAGGCCGATCGTCACGATCACGACCCGGAGCACCGACCCCTTCTCCACCGGCCGGATCACCATCTCGTAGACTCCGAACCCGCCGACGAACGAGACGGCGAGCGTGAAGCCGACCGCGGGCCAATACGGCCAGCCGTGATTCGCCGTCAGCGTCCAGAGGAGATAGGTCGAGAACGTGGCCATCTCGCCCTGGGCGAAGTTGATCACCCCGGTCGCGCGGTGGATCAGCACGAGCGCGAGTGCGAGCGACGCGTAGATGCCGCCCGACGCGAGCCCCGACACGACCTGTTGGAGGAAGTCAGACACGGGGGAACCCATGGTTCCGAGCATGGGGGAACCCATGGTTCCCCCATGAGCCCCCTCCTCTCTCCGTCTTCGCGGTCGCGGCACTGGGCCTACGGGCGAGTGAATCGCCCTTCGGCCAGGTAACGGTGGCGAGCTGGCAACCGATCCTGCTGCAAACGCTCACGTCAGTAGCCCAGATAGCTCTGTCGGACGGATTCTTCGTCGCTGAGCTCGGCGCTCGTGCCGCTCACCGCGACACGACCCACCTCGAGCACATAGGCGCGGTGGGCGACGTCGAGCGCGATTCGCGCGTCCTGCTCGACGACGAGGACAGCGAGCCCTTCCTGCTCGTTGAGCTCCCGGACGATCCGGAAGATCTCACGGACGACGAGCGGGGCGAGGCCGAGCGACGGCTCGTCGAGCATCAGGAGCTTCGGGCGGGACATCAGCGCGCGCGCGAGCGCGAGCATCTGCTGCTCGCCGCCCGAGAGCGTCCCTGCCTGCTGGCCGCCGCGCTCGGCGAGCCACGGGAACCACTCGGCCATCCGCGCGATGTCGACGTCGACCTTGCCGCGGCGGGTATAGGCGCCGAGCCGGAGGTTCTCCCTCACGCTGAGCTCCGCGAACGTGCCGCGCCCCTCCGGGACGTGGGCGACGCCGGCCCTCGCCGCCGCCTCCGGCCCGCCGCGAAGCGACTTGCCACCCAGGTGGATCCGACCCGAACGGCGGACCGTCCCGGACACGGCGCGCAGCGTCGTCGTCTTCCCGGCGCCGTTCGCGCCGAGCACCGCGACGATCTCGCTCTCGTCGACCCGCAGGGAGACGCCTCGCAGCGCACGGACGGGCCCGTACCGTGCCTCGACGCCCTCCAGCTCGAGGAGGGCGGTCACGGGTGTCTCTCGTCCGCGTCGTCGTCCTGCGCGCCGAGGTACGCCTCGATCACGACGGGATCCTGCTGTACCTGCGCCGGCGGACCGTCAGCGATCCTGCGGCCGAAGCTGAGCACGGTCACGTGGTCGGAGATCCCCATCACGAGCGCCATGTGGTGCTCGACGAGGAGCACGGTGAGCCCGCGCTCGTCGCGGAGCCGGCGGACGAACTCGGCGAGCTCGGCGACCTCCTCGTGGTTGAGCCCACCTGCCGGCTCGTCGAGGAGGAGCAGCGACGGCTGGGCCGCGAGAGCGCGTGCGATCTCCACCCGCTTCTGCGTCCCGTACGGAAGCTCGGCGGCGAGCCTGCCCGCGTGCCGGCGCAGGCCGACGTAGTCGAGCAGCTCGAGCGCAGCGCTCTCCCCCGCGCCTCGCGTGTGCCCCCCGACGAGGACGTTCTCGAGCACCGACATCGAGCGGAAGAGGTTGATGTTCTGGAAGGTGCGCGCGACGCCCCGCTCGACCACGCGATGCGGCGGCGTGCCGAGCAGCGAGCGGCCGTCGAGCTCGAGCTCTCCTTCTTCCGGCGTGTAGAGCCGCGTGATCACGTTGAACGCCGTCGTCTTGCCCGCACCGTTGGGCCCGATCAGCCCGCTGATCTGCCCGCGTGCGACGTCGAACGACACGCCGTCGAGCGCCACGATCCCACCGAACCGGAGCGTGACGTCCCGTACCGAGAGGAGGGGACCCACAGGAGGAGACATGGGCGGGCAGTACCCTACTCGGCGTGTCGCCCGACCTCCACCCGCGTCTCCATCCCACGGCTCTCAAGGTGCAGGAGCGGTTGCAGGAGCGCGGGCTCGAGGTCGAGCCGCGCATTCTCCCCGACTCGACGCGGACGGCGGTCGAGGCGGCAGCCGCCTGCGGCTGCGAGCTCGGCCAGATCGTGAAGTCGCTCGTCTTCTGCGACGCGGTCACGGGTGAGCCCGTGATGTGCCTCTGGGCAGGAGACCGGCACGTGCCGGCCGACGAGCTCGGGCTCAGGCGGGCGACCGCCGACGAGGCGCGCCAGGCGACCGGCTTCGCGGTCGGCGGCGTGCCTCCGCTCGGACACGACCGACCGCTGCGCACGATCGTCGACGAGTCGCTTCGCCGGTTCGACCGCGTCTGGTGCGCCGCCGGAACGCCGAACGCCGTGTTCGAGGTCGAGGTCTCGGCGCTCCTCGCCGCCGTCGGCGCGTCGAGTCCTGACACGATCGCGTGATGTTTCCGTGCGGGTGACTGTCCCGGGACAGTCACCCGCACGAAAGATGCGCAGGTTCGGGCCGCGAGAATCGCCACGGACGTGCAGCGGGGGGCCGAACCTGGGAAGCTTCCCCCCACACCGCTCGGGAGCCGAGATGAGTCGACCGTGAACGGGCTGATGATGGACTTCCAGCTCACGCTGCCGGCGCTCCTCCGCCGCGCCGAGACGTACTTCCCGAACCGCGAGATCGTCTCCCGTCTGCCTGACCGGTCGTTCCAGCGGACGACGTACGGCGAGCTCGGAACGCGTGTCCGCCGGCTCGGCGCGGCACTCCAGCAGCTCGGGCTCGAGCGTGGCGACCGCGTGGCGACCCTCGCCTGGAACCACAACGCCCACTACGAAGCGTACTTCGGCATCCCGTGCGCCGGGTTCGTGCTCCACACGCTCAACCTCCGGCTGCACCCGAACGACCTCGCCTACATCGCGAACCACGCGGGCGACCGGGCCGTGATCGTCGACCGAGCCCTCGTGCCGCTGCTCGAGCAGTTCCGCGACCGGACGCAGCTGGAGCACGTCTTCGTGGTCGAGGACTCGTACGAAGAGCTCCTCGCGGGCGCCGACCCGAGCGCCTACCGCGATCCGGAGCTGCGCGAGACCGAGGCGTCCGCGATGTGCTACACGAGCGGGACGACCGGCCTGCCGAAGGGTGTGGTGTACTCGCACCGCTCGACCGTGCTCCACTCGCTGGCGCAGGCGCTGATCAAGCCGCTCGGCTTCAGCGTCACCGAGCGCGACGCGCTCATGCCCGTCGTGCCGATGTTCCACGCGATGGCCTGGGGCTACCCGTACACCTGCGCGATGATGGGAGCGAAGCTCGTCTTCCCGGGACCGCACCTCGACGCGGAGAGCCTGCTCGAGGACATCGCGCAGGAAGGCGTGACCGTCAGCGCCGGCATCCCGACGGTCTGGCTCGGGATGCTCGGGCTCCTCGACCGGGAGCCGGACCGCTTCGATCTCTCGTCGCTCCGCTCGATGCTCGTCGGCGGCTCGGCGGCGCCGCGGTCACTGATCGCTGGCTTCCGGCAGCGCCACGGCGTCCAGATCGTCCACGGCTGGGGCATGACCGAGACCTCGCCGCTCGCGTCCGCGTCCGACTATGTCGGCGACCTGCACGACGCCGACGAGGAGACGCAGCTCGACTTCGTCGCGATGCAGGGGCTGCCGCTGCCGTTCGTCGAGTTCCGCGGCCGAGACGCCGCGGGCTGCCCCATCCCGTGGGACGGCGAGTCGATGGGCGAGCTCGAGGTCCGCGGGCCGTGGGTCGCTGCCTCCTACTACGAGACGCCCGAGCAAGCCGACCGCTGGACGGAGGACGGCTGGCTCCGCACCGGCGACATCGTCACGATCCATCCGCTCGGTTACATCCGGATCAAAGACCGCTCCAAGGACGTGATCAAGTCGGGTGGCGAGTGGATTTCCTCCGTCGAGCTCGAGAACACGCTCATGGGCCATCCGGCGGTCGCGGAAGCCGCGGTGATCGCGATGCCCGACGAGCGCTGGGGCGAGCGGCCGCTCGCCGTCGTCGTCCTGCGCGAGGGGATGACGACGACGTCCGAGGAGCTCTGCGGGTACCTCGCTCCGCACTTCCCGAAGTGGTGGCTCCCCGACCGATTCGAGTTCGTCGATGCGATCCCGAAGACCGGCGTCGGCAAGTTCCTCAAGAGTGCCCTGCGAGCGCAGTTCGCCCAGCAGGAGACGACGGAATAGCACCGCCGGCGTGGCGACACCTGCGCAGATCGCGTCACACTTTCGCGACGGTGACCGTCACGTGACGGTCACCTGTGCGACGCGGCCGCGCAGCGGTCGACGATGATGGCGGCGCCACCAACGAGCGAGGAGACCGATGGGAGAGTTCGTCAGCACCGAGCAGGATGGGGGCGTCGCCCTCGTCACGATCACGAACCCGCCGCTGAACCAGCTTTCGGCCGCGTTGCTCGCCGAGCTCCAGGCCGAGCTCGACCAGCTCGACTCCGACGACGGGACGCGGGCAGTCGTCTTGCGGGGCGGCGGCGACCGCGCCTTCGTCGCGGGCGCGGACATCAAGGAGTTCCCGGCTCAGCGCGAAGCAGAGTCGAGTGAGGGCGGCTCCGCGCGGGGGATCCAGAGGCTCGGTCACCGCATGGACGCCGCTCGGACACCGTTCGTCGCGGCAATCCAGGGCTACTGCCTCGGCGGCGGCCTCGAGCTCGCGCTGTGCTGCGACGTGCGGATCTGCTCCGACGACTCGAAGCTCGGCCAGCCGGAGATCAAGCTCGGCCTCATCCCGGGCGGCGGCGGGACTCAGCGGCTGCCGCGCCTCGTCGGGATCGGACGGGCGATGCTGATGAACCTCGGCGGCGAGTTCGTCGACGCGGCGACCGCGTACGACTGGGGTCTGGTCGAGAAGGTCGTGCCGCGCGACGAGCTCGACGCGACCGCTCTCGACGTCGCCCGCACGTTCGCCGCCCGCTCGCCGCACGCGATCGCAGTGCTGCGGGAGCTCGCGCGCACGACGCGCGACCTGCCGCTGGAGGAAGGGCTCCGGCGCGAGGCGGAGGGCTTCCGCCGCTGCCTCGCGAGCGAGGACGGGCTCGAGGGCGTCACGGCCTTCATCGAGAAGCGCGAGCCGAGCTTCACCGGGAGGTAGGCCGTGCGGCTCGGGCTGCAGCTCGGCTACGACGACCCGGTTGCCGGAGTCGCGCTCGCGCTCGAGGCCGAGCGGCTCGGCTTCCACTCGGTGTGGACGTCCGAGGCGTACGGCACCGACGCCGTGTCGCCGATGGGCTGGATCGCGGGACGGACCGAGCACATCCTGATCGGGAGCGCGATCATGCAGATGCCGGCCCGCTCGCCCGCGGCGGTCGCGTCCACGGTCGCGACGCTCGACCTCCTCTCGGGCGGACGGGTCCTGCTCGGGCTCGGCACGTCGGGCCCGCAGGTCGTGGAGGGCTGGCATGGCCAGGCGTTCGGGAAGCCGCTGGCGCGGACGCGCGAGTACGTGTCGATCGTCCGCGGGATCCTGCGCCGCGAGGCCCCGCTCGAGCACCACGGCGAGCACTACGACATCCCGTTCGGCGGAGCGGGTGCCAGCGGGCTCGGCAAGCCGCTCAAGCTGATCGTCCACCCACTCCGACCCGAGGTGCCGATCTACCTCGGGGCGATCGGGCCGCGAAACGTCTCGCTCGCCGCCGAGATCGCCGACGGCTGGCTGCCGATCTTCTTCTCCCCAGACCGCTTCGCCGAGGTCCATGCCCCGTCGCTCGAGGCAGGGTTCGCCGTCCGCGGTGGCCGTCCCGACGGCTGGGACCTCGCCCCCCTCGTGCCGGTCGTCGTCGCAGAGGACGTCGCTGCCGCGCACGAGGTCCTCAAACCGCTCCTGGCCCTCTACGTCGGCGGCATGGGCGCTCGCGGCCGCAACTTCTACACGCGGCTCGCCGAGCGCTACGGCTACGGCGACGCGGCCGCTCAGATCCAGAACCTCTACCTCGGCGGGCGGAAGGCCGATGCGGCCGCCGCCGTGCCCGACGCGCTCGTCGACGAGATCGCGCTGATCGGCGATCCAGCCCGCATCGCCGACCGGCTCGGCGCCTGGCACGCGTGCGGCGCGACGACCCTGATCCTCCAGGCGCGCCAGCCGGAGGCTCTCCGCCTCCTCGCGGAGCTCGTGCTGTGAATCGCCGCCGCCTGTACCTGATGCGCCACGGCGAGGTGTCCTACTACGACAGCGAGGGCGAGCTCCTCCAGGAGGAGGTCAGGCTGACCGACGAGGGCCTTGCGCAAGCGGCGGCCGCGCGAGACGTGCTGGCCGCGGTGCGGTTCGATCGCGTCGTCACGAGCGGGCTCCCGCGCACGCTCGAGACTGCGCGGATCGTCGCTCCGGTCTGCGAGCTCGAGACGTGGCCCGAGCTCGAGGAGCTCCGTGGAGGCGATCCCGAAGCCCTCCCGGAGGGCGGGCTCGAGGAGGAGTTCCTCGGCGCATTTCGGGGCGTCGTCCCGCTCGAGCGCCGGTTCTTCGGGGGCGAGTCGATCGCCGAGCTGTTCGATCGTGTCCTTCCCGCGCTCGACCGCCTCGTCGGGGACGCCTCGTGGGACACGGCGCTGGCCGTCCTGCACGGTGCTGTCAACCGCGCCATCCTCTCGCACGCGCTCACCGGTGAGCGCCTCTTCCTCGGTCACCTCGAGCAGGCGGCGGGCTGCCTCAACGTCCTCGACGTGGGCGCGGACGGGAGCTGGATCGTCCGCGCGGTCGGGATCACGCCGCGCGACCTGATCCACGCGACGACCCGGCTCACGACGATGGAGCACTACTGGCAGGAGTATCTGGACACGCGGTAGCCGGCGAGCACGGGCGGCTCGGCGGCTCAGCCTCGCCACAGCACAGCCCGTTTCGGCCCAGCTCGTTTCGGCACAGGCTGTGGAACGATTGGCACAGATCCGTCACACCCAGGGACAGTCCCTGGTTTGCGGCAAGTTCGTGCCAGTTTCTCCACAGGCTGGCCGCGCAAGGTGATGACGGCTGACGGTCGGCTCAGCCGACGCGCTCGACGAGCATCGCCATGCCCTGCCCGCCGCCGACGCACATCGTCTCGAGACCGATCGTCCGGTCGAGCGTCTCGAGGTCGTTGAGCAGCGTGCACATGATCCGGGCGCCCGTCATGCCGTAGGGGTGGCCGAGCGCGATCGCGCCGCCGTGCGGGTTCAACTTCTCGCCGAACGGGTCGACGCCCAGCTCACGGCAGACGGGAATCACCTGCGCGGCGAACGCCTCGTTCAGCTCCATCACCTCGACCTGGTCGATCGTCATGCGGGCGCGGTCGAGGACGGCGCGCACCGCGCCGATCGGGCCGACGCCCATGATCTCCGGCTCGACCCCCGACACCGCCGAGGCCACGATCCGCGCCCGCGGCTCGAGCCCGTGCCGCTCGGCGAACGCCGCGCTCGTCACGAGCACCGCTGCGGCGCCGTCGTTGAACGGGCAGGAGTTGCCGGCGGTCACGCGGCCGTCGTCCCTGAAGACCGGCTGGAGCGCCGCGAGCCGCTCGAGCGACGACTCGGGCCGCGGCCCGTCGTCAGCCGCCACCACCGTCCCGTCCTCCAGCTCGTACGGCGTGATCTCGCGCTCGAAGAAGCCGGATCGCTGCGCGGCCACCGCCCGCTCCTGCGAGCGCTGGCCGAAGGCGTCCATCTCCTCCCGCGTCACGCCGAAGCGGTCGGCGACGTTCTCTGCCGTGAGGCCCATCGGGATGTAGACGTCGGCGATCGCACCCTTCCCGATCAGCCGCGGGTGGATCTCGTCGGGATCTTTCGGGTACCCATGTACCTGCGAGATCGACTCCACACCCGCCGCGACGAAGCACTCGCCTTCACCGGCCGCGATCGCGTGGAACGCCATCCGGATCGTCTGCAACGAGGACGCGCAGAAGCGGTTCACCGTCACTCCGGGAACCGAGTGCGGCAAGCCGGCGAGCAGCGCCGCCCGCCGAGCGACGTTCATCCCCTGGCGCTCCTGCGGGAAGCCGCAGCCGAGGAGGACGTCCACGATCTCGGTCGGATCGACCCCCGCCTTCGCGACGACGTCGCGGATCGCGAACGCCGCGAGGTCGTCGGGCCGCGCGTCGACGAGCGACCCCTTCGCGGCGCGCCCGATCGGCGTCCTCGACGTCGCGACGATGACGGCTTCGGACACCGGGAGGAACTCCTAGCCGAGACCGATGTCGGCGGCGAGCCGCTCGGCCTCGTCGACCGCCTCGGCGATCGCGTCGATGCCGGCCGACCAGATCGTCGGGTCCGAGAGGTCGAGGCCGACCAGCTCGCCCAGATCCCCGGGCGACCTCGAGCCGCCCAGGCGCAGGAGCTGCAGGTACGGCTCGACGAGGGCGTCGCCCTGCTGCTCGTAGCGACGGAAGATCGTCAGCGCGAAGAGGTAGCCGTACGTATAGGCGTACACGTAGCCGGGAGAGCCCGTGAAGTGAGGGACGTAGCTCCACCAGGTCCCGTATCCGTCGGTCCCGACCGAGTCGCCGAAGAGCGCGCCCTGGGTCTCGAGCCAGATCTCGCCGATCCGCTCGGGCGCGAGCTCTCCGACCGCCCGCCGCTCGGTGTGGGCCGCGTCCTCGAAGCGGTTCATCGAGATCTGACGGAAGGTCGTCGCGATCGAGTCCTCGATCCGGCCGGTGAGCAGGTCGAGCCGGCGCCGCGGATCGTCCTCGACGGCGAGTAGCCGTTTGAACGTCAACGCCTCGCCGAACACCGACGCGGTCTCGGACGTCGTCAGAGGGCACGAGGCGTTGAAGAGCCCGAGCGGCTGGGCGAGGACACCGTGCAAGCCGTGGCCGAGCTCGTGCGCCAAGGTAAGCACCGCTCGCCGCTCGCCTGTGTAGTTCAGGAGCACGTACGGGTGGACGCCGGGCACGGTGGTCGCGCAGAAGGCGCCTCCCGCCTTGTCGGGACGCAAGGGACCGTCGATCCAGTTGCGCTCGAAGAAGCCCTCGACGATCTCACCGGCCTTCGGAGCGAAGTCCGTGTACGCGTCGACGACGATGCGACGCGCGTCGTCCCAGGCTGTCTTCGCGCTCGGCTCCGCGACCGGAGCGAAGCGGTCGTAGAACTCGAGGCGGTCGAGTCCGAGCAGCCGCGCCTTCAGCCGGTAGTAGCGGCGAGCGACGTCGTACCGCGACACCACCGCCTCGATCAGCGCCTGCACGGCGACGTCGGTCGTCTCGTTGGCGAGGTTGCGCGAGGAGAGCCAGCTCGGGTAGCCGCGGAGCCTGTCGTCGATCGACTTGTCCTGCAGGATCGTGTTGAACACGAACGTGCGCGTACGCAGCCCTGGTTCGAGCGCGGCCGTGACGGCCGCCGCCGCCGCGATGCGCACGTCGCGATCGGACGAGTAGATCCGCGACATGGCGTTGTCGATCGACATCTCCTCACCGTCGAGCGTCGCCCGCAGCGCGCTCAGGAGCTCGGAGTAGAGGCGGGACCACGACGAGGAGCCCGACACGGCCTTCTCGGTCATGATCCGCTCCTCGGGCTCGCTCAGCAGGTACGGGCGGTACTTCCGGAGCGAGGTCAGCCAGTGGCGCCAGTGGTCGAGCGCGGGGTCGGCGAGCATGGCGTCCGCGAGCTCGTCGTCGAGGGCGGCGAGCTCGAGCACGAAGAACAGGAGCTCCGTCTGCATCGCGGCGGCGCGCTCCTGCAGCTTGCCGACGAGCGCGCCCCGGGCCGGGTCGGCCATGTTCGTGGCGAAGCGGAGCTGCGCGTAGGTCAGAGCGCGGTCGACTGCGGACTCGATCCGCTCGGACTCGGCGATCGCGGCCGCGAGCTCCGCCGGCGTGAGCTCCGCGACCTTCTCGGCGTGGCGCTCGCGGAACGCGGCCACGTCGCGCTCGGCGCCTGCCATCTCCTCCTCGAGCTCGGGGTCGTCCGGCCCGTCGTACAGGTCGGAGAGATCCCACGCAACGTCCTCCGCGCCGGTCAGCTGCTCGACGGTCGCCATCGCCTCAGCCTAGCGGCCGCGCAGTCCGGCGAGAGTCACGCGCCGCGGCCGAGTGCGCCCATCGCGGCGACGGCGCCGAGGTCGCGATGGTCGAGATGCTGGAGGAAGACGCGCTGGATGCCCACCTGCTCCAGCTGCGCGAATCGCTCGGCCAGCTCGTCGACCGTCCCGGCGAGCCACATCTCGTCCGCCGGCTCGCCCGTGAGCTCCTCGACGCGGCGCTGTCGCTCGGCCACCTCGTTCGCGTCGTGACCGACGACGCAGGTCGTCATGAGGGAGTGGACGAGCGTGCTCGGCTCGCGCCCGATCGCCGCGCAGGCGTCGTCCAGCCGCTGCCTTCGCTCCGCCAGCTCGTCGAGCGGCGCACCGAGCGTGTTGTACTCGGCCGCAAACCGAGCCGCGAGCGCCGCCGACCGCGGCTTCGCGCGGCCGCCGAGGACGATCGGCGGATGCGGCTGCTGCACCGGTCGCGGCAGCGCGTCCTGGTCTCGCAGCGTGTAGTGCGCGCCGTCGTGGTCGAAGTTCTCCTCGGTCCACGAGCGGACGACGATCTCGACCTGCTCGGCGAGGAGATCGAACCGTCGCTTCGCGTCGTAGAACGGGAAGCCGTTCTCCGAGTGGTCGCGGTCGAACCAGCCTGCGCCCATCCCGAGCTCGACGCGCCCGCCCGAGATGTGGTCGACGGTCGTGGCCATGCGCGCGAGCACGCTCGGGTGACGGAAGGTGGCCGGCGAGACGAGCGTCCCGAGCCGGAGCCGCTCGGTCACGACCGCGAGACCCGCGAGCGTCGCCCACGCGTCGAGGGAGCCCGCGACCGGCAGGATGATCGCGCTGTAGTGGTCGGAGCGGAAGAGGCCGTCGAGCCCGGCGTCCTCGGCGGCGCGCGCGAGCGCCACCCACTCGTCCCAGGTGACACCTTCCTGGCCCTCGACCATCAGGCAGATGCGCATCAGAGATCCTCCGGCTCGGTCACCGGAGCCTGACAGACGAATCGCTCGCAGACGTAGACAGCCGCCCGGTCGTCGACGAGGCTCTTTCCCGCGAGGAGCGGGACGGTGTCGGCAGGCCCGACCGCGACGACCGTGTCGGGCTGGAACGGTGCGAGGGCTGCGCGCGCGACGGCCGAGGCCACGCCGCCGACGATCGCGAGCTCCCGTGGTGGCGCGAGGTGGAGCTGCAGGGCGCACAGCGCCCAGCCGAACGCGGTCGGCATGCGCGCCATCGCGGTGGCGCCGAGGCGCAGCACGCCGACGCCGAGCCGCTCGAGCCCGTCGTCGCCCCAGATCCGGCCCAGCCGCACCAGGACGTGGGCGAGCATCGAGTTGCCGGACGGCAGCGGGTTGTCGTCGAGATCCTTCGTCCTCGCGACGAGCTGCTCGCCGTCGCGCGGCGCGAGAAAGAATCCGCCGTGCTCGTCGTCCGCGAACAGCTCGACGGCGAGCAGGGCGAGCCGGTGGGCCCCCTCGATGAAGCGGAGCTCGCCGGTTGCGACGTGGAGCTCGAGCAGCCCGTGCGCGACGTTCGCGTAGTCGTCGAGATACCCGGCACCGCTCGTGCGGCCGTCGCGCCAGGAGCGGAGCAGCCTTCTGTCGGCCGTCGAGAGAGGTCCCAGCAGGAACTCCGCCACCCCGCGCGCCGCGTCGAGCCAGTCCGGGCGCTCGAGCCGGTAGCCCGCCTCGGCGAGCGCCGCGAGCGCGAGCCCGTTCCATGAGGCGATCGCCTTGTCGTCGCGCGCCGGCTGCGGCCGACGCGAGCGGAGCTCGAGCAGCCGCGCGCGCAGCGCGGGATCGATCTCGCCGCGCACGATGCAGCGGCCGTCCTCGAACGGCACGAGCAGCTCGGCGGGTACGGCGTCGCCGGGCTCCCACGTATAGGTCAGGCCCTCGACGCCGTTCGTGTCGGCGTCCTGCGCAGAGGCGAGCCCGCCGCCTGCGAGCGAGAGCTCGCGGACGACGTAGTCGAGCGTCTCCTCGACGACGCTGCGGTAGCGGGGCACTCCGGTCACGACCCACGCATGGAGGTACGCCGAGGCGAGGAGCGCGTTGTCGTAGAGCATCTTCTCGAAGTGCGGCACGAGCCAGCGGTCGTCCACCGAGTAGCGGTGGAAGCCGCCGCCGACGAGGTCGTACATGCCGCCGGCGGCCATCCCGTCGAGCGTGCGGCGCGTCATCTCGAGCGCGTTCAACCCGCCGCGCCGGAGCAGGAACTCCAGGACCGACGCGGGTGGGAACTTCGGCGCCCGCCCGAAGCCGCCGAACGTCGGCTCGAACACGCGGCCGATCGCGAGCTCCGCCTCGGCAAGCGTCAGGTCGGTGAGCAGCTCCGTCGACGGCCGGATCTCCGCCTGCTCGCGAATCGCGCCGACAAGCTGCTCCGCCTGCCTCGCGAGGTCGTCGCGCCGGTCGCGCCACGCACTCGCCACAGCCGTGAGGACGTCGCGGAACGACGGCATCCCGTGGCGCGGCTCCGGCGGGAAGTACGTGCCCGCGTAGAACGGGTGGCCTTCCGGCGTCATGAAGACGGTCGTCGGCCAGCCGCCGTGGCCCGTCATCACGACGGTCGCGTCCATCGTGATCGCGTCCACGTCGGGCCGCTCTTCCCGGTCGACCTTGACGTTGACGAACAGCTCGTTCATCAGCGCCGCGGTCGCCGGGTCCTCGAACGACTCGTGCGCCATCACGTGGCACCAGTGGCACGCGCTGTACCCGACCGACACGAGCAGCGGCTTGTCTCCGGCGCGCGCCAACGCGAAGGCCTCGTCGCCCCACGGGTGCCAGTCGACGGGGTTGTCGGCGTGCTGGAGCAGGTAGGGGCTGGTCGCCCCCGCGAGGCGGTTCACGCCTAGAGTCTTACCCGTGCGAGTCGCCCTCGCGGCAGCGGCAATCGTGGCGGCGGTCGGAATCGCGGCGAGCGGGCCTGGTGCCGGCCCCCCGGTCCTCTGGCCCACAGCCGTCGCGTTCCGGGACGCAGACCACGGGCTCATTTCGGTCTCCGGCACGTGTCCCACGGCCATGTGTCGCGGCGCGATCGGTCGGACCGCGGACGGTGGCCATACGTGGACGTTCCGGGAGGCCCCGGCCGCGTTCGACGAGGTCGACCCTCGTCCCCGGCACGAGCGAGGTGTGGGCGACGGGACCGCCTGCAGGACGCTGCGAGGGGTGTCTGCGCGTCTTTCGGAGCACGGACGACGGCCGAAAGTGGCGTGCGACTGGGTTGACGGCGCTCCAGCTCTCACTTCCAGACGCACGGAACGGCTATGCGATCCAGTGGGATGCCCGCGGCGTGTGGCACTTCGTCGTCACACGCGACGGCGGGCGGACGTGGCGCGAACGCACGCTCCCGTGCGCGTACTCGGATGTCTCCTTCGTGACGGGGAGGCACGGCTGGATGCTCTGCCGCACGTTTGTCGCCGCCATCGGAACCGGCCACGAGCCGAGGCGGATCCTCGTCACCACCGACGGCGGAGCCACCTGGCGCACGGCATGGAACGCCCTGCGAGCGCACGTATGGACGGAGACGATCGACTTCGTCCGCGGGCGCGGGTGGGGAACGTCAGACCTCGCCGGTCGCGAGCAGGCCGCGGTGCTCGTTTCCGACATCTCCCCTCTCCGCTGGCGACCGGTGCCCCTGGCTCGACCGTCGGTTGCCGAATCGATGGGGATCGTGGACTTCTCGGCGGTTTCGCGGAACGTCGCCTTCGCGCTCGTCCGCCGCGAGGACGTCCACGACTTCGAGCTGCGCCGCACGACCGACGGCGGGCGGACGTGGACAACGACGCACCGATGGTCGTTCGCCCGTCTCTACCGATAGAGCCGCCTACTCCTCCTGCGCCATGCCGAGGACGTCGTCCCGGCTCAGCTTGCCCACGAGGTCCGGGTGCGCCTCCTGCACGTGCGCGTCCACCTTCTCCAGCAGCTCGTCGTCGGTGTCGGCGCGGACGACCTCGCCGCACTCGCAGTTGATCACCTTGCCCATCGCCCGCTCCTCTCAGTAGCAGAGCACCCGGTCGTGCTCGAACGTGAGCTCGACGAGCTTCGACGGCGGCGACGGCGTCGCCCCCGCCGCGGCCAGCGTCTCCTCATCGACGCCGCGCGCCTTGCTCGACATGCCCGACGCGTAGATCGTCGCACCTCCCGCAACGACCGCATCGAACGACTCGCCGAGCGAGCCCGCGCCGAGCCCCTGGAGCGACTCCCGGACCGCCGGCCGCAGGAGCTGCACGGCATCGCCGGCGAGGAACACGCTCACGTCGTGGCCCGCGTCGACCGCGGCGCGGGCGACGAGGAAGGCGAGCGCGGCGCGCGTCGGGTGCTCGGGGCCGGTGGCGACGTGGACGAGGAGCCTGCTCACGCTGCGATGCTCCCAGAGTTCGGTTGTCCTAACCTTGGCGCGACCTTGGCGACGCGCATCCAGCTCTGCGGCACGCTGGCGCTCCGGCTCGACGGGCGGCGGATCGAGAGCGAGCTGCCCGGCCGCCTCGGCCGGCTGCTGGTCATCCACCTGGTCGCCAACCGGCAGCGCGAGGTCTCGAGGAGCGAGCTCCTCGCCGCGCTCTGGCCTCACGACGCGCCCGCCGCGGCGGAGTCGAGCCTCTCCGCGCTCCTCTCGAAGATCCGGAAGACGCTCGGGCCGGAACGAATCGAGGGGCGGACGAGCTTGCGGCTCCGCCTTCCGGATGACGCGTGGATCGACCTCGAAGCCGCGCGCGAGGGACTCCATAGGGCGGAGTCCGCGTTCGCTCGGGGCGACTGGTTCGGCGTCTACGGGCCTGGGCGCGTTGCACAGCACGTCGCGATGCGCGGGTTCCTGCCCGGAGAGGACGCGCCCTGGGTCGCCGACGTGCGCTCCGCGCTCGACGAGATCCACGTGCGCGCGCTCGAGCTCGTCGGTGCCGCCTGCGTCGAGATCGGCGGCTCGGAGCTGAACACCGCCGACCGCTGCGCGCGCCGGCTCGTCGACCTCGCTCCGTACCGTGAGAGCGGTTACCGCCTCCTGATGCGGGTTCTCGCGACCCGCGGCAACCCTGCGGAGGGCCTCCTCGTCTACGACGAGCTCCGCCGGCGGCTGCACGACGACCTCGGCGTCGCGCCGAGCGCCGAGACGCAGGCGCTCCACCGCTCGCTCCTCTAGCTCCCGAACACGGCTCGCACGCCGCGGAGCTCCGTGTGGAGCATTGCCCGCGAACGGGACGAGTCGAGCGAGCAGTCGAGCGGTCGAGCCGGCGGGGCGGGTCCTCGCCGTACCGGCCGACCGACGACGAGCTTCGCCAGATCGGCTCGCGAAACGGCGTCGGCTCCCGCGACGTGGAGGACCCCGCCGACGTCGAGGCGCGCGAGCTCGAGCAGGGCGTTCGCGAGGTCGCCGACCTGGATCGGGCAGCGGATCTCGTCCGCGTAGAAGGTCATCTCCGGGTCGTGCGCGACGAGCTCGTGCTTCGACGGCGGAAACCCTGGGCCGCCCACGATCAGCGAGGTGCGCACGACGAGCGCGCCGGGATGCGCCGCGAGCACCCGCCGCTCGGCCTCCGCTTTGGCACGGCCGTAGTCGGTGACCGGGCAGGGCTCGTCGGCCTCGACGTACGGCGAGCCCTTCCGGCCGTCGAAGACGATGTCCGTCGAGAGGTGCACGAGCCGTGCGCCCACCTCCGCACCGGCGGCTGCGACGTTCGCGGCGCCGTCGACGGTCGTCTCCCAGGCTCCCTCGCCGCCCTGGCGGTAGGCGGTGTGGATCACGATTTCGGGTCGAAGCCGCTCGAACAGCGCGCGAACGGCTGCACGGTCGCGGATCTCGACCCGGTCGCCGGTCGCGCCGGAGCGACGAACGAGCTCGGAGCCCAGGTAGCCGGTCGCGCCCGTGACATGAATCGGCGCGTCGAGACGCTTTTGGGGCATCCAGCGACGCTAGCCGAATGCCGACAAGCGACCTGATGGAAGGAATCCGCACCGACACCGCCCGGGTGCCGACACGGACGTTGGTGGCAGGAGTGAGGACGGTCGCCGAGGCCGCGTACCGCTGGCTGATCGCGGTCTTCGTGCTCGCCGTCGTCGCCGAGTTCCTGCTCGCTGGCGCGGGAGCGTTCGGACAGAAGACCGGGGTCGCCCTCGGCGATCAGAGGAGCTGGGATCCGCACCGCGCGCTCGGCTACCTGCTGATCGGCGCCGCGCTGCTCCTGCTCGTCGTCTGCCTCGCGTGGTGGTCGGAGCGGATCTGGCTGCTGGCGACGTTCCTGCTCGCCGTCCTCGCCTTCCTCCAGAGCGTGCTCGCCCACGTCGGCCTGCACCACCGCTGGATCGGCGCTCTCCACCCGCTGAATGCCGTCGCGATCCTGGGCCTCTCCGCCTATCTCGCCCAACGAGCCTGGCGGGGTGATCTCGTCGCCCGGTAGTCAGGCCTAGTCGGGCTCCCTCTCCGCACTCGCGGAGCGCCCGCGCAGGTGACGGACGAGCTCGACGGCACCGGTGACCGCCACCGCGATGGCGAACGCCAGGACGAGCCCCTTCCACGGCTGGTCCTCGAATGCCTTGCCGCCGAGGTAGCCGAGGAGCACCGTGTAGCTCCCCCAGAGGATCCCCGCCATCGCGTCGGCGACGAGGAACCGCCGCCAGGCGAACGAGTGGACGTAGCCCGCGGAGAACGTCGTCGCGGTCCTGCCTCCCGGTATGAACCGCGCGACGACGATCAGATAGGTGCCGCGCTCGTCGAGCATCCGCTCCGCCCACACGAACGCTCGATGGGGCTTCTCGCCGCGGAAGAGCCGCTTCACCGTCTTCTCGCCGAGCACCGTCCCGATGCCGTACGACACGTTGTCGCCCGCGAACGCGCCGGCGGCCGCGGCGGCGATGCAGACCGGCAGGCTGAGCTTCCCCGAGCCGGCGAGCACCCCGGCCGTGATCGCGACCGTCTCGCTCGGCACGAGCGGGAAGAACGCGTCCAGCATCGCGACGCCGAAGACGAGCGGATACGTCCACCAGGCCCCCGAGACGAGGTCGACGAGCGACTCGAACACGACTGCATCGTGGCAAACGCGGAAGCGGCGATGATGGCGGGATGAGCGAGCACCTGCCTCTCGCGGGCACGCACGTGGTCGACGTCACGACCTCGATCGCGGGCCCGTACTGCGCCCAGATCCTCGCCGCCCTCGGCGCGGACGTCGTCAAGGTGGAGCGCCCGGACACCGGAGACGACGGCCGCGCCTGGGGCCCTCCGTTCTGGGACGGCGAGGGCACGATGTTCCTCTCCGCGAACGCCGGCAAGCGCTCGCTCGCGCTCTCCCTCCGCGACCCGCGCGGCCGCGAGGCGCTGCTCCGGCTGGTCGATCGCGCGGACGTCT
>Ga0187779_10000423_pt1 | contig 28711 bp, 28 predicted proteins | sample 1015_Q2_SP10_10__FD_132435 | JGI IMG/M metagenome (GOLD analysis project Ga0187779, IMG submission 132435) | Tropical peat soil microbial communities from peatlands in Department of Meta, Colombia - 1015_Q2_SP10_10_MG | ecosystem: Environmental > Terrestrial > Soil > Wetlands > Peat | place... | reverse complement strand
GCCGAGTCTTCTCTTGAGCTGCAGCGCACCAATGAGGGGCTTGTCGTGGCTGCGGAACAGATGGAGAAGGCGAGAACGACCGTGGTGAAAGACATCGAAGATCTTGCGCTCTCCTTCGGCAATCTCAGGAACGAGATCGAATCGTTGAGAAAGGACGGGGGCGCATTTAAGGCGGTTCCTCTTATAAACCAGTAGGATGCGTGCCGGTATCATGATTTTCGGTGGAGACCGGTGACCGGGAAAAGGGAATGATATGAGGAAAATAGCTGTTGTCATGATCGGGGGAGATGAGTTCGGCATCGACATCGAGAAGACGGTGGAGATCTTGAGAACTCAACGGATCTACCATCTGCCTCAGCTGCCCGCATTTTTTTCCGGACTCATCAATATCAGGGGGGATGTGATACCCCTCCTGGATCTCCGGTTACGCCTTGGTATCAGCGTTCCGACGCCGAATCCGCGTATTATCGTCGTCCGTTTGGGGAGCGAAAAAGTCGGACTCCTCGTAGACGGCGTGAAGGAGATTATCGATGTACATCCCGGCGAAGAAGCCGGCCCTCCCTCGATTGTGAGGGGGTTGAGGGCGGAGTACCTGACGGGTCTCGCAAAAAAAGGAGATCGGATTATCATCCTGCTGAATGTCGAGACGCTGCTCACATCGGAAGAGAAGTTGCAGATAGAAGAGGTGGTGAAAACCATGGGGGTTATCGATGCAGGAAATAAGACGGCTTCTCGCTAACATGGATGGTGAGGTGAGGAGAAGTGCCCTGGAGGGGCTCAGGGGGAAACCTTCCGAGGAGGCGATACCTCTCCTCCTCCGCGCCCTTGAGGATAAGAGCTGGCGTGTCAGGAAGACCGCCTCACAGATACTCATCTCGGATTGTCCCCTGCAATGGTATATAAGCGGCATCTTCAAACTCCTCTACCGCGAAGAGGATGTCGGGGCGCGGAATTCCGCTATCGAAATCCTCGTGAAATTGGGCAAGAAGGCCACCCCGTATCTCATAAAGGAATTCGATACGCCGAACGGAGATGTGAGGAAATTCATTATCGATATTGTCGGAGAGACAAAGGATAGAGATGCCCTTCCTCTGCTCTTACGATCGTTGAAGGATAGTGACGATAATGTCAGGGCGTCTGCCGTTGAGCACCTCGGCCAGCTTGCGGGGCCGGAGGTAGTCGGCGAGCTCGTCGAGATTCTCAAGGCCGGGGATGTCTGGGTTGCGTTTCCGGCTGCCGAGGCACTCGGAAGGATAGGAGACAGAAGTGCTATCCCTGCGCTCGTCGATGCCCTCTCGATCAGGGAACTGAGAGAACCCGTGCTGAAGTCCCTCGCCCTTTTTTCGGCAGTTGAAACGTTGGAGCATATAGTTCCGCTCCTGAAGGACAAGGCGAAGTCGATCCAGGAAGAAACCGTGAAGGCCCTGGCTGCTTTCTACCGTAACGGAATACCTGCAGAGGTTATCTCCGAATCGATATCGAGGGTCTGCGGCCGGGACGTCCTCGGCATCCTTCTTTCCCATGCGCGGGGGAAGAAGATAACGGCGCGGAAAGCTGCGATAGTCCTCCTCGGATTGGTCCAAGACGAGGGGTCGCTCGATCCCCTCCTCGATCTCTCCGAAGAGGAGGAACTCGGCGAGGAGGTAAGGGAAGCTCTCATCTCCATGGGTAGGAAGAGGCCTGAATGTCTTATCCCGCTCTTCGAGTCTGATAACGAGTACCGGAGGAGATTTGTTACCGAGGCTGCTTCAGTCATAGCATCTCCGCTCTACCATCCCATTTTCGAGCGATACCTTGATGACAGAGATGGACATGTGAGGGCTCTGGCAGTGGCTGGGCTTGCCAATATCGGGGAGGCGAGGTCAATAGAGCGGATGCAGAAGCTGCTCCTCGACCCCTACGAAGATGTGCAGGAGGCTGCGGTTAAGGCCCTCTCTAAACTCCGGGAAGGTCTCCAGATCAACGTGCTCATAGAGGACCTCAAGGACGGCAGGCCGGCTCTGAGAAGGAACGCGGCACTGATACTCGGTCGCATCTCTGCTACGGATGCCGTATCGGCCCTCGGGTTTGCCTTGAAAGACGAGGCAGTATCGGTGAGAGGAGCCGTTGTCGAGGCGCTTTCCACGATACAGTGTGCCGATTCCGTCAGGTACCTCAGATTCGCCCTGACAGACGAGAATTCGGACGTCAGGGCGGCGGCAGCCCTCAGTTTGGGGTCTCTCAACGGCGAGGGGATATTTGAATCCCTGAGTCTTCTCGTGTCCGATTCGGATGACGGCGTGAGGGCGGCAGCCGCGCGTTCACTGGGAATGCTGGGAGACGGGAGGGCCCTGACGCCTCTCACAGGCCTGCTTTCCGATAATAACGGGTTTGTCGTTACTGCGGCAATGGAGGCGCTTGGGAGGATCGGGGGGGAAGGGGCCAGGGAAGCACTGACCGGGATGCTCGGTTCCCGAGATGTCGAGATACGGAGAACGGCACTTCACGCGCTTTCCGCCTTTGACGGGATTGAAGAAACGGTCCTCCCCTTTCTTAAAGATGCCGACTGGGCCACAAGGATATCGGCCGTGGAAGCGCTCTGCGGGAAGGTGTCTGACAGGGTGCGGACCGAGATTGAGGGCCTCTATGATAGCGAGGTTGACCCTGCCGTGAAGAGGGTTATTGAGGAACGGTTTCATGTTCGATAGGCAGACCGACAGGGGTGAACTCATACCGCTTTCCGCGGATGCATTCAGGCTCATCAGGGACCTCATAAGAGACTATTGCGGCATATCCTTTGACAACTCGTCGCACTTTCTTATCCAGAGGAGACTGTCGAGGAGGGTGAAGCTACATCATCTTGATGACTTCAGGGATTACTACCGGCTGCTCCTCTACGATAAGAAGAGAACAGAAGAGATGACGGAGGTCATCGACCTCCTGACCGTGAATGAGACCTACTTCTTCCGGGAGCAGAATCAGCTCAGGGCATTCAGCGAGGAGATTCTCCCCGATCTGAAGAACAGCCGCCGGAACAAGAAGATCCGGATCTGGTCTGCCGGCTGTTCCACCGGCGAAGAGCCTTATACGCTTGCGATGCTCATCCTTGAACGGGGCGACCTCGAAGGGTGGGACATCGAGATTCTCGGCAGTGACATCAATCAACGGGTTCTCGCAACGGCAAGGCGCGGCGTTTTCCGGCAGAATTCCTTCAGGTGTACCGAGCCGTATTTTGCGAATAAGTACTTCAGGGAAGGGGACGGACTGTACACCATCTCCGATAAGGTAAAACAGCTTGTGAATTTCTGCTATCTCAATCTCATGGATCCGCTCAGGGTGAAGTTCATCGGCCAAATGGACGTCATATTCTGCAGAAACGTCTTCATCTACTTTGACCACGATGCGCGGAAAAAGGTTGTAGATAATTTTTATAACAGGCTCACAAACGGGGGGTATCTCCTGCTCGGCCACGCAGAATCCCTCATGAATGTCTCGACCCTTTTTTCCCTGGTCCACCTAAAAAATGATATGGTGTACCATAAACCGTTGCCCGGGGAGTGTGTCTGAATGGCAAAGAAGATAAGGGTTCTTGTTGTCGATGATTCGCCGTACAGCAGGCAGACGATAAAAGGCATGCTCGAGACAGACGGGGAGATCGAAATTGCCGGCATCGCTACGAACGGCGTAGAGGCAATGGCCAAGACGCTGAGGCTGAAGCCGGACATGATCACCCTTGATTTCGAGATGCCCGAGATGGACGGTTTCACCTTCCTCCGGTGGCTCATGAAGGAAAGACCGACTCCGGTGATTATGGTCAGCTCTTACTCCGACAAGAAGACCGTCTTCACCGCGCTCGAATTAGGAGCGGCGGACTTTATTCCGAAACCTTCTCAGCGGGCTTCAGCAGATCTCCTTCGCATTCAGGACGATCTCCTCGAGAAGGTGAGGGGAATAAGAGACCTGAAGACGGACAACCTCGGTCTCTATCGGGATATTGTCCGGCAGGATCTCTCTGCCTCTTCGGTGAAGGATGAGCCGTCAAGACGGACGGCCCGATTCCACGATATCGATGTAGTCGCCATCGGGGCTTCGACCGGAGGACCCGCTGCGATCCAGGTGATTCTCACGAGTCTCCCGGCAGACTTTCCCGCAGCAATCCTGATCAGCCAGCATATGCCGAAGGGCTTCACCGGCCCCTTTGCTGAAAGGCTCAACAGGCTTTCGATGATCAGGGTGAAGGAGGCTGCCGAAGACGTCACCGTGGAGAAGGGAACGGCGCTCATCTGCCCCGGAGGCTGTCACATGATAGTGAAAGAGAAAAATCGGGACGTCCGCATCATGTTGAAGAGTTCTACGGCGGGAGACGCCTATACCCCGTCGGTGGACGTCATGATGGCGTCGGCGGCAGAGCGCTTTGGTGCTACGACTATGGGCGTTGTTTTGACCGGAATGGGGAAAGACGGCAAGAAAGGGGTAGTGGAAATTAAGGGGAAAGGCGGGTATACTATAGCAGAATCGGAGAAGACATCCGTTGTTTTCGGCATGCCTCAGGAAGCGATAAAGACAGGGGCTGTCGACAGGGTCCTCCCTCTGGATGAAATACCGATGGAGATAACGAGGGTAGTGATGAGCAAAGAGGACGCAACATGGAAAAAGAACCGGGGATAGTGAACAAAGCCGACGAGTTTCTCCAGATATTCAGGAAGGGCGAGGAATTCACAAAGGAACTCCTCAAGGAAAATGAACGGCTGAGGCAGAAACTGAACGAGATGGAAGACGCTATCCAGCGTTCCTCCGATGACGCGAAGACGAAGGTCTGGGAGGAGCGTGTCAGGGCTCTCGAAGAAGAGCTGCACGCAATTATGGAGCGTTACCGGCAGGTTGAGGACGAGAACAAGGACTTCGCATCAAAGTATCTTGAAGTGGAGGAACAGAATAACGCACTTGCCAACCTCTATGTCGCGAGTTACCAGCTTCATTCTACACTCGACTTCAACGAGGTGCTGAGAATTGTACTCGAGATTGTAATCAATCTTATCGGGTCGGAGGTCTTTGCCGTATTTCTCATGGATGAAAAGACGAATGACCTTGTTCCCGTTGCCGCGGAGGGCACTCCCGTCGAGTCGATTCCGCGGTCCAGGATCGGAGAGGGTATTATCGGGACGGTCGCAAAGGGCGGGGAGAGTTATTTCTCTCCTGACATCAACAGCGAGGGCAGCGTCGCCGGGGGAATGCCGATAGTCTGTATCCCCCTCAAGATAAAAGAACACGTCATCGGAGTCATCGCCATATTCTCCCTTCTCGAACAGAAAGAGGGCTTCACGAACGTCGACTACGAGTTGTTTCACCTTCTTGCGGGGCATGCCGCGACAGCCATCTTTTCCTCAAGGCTCTATTCGCAGTCGGAGAGGAAACTGACGACGATACAGAGCTTCCTCGAGCTTCTCAAAGAGAAGCCGAACCGATAGGAGGTACGATGCCGAACATCCTTGTTGTTGAAGATTCACCCACCATGCGGCAGCTCATAACCTTTGCGATGAAACGCATAGCCAATACGAAGGTCATTGAGGCGACAGACGGCGTCGATGCCCTGAAGAAACTTTCATCGGAGCCGGTAGACCTCATCCTCGCCGACATAAACATGCCGGTCATGGACGGTCTGAAACTCGTCAGCCTTGTGAGAAACAATCCGTCCTACAAAGACATACCGATAATCATCATAACCACCGAGGGAGCAAAGGAGGATAAGGACAGGGCGATGGCGATAGGGGCGAATGCCTATCTCGCGAAGCCGATACAGACCCAAGAACTCATAAGAATGGTCAACACCTTTATCGGTTCCTAACGGTATCCCGCCTTCAGTTGTCCGCATGCCGCGAGGATATCCGCTCCCTTGCTCTTCCTGACAAAAGCGGTAAGGTTCCCCGCCATGAGTATCGCCTGAAAGGAAAAGACCCTTTCATCGTCCGGTCTCTGGAACTCTGAACCCTCATGGGGGTTGAATGGTATGAGGTTCACCTTTGCCGGTATGCCCTTTAAGAGAGCGGTAAGCCTCTTCGCATCTTCTGAGGTGTCATTTACGCCCTTCAGGAGGACATACTCAAACGTTATCCTTCTTCCCCGTTGAAGCGGGAATCTCCGGCACGCGTCGAGTAACGCAGTGATCGGATTCGCCTTGGCAACCGGCATGATGCGCTGCCGCACCGCATCCGTAGTGGCATTCAACGATATTGCGAGGTTGATCCGAGGCGCTCTCTCGGGAAGCTCTCTGATGCCGGCGACAATACCTGCTGTCGACAGGGTTATCCGCCGTTTGGAGATCTTCAGATGTTCCCTTATTCGCCATAAGGCCTGAACGACCTCATCAAAATTCGCCAGGGGCTCTCCCATTCCCATGAGCACGACATTGGTGATTCTCCTCGGTGAAATAAGCCTATTTGCCGAGATTATCTGATCGACAATTTCGAAAGCCCTGAGGTTCCTCCTGAGACCGAGCTTTCCGGTGATGCAAAAACGGCACCGCATCGCACAACCGACCTGGGAAGAGATGCAGAGGGTCAAACGATTGTCATCGGGAATGAGGACACTCTCTACGCTCTCTCCGTCCTCGAGTCCGAAAAGAAATTTCTCGGTTCCATCATCTGCTATCCGTTTCTCAAGGAGAGCGAGGTTGCTCACATATGCCTTCTCGGCGAGTTTTTCCCTGAGGTCTTTTGAGAATTCGGTAATACCCTCTATGGAGACGGCATGCCTTTCGTATATCCAGTGAAGGAACTGTCTCGCCCTGAAAGCGGGCAGGTCCCACTCACGGAAGAGGGACTCCAATTCCTGTCCGGAGAAGGCCTTAAGGTTTGTTTTCGGCATGCTTATAGTCTTGTAGAGGAGGACCACATATATATTGTGCTTCATCGTTATTTTATCATATTTTGCTCTTGGAGCCGTTGGTCTCTCGGAAAGGGGCCGGAAGACCGGCATCTGGCGGCATTATTATTCTTCCCCGGCGGGGGCAGCGAGCCATGCTTCTGTTCTTGAATGAAACTGCATGCCAAATTCTGCAGCCTCTGAAAGATATTTCATAGCTGGACAACGAGAGATTGAGAATAATATATTCAAAAACAAGAAGATCCATTCATGGAACGATATTTGCTCAATGATCTACAAAATTTTTAGAAAGATGAGGAGGGAGTATGATACGGACGTCAAGAAATTCCCATGGATGCAAGAAATGCCATACTCCGGCAAAATCGTCGCCAGGATGCGGGGATCCCGATATCATCGAGGGGGTGATCGCAGCGAAAACGGGATTTTACCAGCGGGCAGCGGAGAAAACGAAAAACCCGGTCGGGAAGAGGATGTTCCTATCGATGATTGAGGATGAGAAAAAACAGGTCGATGACTTTCGTTGCATCGCCGAGATACGCGGTATCAGAATCCGTGATGTTGCACGTCCGATGAACAAGATAAGGACCCTCTTTGAAAAGACCGGTGAGATACTCCTTGGCAGGATCAAGAGAACTACGGATGAAGTGGACGCCTTGAAGATTGCGATGGAGATGGAGAGGGAAGGCATAGAACTCTGTGAGAGACTTTCAGAAAAGACGCAGTCCCGAAAGGTGAAGGCTCTCGTTGAAAGGCTGATCAAAGCGGAGCGGCAACGCTATGCGATCTTCTCGAATACCCATCTCTTCCTTTCTGATTCCGGCAGCTGGTTCATGTGGGATGAGCACAGCATTATGGATGGGGGTACCCCGTGGGCGTAAGCTGTCTGCGATAGAAAGGCGATTCGCTGCCCCGAGGTGATCGGGACAGCGAATCCCGAAGTTTTATTTCTCTTCTCTCATAATGCCGGATCGGGAACGATGAAATACGTCACCCAGCGGTAGAAGCGATCAAAATTGTCATCCGACGGGCTTACCCGAGTGACATTCAGGACAATGACATACAGTCCCGGAGGCAGATCCGTCAGGTCGCCTTGAAATACCGTCTCGTCTATCGTAAGCACATCATTTTTCCAGGGGATGAGCTTCCTGAAATTCTTCTTCGGTTTTGGGTTGTTGCCATGGCTATTGCCATCGCCAGGACCGTGATCGGCAGCGACTTGCGCATTCTGGTCTTCGTCAATTTCCTCCTGCAGCGACGTGAGTTGGTTGAAGATATTGAGGAAGTATATATCCTTAGCGTCAAAGGACGCAGCGAATAAACCGATTGAGACGTCAACGGGTTCTTCAAAGGGCCCGATTTTCACGGCCACGTCTATCATATCTCCGCCAAGGGCGATGCTGCCTACACCGATCGGTTTCGCTTTTGCCGGGTCACAACTGACCACGGGCGACACAACAGGAGTGTACGTGAAGACCTTCTTGTGGTGCGGCAAGGGCATCGTGCATCCCGGCGCTGTCGTCGCCGAATTGTTGACGACCATATAGTTCGCGGCACCCCTGACATCATAATACGCATAGGCAAGGACATCGCCCGTACCGCCCGAATGGGCATAAGCCAGTGCCGCACCGAACGCAAGAACGCCGGCAACAACTATCAATGCTGTCACGAAGATTTTCCTAAACATAATCCCTCCTTTTCCGACTAAAGGTTATCCTGGAATGCTGACAGGTACTCTTTTCGCCCTTCTCCCAATCTCCCCCTACGTTTCAAAACCTCAGCCAACTTCTTTTCATACTTATAGCAGATTCGCGGAAAAAAAAAGATGAAATTACGTTCATAATCATGTGCGGTATTTTTTATGTAATGCCCGCTGAGGGCGTAAATAGAGCTTATCAGATGACGGGACTGCCATAGGTGATGCGGATCACAAAAGAGGAGAAGCAGTATTATTCCAAAATGGAAAACATCAGGGTGCCGAAGCTTGTATTGAAGATGCCGCCGCGTGCTTTTCCATACATTGTTTCATGAGCCTAAAGAAGCTTGTCTCATTCCAAAGAGGGGATCGGCTGCGAATGAGCAGATCGGGACAGAGGACTTACCGGCGCAAAGCAGGGATGCTCGGACTGGAAGTCCTATTGCATAAAACGAGTCCCGGGAAGATGAATAGGGGGGCGATGCCCCCCTTGACGGTTACCGTTAGGTGCCCATCTCCCAGCTCTTGAGGTATCGCTTCTGTTCAGCAGAGAGCGTATCTATCTTTATCGCCATCGCCTTCAATTTGAGGCGCGCGATCTCCTTATCGATCTTTTCAGGAACGCTGTACACTCTCTTTTCAAGCCTCTTTGCGTTCCTGACCATATACTCGGCGCAGAGCGCCTGATTCGCGAAACTCATGTCCATGACCGCAGACGGATGCCCCTCTGCTGCCGCGAGATTTATGAGGCGACCCTCACCGAGGAGATAAATCCTCTTGCCGTTTCTGAGGGTGAATTCCTCGACATAGTCCCGTATGATCCTTCTTGCCTTTGACATCTTCTTCAGACCTTCGATGTCAATCTCGACGTTGAAATGTCCGGTATTGCAGATGATCGCTCCGTCCTTCATGACTCGGAAACAGTCCTTCGAAATGACATTGATATCGCCTGTCGCCGTGACGAAGATATCTCCGACGCGCGCGGCGTCGCGAACAGGCATCACTTCGTACCCATCCATCGTCGCCTCGAGCGCACGCAGGGGGTCGATTTCTGTGATAACGACCTTCGCGCCATGCCCTTTCGCCCTCATCGCTACGCCTCTCCCGCACCACCCGTATCCGCAGACGACGAATACCGAGCCCCCAATGAGTCGGTTCGTGGCCCGAATGATGCCGTCCATGGTGCTCTGTCCCGTGCCGTAGCGGTTGTCAAAGAGATGCTTCGTATACGCATCGTTCACCGCAATGATCGGATAGGCGAGGGCTCCGTCGGCTGCCATGGCCTTCAACCGTATTACCCCGGTCGTCGTCTCCTCTGTCCCCCCGATGACTCCCTTCAGCATAGATCGCGCTTCCTTGTGGAGTGTCGAAACGACATCAGCGCCGTCATCCATGGTTATCTGGGGCCGGGAGGAAAGGGCGTCCTTGATATGCCGGTAGTAGGTCTTCGTATCTTCGCCTTTTATCGCAAAGACTGAAATGCCCGAATTCTTCACGAGCGATGCAGCCACATCGTCCTGAGTGCTGAGAGGATTCGAAGCGCAGAGGGCGACTTCGGCGCCTCCGGCCTTCAAGGCCTCCATGAGGCTCGCCGTCTCCGTCGTTACGTGCAGGCACGCAGCCACCCGTATTCCCTTGAGGGGCTTCTCTCTTATGAACCTCTCGGCGATGCTCTTCAGGACGGGCATTTCTCGGGCGGCCCACTCGATCCGCAGTTTCCCCTTCTTAGCCAACAGAATATCCTTTACATCATGTCGCACCATGTATCCTCCGCTTGTTGTATTCCCGGACTATAGACTTCGGTCTCCCGGTTAACTGTCTGAAATCTCAGAGACTCAGAGTCCCGCATCCTTCTTCAGAGACGCGGCCTTGTCCGTTTTTTCCCATGTGAAGCCGTCATCGTTGCGACCGAAATGTCCGTACGCAGCGGTCTTCCTGTATATCGGTCTCCTCAGATTCAGGCTTTCGATGATCGCCTTCGGCGTGAGTTCAAAATTCTTCTTGATGATGGATATAATCTTTTCATTCGGAATCTTTCCGGTCCCGAAGGTATCGACAAAGAACGATACCGGTTCAGGGACGCCGATCGCATACGCTATCTGGACCTCGATCCTGTCGGCGATGCCTGAGGCGACAAGGTTTTTTGCTATGTAACGAGCCATGTATGCCCCTGAACGGTCTACCTTTGAGGGGTCCTTTCCCGAGAAACATCCGCCGCCATGGCTTCCCACGCCGCCATAACTGTCGACGATGATCTTTCTGCCGGTAAGCCCCGTGTCTCCCATCGGTCCGCCGACGACAAAACGACCGGTCGGATTGATGTGGTACTTAATAACCTCCTCGTCAAGGAGTTCCCGGGGAACGACAGGCTTTATGACCTTCTCGATGATATCCTCCTTCATCTCTTTCAGGGTCACGTCCGGACTGTGTTGGGATGAGACCACGATGGTGTCGATCTTGTGCGGCATCCCGTCGCGGTACTCAACAGTGACCTGGGTCTTACCATCGGGTCTCAGGTAGCCAAGGACATCGGTCTTTCTCGCCTCCGTCAACCTCATCGCGAGTTTATGGGCGAGCATGATCGGGAGGGGCATCAACTCCGGCGTCTCATTACAGGCGAAACCGAACATCAGTCCCTGATCGCCGGCGCCCCCGGGATCGACCCCCATCGCTATGTCGGAGGACTGTTCGTGTATGGAGGTAATGACCGCACAGGTCTCGTAATCGAATCCGTATTTTGCCCTCGTATATCCGATATCCCGTATCGTCTCTCTCACGATGGACGGAATGTCTACGTAAACGGAGGTCGTTATTTCCCCCGCGACAAAGGCAAGACCGGTCGTAACAAGGGTCTCACAGGCGACCCGGGAGAGAGGGTCTCTGCCGATGATTGCGTCGAGTATCGAATCGGAGATCTGATCAGCTATTTTATCAGGGTGTCCCTCGGTGACCGACTCAGAGGTAAAAAAATAGTTCTTTCTTGGCATCTTCACACCTCCCAAAAGAGAATCTTTTATTTTACTCATTTTCTCCCGAAAAGGGAAGCAAAAACAGAGCGGAAGGAAATCGGAATCAATAGGTATTTCCGGTCTTATCTGTCATCGGTGGGAGCGCTCCGGGAGGTCTTTTTCGGGCGGGAGGAAAAGGGCGAGCGGCCCGGTGATAACTCAGGCTGTCTTGAGAAGCTTGATCGCCACTCGCCTATGTCTCGGTCCGTCAAACTCGCAGAAGTATACGGCCTGCCACGTCCCGAGAAGGAGTTTCCCTTCGTCTATGAAGACGAATTCTGAAACGCCGACAAGGGTCGACTTGATATGGGCGTCGGCATTTCCCTCACGATGATAGTAGTCCGCTTCGACGGGTATGAGTTTACTGAAGGCACTCTGGACATCACGTTGGACAGAGGTGTCGGCGCCCTCATTGATCGTGACGCCCGCGGTAGTATGAGGTACGTAGATGTAACAGATTCCGCTCGTTATCCCTTCTTCCTTAATGGCCTCCTGGATCTTATCTGATATGTCAATAAATTCATTCCGCGTCCGGCTCTTGACGTTTATGTACCTGATCATCTACTCCTCCCTGAATGTCTTCTCAAAGAAGTCGTTATCGATAACAAATTCGATTCCCAAGGAAACGAGACTCTCCCTGAGCTCATCCGGGAGAGAGAGTCCTGTGAGCTTCATTATATCCTTTTCTGTTGTGACAATCCAGTCTGCACGGCATTTCCGCGCATCCTGCCAGATCTTCCGGATATGACGTCCACTGTATCTGATATGATCTCTGAAGACCGCCATGTCTCTCACGTCTGCCTCGACGCTCATCAATGTCTTCCGGAAGGAATCGGGATTCCCGATACCGCAGAAACCGAATACCCTCTTGCCGGAGAGGAGGTGAGGAGGGAAGACCGAGCCTGAAAGGTTTTTTAGCCCCGTCGGAATGCTGCCTGAGAGGAATACCGTTGCCGAAGGACTGTATCTTTTTATCTCGCTCAGAAGAGACCGTGTGGTCTCTTCAGCCGAAGGCGATGGCGGGAGCGATACGCAAGGCATGCCATCGGGCGAGAGACCGGACACCTTGTGAAACGTATGAGATGTTTTTGTTATCACGATGATGTCGGCCCTCTTCATTTCACTGAGGGGCTCGCGCAGTCTCCCCAAGGGGAGGAGTTTACCGTTTCCGAACGGATTGGTACTGTCAACGAGGAGGATGTTTCTATCACGGTAGAGCTTCCTGTGCTGGAAACCGTCATCGAGAATAAATAGCTCGGGCTCTGGGTTCAGGGACTGAAGGGCGAACATTCCTGCAGCGAATCTGTCTTTTCCCTTCACAACGGGAATACCCCTCAACCGCTCAGCCAGGAGCACCGGTTCATCACCCGCCTCATCGACTCCGATCAGGGCTCCGTCCCCCCTGCTCACAAAACAGGGTCCCTTCGCCTTCCCGCCGTATCCCCGCGTGAGGATGCAGGGTCTGTAGCCGTATCCCCGTGCCCTTTCCGCAATCGCGATGACTGCCGGTGTCTTTCCCGTCCCGCCGACCGTCATGTTTCCCACACTCACAACCCTCTTCGGCAGTCTCTTCTCTTTCTTTACGTCCAGTGATTTCTTAAAGGAATAGCCGAGGTAGTAGATATACTCTAACGGTCCCATATCGTCCAGAATCCTATCAAAACCGAGAGCAAAGTTCAAGGGTGTCTAAAAGCGAAGACCTCTAGCGAACAGCGAGACAAGATTTCCTGGGGGAGATTCGGTTCCTTTGCCGCGCGGTGCCTTCATCGCCGGATTTCCGATTGACAGGCTAATATTCCGTGATAGAATAATAAATAATCATAGAAATATAAGAATCACGCAGTCATTACATTCTCGCAGGCGGAATCTCTTCAAAGGAGAGGTGGTTGGTTTTAGATGGATCTCCAGGGAAATAGAGAAAAAGAAATGGGGCAGCAACCCTCATGCGAAGGTGAGGGGGAAAAAAAGAGGAACGACATCCCTGGAGTGGAAGCCCGCTATCGGGCGATATTCGAGCGGTCTCCGGACGGTATCCTCATTATAGATGCCGAGGGGAAAGTGGTCGAATTCAATGAGACTGCCCACCGCCGGCTCGGTTACACACGGGAGGAGTTCGCGAAGCTCCGTATCTCCGATATCGACCCCTTTCAGAGCCCGGAGGAGATAAGGGCCACTATCAGTGAAGTCTTACGCAGGGGGAGTGCCGAATTTGAAGTCCGGCACCGTGCCAAAGGTGGCGAAATACAGGATGTCCTTGTGATTACGAAGACCATGGAACTGGCTGGTCGTACGGTCTTTCAGACGCTCTGGCATGATATCACCGATCGCAAGCGGGCCGAAGCGGAACTGAGGAGATACCGCGAACGTCTGGAAGAACTGGTGCGGGAACGTACGGGAGACCTTACGAGGGTGAATGAGGAGCTACAACGGGATATCGCCGTCCGCCGGAGTGCGGAGGAAAAGGTGAAAGACAGTGAGGAAAGGTTCCGTCTCATCTCGGAGACGAGCATGGATGCTATCTTCCAGATCGACTTACGGGGAGTGATAACCTATTGCTCTCCTGCAGTGGAACAGTTTGGCTATGCCCCGGGAGAGATCATCGGGAATCATTTCATTACGTACGTCCTTCCCTCTGAAGCCCAAAAGGCGAAGGAGGCTTTTCAGGCGGCGGTCTTCGGACAGAGCGTAAAACAGCTGGCACTGCAGATGATGGGAAAAGACGGGACATCGAGACATTGTGAAATCAACGTTACCCCGGTGATCAAGAACGGACAGGTCGCGGGGATTCAGGGGATTGCCCGAGACGTCAGTGAACGCAAGAAGGCGGAACAGGCGTTGATCGAGAGCGAAACCCGATACAGGATGCTCTTCGAAAGTGCGGGTGACGGTATCTTCATCCTTGATGCCGAGGATGGGAAAAAAGGCCAAATCGTCGATGCGAACCGGTCAGCTGCAAAAATGCACGGATATACCGTCGAGGAACTCGTAGGTCTCAACATCGCAGACCTTGACACCCCCGATGTAGCAGAACGAATCCCGGAGCGTATCGAACGAATGCTCACGGGGGAGTGGATTACCGCAGAGCTTACCCATCGAAGGAAAGACGGCACCGTCTTCCCAGTCGAGATTGACGGCGGACTCCTTGAACTCGGAAACCATAAATATATTCTCGCCTTTGACCGGAATATAACCGAGCGCAGGTCAGCCGAGCAGGAACGGGAAAAACTCATTCTCGAACTCCAGGACGCACTCGACAAGATTAAGACCTTGAGGGGATTGATCCCGATGTGCGCCTGGTGCAAGAAGATACGCGATGATAAGGGATATTGGAAGAGGGTCGAGGTCTATATCAAGGAGCATTCAGACGCTTCCTTTACCCACGGCATCTGCCCCGACTGCATGAAGATAATAAGCCCTGAGGCATACGAAGAAAGATTCAAGAATGATGATGCCGCCAAGACATAGAGACGCACCATAACCGACGCAACAGAAGCAGTCAGACCGCCTCGGTTCTTTCACGACCGGTGACGATACAGACCATGCAGGCTTGCGCCATGAGAAATCGCCCTGAGCCGTTCCGATTAGAGGATTATGCTTAAGGAAAAAGAAAAGAAAAAGAAACGGAAACAGCTCGGATCTAAGCCGGAGGAAGCCCTCTGGAGCGTCAGAATGAGGGCATCGAGAAGAATTACCCGTTCTCGGTCGATGCACGTATCCGGAGCTGAGGGCCTTTACAGGGAAAAGGCGATAGAAAGAATTCTCAGAGATTACGGCATGAGGGCTATGAACCACCCGAGGGGTATGCCCGATGAGGTTCTGTTCACTATCGAAAGGATGAGGGAGAAACCGGTCAAAGTGCCTCTCCTGCCCGTAAGGACGTGCCAGTGCGATTCCCCCCTCGACGCGCGGGCCGTTCTTCGTGCGGAGCTCTTCAAGGCCGGCATATCCCGGAAGGCGATAGAGAAAGGGATCAAGGTGGTGACAGGCAGGACGGTCATGCGGGGTGCGTCATTGATACGGGCGCTGTCCGGTGTTCGTATTGAACCGGACAGGGGGCGGGGAGTGAGGGTGTCGAGGATCGGGATAGAGGGGGGCAGGGAAAGGGCCTTGTCGAGAATGCTTTCGCGGGAGGGCATCAACACCGCAACCGTAAGAGAGGCACTGATCCTTGCGTCAAAGGTTGCGTCGTGCGACGGTGTGCTTGCGGAGCTATGCATGTCCGACGATCCCGATTACACGACCGGTTACATCGCATCACGGACGCTCGGTTATGTCCGGATACCCATGATAAAGGAGAGGGGAGACTCCCGCGGAGGAAGGATTTTTTTCATGCGGGAGGAAGCTGATGCCGAACCCCTCATCGCATATCTCGAGAATAAACCTGTCATCGTCTGCTAGAGTGGCCATTCTCGTTGACAATGACGTAGGGACGTTTTCGTCCCTTGGCCCATTCATGCTGGTAAGCCTTCCGCTCTAAAAAGAGTATAATGTCTTCCATGAAGGAATCGATCCTGCTCATAGCGAATCCGGCCGCGCGACGGGCATCATCAGGAAGCATAGAAAAGGCAGCGGCCCTTTTCCGTTCGAAAGGATACGAAGTGACCATATCTCTCACGAGGCAGAGGGGGGAGGCTGAGGAGCTTGCGAAAAAAGCGTCGCGTGATCGTCTGTCGCTTGTCGTTGCCGCAGGCGGAGACGGCACATTCAATGAAGTGGTGAACGGGTTGGCGTATACCGATACCCCGATGGCGATCCTGCCGATGGGAACCACGAATGTGCTCGCCAAAGAGCTCGGCATCCCCGAGATCCTGGAAGGGGCGGTAGCCAGAGCGATAAAGGGAAGCGGCCGCAGCGTCTCGCTCGGGAAGATAACGGCCAATCATCCTCCTTCCGGGAGCGTGACCCGTTATTTCTGCCTCATGGCGGGAATAGGATTTGACGGTGAGGCGGTGTATCGGTTCCGTTCTTCTCTGAAAAGATATTCGGGACGGGCAGCCTATGTCCTCAGCGGATTGAAGACCCTCCTGAGCTATGCTCCCGAGCCCCTCCTCTTTTCTGTGGACGGAAACAGCCGGAGAGGATACTCGGCAATCGTGGGCAAGGCCTCGAGATACGGCGGAAATTTTCAGGTGACGCCCGATGCAGCCCTCACCGACCCTCATTTCCACCTCGTGATCATGGAAGGGAAGAAGCGCCGGGATGTTCTCAGATACGTCTGCGGAATCGTTGCGGGAGGCCATCTCGGGTTTCGTGACATAAGCTATCTGAAGGCCGATGCGATCCGCATCGAGGGTCGAGCCGCCGTTCAGGTTGACGGAGATTATCTCGGCTTTACCCCTGCCGAGATAACCGTTGCTCCTCAGGCGGTGAAACTTGTCTATTGATCCGGATACCATCCGGTGAAATGAAGGAAGTTCTCGGTGGCCGCGGCATCTTCTTTGAGTGCCCACTCTTTTTCTCAGCCTCATTTCCCTCGTGGCCCTAAGGATTCATTTACTTGGACCCCGCATTTTGCTATGATGATTCCGGAATGCCTATGCGGATCGTTATGACCGGAGCCAGTGGCTTCATCGGAAGCCATCTCACGAGGGCCTTCGAGTCGAAGGGCTGGCGGGTAGTCAGGCTCGGCCGGGACGAGTTCGGCCTGAGTGACGAAGCCTTTTCAGCGGGGATAGAGGGTGCCGATGTCGTGATTAACCTTGCCGGAGCTACCATTGCTGCCAGATGGACCGAAGAGTATAAAAAGACTATCGCGAGCAGCAGAATCGGCACTACGGAGAAGCTTGTCAGGGCGCTGAAACAGCTGGGGAAGAAGCCCCGTCTTTTCGTCTCGACCTCTGCCATCGGCATCTACAAAACCAAAGGGGTCCATACGGAAGAGGACACAGACTATGCCACGGACTTCCTGGGCAAGTTGGCTGTCGAGTGGGAAAGGACTGCAATTACGGCAAACGATGCAGGGATTAGGACCGTGATCTTTCGCTTCGGCGTGGTCCTTGGGGCTGACGGGGGGGCGCTGGCGAAGATGCTCACGCCCTTCAGAATGGGGCTCGGCGGGATGATCGGCGACGGGAATCAACCGTTCTCATGGGTCCACATTGAAGACCTCGTCCGAGCTTATTTTGCCGTCATGGCCGGGGACCGGTATGAGGGGATCTATAACCTCACGGCCCCGAATCCGACGACAAATAAGGGCCTGACGGAGGCCCTCGGTGCCGCACTCCATAAGACGACCTTTGTGAGGGTTCCGGCCTTCGTCCTCAGACTTCAGCTCGGCGAGGCGGCAAAGCTTCTCCTGGAGGGCCAGACCGTTCTTCCGAAAAGGCTTCTCGAAAGCGGCTTCACCTTCACCTTCACCGATATCAAGGAAGCGATCGGAGATCTGGTAAAACCGGCTGACTAATCGAAAGGAGGGTCCGACGACGGTTTTGATCGCTATCGATTTTTCGCAAGCCACATCGATCTTGCTGTCCGAGATTAAAAAATTTGACCAATTTCTCTCCGCGAAGGTTTGGCTTATCCATGTTGCGGCACCGGATCCTGACTTCGCCGGTTACGAGCTTGGACCACAAAGCATGCGCGACGAGGCAGCTCGGGAATTTCGCAAGGAACACGTGGCGTTACAGAACGAGGTGCATGCATTCCGGGATATGGGAGTGGACGCAACCGCTTTGATGGTGCAGGGGCAGACCGCTGAATCAATTCTCAAGGAGGCGGACAGATTAAAGGCCGAGTTGATCGTTATCGGGTCACACGGACATGGAGCTGTCCATCATCTCCTCGTTGGAAGCGTGAGCGAACACGTTCTCCGAAAGGCCAAGTGCCCCGTTCTTGTCGTCCCGACGCATAAGACGGAGGGCGGCTAGTACCAAACGCACCCCCAGCAAATCGAACAGAAATTCTCATTCTTGCCGTAGCGATGCTGTTATGCGCCAGATGGTTTAGGAAACTCTCAAAAACTCCATAATCTTCAAGATCCAGTTCGTTTGGGTTTTCCTTTTGCCTTTATGCCGCAATCGTTCAGAACGGTCAAGAATTTTTCCTTATGAATAAATTCGCCCAAGATCACTGAATTCACGGGCGGACAGATTAAGTGACCCTGCACTCCTTCGCAACCACACTGGTAGAGAAAAGCCATCTGCTGCCTTCTTTCCACACCCTCGGCGATGACCTTCAAGTTAAAATTGTGCGCCAAACTGACGATTGCGGTGACAATAGCCCGATCATCAGCACTCGTGTCGAGATCCTTTACAAAGGAGTAATCGATCTTCAAAGTAGATAGGGGGAAGCGTTTCAAGTAATTCAGCGAAGAATACCCGGTGCCGAAATCATCAACAGCGATCTCTATTCCCATATCCTGCAATGAGTGCAGTTTCATAATGGTACTCTGAGAGTCTCTCATTATGGTACGCTCAGTGAGTTCCAATTGCAGATAACTGGGATCCAACCCGGTGTCGCTTAAGATTTGGGATACGCCGTCCACGAAGTTGTTCTGGCTGAACTGGATACTTGATACGTTTACTGTCGTGCGGATCGGCTTAAGGCCGGCCTTTTGCCATATCCTGTTTTCTGCGCAGGCCGTGCGGAGTACCCATTCTCCAATCGGAATAATGAGTCCCGATTCCTCGGCAAGGGGAATAAATTCATCCGGTTTAATCAATATGAGGTCCGGCTGCAGCCACCGTATCAGAGCCTCAACACCGATCACTTTCCCGGTTGTTATGTCGATTTGCGGCTGATAGAACAACATGAACTCGTTATGATCCAACGCCCTCCGTAACTTATTTTCGACGGTAAATCGCTTAACCGCAAACTTATTCATCGACTCCAAATAATATTGGTAATTATTCTTTCCGTGTTTCTTTGCCTCGTACATCGCCACATCGGCATTAATGAGCAGAGTTTCGATGTCTTTACCATCGGAAGGGTAGACCGCTATGCCCACACTGGCAGTGATAAACACTTCATTGTCACCGATGATGAAAGGCTCTGACAATGCACTGAGAAGACGCTGGGCTGCCTTGGCCGCATCCTGCGTGTTGCTGACGTCGGTAAGCAGTACCGTAAACTCATCACCGCCAATACGTGCCACTACATGCCCTGGATATTCTGACGTTCCATCTGACAGACGGGAGATGCTGTCCGCTTTTCGCATACCACTCAGTAATCGATTAGCTATGTCTTGCAACAGCTGGTCTCCCGCACTATGCCCGAGGGTGTCATTTATCTGTTTGAAATTATCTATGTCAAGAAACAATATTGCCATCAACTGTCTGTTGCGTTCAGCATGAGCCATCGCCTGCTTCAACCTGTCATGAAACAGGTAACGATTCGGCAGGGTGGTTAAAATATCGTAATATGCAAGATAGCGAATCTTATCTGTTGCCTGCTTGTAGTCTGAGATATCAGTTATGATAAGCAATACGGTGCCTTCTCCACTGCTGATAAATTTCAGATCATAGTGACGACCACTTATCCGGGGCTGATACTCAAAATGCTGCGGCTCCCAGCTTTGCAGGGCTCCCTCCAGACAATTCATGATAGGTTCAATGACATCTGAGGGCATTATTTCACGGATGGTCTTCCCTAGACTTCCATCGGAAAGTGCAAACAGATCATCTTCTAGGCGGCCTTTGAACCTCAGCAATCTTCCGTCTCTGTTGAATTGCAGCACCAAATCATTCATGACACTTATAATAATACACAATATGAACTCTAAAACAGGGAAATCAATTACGAGGGAATGATGGCATTATGCCAAGACCCCCGAGAAATCGTCGTGAAATTATTGAATTTGTGAAGACCAAATTCAAACTTGATGAAATTGAGAGAGGAAAATTGCCGGAGATCATTTTAGAGGGGGATCCTATAAGAAGCGTGCCTCGAGTGTCGAAGCGGAAGGCCATGTGGTGTCACGCACAAAAAGATTGGCTGATGGAACATACAGCATTCGGGTGAGAAAAGGCTGAGACGCACAGCAAACTATAAAACTATAAGCCGGGTTTATAAATCTATGATTATTTGTTATAATCCCTTAGATATTTTTTTATACCGGGGAAAAGATGTTCGCGGAAACCGAAGCAAAACTGGAGATATGTCCCTATACTCTCGAGCGCTGTTCAAGTTGCTGCGAAGGAACGATCTTGCATAATAAAGAAATGTGTTCTTTTACGCTGGAACCATGCCGCTTTAATTTCACTAAGAGCCTTCTCCTTGCCGAAATACGAATGGAAAATTGAGGAAATCATTTCAGGCTCGGTTTAAGACCTGGCCAGAAATCAGCAATACCCGGGGGATACTATGCCGACAATGGATTTTCAAGGGAAGCAGATCGAAATAGATAAGAACGGCTACGTCATTAATGTTGATGATTGGACAAATGAGCTTGCCGAACACATGGCCAAGGGGGAAGGAATCATCATGACCATAGCTCACTGGGAAGTTGTCAATCTTCTCAGGGATTATTACCAGAGGCATCGTACTGCGCCGATGATCAAGATGCTGGTAAAGGAGATGGGGAAAGTCATGGGCCCTGAAAAAGGCAACACGAAGTATCTTTTTGAGCTCTATCCGGCCGGACCTGCAAAGCAAGCCTGTAAGATAGCCGGGCTTCCAACGCCTATTGGATGCATATAAATTAACCTTGACGTAACGAGGCTTCGCCCCCTGTCTTCGAAGACAAAAAACACCACTCGCAAAATGCTGGTCAAACTCTGAAGCGTGTGCTTCAGCTTCAGGATACTGCGAATCAATAAGATCCAGACTCGAAATCTCCAAGGGTTCTCGTAAAAGTGAACCTGCATGGTGCCGCTACAAGCGTATCAGCAGTTTGTTTGACGCTTCCACTGAAAACAGCAAAGGGCAACGTGAGGACGAACGCTGCGGCGCCGACCACAATGGAAGCAAGCCCGATTGGTCTCACTATAATCGCATCTGCTATTACGGCCCCATCTTTGTCGGCCCCGCTGGACGCTACTGCAGAAACTGGAAGGACAAAGCACAAAAAGCACACCAGAAGCAGAACCATTATTTTTTTCATACCTTACCTCCTTGAGGCTAGAGTCACCTCTCTAAGCGTTTGTTATCTTTTTCACCCCTTTGCGAAGCTCAATAGAGGCTAATAATTACAAAATATCATTAACAAATATTTTGTCAAGCTTCAGAACTTTTCTGAACTTTTCTGAACCATCCCTGTGAAGTGGAAGCACGGAGCCTTTACGGTATCACTTTCTTTAGGAAATCTTCACTATTGCAGTTTTCTGAAATGCGTTTGTTTGTCGGTGCACCTGTCACTTCAATCGACCCAAACAGTAAAGTGTCAAACCAACTATGACAACTTGTATGCCACGAGGACGCCGTCCCGGAGAGGGAGGATCGTCGTGAGAAAATCACTGTGGCCGGACATGAAGCGGTTGAATTTCTTTATTCCCTGGGTTTCTCTGTCTCTCTTCTTTCCCGTGACCTTCCCGTACCACAAGGCATTATCGGCGATGACGAGAGCATTCCTGCTGAGATTCGGCAGGAGTGTCCGGATGGCTTCGAAATACTGGTGTTTCTCTATGTCTATGAAGAGGATGTCTATCTGCCGGTACTCCCTTGCTATCTCTATCGCGTCTCCGACCCTGAACTCGGCTCTGCGTGCGAACCCGGCTTTCCGGAACGTCTCCCGTGCATAGTTGATGTTTTCCTCATCGTAATCCGTCAGGACAACTCTGCCCCTCTCGAGTGCCCTCGCAAACCAGTATGCGGAATACCCGAAACCCGAACCGAGTTCCACGACGAGCCGGGGCTTCTTCATCCTTGTCAGAAGAGAGAGCAACTGTCCGACGAGTCTGTCGACTGCGGGGAAGCTCCGGTCTCTCGCGATCCTCTCCATTTCGATGATGCGTCTATCGTCCTCCCTTGCGAGCCCCATTAAATAGTCTTGAATCTTCGGCGCGGTTATCTTCACCATGGATCGTTACAGCCTCCCCTCGCGTCTCAGGGTATCGATCATGCTCCTGATGCGGGGAAGCGCCTCTGTCGCGGCCTTTTCGCCTTCAAGGATCGCCTCGTGCCTCTTCGAAAAATCATCAGGAGCTATAGATTCCACCTTCGGCCTTATCACGACGTCAGCCCTCGAAATCTGCAGGGAGGCGAGCTTCGCGTACATGATGTTTAGGGACTGGAGTATCGTGTCCACGGTACTTTCCGGAGCCTTTCCTTCGACGACCGCGGAGAGGTCGACCGCGATGACGATATCGGCACCGAGCCTCTTCGCGGCGTCGACCGCCACGGGACTCACGACTCCTCCATCGACATAGGACCGTTCACCGATCTTAACAGGTCTGAATACCCCGGGGACTGAGCAACTCGCCCTCACCGCTGTTCCCGTGTTTCCGCTCGCAAAAACCATTTCCCTGCCGCTCTGGATGTCTGTTGCGACCGCATAGAAAGGAGTTTTCAACTTCTCCATGGGTGTGTTTCTGAGGTACCTGTTGACATACTCTTCGAGCTTCTCGCCCCTCACGAACCCGTTATCAGGGACCGTATAGTCGATCAGGTCGCTTTTTTCGATGCCGAAGGAGATCTTCTGGAGTTGAAAGGCGTTGTAGCCGTAAGCGTAGAAGCTGCCGACAAAACTCCCGACGCTCGTCCCGACTATCATATGGATCGGTATCCCATTTGATTCGAGCACCTTCAGGACGCCGATGTGGGCGAATCCTTTCGATGTCCCTGCGCCGAGCACGAGGGCGACCTTCGCAGGCTGTGGAGGGGTCCGGACGTTCTTTGGCTCGCATGAGGCAAGCGTCACCACAAGGATTAAGAAAAAAAAGAATCTGAAGCAGTACACTATCTTTCTGACCATCAGGGTCCCCATCCTCCGCCGGGCAGCCACAATTCACGGCATCACCGTAGAAGCATTTCGCATAATAATGTACACCAATCCGGACGCAATCTCAATGTGGGCAGGATGAAAAGGGCATTATTGGGGCCTGAAGGATTCGATACAGATCTTTCAGACAGCGATCGAGGCGTCAGGTGAAGACCGGCAAATTTCGCGCAGCCGACTCTTATCCTGGACTCTTCACCGATTTTGCCTTAAGCCTCTTTACCAGTTCCTCATAGGAACTCGAACTTATGATATGGTTGAACTGCGTTCTGTAGTTATTCACAAGGCTGACACCCTCGATGATGATGTCGTAAATCTCCCACTTATTTCCTTTCTTGAATATCTTGTAGTCAACCGGTATTTCGGTCCCCGAGGTGGCTACTATCTTGGTCTTCACGACCGCGTGAGAACCTTCCTCCGACTCACCCACATACTGGACCTTTTCGTCTTCATACCGCTCTATCTTTCTTACGTACGTATCCTCAAGGAGATCCGAGAACAATGGTACAAACTCCTTCTGTTCATTCGGATTCCTCTTGCTCCAGTGAACTCCCAATGAGCGCTTTGCCATCTCGGCGAAGTCGAACCTGTTCTCGATGATAGAACGGATCTTGGCCTTTCTCTCAGACTCGTTCGCGGGCTTCTTAAGTTCCTTGTTATTCAAGACCTTTATGACGTCATCTATGGTCTGCTTTATCTGGTCTGTCGGCTCGCCCGCAAAAGAACTCAAGGGAAAAGCAACAACAAGGAAGATAGAGACCGCGAGCAAGCTCGATTTCCTGTAAATGGTATTTCCCATAAGTCACCCCGATCCTTTCCTTTGCGATATTTAGGAGACCCTCTCAACCGGCCGTCAAATCGGACCGGACTCCTCGTCCCCTTTGTAAAGACTACCCCCAAATTCCGACTCTGTCAACATGAGAGGGAATGCGAGTGACTTCTCAGCACAGAAAGCGTCCTTCAACTCCTCATAAGAGGCAATGGAAAAGACTCGTACACCAGAGACAGGCACCGCAGGGAACGCTGCTGACATAACAGTCCTGTTCAAAGTCTTCATCCTGAACATAGTCACAGAGGGCAAAACTGCAGTCAAAACAGAAGGGAAAATCATAGTGGAGGACGCTTTTCCTAAAGGCCCGGTATTCGGGCTCGTTCCAGATTTCGATGATGTCCTTTTCTGACAGGTTACCGAAGTTCCACGGTTTCACTCGTTTTTCTCTCCCTCCGACATAACAGGCGTACCGATGCCAGAGGAAATAACAGGGCTGGACATTACCGTCCCTCGAGACAAAAGCACTGCCGGTCTCCACAAACTCGCATCTCCTCTTGTTGTCGGGTGCCAGTTCCGGGAGCTTAATCGTGATACCTTGCTGGTTTGCGATCAGCGCTGTTTCTTCGAGTATATCCTGGGCCCTTGCGAGCCGGTCCTCATCCCTCGAAAGGAGTTCTTCTATGTGAAGCGTGATGCCCCGTGAGCCCGCCTCAGCCTTCATCCCCTCCACGATTTCACAGAGCCGCTCTTCCCGCGACGACTTCGCGTATTTCATGAAGACCTCAAAATACTCCCCGATAGTAATCCCCTCCGTCTCGGCCTTCCTCTTCCACTCCCTGTATATCGCTATGGCCGCTGCCGTATTCGTATCATAGACCGCATGAGACGATGCCTCCCGGCTGTACGGAAGGACCTGAGTGACAATGGCAAAACTGACTCCCTGTTCAGCGGCCCAGCGCACTGCGCGGGGAAGTTCGAAAAGGTTATCGCGCATGAGTACAAACTCCATGCCGATCCGCAGGTCATGCCTGCTCCGGCGTGTTTTTGCCTTCTGGAGTGCGGAGAAGGCCCGTTCCATATCCCCGATTTCCCCGCCCATCCTGATGTCCCTGAAACGTTCGGGGGAGGCGGCATCGAGAGAGAGGCAGATGCGGTCAAGCCCCGCATCAACAAGGGATACAGCACGTTCGTCTGTCAAGAGGAGACCGTTTGTCTGGAAACCGACCCAGGCGGTCTGCGGGAGTTTCTCCTTGGCCTTCGCGATGAACGCCTCCAAATGGGGATGGAGAAGCGGTTCACCGATCCCGTTCAGGATCAGGGTATCGAGATGGGGGAAGGCCGGTTCCAGGGAATAAAATGTTTCGGGGGGAAGATCTCCATCAACGGTCTTGTCGCCCCCGGCCTGTTTTACACACATGCCGCAAGCAAGATTGCATCGCGTCGTAACCTCGACAAAGAGCTTGGAGGGATACATTTTTTCGGCAGCAGAATCAGCAGGCATCGTCGCGATATCGCTTACAGAATCGCACGTAGTATCTAAGGTGCCTCGATCCGACATTGCTTATTCCCCTCTTAGTATAACTTTAACCCGCGAAGGGAACCATGGCTATGACGCAGATCATAGGAAGAGATGCAGAGGGTTACCCCCACCGGCCATTTTCTCCAAGAGGAGATCGAGTTGTTGTGGCGATCACAGAAGGGTTTTCGATATTTGGTATAATTCTGCCATGAGAGTCTTTGTCAAACTCTTTGCGACCTTGCGGAATTTCGGGCCTGACGAGCAGGAGATCGAGATACCTGACAACTCCACCATCGAGGAAGTGCTCAAGGTATTGAATCTTCCGGAAAAGATCCCCCTCCTCAAGATTGTGAATGGTGAGCACAGAAGCATACACCATTGCCTGAAGGAAGGAGACGAGATCGCATTCTTTCCCCCTATTGCCGGGGGGGGCGGGAGAGAATGAATATCGCGTGGTAAGGCCGACGATATGAAGAATTCAGATGACCTCGTGCTCAGTCCTTTACGACCTCGATATACAGATTAACCTCATCGAGCGGAGGATTGGCAAGACTCCAGCGCATCTTCCACCGGATAATGGGCGTCTGGAAAGAGGTGGCGACGTCAGGACAACGATACTCAACCCAGGCGACCACTTCGAACCACCAGTTCAGAACAGCCCTGTATCCGAACATGTGAACCTTGCTGGCAGCGCCTGCATGTGCAGAAAGCAACTGGTCATAAACGTCCCAGGCGAGTGCCTCTCCCGGCTTGATTGACTCCGGGGTCTCAGAGCGAGAGAAGACCTCGCTCACATCCTGAATCGATCCGCCTTCCTGCCCCAGCGTGGCGTGTGGTACAAGTCCAGACACGACGGTCTGACCGGCATTCCTTACCGAAAGAATCGCTCTCTTGAAAGGGACCTCCTTGCCCCCGCTGATCCCAATTCTTGAAGAGACCGCATCCAGGGATAGCACCACACTGCATTCCCGGCTGTCAGTTTGTGGTTCTTTAGACGGTGCTTCTGATCCCATGCTCTCCTCCCTTCTGCTCATATTTCGGTTCAGTTCGGTATATCAATTTTCAGCCTTAATCATTACCATTTTAGCATATTGGGGCATCAGGGCTTTCGGGAAGAACCGAGTGCCCGGCATTTTAGTCTATGAGTAACTTTCTTGAGATCCTCAGGGACTGCCCGGCATGCTCCGGCATGACTGCCCGCGATGGTTCAAGAACATAGTGCGTATACCATCGTGAGTATTTCAACCAGCAGTTATGACAGACAGGCGTACCAGATTATCTCCGGACAACCAGGCTTCTCTTTCTAACTGCTCACGTTTGACCGGTTCTTCATTGAGAAGAATCTCTTTGCACCCCCGCCAGAATCCCGAAGGTTGACCTGAGAGGAACTCAGACAAATGTGAAGAGTTCAGATAGATGCCCTTCGCAAATAGATCCGGACCCAATTCCTTCATTAGAAGGTTAAATAACTTTAGGTGCACACATCCTTCTGTAATCTCACAATGGGAATCAGATTCGTTATACGTAATGGAGCTTCGCAATGCTCTATAGATACCCCCCCGCCTCATGGTGGCCCCTACCAAACCCGGCAAGGCAGCGGAGAGGGAGAGGTGTGATCCATCATGGATCATTGCGGAAGCCACATCGTCCACCGGCTTTCCCTCAAGAAAGAGGGACTGTATCCGTTCTGTTATATATTCCGGAGATATTTTCAGCTGTTGGGTGAGGAAGCTCATTGTGCTGCAGCCGACAAGTGCCTTGACCATGAATCCGGCCTGGAGAATTTGGTAAAAAGCGGGCAACTGAGAACCGTCCATTACAAAACGGAGTTCTGTTAGAGAACAATCATCAAGGTCTTGTCGCCTAAAACAGGCCACGGATGTGATACCTCTGCCTTCTCCTTGAGTCCAATTCTGTGTTATGGACAAAAAAGGGAGAGGCCGCCTTTCAGCCTCTCCCTCCAAAAGTTCTCTCTTTCAATTACCAGTTAAAGACTTTATCGAGATCTTCGTCCTTCACCTGGAATGTGACGTTGTGCGGAGCGAACTTCTCGGTCTTGAAGTAGCTCGGCAGCCGGTCGTGCTGCGGGGTAAAGCCCGCAGCCTTGTTAAAGTCCCGCTCCATCTTGAGGATCTTCTTGCCCAGGTCGGTTACGCCGTCTCCCGTCATGTTGATCCCGTAGAAAGCGCTGAGCATGTCGAGCAGTGCCTGAAACGTATCGGGCTGGTCCAACACCGCAAAGGCGATGAAGAGACACATGCCGGTGGAATCGATCGCCGCCGTCGCGATCTGGAGGTTCCTGGACAGTTCCACCTGCCCTTCGGGTTTCAGGGCATTAACGTCCCCTCCCACCTTCAGGACATTTTGAGCCACAGCGTATCCTGCGGTGTGGTCCGCGCCCATGGGACTTGTGGCGTAAGTGACGCCGATGCCCTGGACCGCTCGGGGATCGTAGGCCGGCATCGCCTGGCCCTTCACCACCGGGACCCGCTCGACGCCGAAGGCCCTGCCGGTCATGGCCGCCCCGTTGCCGAGGATCCTGCCGAGGTCCGTACCCTTCCCGACCTCGTTGATAAAATTGATGGCCGCGTCCGCATCACCGAACTTGGCGAGCCCCGCTTCCATCGCCACGGCGATCGTCGCGCCCATCTCGATCGTGTCAAGGCCGTAATTGTCGTCCAAGAAGTCCATCATGGCGATCTTGTCCAGGTCGCCGATGCCGCAGTTCCCGCCGTGGGCCCAGACCGTCTCGTACTCGGGCTGCTTGGTCAGGTAGTGGCCGTCCTTGTCGTTGTAGGTGCCCGAGCACTGAATCACGCAACCGCGGTGACAGCCGTGCGTCGGATTGCCCCCCCGCTTCGTCTCTGTGTCCGCCTGGGTCTCGCCGCTGATCTTGGCCGCGCCGTCGAACCGTCCCTGCTTGAAGTTATACGTCGGGTATCCTCCCACTTCGTTCAGGATGTTCGTCAGCACGTTGGTGCCGAAG
>Ga0187779_10000422_pt1 | contig 28735 bp, 33 predicted proteins | sample 1015_Q2_SP10_10__FD_132435 | JGI IMG/M metagenome (GOLD analysis project Ga0187779, IMG submission 132435) | Tropical peat soil microbial communities from peatlands in Department of Meta, Colombia - 1015_Q2_SP10_10_MG | ecosystem: Environmental > Terrestrial > Soil > Wetlands > Peat | place... | reverse complement strand
GGACTGGGGCACGACGCCGGCGGCAATCGACTGCTGCTTGTCGGTCGCCGATGATTACGACATCCAGGTGATGATCCACACCGATACGCTCAACGAGTCGGGCTTCGTCGAGGACACCATAAAGGCATTCAAGGGCCGCACCATCCACGCCTTCCACACCGAAGGGGCCGGCGGCGGTCATGCGCCCGACATCATCAAAGTGGCCGGTCTGAAGAACGTCCTGCCATCCTCAACCAATCCGACGCGGCCGTTCACGCGCAACACCATCGATGAGCATCTCGACATGCTGATGGTGTGTCATCATCTCGATCCATCGATCGCCGAGGATTTGGCCTTTGCCGAAAGTCGCATCCGCAAGGAGACCATAGCGGCTGAGGACATTCTGCACGACATCGGTGCTCTGTCGATGATGTCGTCCGACAGCCAGGCCATGGGCCGTATCGGCGAGGTCATCATCCGCACCTGGCAGACTGCGGACAAGATGAAGAAGCAGCGCGGCCGCCTGGCGCAGGAGAAGGGCGACAATGATAACGCGCGGGTCAAGCGCTACGTTGCCAAATACACGATCAATCCGGCTGTCGCGCACGGCGTGGCGAGGCACATTGGCTCAGTGGAGAAGGGCAAGCTCGCCGACCTCGTTCTGTGGACGCCGGCCTTCTTCGGCGTCAAGCCCGATATGATCGTGAAAGGGGGGTCGATCGTTGCAGCGCAGATGGGCGATCCCAATGCCTCGATCCCGACGCCGCAGCCAGTGCATTACCGGCCGATGTTCGGCGCTTTTGGCAAAGCGCGCACAGCCTCATCGCTCCTGTTTGTCTCGAAGGCGGCGATCAAGGGCAATCTGCGCAGCAAGCTCGGCGTTGAGAAAGAGTTCGTGGCGGTCGAGAAGACGCGCACGATCGGCAAGAAGAATATGGTCCACAACGATGCCACGCCCCACATCGAAGTCGATCCAGAAACCTACGAGGTTCGCGCCGATGGCGAGCTGTTGACCTGTGCGCCGGCGGAGGTTTTGCCGATGGCGCAGCGGTATTTCCTTTTTTGATGCGGGGCAATGCCATGAAGAAAGTTGTCGAGATCAAGCCGAGAAAAGAGTGGGCGGGCAGAGCGTCGGATTTCGTCGTGCTCGACGCTCAGGACCGTCATCGCCGTCGCATCGTCTTCGTCGGCGAACACGGCGCTACCTATCTGCTTGATCTTCCGCGCCCGATCCACTTGCGTGATGGTGATGGGTTGCTGCTTGAGAACGGGTCGCTGGTGCGTGTGGTCGGCAAAGTTGAACCCTTGCTCGAAATTTCGGCGTCCAGTGCCAACCACTTGGCGCGCCTCGCCTGGCATCTTGGCAATCGTCACACCGAAATGCAGATCGTCGATGAAACCTTGCGTATCCGCAGTGACCATGTGCTGAAGGATATGTTGTCCGGCTTAGACGCACGGGTGGTGCAGGTCGAAGCGATCTTCGAGCCGGAAGCTGGTGCCTACGACGTCCAAGGGCACGGCCATCGGCATAGTCAGCCGCATTCCCGCGATTTGGATCGGCCGCATGGCCTCTAACCGCACTCTTATGCGGGAGCGGAAAAGCGGCGCTGTCCGCAAGGCACCTGTCGAGCCGGTTTTGGAGTCGGCAGCGCTCTACCGACTGATGACGTGGCTTTCGCCGGCCTATCCTGTTGGCGCTTTTTCCTATTCGAGCGGGCTCGAATGGGCGATTGAGGCGGGCGACATCCTCGACGACACGACGTTGCGCGGTTGGCTCAGCGCCGTACTGAGCACCGGCTCCGGCTTCTGCGATGCTGTGCTCTTTGCCCACGCTCACCAAGCAGGCACAGCCGCCGACGACTCCGCTGTGGTTGCTGTAGCCGAGCTTGCCGCCGCGTTCGCGCCGTCTCGCGAACGACTTCTTGAAACGAAAGCGCAAGGCTCCGCTTTCCTGGAGATCACCCAGGCGGTATGGCCAAACTCCGCGCTCGATCGGCTGAGGCGAAGTTGGGACGGGCCCATTGTTTATCCAATTGCAGTGGGCGTTGCCGCCGCAGGACATCGAATTCCGCTCAAAGAGGCGCTTAGGGCTTATTTGCAGGCACTGACGGCGAACTGGGTGTCAGCTGCCGTGCGTCTCATTCCCCTCGGTCAGACCGACGGGCAACGCGTGATCGCGGCGCTTGAACAGTCCGTAGCCGCAACCGCAGAACGCGCGCTAGCGGTCACTCTGGACGATTTCGGTGGTGCGGCGTTTCGCGCCGATATCGCCTCCATGCGGCATGAAACACAATACACGCGGTTGTTTCGTAGTTGAGAATCGAGGAGATCGCCGAATGAAAAACTCACATGGACCTTTGCGTGTCGGCGTCGGCGGTCCGGTCGGATCTGGTAAGACAGCCTTGATGGACGCACTCTGCAAACGCATGCGCGATCGCTATGACATCGCCGCGATCACCAACGACATCTACACCAAATGGGATGCTGAATATCTAATTCGCTCGGGCGCGCTTGCGCCTGAACGAATCGCCGGCGTGGAAACCGGCGGCTGCCCGCACACCGCGATCCGAGAAGACGCCTCGGCTAATCTCGCTGCAGTCGCGGAGATGCGTCAGCGATTTCCCGATCTCGACCTGGTGCTGATCGAGTCTGGGGGTGACAATCTCGCAGCCACGTTCTCGCCGGAGCTCGCCGATCTCACGATCTATGTCATCGATGTCGCTGCGGGTGACAAAATACCTTCCAAGGGTGGACCTGGCATCAGCCGTTCCGACCTGCTTGTGATCAACAAAATCGACCTTGCGCCCTACGTCGGCGCCTCGCTGCAGGTGATGGAGCGAGACGCCAAGCGCATGCGCGGTGCGCGACCATTCCTCATGACCAACCTGCGGATTGGGCAAGGCCTGGATGATATCGTCCATTTCGTCGAACAGACCGGCGGGCTAGACGCTGCGAAAACGACAGCCCACGCCTGAGCCTAGATCGCGTGCGCCTGGAGTTCAGCGGTGATGTTTGCGGAGATAGTCGTGAAGCGATTTGCAGCGTTTGCGTTTGAGTAAAGTGTGCAAGTGCATGTCGGCACGAAATCCTTTTGCAAAGCCCGGACCGTATGTCTTCCGCAACGATCCAACCCGTGTCCTGCCGCTCTTGTGACGAATTTCGCCGCTTTTGTCGCGCCGCCGATGATCTAGCCCTACTCGAGAACGTCGCTTAGCCATGAGAGCGCCCCTGTTGTTGCGATCAAGCCATCTTATTCTTGATGAGTCCTACGATGGCGGTCAAAACCGCACCTGCTACGCCGCCGCCTACGGCCTGACTGGCTAGCGCAGCTATATCAACATTGTTCGCTGTGTTCGCTAACAGGGGTAGCAAAGCTGTTAAGAGTTGTCCGCCAACCCCGCCGCCGATCGCGCCCGCAATCGTATTACCGACGCTACCGAGACTTACATCTTTCGATGCGGCGCCAGCAGCATTGCCGCCGATCGCGCCTGCAACAATTTGAATGATGAGATTGATGATCGTCCCCGACATGACACCTGCCTTGCGGTAGTGGTTGGATACAAAACTTATACTGCCGTTCTTTCGGCGGGAATAGCGTTGATCTGTGTCAACTCGCTAAGCTTTGCATTCGAAACAGGGGACATGCTTGTTTTTGACGCAAAGCGGATAACCGCCTTGTAGACAGCTGCTAAAGGCGCAAAAATTGAACATCAACTAAAGGCTCATTGGCCCAAGTATTTCGTGAACTTGCTTTGAAAGGGGAGGACTATGAGGCGCACTGTTGTTGCTGTTTTGATTACCTTATTCGCTGTCGGCGGTGCGGCTGGGCAGTCCTGCGAAAGTCGGGCCATAGGCAAGGACGGCAAACCATTGCATGGCGCGGCAAAGACTAGTTTCGTAAACAAATGCAGGCGGGACGTCTGTGAAAGTAAAGCAATTGGCAAAGACGGCAAACCATTGCATGGCGCTGCAAAGAATAGCTTCGTCGCTAAATGCAAGAAGACTGCCTGAACTTCGATGGGTGAGTTCGGTGAAGTTTAAATAATGATCTCCAGCTTTCGGGCGATCATTTTTCACTTCGTTGTCGCCGGTCTTATCATTGGGCCGGCGACCGCTCGGGACCGACTACAAAACGAGCCAGGAAAGTTCGATTTCTATATTCTATCGCTTTCTTGGTCACCGTCATTTTGCGAGATCGCCCGCGGTAGCGTGCGGCAACAGCAGTGTGGAAGGCGTCCTTATTCATTCGTCGTGCATGGCTTGTGGCCACAATACGAAAAGGGCTTTCCTGAATTTTGCCAAGTACCGGCTTCACGTCTCAGCCGCACGATCATGTCCAGCATGCTCGATTTGATGCCGGCTCCGGCGCTCATCTTTCACGAATGGGATAGTCATGGTACCTGCTCGGGTCTCAGCGCAAAGGCGTACTTTGAGACCGTCAGGGAGGCTCGTGCCACTGTGAAGATTCCGGCTGAGTATCTTAATCCTGTGACAGCTCTAAATGTATCGCCAGACGAGGTTATCGACGCCTTCGTTAGGGCAAATGCAGGTCTGACCCGGGGCGCCATCACTATTGACTGCGATCGCACACGTCTTAGAGAGGTTCGAATCTGTCTTAGCCGCGAGCTCCATTTCCGCGATTGTTCGGAAAGTAGTCGGCGCACCTGTCGTTCGCAAAATTTGATCATGCCCCCGGTACGAGGTCATTAGTGACCTTAGACAGTTGTTAGAGAGCGGTATCCTTACATTCCCTGCCATTTTTTCGCTTGTCGCACTCACCACAATATTGCGGCCGTGTCATCGCCGCGGGTAACGCGACAAGATCGGTACCGACAACGGACATCTGATTTGTTAAATTGCGTCAGCGCTACGGCCCAATTGATCGCGCGGCTCGAATGCGATTTGGATGTAAAAGCGGTAAACGTCCATGTCAGTGATTTGGTCCGTTCCGGATGATCGCGCAGATGCGCGGGTGGGCATTGTTCGTCTTTATGTGCGTGTTCTCGCCCTGCTCGGATCGGAAGGCTGGTTAGCTTGGGCTCTAGCGCTCGCGAACGTAGCTTTGGCGTCAGCGCAGTTCGCCGAGCCGGTACTTCTCGGTCGCATCATCGACGCACTGACCGGAGCGCAGATGCGTGGTGAAGCGCCAGTCTGGTCACATTTGGCGATTTTGCTGGGCGCGTGGGCCGGCTTCGGACTTTTCACTATCGCATGCGGGACACTGATCGCTCTGTACGCGGATCGTCTTGCGCATCGGCGTCGGCACGCCGTTCTCACCAGCTATTTCGAACACATCCTGCAGCTCCCGCTCTCCTATCACGGCAATACTCATTCCGGCCGATTGATGAAGATGATGCTTCAAGGGACCGAAGCGCTCTGGGGGCTGTGGGTTGGTTTCTTCCGCGATAATCTTTCTTCGTTAATTTCTTTGCTTGTGCTGTTGCCAATATCGCTTTTTGTGAATTGGCGGCTTGCACTGCTGCTGATTGTTCTATGCATTGTTTTTGCCGTGTTAACGGCGCTCATCGTGCGCAAGACAGAAGCATTGCAGGGATCGGTCGAGCAGCACTATTCCGATCTTGCGGAACGTGCATCTGATACCCTCGGTAATATTGCGCTAGTACAAAGCTTTTCCCGACTTGAAACCGAGGTCGACGCGTTACGCCAGATTGTTAAGCGGCTACTATCGGCTCAAATGCCAGTCCTTTCTTGGTGGGCGGTGGCAAATGTTTTGACGCGAACCGCAACCACATTGACCGTGCTGGCGATTATCGTGAGCGGGGCGCTGCTAACTATAAGTGGCAAAGCTACCGTCGGAGAAATGGTTACATTCATGAACTTCGCGGGCCTCATCATCGCCCGCTTGGAGCACAGTGTAAGTTTCCTCAACGAGGTCGTATCGGAGGCGCCGCGGTTACGTGAGTTCTTTCGCGTCTGGGACACTGTTCCGTCCATCCGGGACGAGCCGGGAGCAGTCGACCCTGGCAAGTTGCGTGGCCTTGTGGAATTCAAGCATGTTTTCTTTACATACGATGGCAAGCGGATGGCCGTTGATGATTTGAATTTCCGCGCAATGCCGGGTGAGACGATCGCGCTTGTTGGCGCGACGGGCGCAGGAAAATCCACGGCAATTGCACTGCTTTACCGAGCCTTCGATCCACAGTCGGGCACAATAGAAATTGACGGTACAGACATTCGTAAACTTAAGCTTTCTGCACTCAGACGCAACATCGGCGTCGTTTTTCAGGAAGCATTGCTTTTCAATCGATCAATCGCTGAAAACTTACGGGTCGGCAAGACCGCTGCAACAGAGGCGGAAATGCGTGATGCGGCCGAACGCGCGCAAGCATTGGAATTTATCGAGCGAAAGTTCGAAAGTTTTTCTGGCAACGTAGGCGAACGAGGGAGATCTCTCTCGGGAGGTGAGCGCCAGCGCCTTTCAATTGCTCGTGCGCTTCTAAAGGATCCGCCAGTCCTTATTCTCGATGAAGCGACAAGTGCTCTCGACGCTGACACCGAGGCAAAAGTTATGCGTGCGCTCGACGAGGTTATGATGGGACGCACAACTTTCGTCATAGCCCACCGATTGTCGACAGTACGCAAAGCGTCTCACATCCTTGTCTTCGATCAAGGGAGAATTGTTGAAAGCGGCACCTTCGATGAACTCGTGAAGATTGGCGGTCGGTTCGCACGCCTCGCACAGCAGCAATTTATTTCGGCTGAGCCGTCTGACGACTTAGCTGCTGCGCACTGACTAATGTCCGCTTTTGGCCCTTAGCCGACATCGAGTTTGACGCGATGAATGTCCGTCGGGGGGGGTAATGTGGATCCTGCCAATACCGTTTGAGTGATGTATCATACATCATTATTAAATCTTGACATTTTATAATACAAAGCTTGTATATCACCATAATATCCAAGACACGCCAGCATCACGATGATCACATCGGGTCAAATGCGGGCCGCCAGAGCGTTGCTCGGCATTGATCAACGCGAGCTTGCGCAGCGCTGCGGTTTATCTCTGCCAACGATCCAGCGCATGGAGGCGAGCACTGGCGTCGTCCGCGGCAACGTCGACTCGCTTATGAAACTTGTTGGCGCGCTTGCTGCCAACGGCGTCGAGCTAATCGGCGAGGACACTGTATCCAACAGTGGCGGTCGCGGCGTACGCTTAAAGGGTGCGGCCCGATGACGGCCTACTTCCTTTATGGCGTAGGAGCACTATTTGCTCTCGCACCGATCGCTGTCGTGCTTGCAGCCTCGCGGGCGGCAAGCGGCATTGTCTATATCGCTTGCCTGCTAATCACGGCGGTGCTGACCGCTCTTGCCGCGACCTACTTGTTTGGCAGGCCGGTCGGCTCAGCCATCATTTTGCCGCTCGGGCTTCCCTGGCTCGGCGCGCATTTCCGCATCGACCCGTTGAGTGCGTTCTTCCTTATCGTGGTCAATCTCGGAGGCGCCGCGGCAAGTCTGTTTGCACTCGGCTATGGCCGCCACGAAAAAACGCCGCAGCGCGTGCTACCGTTTTATCCTGCCTATCTTGCTGCAATGAATCTTGTGGTGTCGAGCGACGACGCCTTCAGTTTCTTGGTGGCGTGGGAATTCATGTCGCTGACATCGTGGGCCCTGGTGATCGCGCATCATAAGGACAGCGACAACGTCCGTGCAGGCTATATCTATCTGCTGATGGCGAGCTTTGGCACGCTGGCACTGCTGCTGGCCTTCGGCCTCCTGGCCGGCAGCGATGGCCATTATGCCTTCGAGGCTATCCGGACCGCGCATCCCTCCGCAGGTCTGGCGGCACTGGTCCTGATCTTGACGGTCGTTGGCGCAGGCTCGAAAGCAGGCATCGTACCCTTGCACGCTTGGTTGCCGCTTGCGCATCCGGCGGCGCCCAGCCACGTATCCGCGCTGATGAGCGGCGTGATGACCAAGGTCGCGGTCTACGGCTTCGCGCGCATTGCCTTCGATTTGTTAGGCCCACCTGATTGGTGGTGGAGCATCTTGGTATTGGCCCTTGGCGGTGTTACCGCGACGATGGGCGTGCTCTATGCCCTCATGCAGCATGACCTGAAGCGATTGCTCGCTTATCATACGGTCGAAAATATCGGTATCATTTTCATTGGGCTCGGCCTCGCGCTCGCATTTAAGGCGCACAGCATGGCATTTGCTGCGGCGCTCGCACTCACCGCGGCGCTGTTCCACGTCCTCAACCATTCCGTATTCAAGAGTCTATTGTTCTTCGGCGCCGGCGCTGTGCTCAATGCCACCGGTGAGCGCGACATGGAGCATCTCGGTGGTTTGATCCACCGCATGCCGCAGACCGCTTTCGTGTTCCTGATTGGCTGCGTTGCGATCTCGGCGCTGCCGCCACTCAATGGCTTTGTGTCGGAATGGCTGACCTTCCAGGCCATTCTGCTCAGCCCGCAGCTACCAGCGTGGGGCCTGAAATTCCTTGTCCCCGCAGTGGGCGCGCTGCTGGCTTTGTCGGCGGCGCTGGCAGCCGCCTGCTTCGTGAAAGCCTTCGGCATGAGTTTTCTTGGCCGCGCACGCACGCCGGCGGCGGCAAACGCCGAAGAGACGGATGGAAATTCACTCGCCGCCATGTACTTTCTGGCGGCGCTGTGTCTGATCGCGGGAATCCTGCCGGGCCTGTTCATCGATGCGCTTGCGCCCGTCTCGCAGGCGCTGGTCGGCACCGGCATGCCGCATCAGTCCGGCCTTGCCTGGCTCACCATCGTGCCGGTCGTCGAGAGTCGCAGCTCCTATAATGGGCTCCTCGTCTTCGTCTTTGTCACAATGTCCGGCTCTATCGCGGCCTTCGCCATCCATCGCCTGGCATCTGACCGAATACGTCGTGGGCCGGCATGGGATTGCGGCTACCCTGATCCGAGCCCCGCGACGCAATACACCGCCTCGAGTTTCGCCCAACCGATACGGCGTGTTTACGGCACCAGCATCTTCCATGCGCGCGAGGTCGCCGAGATGCCGCCGCCCGGTGCGACCTCGCCGGCACGGCTGACCGTGGAGTTACGAGACCTCATCTGGGACTCGCTATATGCGCCAATCGCGACCTTTGTCGGTTTTGCCACAGACCGTCTCAACATCCTGCAGTTCCTCACTATCCGTCGCTATCTCACGCTGGTGTTCGCAGCGCTGGTGCTGCTGCTTCTGGTTCTTGCGATATGAACTTCGTTCGCGACCTCGTGTTTCAAGGTGCGCAGATGCTGCTGGTGCTGCTGCTGTCGCCACTGCTCACAGGCTTCGTGCGCAAAGTGAAGGCGCGCTTGCTCCGCCGGCGCGGACCGCCGCTGCTGCAGCCCTATCGTGACTTGGTCCGGCTGATGCGCAAGGAGGTCGTGCTGGCAGAGAGCGCATCCTGGCTGTTCCGTGTCATTCCCTATATCGTGTTCGCCGGCACTTGGGTTGCGGCGTCATTGGTTCCGACATTTCGTGGCGGACTCCTGTTCTCCTGGTCGGCCGACTTGATCGCGATCATTGCCCTGCTCGGCAGTGCGCGTTTCTTTTTGGCCCTCGCCGGTCTTGATGTCGGCACCTCCTTCGGCGGGATCGGTTCGAGCCGCGAGGTGATGATCGCCTCGCTCGCCGAGCCGGCGATGCTGATGATCGTGTTCACATTGGCGCTGATCGCCGGCGCCACGCAGCTCTCGACCATGGCCGCCTACATGGCGTCGGGCGCCGAAGGTCTACGCGTCTCGCTCGGTCTTGCGGTGATCGCGCTGATCATGGTGGCCATCGCCGAAAATGCCCGTATTCCGATCGACAACCCGACTACGCATCTTGAGCTCACCATGGTGCACGAAGCGATGGTGCTGGAATATTCCGGCCGCCATCTTGCCCTCATTGACCTATCGTCAGAGATCAAGCTCTTACTATATGTCTCACTGATCACCTGCCTGTTCACGCCCTGGGGCATCGCCGTGCCTGACGCCGATGTCCAGGCACTTGTTGCAGGTGTCGTCTCTTATCTCGGTAAGCTCGCTGCTTGCGGCGTGTTGCTGGCCGTCTTCGAGACCGCTATCGCCAAGATGCGTGTCTTCCGCGTGCCGGCTTTCCTCGGCGCCGCGCTGATGCTCAGCCTCCTCGCTACTTTGCTGCTTTTTGTTTCAGGAAGCCTGTGACCATGCGCGGCAATCTGACCTTCGACGTCGCCCATCTGCTTGCCGGCTCGCTGGTGCTGGTGAGTTTTATGCAGCTTTATCAGGACAGACTCTATGCGCTCCTCAATATTTATGCGCTGCATGCGCTCGTGCTGGCTGCCTCGGTCGCCTGGCAAGCTTTTGTCCAGGACGCTCCGCACCTCTATGTCACTGCCGCAATCGCGCTCATATTCAAGGCGATCGTGATCCCCGTCGCCTTGCATCGGATTATCGTCCGGCTCGGCATTCACCGTGAGATTGAGACGGTCGTGGGCGTCGGCCCGACAATGCTGCTCGGCATGGGGCTCGTTGCGCTGTCGATGGTGGTGATGTTGCGCGTGACCGTGCAGGCCGATCCGCTTGCGCGCGAGGATCTCGCCTTCGCCCTTTCGGTCGTTTTGCTTGGCCTCTTGATGATGGTGACGCGCCGAAACGCGGTGAGCCAAGTAGTGGGCTTCATGTCACTTGAGAACGGGCTGGTACTGGCCGCGACCGGCGCCAAAGGGATGCCGCTCGTGGTCGAGATCAGCGTCGCCTTCTCCGTGCTGATCGCCTTCATTGTGATCGGCATATTCCTCTTTCGCATCCGTGAGCGGTTCGACACGGTCGACGTGCAGGCCCTCGATCGTTTCCGCGGAGAGCGACGATGACAGCCGACGCGCTCACTGGCGTTTTGCTGATTCCGATTCTGGCAGCGGCTATTTTCGCGATGTTGCCCGGCTACCGAATAACGGCGCGGCTCAATGTGGTCGCGTCGCTGCTGACGTTTCTCACCGCGGTGTGCCTGTTCGTCGTCGAGCCGCGGTCGGGCGCCTACCTCCTGGTCGACGATCTGAACAAGGTCTTCGTTGTTCTGACGACCTTCGTTGGCTTTACCACCAGCGTCTTCAGCGCGAGTTATATCGATCACGAAATCGAGATCGGACGACTGACGCCGGCCTTTGTTCGCTTTTACCATGCCATGTACCAGACGCTGATGTTCGCCATGAACCTCGCGTTGATCGCCAACAATATCGGTCTAATGTGGGTGGCGATCGAAATGGCGACGCTTACCACGGTGCTGATGGTCGGAATTTACCGCACTCATGAAGCGCTGGAGGCAGCCTGGAAATACTTCATCCTCGGCAGCGTCGGAATCGCACTCGCGCTGTTCGGAACCATCCTGATCTACATGGCAGCCCGGCCGGTAATCGGCGAGGGGCTCTACGCGATGGTATGGACAGTGCTCATCACACGCGCCGCCGAGTTCGATCCCGCGCTCCTAAATGTCGCTTTTGTGTTCCTGTTGCTAGGTTACGGTACGAAAGTAGGCTTGGCGCCCCTGCATGCCTGGTTGCCGGACGCGCACGCCGAGGGCCCTACGCCGATTTCGGCGGTGCTTTCCGGGCTTCTTCTTAACGTCGCGCTCTATGCTCTGCTGCGCTTCAAGATGCTACTCGCCCTCAATCCTGCGGCGATCGCACCCGGACCTTTGATGGTGACAATGGGCCTGATCTCCTGCGTGTTCGCGGCTTTCATGCTGTACCGCCGCCGCGACATCAAACGCATGTTCGCCTATTCGTCCATCGAACATATGGGCATCATTGTTTTCGCGTTTGGCATGGGCGGCGCGCTCGCTAATTTTGCCGGCCTTCTGCATATGACCATGCATTCGCTGACCAAATCGGCAATCTTCTTTGCGGTCGGCCATATCGCTCAGGTCAAAGGCACGCAGAAGATTGCGGACATGGGCGGCCTGACTGTCACCAATCCGGTGCTCGGTTGGGGACTCGTTCTTGGCGTTGTGGCAATTGCAGGTTTACCGCCGCTCGGCATTTTCATGAGCGAGTTTCTGGTCGTGAGCTCGACCTTTGCGCGGCAGCCCTGGCTCGCGGCCATCCTGGTGCTCGGAATTCTGGTCGCACTTGGTGGCCTCTTTTTGCGGCTGAACACGATCGCTTTCGGCGAGGTCCGCGGGCCGGTACAGCGGTCCGACGCCTCCTACGTGCCTATGTTCCTGCACTTCGCCATTGTCTTCGCTGCCGGCATCTATATGCCGCCGGCGCTGGTTCTCGGTTTCGAGAACGTCGCCAAATTGCTGGGCTAACTCAATGTCGCTGCTTGACGCCATCCCGCACAAAACCGTCCCTCACCATCGGCCCTGGCGGCGGGCGGTAGTCGGTGAAACTGGATGGAAAAAAGTGAGCGACCATTTGGCGCGAGGCAAATGCACATTGCTTGGCCTGTGGGCTGATGTCAGCGAGGTCCATATGGCGCTCCTCGATCAGGCAGCGCGCGACATTTGTGTTCTGACCTACGTTTGCAAGGACAGAAGTTTTCCGAGCGTCGCTGCCAAGCATCCGCCGGCTTTGCGTCTCGAGCGTGCGATCGAGAGCCTCTTTGGGCTCAAAGCGGTCGGCTTACCCGATCCGCGGCCGTGGCTCGATCTTGGCTCGTGGGATGTGGTGCACCCGCTCGGCATGCCGAAATCTACCGGTAAGCCAGCGCCGTATGCCTTTTTGCCCGCGGAAGGTGAGGGTCTACATCAGATTCCGGTCGGCCCGGTACACGCCGGCATCATCGAACCGGGACACTTCCGTTTCACTGCCAACGGCGAGCGCGTGGTGCGGCTAGAAGAGCGTCTGGGCTATGTGCATAAGGGCATCGAATCGCTAATGGCGGGCGCGTCGCTCAAAAGTGCGGGGAGACTGGCGGGTCGTACCTCGGGCGATAGTACCGTGGCCTATGCATGTGCTTTCGCTCAGGCTGTCGAAGCGGCCTTGCAGCTGACGCCGCCGTTGCGCGCGACCTATCTGCGCGCTTTGGCAGCAGAACTCGAACGGCTTGCCAATCATTTCGGCGACATCGGCGCGATTTGCAATGATGCTTCGTTTGCGCTCATGCATGCGCAATGCGGAATTTTGCGCGAACGCACTTTGCGTGCGGCGGAAGCCTGCTTCGGCCACCGCCTAATGATGGACGTTGTCATTCCCGGTGGCGTCGCGCATGACATGGCACAGCAGGGCGCGGCCGCGGTGCGCGCCCTGCTTGTTGAGGTCCGCCGACTTTTCCCGCGCCTAATTGAGCTTTACGACAACACTGCGTCGCTTCAGGACCGTACCGTCACGACCGGCATTGTTCGCGCGGAATATGCGCGCCAATTCGGGGCGGGCGGCTATGTCGGGCGCGCTTCGGGCCGGAATTTCGATGCGCGCCGCGATCTGCGTTATGCGCCGTACGGAGATCTCAAATTTGAGGTGCCCGTGCTTGAGGCTGGTGACGTCAATGCGCGCGTGTGGATCCGCATTCGCGAGATCGAACAGAGCCTGTCGCTAGTCGAACAGATCCTTGCGGCGCTGCCCGCCGGCAAAGTCAAGGTGACGGTCAGGTCAAATGGGCGGATTTGCGAAGGCATGGGCGTCACCGAGGCATTTCGCGGGGACGTTTTGGTTTGGTTAAGGCTCGACGCAAAAGGCCGGGTCTCGCGTTGCCATCTGCGCGATGCGTCATGGTTTCAATGGCCGCTGTTAGAAGTGGCAATCGAAGACAACATCGTCGCCGACTTTCCGCTTTGCAATAAGTCGTTCAACTGCTCGTATTCGGGACACGATCTCTGATGCGTCGCACGTTCTTCGAAAGCTTAAGCAAGGGGCCGCTTACCGAAGCGCCGCCCAAGCCCGATAAGGCGGCGCTTGCCGAGCTCGCCAAAAGCATCGACCGCGCGGCACGCGCCAAACTCGGCCGTTCGCTCTCGATCCGTGAGGTCGATGCCGGCTCATGCAATGGTTGCGAGCTAGAGATTCACGCGCTTAACAATGCATTCTACGACCTGGAGCGCTTCGGTCTTCGCTTTGTTGCATCGCCGCGCCACGCCGACGTCCTGATGGTGACCGGGCCGGTGACCAAGAACATGCGGGACGCCTTGCTGCGCACCTACAACGCAACGCCCGATCCCAAGTGGGTCGTAGCCGTCGGCAACTGCGCAGTCGATGGTGGCATCTTTGCCGACAGCTATGCGGTCGCCGGCGGCGTCAAAGATGTAATACCAGTTGACCTGCATATTCGGGGATGCCCGCCGTCGCCCACCGAACTTTTAAAGGGGCTTCTCGCGTTATTGGAGAGCGCGAACTGGAAAGCTCATAGCGGTTAGTGTGATGTGAAATGATACCTTTGTTACGAACAGAGCTCGTCGCCAAGCAGACATCACGCGACTTGTTTGTGTTCTCTTTTTGGGGATAAAGCTGACATGGCAATTGCGCTGCGAAATGTTGGCGAATGACCCAACGCGAGCGGAAATCGTGATTTTTGTGATCCTCGTCACAGCGTTAGGCGAGTGCTCGAAATAGATAGACAATTGCAATGCAAGGAATGGAGGCACCCATGACCGCTACTATCCACAGCCGGGCTGCCATCCAGGCACGTATTGCCGAATGGCAGCGCTTCTACCGGATTAGCGATTACGGCCCACACCCCGCCCCCCGACCCCACTAGGCCGATAATCGCCGCTGCTTTGCGAAACGAGAGGCCGCCTGTCCCCGGCGGCCTCTTTCATTCGCCGAAATTAGTTCCTGGTGCACAGACGGCGCGATCCCATCTGAGGGAACCTCATCGCGTCCTTTTGCATGGGGCGAAAGCGGAAATAAAGCGCTCGCTCGTCAACGTACTCGCTGTCCAGAAGAGGAGGTTTATGGTCGGAGCATCAAGTGATGTTGACGTCCCACCAGGCCTTTGCCCGCTCGGTCTATTATCGAAAACGGGCCGAAGCGACGACAGGCGACCGAGTCGCTGAACAATTGTTTGGTGCGGCGAACCTTTTCCTAAAGATGTCGCAGGATTTGTATCGCGCAGAGATCCGATCGATTGGACGCACACAAGTTTACAAGGCGACGTCAGAAAATGTGAAAAGCGCGGGCCGGTCGATCTGGGGTTATCCGCACTCAATCGCGTACGGCTCGCTTTTTCTCGCCTTAAAGATGAGACAGATAAGCCTGAAGCATGGGTGCCGTTTTGATAGTGAGCACGATCGCCGCAAGAAATGCCATGCAAGCGATTGCCGAATAGGGGCCATTGGTCGTGCGGGAACCACCGCGCCGCACAGGACGCACCAGGTTGCGGTGAATTCGAACGATCAATCCCAGTCTTTTCGAGCGAATGGGAAAGCCGCACAAACGAATGATCATGGCGCAATCTCCTTGAGCGTCACGGATAGGACGTCGGCAATAGCGACCGGCTACGCGCGCGCTTCGTGGCATCACCAAGCTTCGCAAGCGCAATGGTCGAGCCGATCCATAAGGCCAGCACGAGCAGCTTGAAGTTTTCGATCAAAAGAGTGGTCATCGACGTTAGCCTTTGTTTTGAGTTTCTTGTTGCGAGCGTTAGGTGTCTGTTGGGGCATAGGAATTCAATTGGAACCGGCGCGGTCCCGCATAAGTGCGCTATAAGGACTGTTATTCGGCGGCCACAGGCTTGCTGGCATGCGGCAGCGGCTCCTGCCCGATCATGTCGTCTCGATGAGCATCGAGTATCGTCGTCACGGCAGCCGAGACCTCGGCTCGGGTCTGCGCGCTTGCCTCGACGAGCGGCAGGCGAACGGCCGACGACATCAGCCCTAGCAGACTCAGCGCGTATTTGAGCGGCACCGGGCTCGTCTCGCGAAACAAGGCTGCGGTGAGATTGTCGGCGGCTTCCGCGAGCCGCTGCGCCTGGCCAGCCTGGCCCTGCCTGTGGGCCAGGAACATACGGCGGCACAGGCCCGGCGCGAGATTAGACGTCACCGAGATACAGCCATGGCCGCCTTGCGCGAGAAACCCCAGGGCGGTCGCGTCGTCGCCGGACAAAAGCCTGAAGTCGGCGCCGGCGAGACGCCGCAGCCGCGGCGGCCGCGACATGTCACCCGTCGCGTCTTTCAGGCCGACGATGTTCGGGATCTCGGCGAGCCGCGCCACTGTGTCGTCTGCCAAGCCGCAGGCCGTCCGCGATGGCACATCATAAAGAAAGACCGGCAGGTCCGTGGACTGGGCGATCGCACAAAAGTGCGCGTACATGCCGTCCTGAACCGGCTTATTGTAGTATGGCACGACCGAGAGAACGGCATCCGCGCCGCCGGCCTCGGCGTCTCTGGTGAGTTCGATGGCATGCGCTGTGCAGTTGCAGCCCGCCCCGGCAATCACCGGCACGCGCCCATGCGCGGCATCGACTGCAATTCTCACCAGAACGTGGTGCTCGGCCGGCCGCAGCGTTGACACTTCGCCGGTCGTTCCGCAGACGACGAGCGCGGTTGCGCCCATGTCGATCTGCCGCTCGCAAAGCCGTTCGAACGCCCCGGTGTCGATCTGGCCTTCGTCATCGAATGGCGTCGGCAAAGCCGGCGCAAAACCCGACAACTTCGAAACGTGCCGGCCGACAGCGGACATTGTTGGACCCCGCGCGACGCTCCGGAATCGGTTAGGCGATTTTCAATTGGGGCAGCGCGAAATCGTTCGACGCCACGGAGGGCCGGCCGCTGGTGTTGAGTTCGAGCACGCCGGGCACCATCACCACGGCCTGCGGATCATTTCCATTTTCGAAAAGAGCAAAACGAAGAGCTTTAACGCGATCAATAAAAAGTCCGCCGCACTTGCCGCGCTGGTCCTGGACGACCCAATTGCCGCGGCTGTCCTTGCCAATCATGAAGACTGAGGATCTCGAGTTCGGGAGAGGTTCCACATTTTGCATGACACGTTCTCTTTCTAAGTTAAGCCGGTGGATGCGCAGGCAGCCAGAACATCGCATTGAGCGCGACGATGGCCACCATGAGGACACTGAGGAACGCGAGGCCGACGATCGTGGGCCAGACGCTTTCGCCGGCCGTCGCCGGTTGTTCCTGCCTGAGGCGTCTCAGAGTGTTGAAATCGGTGACGATCGGCAGATCGTCGTCGTTCTTGTTCGAATGTTTGTAGTGACCGCGATAGAGCTCGATGTCCAGAGCCGCATGCAGCATGCGGCGCTCGATGTAGGCGCGCGATGCGTAGACAGCGGCCCCGCGCAGCTTCGCGATTGCGCGCGTGACGAAGGCGCCAAACTTTGACGCCCCCAACGTCAGTAATTTCTTCGTGGGCCGAATACGTTCGACAAGGCAGTTGCCGCGATTCTCGATGCCCAAGGCATGCGGCTCGTCCAGAACCATGGTCGCGCACCGCGCGGGACCGCTCCAGCGCTTGGCAAAGCGTTCGGCCGAACGCCGAAACAGGAATACCCCGCCGATGCGGAAATCCGCTTCGCAGGCGAGCCAGAATCCGTCCGCATCGCGGCTAATGAAGAACAGCGGAATTGAATTGCTGAGCACGCTCTCGTCTGGCCGCTCGGGCCAGGTCGCCGTCGCGCCGTTGGCCGGCGCAATCGGCGAGTCCGCGACTAGCCGCAAGACGGGCCCGGCAGGCGTTTGTGTTTGCCGGTGGGTTGAGGATGGCAGGCGGACGAGCATCGGTGCACGCTTTCGATTGAATGAATCGCGTGCCGAGAATCTGCTGACGGGGGCATATGAATTCGAGACGGGCCGGGTATCGACGATATAGCCCCGGTATATAAGGCGGCTCATTGATTTCGTTGTCTTTTTTCTTAAGCGATGCGCGTCGCGAGGCTGGCAACGAGCGCATAACCGGCCGCTTCGTCGAAATGTGTCAGCACCGGGCTCAGAATCGCTTCGCGTCGGAAAGTCGCGGCAAACAGGCAATAGAATGTCGCAAGGCCGAGCATGCCCGACAATGCATTGGCGAAACCCTGTTTGCTGGCGGAAGCAAACAGCGCGAGAATCAGCATGCGCATCGAGAAGCGGAGTAGGACGTAAAACGACACCGAGCGTTCGCTCGGTAGCGCTGGGCCTGGCATTGGCGACGGATTCGGCATGCTTCACGCCTCGACTTGCAGGCGCTCAGGCGAAGTTGTCGCAGCACTGCGCGAGCAACCTCGAGTCACGATGCGCGGCCGGTTCCAGCTTCGCCGGCGCCAGCCGCTGGCGGGCGTCGAGCACTGCCCGCAGGATCGCAAGCGAGAGAACAGGGTGCTGCGCGTCGACGGTATCGTCAATCTCGATTGGAACGCCTGGCTGCTGTGACAGCGAACACAGCCATTCGCCATCTTCATAGACCATGCGGCGGACACTCCACGCCGGCAGTTCAAGCGCGATGAGCGCAAGCGCCGCGTCGGTCCAAGCGCGGTCGGCAAGGAATTGGTCGACCAGCTGTGTTTTGCCGGCTCGCCGCAGCGTATTGGTGCGCTCGCATGCGGCCATCATGTCGCAAAAAATCTCGGGATCGGCATCCGTTGATGTCCGGAGCCGATCCGCGAGAAGTTCTTGCCGGGTTAGTGCTCGTAGCATGACGTTCACCGACTGAGGGAGCCGGTGACGACAAGATGGACCCTGAGCTCGTAAAAAAGCGAGAGGAGTGGCCAAGCCGCGATGTAGGAAATTCATAGGCGCCGCACGGCCGTTTCATAAGCGTACGGCGCAAGCCAAACGGCCGCCGGGACGTGGCTGATAATGCGGTGGCGGCGAGGTAGAGCCGGGTTGGACCGGCGAATCGCCGCCACCCCCGTCGCTAGCGGACGGTTACTCTTTCCCCGGAAGTACGGTGATCTTCATTCCGCATCTCGTGCAGCTGTAGATGACGCGCTTTTCGGCCCCGGTCTTGTCCATCGGCTCCGCGCAGGCCGGACACAGCCGCTGCTCATACGGTCCGAGTTTGGCTAGCATTCTCGAAAAGTGCCCTCCAGTTCTTCCGCCTTCTCCATGAGGGTCACGGCAAGCGCCTCGAGCGCGTACGCGGTCTCCAGGTCCGTGCAGGAGCGCGAGATCCTTATGCATTCCTGCGCGCTCTCGCGCAGAAAATTGACGATCTTGATATCCATTGCTGTATCTGGCGTGCAAACGCGGCTGCCGTGGACATGGCGGCTTCAAGGGCATTTGTCCAATACTTATATGTGGTATCTTTGATAGCTGTCGCGTATCGCATCAGCGGACGCGCGCAACATTAAGAATGTAGTGGCCGGCAATTTTGGGGTGCCCTCGTAAGGAAAAATAGCCGATGGAATTACGCCATCTCCGCTATTTTGTTGTCGTCGCCGAGGAGCTCAATTTCACCCGTGCGGCCAAGCGGCTTGGTATCAGTCAGCCGCCGCTCAGCTTGCAGATTCAACAACTGGAAAAGGAGATAGGCGCGTTGCTGCTCCGGCGCAAAACTCGCGGCGTCGAGCTAACTAATGCCGGAAAGCTGATGCTTGAAGAAGCGCGCGTCATCCTCAAGCAGGTTGATCTGACCAAGGCCGCCATGCGTCGTCGTACCCGGGGCGAAACGGGACGTATCAATATTGGTGCTGGCGGCGCCACCTATTTTCATCCAATCATTCCAGCAATCATCCGTGAATACCGAAAGCGGTATCCGGAAATCGTTCTTTCTCCCGAATCTAGTAACTCACCTCTGTTGGTTGCTCAACTGCGCGCGAAAGCAATTGATGTTGCTTTCATCTGGTTGCCGATCGACGACAGCGCCGATCTGGCACTCGAGTCACTTGTCGATGAAGAAATGGTGGCGGTCTTGCCGCCTGGACACGCGCTGAACGATTCGGTGTCCGCGTCGCTGGCGGCTCTCAGCAAGGAGCCCTTTATCCTGCCACCGAGAGAAATAAATCCCGGCGTCTATGATTCGATCATTTCGGCCTGTCAACGTGCGGGTTTTACCCCAAGGCTAGGTCCGCAAGTACCGCAGGTCGTGTCGACAGTCGCGATGGTGGCGGCTGGCTTGGGCTTGTCGATCGTGCCGCACTGCATCAGCCGCATTCACGCTGACGGTGTCACTTATCTTCCCATCGCCGGGGATGCGCCACGTTTAGGAATTAGTTTGGCGTATCGGCGCGATGACGATTCCCCGGCCGTGCAAAATTTCGTTGCGGTTGCTCGCGGCGCAAAACGGAAGGCGGTTAAAGGCGAGAACAATGAGGTCGCCAAAGAAGTCAAAAAAATCAGCGTGCAGCGGCGCTAACCTCCGCACATTCGGCCCTTTGCGTCTGTTTCTGACCAAAAACTGACGACATAGAAGAAAAATAATATGGACGTCGCGCGACCCAAGGTGGCTACAGGCGCCTCGCGCTACTCGCTATCTTGCAGTGTGTTTGAATGGTCGGGGGACTGATGATGCGTCGGTTTGTCTACGGATTGGCGGCGGTAAGTCTGTTGGTCCCGCTTCCAATGGGAGCGGTGGCACAAACTCAGCAGCAAGCGAATTGGTGCGTAGGAAAAGATGGCGCGACGCTGGACCAAAAGATCAGCGGCTGCACTGCGGTAATCAAAGCCGGGAAATTTACCAGACAGAATCTCGCCATCGCCTACAACAACCGCGGCGTCGCCTGGGTTGACAAGAAAGACTACGACCGCGCCATCGGTGACTATGATCAGGCGATCAAGCTCGATTCGCAATACGCGGCCGCCTACGACAACCGCGGCAACGCTTGGGACAAAAAGAAGAACCACGACCGCGCCATCGCCGACCACAGTGAGGCGATCAAGCTTAACCCGCAATTCGCGCTCGCCTACTACAACCGCGGCATTTCATGGGCAGCCAAAGGCGATCATGACCGCGCCATCGCCGACTACAGCGAAGCGATCAGGTTGAATCCGCAATATGCGGCCGCCTACTACAACCGCGGCAACGCTTGGGATGATAAGAAAGACTACGACCGCGCCATCGCTGACTACGATCAGGCGATTAGGCACAATCCGCAATACGTGGCCGCCTACAACAACCGCGGCAACGCTTGGCACAAAAAGAACGACTACGACCGCGCCATCGGTGACTATGATCAGGCTATCAGGCTCGATCCGCAATACGCGTTCGCCTATTACAACCGTGGCCGGGCCTGGGAAGCGAAGAATGATCGTGTTCGCGCCATCGCAGATTTCAGCGAGTCGAACCGACTCAATCCAAACGACCCTGATGTGATTGCCAAATTGAAAGCGCTCAAACAGTAGCGGACATGTGTCGGCTATTGGCCCTTAGCTGACCAAGCGTTTGACGCAATCAATGTCTGCTTACGAAGCAAAAGTGGACATGACGTCTGCTGGGCCGGCGACGCCGAAGAACTTGCTTCGGCGGTTCGAAGAGTCCCAAACGATGTTCGAGGACGATCTCGCCGCCACTCAAAGCCCAGTAGGGAGTTGGCGGCCTTTGCTACGACGCGGCATTGTTTATTCCGTTTTTATTCGTGCATTGCACTACGCAAACTTCCGGAATTGTCCCTGTAGCGGCAGGGCGATCTTCTTCCCTCGTATGAACAGCTTCGAACTAATGCAGCGATTGCCGAGGGGCGCGATCCCGATCTGTCATGCCTCGCTCATGGCGGTTGTCAGGACGACCCCTTCGGTCGGCTCTTTTCCTGAGTTGCGAACTTATCGCTACGCCAAATGCGGCCATGTTGAAACGCTCGAAGATAGCTAGGACATCAAAGGGGGTACGCTATGGATACGCTTTCAATCATCGCAATCATGGCTGTCGTCGTTGTGGTCTTGGGTGCTGGCTACTACGCGATTAAGCCGCAGTGATGAGCGCTGAGTAACTCACGGGTCCCGGTGCTGAAATTCCTCTCGCCCGGGGACTCTTTTTTACCTGCCTTTTGGGTCGCCACGCGAGATAGGCGACTAGCAGCGACGCGCTTGGTTTGGGTTCCAACGTGATGGCTCGATTACCAAAGCCGCCAGTGCCGAAGTCCTGCCCGATTTGCCGCGTCGCTATGCAGGCCACGGAGAAAGAATCCGGGGCGATCATTTATCGCTGCGAACGCTGCGGGACCCTCGTGACGCTAGGACCGCCACAAAAACCAGAGTAGACGCTTGAGTTGGCGGCCTCTTTCGGTTGTCCGCTTCTGGCCCTTAGCGAACATTCAGTTTGCCGCGATTGACGTCTGCTTATAGGGGTAAAGGGGACATTGTGCAGGCGCCTCTATGGTCGCCGGATCAGTCATTTGACCTGAATTGTTCGGGGCCTGGCATCTTCTTCCACGGTTGGCACGCATCGAAGAGAAAACATCCAGGCCAACATCCACTCTTAAAATCTACCCCGCAGTTCCTATATGAAGCGCACAAGGGGAGCCGGTGACTTTCCCCAAAAGGAATAAAGACTTATGGTTCGTCAGCCTGCCGTCGCGGGAACGTTCTATCCTGCCAACGCAGCAACGTTACGGCAGACGATTACGGGGCTTCTGAAGTCGTCTGTGGCGTCGTGCGAGACAGAGCACCCCAAAGCGCTGATCGCGCCGCATGCCGGTTATGTCTATTCGGGCCCGATCGCCGCCCAGGCCTATGCCCAACTCATCAGGCATGCCGGGATCATTCGCCGCGTGATTCTGCTCGGTCCCGTGCACCGGGTCCCGGTCCGCGGACTGGCGTTACCAAAGGCGGACTGGTTTGCGACGCCCCTGGGCGAGGTTCCCATCGACCAAGACGCAATTCGCCGCTTGGCCAGGATGCCACAAGTGGTCGTGAGTGAGACCGCACATGCCTTCGAACATTCGCTAGAGGTTCAACTCCCGTTCCTGCAGAGCGTTCTGCACGACTTTTCCTTGGTCCCGCTTGCTGTCGGCGATGCGACCGCCGAGGAAGTAGCTGATGTGCTTGAAGCGCTATGGGGTGGCCCGGAAACGCTGATCGTCGTTAGTTCCGACCTGTCGCACTACCTGCCCTATGGCCAGGCTAAGCAAACAGACCATGACACGGTGGAACGAATCTTAGGTTGTCGCCAACTCGACAGCTTTGAACGAGCTTGCGGCGCCCTGCCCATCAACGGGCTGCTGCTGACGGCAAGCCGGCATAAGCTGACGCCAAAGCTCGTGTCACAATGCAATTCAGGCGACACTGCGGGCGACCGGCAAAGCGTCGTCGGTTACGCGGCCGTCGAATTTCTCGAAGCCAGAGGGACGGCAACGCCATGAATGATGATCGTGGCCCGGTACTGCTTGCTCTCGCCCGCGCGTCGATTGCGAGCGCGTTGGGCCAGACCTGTTTCGCCGATCAATCCGCTCCTTGGCTGCGCGAAAAAGCGGCCTGCTTCGTCACTCTAAAACAGGGCGGTGAGCTTCGGGGCTGCGTCGGCCACATCGAGCCCCGCCACTCGTTGCTGGAGGCTGTGACGACCACTGCGCGCGCGGCGGCCTTCGAGGACCCGCGCTTTCAGCCACTTAGCGCCAGCGAGCTGTCGATTACCCGCATCGAGGTTTCCCTGCTCTCGGCGCTGGAGCCCATGGCGGCCCTCTCGGAAGCGGAGGCGCTGAGAAACATCAGGCCCCACGTCGATGGGCTCCTGCTGGAATCGGGGCACAATCGCGGAATTTTCCTGCCGCAAGTGTGGGGGCATGCTCCTGACGCCCGTGACTTCCTCGGTCTGCTCAAGCTGAAAGCCGGGTTGCCGCCAAATTCCTGGTCGGATGAAATTCGCCTCTATCGATTCCAAGTCGCTAAATGCAGCGAGCCAGAAATCGAGCGGACGGTGCACTGATGTCTGAACGCTATCCCGTTTCTTATTGGCACAAAATCGCCGATGGCCGAATTCAATGCGACGTCTGCCCGCGCGACTGCAAGTTGCGCGAAGGACAGCGTGGCGCCTGCTTCGTCCGCATGCGCGAGAGCGATGAAATGGTCCTGACGACCTACGGACGTTCATCGGGCTTCTGCATCGATCCGATCGAGAAGAAGCCTCTCAATCATTTCTACCCCGGCTCGAGCGTGTTGTCCTTCGGCACGGCCGGCTGCAACCTCGCCTGCAAGTTCTGCCAGAACTCGGACATCAGCAAGACCCAAGACATGGATAAGTTGATGGCCCAAGCCTCGCCCGAGGCCATCGTTGCGGCTGCCTTGCAGCACGGCTGCCGCAGTGTCGCCTTCACTTACAACGACCCCGTAATCTTTCTCGAATACGCCATGGACGTAGCCGACGCCTGCCATGCTCGCAACATCAAGACGGTCGCGGTGTCAGCCGGCTACATGCACGATCAGGCGCGGCGTGACTTCTACGCGAAGATCGACGCTGCCAATATCGACCTCAAGGGGTTTTCCGACGATTTTTATTTCAAGCTGACAAGCTCGCATTTGCAGCCTGTGCTCGATACGCTGCTCTATCTTAAACACGAGACCGATGTCTGGCTGGAGATTACTACTCTACTGATTCCAGGGAAAAATGACTCGGATGAGGAACTTACGGCACTGGCGCAGTGGGTGTCACGGGAGCTGGGGCGAGATGTCCCGCTGCATTTCTCGGCGTTCCATCCCGCTTACAGGATGCTTGACACGCCTCCGACGCCGCCCGAGACCTTGCGGCGCGCGCGCAGGATCGCAACAAAGGCTGGTCTCGACTACGTGTACCTCGGCAATGTTCATGATGCGGACGGCGACACGACTTTCTGTCCGCACTGTCATCAGGACCTTATTGTTCGAGACTGGTACCAGATCGAGCGTCACGCCTTGGCGCAGGGCGGGTTTTGTCCTGGTTGCGGCACCGCAATCGCCGGCCGCTTCGATGGCGGGATCGGAGATTTCGGCCGCCATAGAATCCCAGTGGCGATCGGACATTGATGTCTGTCCATGCTGGCCCGGGATGCAAGTTTTGCTAACCTTGACGCGTTGGATCCGTCCTCCAGGACTAGAGCGGTAAACCCACAAGAATACGCCGGTTACGCCTTGACGCAGGTCAACTGCTTCTTAGGGGAACTGGCTTCAAGAGATAGATGCTGAACCAGCGCACGGCGTGCTCTATCACCATCTCAAGCGCGCCAGGTTCGGGAAACAGGTGGCTCGCGTCAGGTATAATTTCCATGGCTTTGGGGCCCCGCAGTTGCGCCAGAGCCTGTTCGTTGAGTTCAATTACGCTGTAGTCGACACCCCCTACGATCAGCAGTGTCGGCGTGCGGATTTTTGTCAGCGTTGCTCCGGCAAGGTCCGGCCTCCCACCGCGTGAAACGATAGCGCCGACCCGTTCGCTGCACGTGGCAGCAGCGACGAAGGCAGCCGCGGCGCCCGTGCTGGCCCCGAACAGGCCGAGCGGAACGCCGCTCGCCCACCTGTCGCCGTCTAACCAGCGAATGGCATCGGTCAGTCGCGACGCGAGCAACGGAATATCGAAGACGTTCGTGCGATCAGCTTCTTCGTCTTCTGTGAGCAGATCGAATAGCAGTGTGGCGAAGCCCTTTAAATTCAGGGCATCGGCTACAACCTTGTTGCGAGGGCTAAAGCGGCTGGAGCCGCTGCCATGGGCGAATGCGACCACGGCATGCGCCCCAGCCGGTATGTGCAGCGTGCCAGCAAGCCCCAGTGGCGAAATCGTCACTTCGTGTATCTTGTCCTTGCCTCCCATCGCGTCACGCTTTTATGCAGATCAACGGCGCGGGCCAGGCAACACGTCGCGCGAGGCCTATGCGCTCAGGGGCCAGCGGTTTGGGCAACGTCAATTTTCCCATGCGTCATAATCGGTTGATTTCGTAGTCCTCGCAGGAATAGCCAAGCACCGACAATCCTTCTTCGAGCAGGTCGCCGAGATTCGGCGTGCCGAGCAGGTATTGAGCAGTGCGCTCGTTGTGGGCGGCGGCCGCTTCCTCGCGGACCCCGTCCCAGTCGGCGGCGGAGTAATCGTCGCGGCCGAGCCACATCAAGGTGACAAGATCGATCTGTTCGTCGACCGATAGCGCGTTGACCAATGAGGTGATCTCCTCGACTACCGGATCGTCCGGATAGTCCTCCAGGATTTCGATGCCCTTGTCGTCGGACGGATTCGATCCCGGATCGGGTTCCTCCACCTCCTCCTTCGCGTCGAATTCGCGCGCCTTGATGATGATGAAGCAAACCTTCTCGGGCGAGATGGTCAGCTTGTCGTTGTCATCCGCCACTGCGGTCGAGGACTTTGTCGGGCTCGGCATGGCTTTCACCTTCGCATGCTGGAATGGAGTGGTGGAATAATGCGTAAGCAAAGCAGGTCTGCGTTTGAGCTAGCGCAAACGCTTCGTGTCACCCGTAAACAGTTGAGCGGTCGGGGCAAAGTTCCCCTGATCTGGATCAAGGCAACCTGTATTGCCGCCGGCATCATGCAAACGAAAGGGTGCCGCATCGATGCCGGTCCAAAATGCCGAAATCGCGGCGATGTTCGACCAGACCGCTGATCTCCTGGAGATCAAGGGCGAGAACCAGTTTCGTGTGCGTGCCTATCGCCGCGCCGCGCGCATCATTGAAGGACTGCCGCAAAGTGTGCGCGGCATGCTGGCGGCGCAAGCCGACCTGTCGGAGTTGCCCGGCATCGGCAAAGATCTCGCCGGAAAGATCGCAGCGATTTGCGCCTGCGGGCACTTCGACTTACTCGACGAGCTGAAAAAGAAATTGCCGGGCGAACTCGGCGAAATGGCTGCGCTGCCGGGTCTTGGCCCCAAGCGGATCAAGCTGCTCTATTCGAAGCTGCACATCCGCACGCTCGACGATCTGCGCAAGGCGGTGGAGGCCGGGCGGCTGCAACGCCGCAAAGGATTTGGGCCTGCGATCGAGAAAAAGCTATTGGCGGCGCTGAAGAAACCGGCCACCGCCAAGCGCTATCGCCTGTCGGTGGCGGAGGCCGAAGCCGATGCGCTCGTCGCCTACTTGAGCAATGGTGGCCGCGTCGTCGTCGCGGGCAGCTACCGGCGCCGGCGCGAGACCGTCGGCGATCTCGATATCCTCGTGACGTCCGCGCATGCGGCCGCCGCTTGCGACAGGCTTGCGGCTTACGAGAACGTCGCTGAGGTGCTGGCGCATGGCCCGACCCGCGCCACCGTGGTGCTACGCTCAGGTCTGCAAATCGATCTGCGCGCGGTGCCGGAGGAAAGCTACGGCGCCGCACTTTTGTATTTCACCGGTTCCAAATCACACAACATCACGCTGCGCGGCATCGCCAATGACCACGGCTGGAAGCTCAATGAATACGGATTGTTCGCCGGCCAGCAGCGCATTGCCGGCGCCACTGAGGAAGAAATCTACCAGAAGCTCGGGCTTGCTTACATTCCGCCGGAGATGCGCGAGGACCGCGGCGAGATTATGCTCGCCAAGCACGACAGGCTGCCGAAGTTGGTCAGCGCCACGGATATCCGCGGCGACCTGCACGTCCACTCCGACTGGACCGATGGCACCGCGCCGATCGAAGACATGGCCGCAGCGGCGCAGGCCTGCGGCTACCAGTACATGGCGCTGACAGACCACTCCCGCCGGCAGACAATGTCGCATGGCCTCGACCCGACGCGCGTTGCGCGGCAGATTCGTGAGGTTGATAAGATCAACGCGAAGCTAAAGGACTTCACCATCCTCAAGGGCATCGAGGTCGATATCCTCGAGGACGGCGGGCTCGATCTGCCGGATTCAACTTTAGAGAAGCTCGACGTTGTGATCGCGTCGGTGCACTCGTTCTTCGATTTGACGCGCGACGAGCAGACCGAGCGCGTCATCCGCGCGATGCAGAACCCCCACGTCTCCATCCTCGGCCATCCCACCGGCCGGCTGATCGGCACCCGCGAGCCTTTCGAAATTGACATGGATCGCGTGCTGTCCGCAGCGGCCGGCCTGAAATGCTGCGTCGAGATAAATGCGGAGCCGGACCGGCTCGATCTCAACGACCTCCACGCGCATGCGGCGAAGAGCAAAGGCGTGAAGATCGCGATCTCGACCGACGCCCATTCGGTGCACGCTTTCAAATATATTCGCTTCGGGATCGACCAGGCGCGCCGCGCCTGGCTTATCGCCGGCGACGTCATCAATACGCGTACACTCGCCGAACTACGTAAGTCACTGAAGCGCCGCGTTTCATTGGCTGCTTGAGACATATCAAGGCAAACCGATGCAGAATATCAAAAATAGAACGAACTTGCCGGCTATGTCCGCTTTTGGCCCTTAGCCGACATCCAATCTAACGCGATCAATGTCTGCTTTTAGGGTGAAGCCGATATGGCGTTTGCCGCGCGCAACGTCTGCTTTTGACCCAAAGCGGACATCGATGAGTTATCCCCCTTTCGGTCAGTTCGTTTGTGGCTGTACGATGCCCAGTCCCGAAGCCTTTGGGGGAAGGCATGAGGCGGCGCGAGTTCATCAAGATAATCGCTGGAGCGGTCGCATTTCCGCTCGCCGCTCGCGCGCAAACCGAGCGGTCGCGGCGAGTCAGCGTTTTGGTTGGCGTCGACGAAAAGGATCCTGAAGCGCAAAGGCGCGTCAAGGGATTCCGGCTAGGTATGCGCGATTTGGGGTGGGTCGACGGGCGCAACGTTCAGATCGAATATCGATTTGTCGGGAGCACTCTGGAGTCGATAAACAAGCATGTGGCTGAGGTCATCAGGCTGGCACCAGACGTCATTGTTGCAAATAGCACTCCGGTCGTTGCTGCGGTACGTCCAGCGACGACCACGATTCCAATAGTATTCGTGCTTGTGAATGATCCCCTTGGTCAGGGATTCGTTTCGAGTCTTGCCCGCCCGGGGGGTAATATCACGGGGTTCTCATTCGTCGAACCCGAAATAGTTGGCAAGTGGATCGGCCTACTGGGCGACGTTAAGCCGGATTTGTCGCACGTCGTATTGATGTTTAATCCGGATACGGC
>Ga0187779_10000419_pt1 | contig 28789 bp, 26 predicted proteins | sample 1015_Q2_SP10_10__FD_132435 | JGI IMG/M metagenome (GOLD analysis project Ga0187779, IMG submission 132435) | Tropical peat soil microbial communities from peatlands in Department of Meta, Colombia - 1015_Q2_SP10_10_MG | ecosystem: Environmental > Terrestrial > Soil > Wetlands > Peat | place... | reverse complement strand
TCAGACCCTTGGCCCAGCGAGCCTGCTGCGTCTTGAAGGCTGTCATTTCGATCGGCAGCTCTGCCGGACACTCTACGTCTTGCAGGTATTTGAACTTCCAGCCTTTGAGCTGGGAGCGGTAGCTCAGGTCCGTATCTTCGGTAAGGGTGTCGTGCTGCCAGCCGCCGCCATCGTAGATCGCCTGGCGCCGCCACATGCCCGCGGTGCCGTTGAAGTTGAAGAAGACCCCCGCGCGCGAGCGGGCGCCGTGCTCGAGGACGAAGTGCCCGTCGAGCAGGATGGATTCCACCTCGGTGAGGAATGAGTAGTTGCGGTTGATGTGCGTCCAGCGCGTCTGCACCATGCCGATCTGCGGATCAGCGAAGTGATGGACCACGCGCATCAGCCAGTCTTCCGGAGGCATGAAATCGGCGTCGAAGATGGCCAGGAACTCGCCCTTGGCGCTCTTCATCCCCTCTTTGAGGGCCCCGGCCTTGAAGCCTTCGCGGTTATCGCGATGGTGATAACTGATGTCAAAGCCGAGGGCGCGATAGCGCTCCGCGATGGCGCGCGCCGCGTTCACGGTCTCGTCGGTGGAGTCATCGAGCACCTGGACCTCAAGTCTTTCGCGGGGATACTCCATGCGGCAGACCGATTCCACCAGCCGGTCGACGACGAACTGCTCGTTGAAGATGGGCAACTGCACCGTGACCCGCGGCAATTCCTCGAAGCGCTGTGTGGGCTCGGTGGCTTTGTTGCGGCGGTACTTGTAATACATGTAGACAAGCGCGTAGCGATGCATTCCGTAGCCCGCCAGCAGCACCAGGACGATGAAATAAGGCGTCAGCAGCATCATGTCGAAGGTGTTGGCGTGATACAGGCCCTTGAAAGTGGTGTCGAGAAAGTGGGAGCGGATATACTGCGCCAGCCCGCGGTTGGCCAGCAGGAGAAAAGCGGCGCTGAAGGAAAGGGCGTTCAATCGGCGAAAGAATGTTGCGTCCCGCAAAGACTGTGACGCATCTCTTACCATTCTAGCCGAAGCGATGAGACGAACTAGTTGAATCGGGCCGAGGACGGAGGAGAGCGATCATGATGATGGATTGGAATGAGTACCAGGAACAGATCGTTGCCACCATCAAGAAGATGGCGGGCGTGAGCCCAGAGGTGGTGAAAGGGTTTTTGGCGGTCGACCAGGCGCCGGCAAAGTCAGCCAGACTCGACGCCAAGCTGCGGGAGCTGATCGCGATAGCGGTCGCGGTGACCACGCGTTGCGACGGCTGCATCACTTTTCATACCGACGCGGCGCTGAAGGCGGGAGCCACGAAGGAAGAAGTGGTAGAAGTGTTGGGGGTGGCGATCTCGCTTAATGCAGGCGCGGCGATGGTCTACTCAACGCGCGCGCTGGATGCGTTCGAGGCCAAGGAAGGCAGGGCCAAGAGCGGGGCCTAATTGAGGAACATGGTGCGGTAGAGGGTATCGCGCTGCACCGGCTTGAAGCCGGCGTCGCGGATCATGCGCCGCAGCTCCTCTTCCGTGGTGCAGTTGGTGGTGCCGGCGGCACGCACGACGTTCTCCTCCAGCATGACCGAGCCAACGTCGTTGCCGCCGAAGCGCAGACCCATCTGGCAGACCTTCAGTCCTTGCGTCACCCAGCTCGATTGCACATTCTCGAAGTTGGAGAGAAATATGCGCGAGATGGCCAGCGTCTTCAGATATTCGACGGAGGTTGCTTCATCCCAGCCGCGGCCGCCGAGCGCGGTGTGCTTGGGCTGGAAGGTCCAGGGAATGAAGGCAGTGAAGCCGCCGGTCTCTTCCTGCAGGTCGTAGATGCGCTGGAAGTGATTGACGCGGTGCTCGAAGGTTTCGCCCACGCCGAACATCATCGTGGCAGTTGTCCGCATGCCCAGCTGATGCGCCGTGCGGTGCACATTGAGCCAGTCATCAGTCAGGCACTTGAGGCGGGCGATGCGATGGCGCACCTCATCATCGAGGATCTCGGCGCCGCCGCCGGGAATGGAATCGAGGCCGGCCGCGCGCAGGCGGACGATGGTTTCGCGGATGCTGAGCCCGCTGTACTCGGCGATGGCGATGATCTCGCTGGCGGAATAGCAGTGGAGGTGTACTTTAGGGAAACGCTCTTTGATGCCGCGCAGCAGCTGCTCGTGCCAATCGATCTTCAGATCGGGATGCAGGCCGCCTTGCATGAGCACGCCTGTCCCGCCGAGCTCGATGGTCTCGCGGATCTTTTCGAAAACGATGTCGAAGTCGAGGATGTAACCCTCGGCCGCCATCTTGCCCTTCAGCGGCCGGTAGAAGGCGCAGAAGGTGCAGTACTCGGTGCAGAAGTTGGTGTAGTTGATGTTGCGGTCGATGATGTAGCTGACGACGCCCTCGGGATGCCAGGACTTGCGGACGGAATCGGCCTCCATGCCGATGCCGATGAGGTCATCGGAGCGGAAGAGATCGAGTGCCTGGGCGTGAGTGAGCGACATACCTAAAGCGATATTTTACAACGCGTCGAGCTCGGGCATTCCCGGCGGGACGAGGCGGCGCGCGCCTTCCAGCCGCTTCACCGGCCTGACCTCTCGAATCAGGCCCGCTTCAATGGCAAGGTCATAGAAGCGATAGAGCCCGGCTTCGCACTCCGGATCGAGAACGTAGTGGATGTCGGAGGTGAGATAGCGCACCACGCTTTCCTCCGAGATGCCGACCCGGGGAGCCCACTGCTCTGCCAGATGAAGGACATTCTGCAGGCCGTGGTCGCGGGAGTCATTGAAGATCTGCGGCAGGTCGGCGCCCATGGCAGACTCGGCAGCGCGCGCACTGATGGCCCAGAAGGCGAAGACGAAAGGCTTGCCGGTGTGCAGATACCAGGCCTCAGCCAGGTCTACCACCTGGTACTTGCTGCGATCGACGGTGAGCGCCGGGTCTCCGATGAGCAGAGCCGCGTCGTTAGACTTGAGCATGGCCTCAAGCGAGGGCTCTTGCGGAGAAAACTTCGGCACAGCGCGACGCCTGCTGGAAGGCGAGCCTTCGAGCCAATTCTTGCGAAAGAGGATCTGGAGCAGAGCCACCGAGGTGCGTGAAGAGGTATCGAGCGCGACGCTCTTGATCTTGGCGATTGGAACCTTGCTGACCAGAAGGATGGAGCGCACCGGGCCGCGGGCAGCGATGGCGACATCGGGGATCATCAGCAGATCGGGAATGGTCTGGTAAGTGATGGCGGGGATGATGCCGATATCGGCCTCGCCCTTGCGCAAGGCCTCGGCGCAAAGCGAAGGCACGGTGTATGCGATCTCAAAGTCGTGGGACAGCTGGCGGGCGAACTCACCGTGCTCGAAATCCCACATGAGGGGAGCGGTGTTCAGAAAAGAGATGGCGGAGATGCGTAACTTGCGCACCAATCTCTTTTATCACGGCGGGAGCGGGAGCGGCCGGCCGGGACTTGGCGGCCGGCCAAGATTCCTGAAAAGCGGAATTCGCGCCGGCATTGGCTCTTGCGCCCCTGGAAATTGGTAGTGTTGCGGACAAGATGGAGAAAACGGGAGTCAGCGCGAATGTAACCATGAACGCGGTCCCGCGCACACATCTCTGGGTGGCGCTGGTGATGACGGCGGGACTCGGACCCACCCGCGGGCGCAAGCTGATAGAGCATTTCGGAGGGGCGGAAAAGGTCTTTGAGGCGACTCTGACGGAACTGGAAGCCGCGGGTTTACAGGCCCACTCAGCTCAAAGCATCGCTACGGGAAAATCGCAGGAGCTGGCGCAAGAGGAACTGGTGCGCGCCGCCTCTGCGGGAGCGGAGATCCTCTGTCTCGATGATGCGGCCTATCCTCCGCTGCTCAAACAGATCTACGATCCGCCGCTGGTGCTCTACGTGCGCGGCAACGCCGGCCTGCTCTCGCAGCCGGGCATCGCAGTCGTGGGAACGCGGCATCCTACGCCCTATGGCATCGGGATGTCTGAGCGCCTGGCTTGCGATCTGGCCTCGCACGGGCTGGCCATCATCAGCGGTATGGCCCGGGGAGTAGACACCGGTGCTCACCGCGGCGCCATCCACGCCAAAGGGAAGACGATCGCGGTCTTCGGGACAGGCATAGACGTCATCTATCCGCGGGAAAACAAGAAAATGGCCGACTCGATCCTAAGTCTGGGAGGAGCGCTGGCCAGCGAATTCCCCACCACGACGTTCGCGGCACCGCAGAATTTTCCCATCCGCAACCGCATCATCAGCGGCTTGGCGATGGGAGTGCTGGTGGTGGAGGCCGGGGAGTACAGCGGCACGCGCATCACGGCCCGCTGCGCGCTGGAGCAGGGGCGCGAACTGTTCGCGGTCCCCGGGAACGTGACCAACAAGAATTCCTGGGGGCCGAACACGCTCATCAAGCAGGGCGCCAAGCTGACGGCGACGTGGGAAGACATTTGGGAAGAGTTGCCGCCTGAGATCAAGCACCGCCTGGAAAAGGATTTCGAGAAGAGCATCGCAGAGCCCTCCAACCGCACTCTGTTCGAAGAGGCCAGCCCACTCTCTCCTCAGGAGAAGAGGATCCTCGCTCTCATCAAGGCCGATGAAGCCGTTCACATCGATGAACTGGTGGAAAAACTCGAGCCTGAGGTATCTTCTTCCGAACTTTTTGCCGTGCTTTTCGAACTGGAATTGAACGGAAAGATCAAACAGCTGCCGGGCAAGAATTTCGTGCGCAGTTTTTGAGCTTGAGTCCTCAGGCTTGGGAAATGCGTCTAATCCATGTTAGCTTCGGTAGACCAAGACCACCAAGGGTGAATAGTTGGCCAAATCATTAGTCATCGTAGAGTCGCCGGCCAAGGCGAAGACGATCAACAAATATCTCGGTAAGGAGTTCGAGGTCGAGGCCTCTCTCGGCCACGTGAAAGATCTGCCCAAAAAGACCCTGGGCGTGGATCTGAACAAGAACTTTGAAACCGATTACGAAGTGATACCCGGCAAAGAGAAGGTTGTCGCCAAGCTCAAGAAGATGGCGCAATCGGCCGCCGCCATCTACCTCGCGCCCGATCCCGACCGCGAGGGCGAAGCCATAGCTGCGCACTTGGCAGAAGAGCTAGGCGACGGCAAGAAGAAAGGTGCAATACCTATCCGGCGTGTCACCTTCAATGAGATAACGCAGCGGGCGGTGAAAGAGGCCTTTGAGCATCCGCGCGAGATCGACCGCAATCTGGTGGATGCGCAACAGACGCGCCGTGTGTTGGACCGGCTGGTGGGCTACCAGATCTCTCCGCTTCTCTGGGACAAGGTTCGCCGCGGGCTCTCGGCGGGGCGGGTGCAGACAGTCGCTCTGCGGCTGATCGTGGAGCGCGAGCGCGAGATCCGAGCCTTCGAGAAGAAGGAATACTGGACCATCGATGCACAGCTGGCAGCCGCCAAGCCGCCAGTCTTTGACGCACGCTTTGTGGGCCGGGGCGAGGAAAAAACAGAGGTCCCGAACGAAGAGGAAGCCAGGAAACTGACCTCGGCGCTGGAGAAGGCCGAGTGGTCGGTCCGCTCGATTGAAAAGAAAGAGCGGCGGCGATCATCGGCTGCTCCGTTCACCACCAGCAAGTTCCAGCAGGATGCCTCGCGCAAGCTGCGCTTCAGCGTAAAACGGGCGATGGGCCTGGCGCAGCGCTTGTATGAAGGTGTTGAACTGGGCGATGAGGGTCAGGTGGGTCTTATCACCTACATGCGCACCGACTCGGTACGCGTCTCCAACGAGGCGCTGGCTGAGGTGCGGCAGTATGTAGGCACGGAATTCGGGGACAAGTATCTGCCGGAGTCGCCGAATCTCTACAAGTCCAAGAAGGCGGCGCAGGAGGCGCACGAGGCCATTCGCCCGACTTCGGTGGCGCGCGATCCGGAATCGATCAAGCGCTATCTGCACGAGGACGAGTACAAGATCTACAAGCTCATCTGGCAGCGCTTTGTCGCTTCGCAGATGACACCGGCGGTCTTTGACCAGACCAGCGTAGATATCGACGCCCGCACGGGCAACGAATGGTTCACCTTTCGCGTGACCGGCTCGGTGCTGAAGTTCGACGGCTTCCTCAAGGTGTACGAAGAGTCGAAAGAAGGCAAGGACGAGGAAGACGAGGCGCTGCGCCACAAGCTGCCACTGCTCGAGCAGGGGCAGAAGCTCGCGCTCAAGGGGCTGACGCCAGAGCAACATTTCACCGAGCCTCCGCCGCGCTACAACGAGGCGTCGCTGGTAAAGGAGCTCGAAGAGCGTGGCATCGGGCGGCCTTCGACCTACGCCGCCATCATCAGCACGATTCAGGAGCGGGAGTACGTGCAGAAGATCGGCGGCAAGTTCGTGCCGGCCGAGATCGGGACGGTGGTGGCGGACCTGCTGGTAGAAAACTTCCCCGACATCTTCGATCCTGCTTACACGGCCCGCCTGGAAGAAGAGCTGGATGAGATCGAAGAGGGCAAAGAGAAGTGGACCGATGCTTTGGCCGAGTTTTACAAGAAATTCGCTAAAGACCTCAAATATGCGCAGAAGCACATGGAAAACATCAAGCGCATGGAGAAGCCCACGGAAGAGAAGTGCGAGCGCTGCGGATCGCCGCTGGTCATCAAATGGGGAAGGCACGGTTCGTTCTACGCATGCAGCGCGTACAAGAAGGATGATCCTGAAAGCTGCACCTTCACCAAAGAGAATCCCATCGATCTGCCTGATCTCGATACCGCCGACACGCAGGAAACCTCACAGGAGGAGTACTGCGAGAACTGCGGGCGCACCATGGTGCTTAAGCGTGGCCGCTTCGGCCAGTTCATGGCCTGCACCGGGTATCCCGAGTGCAAGACCACGCGGCGGCTGGACCAGGCCAAGAAGGTGCCCGATATTCCGCTGGATGAAAAATGCCCGAAGTGCGGACGCAACATGGTGCTGCGCCACGGCCGTTACGGCGAGTTCATCTCCTGCACCGGATATCCCGATTGCAAGTACATCAAGCAGAATTTTATCGGGGTGAGGTGCCCGCAGTGCAAGCAAGGCGAGCTGGTGGAGAAGAAAGCCCGGCGTGGGAATTTCTTCTACGGCTGCGACCGCTATCCCGAGTGCGACTTCACCTCAAACTACCGGCCGATAGATGAAAAGTGCCCGGAGTGCGGCAGTCCGTATCTGGTGGAGAAGAACCTGAAGTCGGGCGCAGTCATCACCTGCCCCAACAACCGCAAGAACGCTGGCGATGAAGAGAAGCCGAAGAAACGCAGGAAAAAAGGCGAGGCAGAGGCAGTGGCCGTAAAGTGTGACTACTCGCGCCCGGTGGAAGCGACGGTTTCAGCCTGAGTCTATAATCAGCCTTCTCACCAAGGAGAACGCAATGCCACGCAAACCTACGCATGCCGATGCCCAACTTACGCTGCAACTCTATGACCTGCGCCGCGAAAGCGAGATGCGCAAGGCCCGCAATTTTATGATCCTGCAGTTCAATCCGGAGTCGGCCGAGGATGTCCTTAAACTGATGCGCTCTTTCGGCAGCCAGGAGAATGCCTGGTTCCGACAGGTCATCGGATACTGGGAGATGGCCGCCGCGATGGTCAACCTGGGCGTATTGCATGTAGACCTCTTCTACGCCTCCACCGGCGAGCCGTACCTCATCTACAGCAAGATAGCACCGTATCTTGCCAGAGTCCGTGCCGAAGAGACACCAACCTTCATGCAGAATCTGGAGAAGGCAGTGCACGGCAGCAAGGCAGGGCGTGCCCGCCTGGAAACGATGAAGAAGCGCCTGGCTACCTGGGCCAAGACGCGAGCGGAGGCGAAGAACAGCTAACTCCTGTCAGCAGTTCGAGCATGAACGACTAGGCGATATATTCGCGGATGTACTCGTCTTCGGATGCAGCCAGTTCCCCGGCCGTGCCATCGAATATGACTTTGGCCTCGCGCAGGATGAGGAAGGTAGTGTGCACATCGCGCGGTGCGTCTTTGGTGATGGGCAGCATCTGATTGCTTCTGCTGTCAAAGTAGTGGGCGGCCATGGTGAAGGCGTCTTGCAGGCGATGGGTCACCATCAGCGCGCTGGTCTGGTAGACGTCCCTCTGCTTTACGATGAGTTCGATGATGCGGGTCGAGGTGATGGGGTCGAGTCCGCCGGTCGGGGAATCGTACAGCAGGACCTCCGGCTGGGTGATGATGGCGCGCGCGATCGCCACCCGGCGGCGCATACCGCCTGAGAGCTCAGCGGGAAAGAGCGGCAGGGTGTTTTCCAGCTCCACGAAGCGGAGAGCCTCGACCACTCGCGGGCGGACCTCCCCTGGCGGCATGTGCTCTTCTTCCAGCAAGCGGTAGGCCACGTTTTCTTCTACCGTGAGCGAATCGAAGAGCGCGCTCTCCTGAAACACGATCCCAACGCGGCGCCGCAGATCGAACAGGTCCTGTTCCCGCAGGCTGGTGACTTCTTCCCCGAGCACGGTGATGCGCCCGTTATCAGGCTTTACTAGTCCCAAAGCCATCTTCAGGATGGTGGACTTGCCCGAGCCCGCTACGCCGAACAGGATCTTGGTTTCGCCGCGAGCCAGCTTGAACGAAACATCTTCCAGCACATGATTGTCTTCAAAATCTATGGAGACATTCTCAAAAACGATGACCGGTTCTGCGGTCTTGACGGGGGGCGGCGACAGCGAATTCTGAATAGCAGTGCTCACAGCCGGTCAACTGATAACCATGAGGAAGCGGGTGATAAAGAAATCTACGACCAGGATAAGCACGGAAGCGGCTACCACGGCCTGGGTGGTCGCCCTCCCCACGCCCTGGGTCCCGCCTTTGGCCGAGAGCCCGTAGTAACAGCCGATGGTGGCGATCACGTAGCCGAAAAGCAGCGGCTTGACGAGCCCCATTTCCACGTCCTTGTACTCCAGTTTGTCATACGCGGAGTGCCAGTACTGATTCGCGTCCAGGCCGAGCAGCAGATAGGAGACCATGAATCCGCCCAGAATGCCCAGCAGGTCGCTGATGATGCTGAGAAAGAAAAGCATCACCACACTGGCAACCACGCGCGGGGTAACCAGCTTCTTGGTCGGGTCGGTGCCGAGAGCGCGCATAGCGTCGATCTGCTCCGTGACCTTCATGGAGCCGAGCTCGCTGGCCATGCCGCTGGCATTGCGCCCCGCGACCATCAATCCGGTAAGCACCGGCCCGAGCTCGCGCACCATGGAAAACGAAACCAGCTGGCCGGTCAGCGAGAGCGAGCCGAACTGCTGCAGTGTGTCAGAGGTCTGCAAAGCGAGCACCGCGCCAGTGAAGAAGCCGGTGAGGATCACAATCGGCAACGAGCCCACGCCGATGATGTCCGCCTGCTGAAAGGTGTCGGCCATGTAGAAGGGCTTGCGGAAAAGATTGCCCAGCGAGCGCGCGGCCAGGACCGAGTAATGTTGCACCGCCAGCACCCATTCTTTGGCGTAATCGGTCGGCGAAACGAGTTCCATGGCGAATCAGGGACTATATCAGAGGCTCGCGGCTTGCTCCAACCCGGCTTTGCTGTCGGTCGCGAAGAAGCGAGCTAATCAGATTCGCTCTTTCTGTCAGTACCGGCAATGGCCCGCAGCAACATGTTGACCAGGCTAAGAACGATGGAGCCCAGAAAGGCGGCGAAAAATCCATTGACTTCGAAGCCCGGGACCATGGCAGAAGCCAGCTCCAACATCAGCGCATTCACGATCAACCAGAAGATGCCGAGGGTGAGAATCGCGAGCGGAAAGGTGATGATCTTGAGCAGCAAGCCCAGGGTCGCGTTCACGAGACCGATGACGATCGCCGCGATCAATGCTGATTTGAATCCGCTTACGTGAAAGCCCGGCACCACGTGGGCCACAATGATCAGGCTGAGCGCGCTCAGCAGCCAGTTTACAAGCCATCGCATATGCGACCAGTCTACGCCTGTCGGGCTAAGCTGGGGCTGCGAAGCGCTTCACATTGACAACTAGTCATTGTTGATAGCCGAGAGCGCGCAGAGCATCGTTCATACGCTTACGGGCTTCCTCTCGGTCAGCTGGCGCTGGCATGGTCTTTAGCGGTTGCTCGGCAGTCGTCTTAGTGGTGGCAAAAGAGTCATACGCAGGCTGATCAAATGTTCCCGTCCTCATCGCGCTGTGAAAACGCGTGACGATCTGTTGGTCTTGGGGTGACTGGGCCAGATTCTGCTGCAATGTCTCTCCTCCGCAGCATCGGTACAGCTCGGAGCCAAACTGGCCGCCTTGAATGTAATGCCAGCCATCGGCGACCACCGATGTCATCGGTCCGTAGTAACTGGGGAAGCGCGGTGACTGCATGAGCCAGCCCAGCTCTGAAACGGGATAGGGCCAGTCGCCACGAGGCGGCTCCTGCCATAGGGAGCGCAGAGATTCTCCGGGGAACTCGCGGTTCTCTGCGCCGACCAAGTCAAGCAGAGTGGCAGGAATCGCCTGCAGCGAAACTGCAGTCGAGACCCTCACGCCAGCCGGTGCTTTTTCCCGTGCCCAGACAATCAGCGGGCTGTGGATCAGGTTCCAGTAGAGAGCCTTGCCATGAAACATAAAGCCCTGTTCGTTGAAAGCCTGCCCGTGATCAGAGGTGATCACGACGATCGTGTTGTCGAGGAATCCTGACCGCCTCAGGCCATCAAGAAATGCAGCGATCTGCTCATCCGTGTAGTGGATGCATGCGTCGTAGGAATCCACCACGTCGGTGACCTGCTGGGGCGAGAGCTGAACATCCAGCGGCCAGTGGATCTGCCCGCGCGGCGCCGGCCGAGAAGAATACAACATCATAAGCTCGGGTGAAGGGACAGTTGGCTCGTGCACATCGTAGAAATTGATCACTACAAAAAATGGCTTGCCTCCACGGCGGATCCATCGCAAAGCATTCCCGCCGATGGTCTGTGCGTTTTGCCGGCCGATGATGTCGTCGCTCAATTGGTAGAGGCCAATCTGATTGAGCACGTGCTTGCCAAGATTGGTCTGCATGAATCTTTCCAGAATGCTGCCATCTTCAAAATGCATGAAACCACGGCCCATTCCCACGCGGCGCGTGAACACATAGGGGTTTCCGGAGAAGGCAGCCGTCCGGTAGCCCAGTCGTTCGAAGGCTGTGCCCAGGATGGGGTACCGGGTGTCCAGATACCACTTGCTCTCGCCGGCATGATGTTCGCTTTCCGGCCTGCCGGTTAGGATAGAGGCGTGCGAGGGAAGGGTCCACGATGAGGGGGCAACAGCATTCTCGAAGAGCACGCCTTGGGTTGCCAGCCGATCCAGATTGGGGCTGGTGACGCGGTGGTATCCATAAGCGGAGAGGTGATCGGCGCGCAGCGCGTCTACAATGATGAGCAGGACATTCGGCTTGCCGTTTGTTGCGCCAGTAGTCTGCTTTCGCTCCTCGATTGTCTGTGCCGTGGGTAACACGGCCAGATAAACAACCGCATAGACGACGCCTACAAACAGGGTCATCCGCATTAACCGGCCGGCCACGCCCGTGAGCTTTGCAAGCAGCATTGTCAGCAAAGCGGCAACCGCGGTCGCGGTGGCCAGGAGCGCGAACTTGTGATGAGGCGGAAGCAGAATGGAGACAAGGTCGAGAGTCAGCAGCGCACTGCAGAGAAACGTCGCCACGAATGACGCGTGCCAGCGACGCACAGCCAGAGAAATCGCCAGCGCGGGCAGCCAGAGCAGGCTGAACACGATGAAATCGAGCAGGGCGGAATAGTAAAGTTCGACCGGCCCTAGGTAACCGGGGACAAACCGATAAGCCACCCTCTCTGTCAGGCCGGCTGCAATGCCAAACCAGATGCAGATCCCCAGAGCACTCCACGCTTCTCCGCGAGCTCTCCCCATTTGAGTTCTCTGTGCCGAGGACCGCTGCCTCATTTCAGCGATTCGCCGATCCATTCCAGATAGCTGGGGGTGCCGCCCTCAATGTTGAGCTGGATACACTCGGGTACGTCATACGAACTCAACTCTGTGAGCGCTTCGCAGAGGTCGTTGAATGAAGTCGCGGTTGTCTTGATCAACAGCACGTGCTCAGGGTGGGACTCGACTTCTCCCTTCCAGCGGTAAACCGATTCCGCCGCCAGGATGTTGACGCAGGCGGCCAGCTTACGCTCCACCAATCCCCAGGCGATGTCTTCCGCCTCTTTCTTGTCAGAGGCGGTTGTGAGCACAATGATTTTGTCGGTCATTTAGAATCAAACCTCGGGAGCTTGCGATTTTGCAGTCCCAAGAATCTTAACTCAAGCAGTTGGGTCGCAGTCCAATCGGGAAGTGAACCGGCAATGACGGAGATCAGATTCGGCACCTCGGGATGGCGGGCAATCGTGGCTGAAGATTTTACGTTCAGCAATGTGCGCCGCGCCGTCAGTGGGATTGCGCGCTATGTGACCTCGCAAAAGCCTTCCGGGGCGCGCGTGCTCGTCGGGCGGGACCCTCGCTTCATGGGCGAGAATTTCGCTGCACTCGCGGCCGAGGTGCTGGCTGCATACGGCATAATTCCGCTGTTGATCGCAGAGCCTGCGCCTACCCCAGCCATTGCGTATGAGGTCATCCGCAGCCGGGCCGATGGAGCAGTGAATTTCACGGCCTCCCACAATCCGCCCGAGTACAACGGCATAAAGTTTTCCACACCAGATGGCGCGCCCGCCATGCCCGAGGTGACAAAGCAGATCGAGGCTGAGATCGGCAGGATCTCCGCCGATGATAAGCCTGCTATTGGGGGTAAGGCGGCTGAGATCCAGAGAATCGACGTAAAGCCGGGATACTTGGGCAGGTTGCGGGAGATCGTTGACCTGGAGACGATAAGCAAAGCAGGTCTGCGAGTCGGTTTCGATCCGCTCTGGGGAGCAGGGCGCGGCTATTCCGATGACCTGTTACGCTCTGCCGGCATCGACGTTTTTTCAGTGCACGACCGCCGCGATGTGTTATTCGGGGGACATGCCCCTGAGCCCGACGGACATCTGCTCGATGAGTTGCGCGCGGGCATGAAGGGCCGGCAAGCGCACATCGGAATCTCGACAGATGGCGATGCTGACCGCTTCGGGATTCTCGATGAGGATGGCGCCTTCATTTCTCCGAACTATGTCATCGCGCTCTTGTTCGATTACCTGGTCGAGACCCGCGGATGGAAGAATGGGGTCGCCAAGTCCGTTGCCACAACCAACCTTGTCAATGCGCTGGCAGAGCACCATGGCGTGGAGCTTCACGAGACCCCGGTCGGCTTCAAGTACATCGGCGAACTGATCAAGCACGATAAGATCGCCATCGGCGGCGAGGAGAGCGCCGGTCTTTCGATTCGTCATCACGTTCCGGAAAAGGACGGTATCCTCGCCGGACTGCTCTGCTGCGAGATGCGCGCCCGCCGTAAGCAGCCTCTGGGAGAACAATTGCGGGCTTTATTTGTCAAAGTTGGTTCGTTTTACCCCCTGCGCGAGAACTTTCGCTTGACCGCTGAGGTGAAAGCAAAGTTTACTGAAAAGTTAAGGGCTGAGCCCGGGAATTTCTCCGGCCGCGAGGTGAGAAGCGTCGTCAGAACGGATGGGTTGAAGCTGCTGTTCACAGATGGTTCCTGGGTCTGCTACCGGCTCTCCGGTACCGAGCCGGTCGTGCGCGTCTACGCGGAGGCGCGCTCCCAGCACGATTTGGCTGCCTTGACCGCCGCAGCCAAGAAATGGGTCTTTGATTGAAGCTGGAAACCATGAACAGCGTCGTCGAGAGTCTGGCTCGCGCCCGCCGCAAGCTGGCGACAGCCGGAATCGGTCTGCTGGCAATGGCGTTGGCGTGGCACGTGATCTTTGGCGCCAACGGCATGTTGATCTACCACCAGAAGCGCTCGGAATATAAGCAGTTGCAGATTGAGATTGACGCATTGCAGAAAGAGAATCAGCAGCTGCAACAATCGGTGGAAAAGCTGCGCTCTGACCCCAAAGCCATAGAGCGCGAGGCGCGTGAGCAATTACGCTATGCCCGTCCCGGGGAGGTCATTTACACGCTGCCATCGCCGCCCCCAGCGAGGCCGCCTGCCAACCTGAGCGCCGCCAAGCATTGATGGAATCGTAATCTTCGAGGGAAAAGACTACCGCAGCACGCCTTCGAGCGGCGAACTCGCGGTGGCATAGAGTTTCTTGGGCATTCGTCCGGCAAGGTAGGCGGCGCGCCCGGCGATCACTGCGTGGCGCATCGCTTCCGCCATGAGCAGCGGCTCCTGCGCATGCGCAATGCCGGAGTTCATCAGCACAGCGTCAGCCCCGAGCTCCATTGCCACTGCTGCGTCAGAAGCTGTGCCCACACCTGCGTCTACGATCAGAGGGACACCAGTCACAAGCTCTCGCAGAATCCGCAGGTTGGCTGCGTTCTGGATCCCCATGCCGCTGCCGATCGGGGCACCCAGTGGCATGATTGCGCTCGCGCCGGCGTCGAGCAGCCGCTTGGCCACTACGATATCGTCGCTGGTGTAGGGAAGCACGGTGAAGCCCTCCTTCACCAGCGTGCGGGTGGCCTCAATGGTGGCCTGCACGTCGGGGAACAGCGTGCGTTCATCGCCGATGACTTCGATCTTCACCCAATCGGAGAGTCCCACTTCGCGGCCCAGACGCGCGGTTCGAATGGCTTCTTCCGCCGTGTAGCAGCCGGCGGTGTTCGGTAGCAGAAAATATTTCCCGGGGTCAATAAAATCGAGCAGCGATTCTTTGCTGCGGTCAAGATTCACGCGCCGCACGGCGACCGTCACCATCTCGGCTCCGCTGGCCTCAATGGCGCGCGCAGTCTCCTGGTCGGACTTATACTTGCCCGTGCCAACGATCAGCCGCGAGTGAAATTCGCGTCCGGCGATAACCAGTGGGTCAGCCGTCATAGGGGTATTGTAGCTTTTCAGACGTGGTGCCGTGGGCCGGTCAGTCTACGAAATCAACCTGAGGGCGGGGAGTTATCACGCCTTTCTCGTATCCCCTCTGCAGCAGAAGGCGGATTGCGCGCCTTCCATCTTCGCCGTAGTCGAGAGTGCGCTGGTTCACATACATGCCTACGAATCTGTTGGCGGTGGCTTTATCGAGCTCCCGCGCGTACTGCATGGCATGCTCGAGCGCCTCGGTCCGATGGTCGAGCGCGTACTGAATGCTGTCTTTCAAGGCTTTACTCACAGTGCGCATCAACTCCTGCCCCAGGTCGCGGCGGATGGCGTTCCCTCCCAGCGGCAACGGCAGCCCCGTCTGCTCCCGCCACCACTGGCCCAGATCGAGCGCGCACTGCAAGCCGTCCTTGGCGAAAGTCAGCTGCCCCTCATGAATGATGAGCCCTGCAACATACTTGCCCGCGACGACCTGCGGCATGATCTGGTCAAAGGGCACCGTCTCCGTCCGCACCTCCGGCGCGAACAGCTTGAGAGCCAGGTATGCCGTGGTCATTGTGCCCGGCACCGCAATCACGTGCCTGCTGATCTCATTCGCGGCCATCTGCCGTGGTGAGACCACGATTGGCCCATAACCTTCGCCTACGCTGCCACCGCTGGGCAGCAGGGCATAGTTCTGCTGCAGATAGGGGTAGGCATGAAACGAGATCGCGGTCACATCGTAGTGCGCTTCCAGCGCCTTGCGGTTCAGCGTCTCGATGTCGCATAGCGTGTGCTCGAAGCGGAGCCCGGGCACTCGTACTTTGTCTTTCGCGAGGGCGTAGAACATGAATGCGTCGTCGGAGTCAGGACTATGCGCGATGGTAATGGTGCGCAGTTTTTCAGCTGAAGCGGCGCGTGCGGTCATGGAATTCAAGATGGAGTCAACGAGAGCCGGCCACAAGCTTCAAGGCACCAGCTGCTGGCCACCCTTCTTTACCGCGGGTGTAGAGGTACCGCTTTCTTCATCCACGATCCTCTGAAACTGGGTCTCTGAGGCTCGCGAAAGCCGGCGGATACGCAGAAAAATAGCGACTCCGACGGCGACCAGCGCTACGGTCGAGAGCCCCAGGATCACATACCAGATCGTGATGGGCACCTGCATAGGATACCAAAGCACCTGTGCGTGAGCGCTGAAAAACGGGCGGGATAAAGTATGCTTGGCAGCGAATTGCGGCTGCGCCGCAACGCCGATGGATAGCTCTGAACAGAATCTGGAAACCGTGGTAGAAAGCGCTGCGCCTTCGCCACCCATGGCCCGCAGCCTGGTTGCTCCACTGCTCAAAGGCTCGGCCATCTATGCCCTCGCCAACGTCGCTGTAAAGGCGCTCAGCTTCCTGCTGCTCCCGCTGTATACACGCTTTCTTACACCTGCGGATTACGGCATCATCAGCCTGGCCGAGATTCTGGCCATGGTGGCAGTTTCGATTCTTGGCCTGGGACTCGAGCCCAGCCTGGCCCGATTCTTTTTCCAGCACGCCGGCGATGCCGAGGCCCAGCGTACGTATGTAAGCACCGTGATTCGCTTCGGCCTGTTCGTGTTGTTGGCTGGAAGCGCGCTACTGCTGCTTCTGGGAGCAAGCGGCGGGCAGTTTCTGCGTGAGGGGCTTGCCGTGAGCTTCTTTCCTTATGTGGCGCTCGCGCTAGCCTCAGCAGCAGCGACGCAGGCCTTCCAATACCCGCTCACTCTGTTTCAGGCGCAGATGCGTCCCCGCGCCTATGCCGTTCTCAGCATTGCCTCGTTCTTTTTGACCATGACCGCTGTGATCAGCCTGGTGGTCATCTTTCCCCACGGCGCTGCGGGGATGTTATGGGGGAAGTTTGGCGCGGCCGCATTTGCCGCACTGATCGCCCTCGCGCTCTCCCGCAGTTGGTTGAAAGCGCGTTTCGTGTGGCGTTATGTGCGCGAGACGCTCCCCGTATCGCTTCCTCTGGTCCCGCATCAGTTGATGGCGCTGGGTTTGGTGGTGGCCGACCGTTTTATCCTGCAGCATTACCGGCCACTGAGCGAGGTGGGCATCTATTCGCTCGCCTATACCTGTGGTATGGCCATGTTTCTGGTCTCATCCTCCATCTTGCAGGCCTTCTCGCCGATCTATTTCGAAGCCGCGCGCGCCGGTGCGGCGGCCCGCCGGCCTTTGGCCCGACTCGCAGAAGGCGTCGTCTCCATGTGGGGCGCTATCGCAGTCGCTGGAATCTTCGTCTCGCCTTTCTTTGCCCGTATTCTTGACGCGCGCTATGAGCAGGTCGGGCGTCTGATTCCGCTGGTCATCGCCGCCTACCTTCTCCATGCCCTCTTCACCTTGTTCCAGCTCCAGACGCTGGAAGGGGGCAAGACTCGTTTTGTGCTTTACGCCAGTTCCATCGCACTGCTCGTGAATCTCTCCCTCAATCTTCTCTGGATTCCGCGCTGGGGGATGTATGGAGCTGCTTACGCCACCGTCGTCGGCTATGCTGTGGAAGCTCTCGTGATGTTCGCTGGCGCCCAGCGCACCTCTCTGCTCCCCTATCAGCAGATGCGGCTGCTAGGGACGCTTACCATCAGCGCAGCCGTCGTTCTTTTCAGCCAAAGTCGATGGAGTGTCGCAGAGGGGCGCGGCGCGTGGCGACCGCTTGCTGCCCTAGCCATCAGCGCTGCGCTCTTTCTGGTCCTCAGCAGTTCTCAGCTACGCAGCGTGTGGCAAAGCGTGCGCGGGGCGTCTGCAGGCGGCGGCCGATGAGGATTTCTATCTTCGACGTCATCGAGCCGATCAATCCCAGCCTGCATCGCTATGTGCGCGAGCTGGCGGCTGCCTTCCCCGCCGATGCTCAAGCGGAGGTCGTGAGCATGCCGAAGTCTCCGGGGCTCAAGGGCAGGTTCTACGATGTCTTCCTGAAGTACCCGCAGTTTGCCCGCGACCGGCAGGGCGACTTCAACATCATTGCTTCTGAAGGCTACTCGCATCTCCTGCTTGCACTCGATCCGCACAGAACAGGAGTCGTCTGCCACGATGTGCATCCGCTGCTCGGTGGCCCTGGCGGTCTCTACCGGCTCCGTTTCAAAGGCAATCTTCGCTTGTTGCGTCACGCGAGAGCGGTAGTCACCGTCTCTGAGACTACTCGCAGCGAGCTGCTGCAGTTCTGTCCCTTCTTATCAGCGCAGAAAGTAAGAGCTGTGCACAGTGGACTCTCTCAACACTGGCGGCCTGTTCCCGAAGAGTTATCCCGCTCGGAGGTTCGTCGGAAACTCGGTCTCGCAGACAGCGACCTCATCCTCCACGTCGGCAATTCCAACTGGTATAAGAACTTTGGCAGCGTTGCGCGCGCCTTTGCCCTCTTGCAGCGACCCAACGCAATGCTGCTTAAGGTTGGAATCCTTTCGTCGGCGGACAAACAACTCCTCCGCGAACTCAGGTTGGAAGATCGTCTCATCCATATTCCACAGGCCAACGATGACGCGCTGCTCAGCTACTACCAGGCTGCCGCTTTGTTGTTGTTTCCCTCGCTGCATGAAGGCTTCGGCTGGCCGCCACTGGAAGCCATGGCCTGCGGTTGCCCCGTGATCACCTCCCGGCGAGGTGCGATTCCCGAGATCTGCGGTGAAGCGTGTCTGTATGCTGATCCGCAGAAGCCGGCAGACCTGGCAAGCGCTGTAGAAAAGCTTCTGGCAGATTCGCCGTCGCGCGCCGAGCTCATTGCCAAAGGGCGTGAGCGGGCCAGACAATATGACTGGAAGAAGACCGCTTCCCAGATTGTCCAAATTCTTCAGGCTGGTTGATGCGCTACTACGCCGGAGTCTTAGTGAATCTAAGTTGGCCAGGGCGACTGCTCGGAGCTGAGAGGCTTCCGGGCGAGCACGCATTCAAAAACGCGGATATAAGCCTCAGCCGTGCGCTCGATCGAGAACTCTCTTCCTCTGGCCGACGCTTTCTTGCCCCATTCGGCACGTAGCTCTCGTGACTGGAGCAGCCGCGAGATATGCCCGGCCAGCGAATCCACGTCGCCGGTCTGAAAGAGAATGCCGCCTCCGGCCACAACTTCGTTCAGCCCGGGCACGTCGCTGGCGATGACGGGCACGCCGGCAGCCAGCGCCTCGGCCACTGCAATGCCGAAGCCCTCTGAGATTGAAGAGTGCACATATAGATCGGCCATTTTGAGCAGGCTAGGGATATCTGCGCGTCTGCCCAGGAAATGTACGCGCGCGCGGATTCCAAGTCTCTCTGCCAGCACCTCCATTTCCGGCCGCAGTTCGCCGTCGCCCGCCAGCGCCAGATGCACAACAGGGACTTTCGCCACCGCGCGCAGCACGGTGGCGTGATCTTTTTGTGGCTGAAAACGCGCGGAAAAAAGAACCACCGGAGCAGAATCGCTGCCTGTCACTTCTCGCTTCGAAGCGGGAGCGGCTTCAGAAATCCGCTTAACTGGAACACCATTCGCCACGACCACGGTGCGATCTTTCGCCGGAGGCACCCACTGCAAGAGCTCTCTATGTGTCGCTGGGCTGTTGCAGATGATAGCTGCGTACCGGCTGTACATCCAGCGGTCGAGAGGACGAAGCAAGGCCATACGCCGCCGGTTCGTTGTGTTCTGTTCAGTGGTGACCAGAGGAACGGATCTCTTGGCAATCATCGAGGCGGCCGCGACCCAGAGCTGTGCCGGAAAGAGATAAGCCATCACCAGGTCATATTCAGGCATCTGCTGAGCCAGTTTGCGCACGTGTAGCGGAGAGTAGACCTGCTCGGGCAACCCCGCTACAAACGCAAATCCATTGTCCTGAAGCCGCTGTTCCAACGGACCGTGGAGCGGCTTCAGGAGCGCGATCTTGTTATCCAGGCCACGCTCGCGGAAGATAGGCAGCATCTCCGCCAGTAGCACCTCGACTCCGGCCAGAATCAGGCTGTTGATGACGTGGAGCACCCGCATTGCTGGTTTTCGCATCGTGAAACGCGCCGGCGAAATCGTGCCGGAGGCGCGCTTTCACGGGTTAGAATGACACCAGCGATTGTACGTGATTGCTCCTTCGCCGCAATCCGGCAGGCTGCCTATGTTTCTGCGTGCTCCTGTGTCTTCCGCCGAGGCTCCTCGCATGCCGGCGCTCTTTCGTATCGCGGCCTTTCTGCTGGTGGTCTCTTCGCCCCTTTGGTTCTACGCTTTTCTCTATCCCACCCCGCTCTACAACTCGACTTCAGCGCCGCTCGTCGTGATCTGGCTGCTCTTGCTCAACCTCCCGCTTCTTTTTCATGTGACTCGCAACGATGCCTTTCTGCGCCGCGTGATGGGTCTGGGGATGATCGCCAAACTGGCCGCCGCCAGCCTCTATCTGTACATGAGCTTCCACGTCTACGGTCTGGCCTCAGACGCCTTGCACTACTTCTTCATGGGCCGCCAGTACGCCGGCGATGTGAATTGGGGCGGCCGCTGGCTGCTGCTGCATCCCTTTTGGAGCACCAACTCCATTTACATGATCAACGGCGCCATGCAGGTTTTGCTGGGCTCCTCTTTGCCGGCCATCACTCTGATTTTCGCCATGAGCTCGTTCTGGGGCGATTACTTTTTCTACCGCGCCTTCAGCCAGGCTGTCCCGCAGGGAGACCGCCGTGCTCTTGCGTTTCTGCTGTTCTTTTTGCCTTCCATCACCTATTGGCCGGCGTGCATCGGCAAAGATGCCCTCATTCAGCTTTGTCTGGGCATGGCCTTTTATGGCTTCGCTCTGCTCTTGCGGCGCTTCGGCCCGGGCAGCCTCTTGCTGCTGGTGACCGGCTTGCTCGGGGCGATGGTGATTCGCCCCCACGTGGCTCTTATGCTGGTTCTGGCTCTGGTGGTCCCCTACATGGTGAGCAAGAACCGCATGGGCATTGTCGGAACGCTCTCGCGCACCATTGCGCTCCCGCTGCTGCTCGTGGGCACCCTGTATCTGGCGCGCGAGGCAGGCCAGTTCCTTCACATGGATGATGTCTCGCAGAGCGGCGCGGTCGCGCAGATGGTTGGCCGCAACAACGACTTCGGCGGCTCCGCCTTCAATGGCGATGCCTCCCTTGCAGCGCGCACTCTCGCTGCGCCGGTGCTTTTCTTCCGGCCCTTCCCCTGGGAGGTGCGCAGCCTCACCTCGGCTGTCGCCGCCTGTGAAGGGCTGCTCCTGCTGGCCATCGCCTGGAAGCGCCGCGCGCAACTCCTTTTCGCCGCACGTACCTGCCGCGAGCATCCCTTGCTCTTCGTCGCCGGACTGTTCGTGATCGAGTTTTCCGTCGTTTTCTCTGCGGCTATCACCAACTTCGGCCTGCTGGCCCGCGAGCGCGTCATGGCCCTGCCTATGCTCATGCTGCTGTTTTGCGCCTGCGAGGTCGCTCACCCAGCGTCGGCCCCGGCGGCGCGCTGGCAGCAGTTTGTGCACCCATCCGGACTTGCGCCACAGAGGGGAAGCTGATGTGTGGCATCGCCGGCATTGTCAGCTTTCGCGCTGAACCGGAAGCCGGGCTGCGCGCCTCCATCCGCGGTATGACCGCGACTCTGGTGCACCGCGGCCCAGATGATGAAGGCTTCTGGCTCGACTCGTCCTGCGGTGTCGCCTTCGGGCACCGCAGGCTCTCTATCCTCGACCTCACCGCTGCCGGACACCAGCCTATGCTCTCTCGCGACGGCCGCTGGGTGCTGAACTACAACGGTGAGATCTACAACCATGCCGAACTCCGCGGGCGCCTGCAGGCGTATCCCTTTGTCGGACACTCCGATACCGAGGTTCTGCTCGCTGCTTGCGAGCTCTGGGGTGCGGAGGTGGCGCTGCCACAGCTGAATGGCATGTTCGCTTTCGCGCTGTGGGACCGCAGGCAGCGCGTGCTCTATCTTGCGCGCGACCGCTTCGGTGAGAAGCCGTTGTACTACGGCTGGGTCGGCGATCATTTTCTTTTTGCCTCGGAGCTCAAGGCTATTCGCGCCTTTCCCGGCAGTGCGCCGCAGATAGACCGTGATGCCCTGGCGCTTTACTTCCGTCACAACTGCGTTCCTGCACCACGCACTATTTACCAACATGTCTTCAAGCTTCCGCCTGCAAGTTATCTGAGGTTAGGTTCAGCACATAGGGAAGCTGCACCCATCATCTATTGGAGTTTGCGAGACTCCGTCGAGAAGGGAATTACTCAGCCCTTCAAAGGCAGCACTGAAGACGCCGTTGCGCAGCTCGAAGCTTTGCTGCGCGCCTCGGTACGGCACCGAATGCTTGCCGATGTCCCTGTAGGAGCGTTTCTCTCTGGCGGCGTGGATTCTTCGCTGATCGTTGCTCTGATGCAAGCTATCGGCGGCCAGACTACGCGCACCTTTTCCATCGGCCTCAGTGATACCGCCTACAACGAGGCCGAAGAGGCCAAAACCGTTGCCCGGCATCTCGGTGCTCACCACACTGAGCTCTATGTCCAGCCGGCGCAGGCCCTCGAACTGGTCTCACGCTTGCCCGCTATCTACGACGAGCCTTTTGCGGATTCATCTCAGATTCCTCTGTACTTGCTCTCGCAGTTGGCGCGCCGCGACGTAAAGGTCGCCCTTTCCGGCGATGGTGGCGACGAAATCTTCGGCGGATACAACCGCTATCAGTGGGTGCAGCGGATCTGGAGGGGTGTGGGCTGGCTCCCGCAGCCTATGCGCCGGCTTGCCGCGCTGGCTATGACGGCCCTTGCGCCGGAGGATTGGGACTCTGGCTTCCGGCACCTCAAGCGCGCGCTGCCGCAACAGATGGAGCAGCGCCTGCCCGGCGATAAGCTCCACAAGCTGAGTTCAGCTCTCGATTGCCGTGATCCGCGCGAGATGTACTTGCGCCTGACCTCGCACTGGCAGGATCCGGAGCCACTTGTGCTCGGCTCCAGCGAGCCGGAAACGATCATCACTCTCGCCAACGGAGATTCTCCATGCGCTGACTTCACGGCCGAGATGATGTATCTCGATTCCCGCACCTACCTGCCCGATGACATCCTCACCAAAGTAGACCGTGCCAGCATGGCCGTGAGCCTCGAAGTTCGCGCGCCCTTTCTCGACCCCGCCGTCGTCGAGTTTGCTTGGTCGCTTCCACAGGAGATGAAACTGCATGATGGTTGCGGCAAGTGGATTCTGCGACAGCTTCTGCATCGCTTCGTTCCCTCTGAACTGGTCGAGCGCCCCAAGATGGGCTTTGGCATCCCGCTCGATTCCTGGCTGCGGGGCCCACTGCGCCCCTGGGCCGAAGAACTGCTCGCTCCCGAGCGCTTGCGCCGCGAGGGCTTTCTTGACTCCGCGATAGTGCAGGAAAAATGGCAGCAGCATCTCAGCGGCAGGCGGGCCTGGCAATACCATCTGTGGGACGTTCTCATGTTTCAGAGCTGGCTGGAGCAATGGCAGCGCCAACCTGCGGCTGCGGAGGCAGCCAGGCCATGACCCAGCTGCCTCCGCGTGCTGCGTTTCTCATCTCGCTCGATTTCGAACTGCACTGGGGTGTGCGCGAACGCCTCACTGTGGAAGACTACAAAGAGAATCTGCTCGGTGTGCGCCAGGCCATTCCCGCCATGCTGCGCCTTTTCGAGAAATATGAGATTCACGCCACCTGGGCAACCGTCGGCTTTCTCTTTTGCGGATCGCGCGATGAGCTGCTGGCCTCCGCTCCTGAGCAACTGCCTCAATACGATGCCCCCTCGCTCTCGCCCTACCCACAGCTAGCGAGCGTTGGATGCAATGAGGCCGAAGACCCCTTCCACTTTGCGCCATCGCTGATCGACCAGATTGCGGCTTCGCCCCATCAGGAGCTCGGCACTCACACCCTCTCCCACTTCTATTGCCTCGAAGGCCCGCTCGATCTCGCGGCGCTCCGCCAGGATCTCGCCGCTGCCCAGCGCCTCGCTGCCAGAAGGCGCCTCGAACTTCGTAGCATCGTCTTTCCCCGTAACCAATATTCGGCCGAACACCTGAAGACCTGTGCCCAGCTTGGATTCACGGCCTATCGCGGCACTGAATCTTCGTGGATCTACAACGGCCTCAGCCGCCAGGCTGAAACTCGCGCGCGCCGCGCACTGCGCTTGCTCGACGCCTACATGAGCCTGACGGGAAATAACTGTTTCCCGCTTTCTCCGCAGTCAGCATTGCCGTGCAATCTGCCATCCAGTCGCTTTCTCCGTCCCTATTCACCTGTGCTCGGCTTGCTTGAGCCGCTGCGCCTGCGGCGTATCCTCAATGGCCTCGATTACGCTGCCGAGCACTCCATGGCTTACCATCTCTGGTGGCATCCTCATAATTTCGGGGTTCACTTGCCGCAGAATCTGGCATTTCTGGAAAAAATCCTTATGCGCTTCAGCCGCCTGCGTGACGGTTGCGGCATGGCCAGCCTCAGCATGGGAGAGATGGCAGAGCGGCTCGCCGCCGCGCCCGCTGCCGCGCTGCCATGAGCGCGGGCATCGTCTTGCTGGCCGGCGAATTTCCTTCTACCGCCATCCTCTACAACTACCTGAAGCCCCGATTTCCGCTGCGGGCAGTCGTCATCGAGTCGCGGCCCCCGCGGCTTGCGCTCGTACGCAACCGTCTGCGCAAGCTCGGACTTGCCAAAGTTTTCGGCCAGCTCTGCTTTCGCTCGCTCGCCGTGCCCATCCTGACGCTTTCCTCGCGATCGCGCCTCCGCCAGATAGAGAAAGAGTTCGCGCTCGACCGCACTCCCATCCCCGCCGGAGAGATCACTCGCGTTGATTCAGTGAACTCCTCCGCCAGCATCGCCGCGCTGCAGGAAATTGCTCCCCAGGTCGTCCTCGTGAACGGAACCAGGATCATCTCCTCCCAGGTCCTCCGCACCGTAGCAGCTCGATTCATCAACCTGCACGGCGGCATCACGCCCCTCTATCGCGGCGTGCACGGGGCTTACTGGGCTTTGGTGCAGCGACAGCCGCAGCATTGCGGCGTGACTATCCATCGCGTGGATGAGGGCATTGACACCGGTGCCGTCCTTGCCCAGGCATCGATTTTTCCCACCGCTCGCGACAATTTCATTACCTACCAGCTCTTGCAAGTCGCCGCTGGACTTCCGCTACTCGACCGTGTTTTGAGCGAGATGCTGCAGGGGCGCGAGCCTTCGTCGCCGCCACTGTCCGGCGAATCTCGGCTTTGGACTCATCCCACTCTTTTCGAGTATCTTCGCTATCGCCGCTGGGGCGTGAAATGACCCCGGCCCGCGGTTTGAAGATCGCGCAGGTCGCAACCTCAGACATCTCGATCCGCTTTCTGCTTCTCGATCACATCGCTGCCCTGCAGCGACAGGGGCACGAGGTCACCGCTGTCTGCGCTCCCGGCGAGTGGCTCGAAGACATCCGCCGCGCCGGAGTGCCTGTAGCGACTGTGCCGATGGCCCGCCAGCCCCGCCCCTTCGCCGATCTGCACTCTCTCTCTGCTCTCACGCGCTGCTTTCAGGAGCGCCGCTTCGACGTAGTGCACACCCACACCCCCAAGGCCGGGCTCCTCGGTCCGCTCGCCGCTCGCTCTGCAGGCGTGCCCCGCATTGTTCACACCATCCATGGCCTGCTGTTCCACGATGCCATGCCGAGCGGCCGACAACTTTTTTATTGGCTGCCGGAGAAACTCACGGCGATATGCGCCCATCACTTACTTTCCCAAAGCCGCGAGGACATCGACGTCGCCGTCCAGCGCAAGCTCTGCCGGCCGGAGAAAATTCGTTACATCGGCAACGGGATTGATGTCGAGCAGTTCTCTCCGCCGACGCCAGCCGGCCGCGCTGCGGCCCGTGCCGCCCACGCGATTGCCAGCGATGAATTTGTCGTCGGCAGTATCGGCCGTCTCGTCGCTGAAAAAGGGTTCAACGAACTTTTCGCCGCCTCCGAGCACCTCAAATACCGTAACCAGAAAGTAAGAATTATCGTCATCGGCCCCGAAGAACCAGGTCGCAGTGACGCCATCCCCGTTCACCGCAAGCGAGACCTGAGCGATCGCGGGATCATTCAATTTGCCGGCCACCAGACTGCATTGCAGCCCTGGCTGGCCTGCTTCGATGCCTTCGCGCTCGCCTCGCACCGCGAAGGCATCCCGCGTGTCTGTCTCGAGGCCGCGGCCAGCGGTTTGCCCGTTGTCGCCTGCGACATTCGCGGATGCCGCGAGGTCGTGCTCCATGAAAAGACCGGCTTGCTCGTGCCCGTGAACTCACCCGCTGCCTTGGCCGCCGCCATCGAGCTCCTGCTGCTCGACCGCGAAGCGGCGCGCCGCATGGGTCAGAAGGGAGTCGAGCACGTTCGCGCCGGCTTCGATCAGCGCGACGTTCTCAAACGGCTCTGCGATTTCTACGACGAGCTCAGTCGCAACCTGCCAGAAAGGGAAGCGGCGCGCTGACCCATGGCAGCTGCTCTCAAGTCCGGCTCTCCTGCCTTCCGCGCCCTCAAGCGCTTGTTCGATTTCTCCGCCGCCGCGCTTGCTTTGCTGCTCTTGTGGCCGCTCATGCTTCTGATCGCCCTGCTGATCCTGATTTTCCTCAGCTCACCTGTGCTCTTCCGCCAGCAGCGCCCCGGCTATCGCACGCGTCCCTTCACCCTGCTCAAATTTCGCACCATGCACGATTCGCGCGACCCCGCCGGTCGGCTCCTGCCAGATTCCGACCGCACTCCGCTTCTCGGACGCATGCTGCGCAAGCTCAGCCTCGATGAGCTGCCGCAACTCTGGAATGTGCTTACTGGCCACATGAGTTTTGTCGGTCCGCGCCCGCTGCTAATGAAGTACCTGCCGCGCTACTCCCCGGAGCAGGCGCGTCGTCACGAGGTCCGCCCCGGTATCACCGGCTGGGCCCAGGTCAACGGACGCAACGCTACTACCTGGCCCCAGCGCTTCGCTTGTGACCTCTGGTACGTCGACCACTGCAGCCTCTTGCTCGATGCCAGAATCCTTCTCATGACTATCGGCCAGGTTTTGCGTGGCCAGGGCGTTTCGCCGGAGAACGAAGCCACCATGCCCGAGTTCATGGGGAATGAAGGGGAGCAGCCCGCCTCTTCATCTCCGCCGCTAAGTGGCTGATTTCGCGCTGGCCGCGCTCAGGATTGTTATGATGAAACGGCTCGCGCTTGGATATGCCTGCTGTTGACATCACCGCTCTTCGCGCCCGCATGAAGCAGGAGCCGGGCTTCCGCCTCGAGCAGCTTTACGCCCAGATGGTGCTCATCCGCCGCTTCGAAGAGCGCGTGCTCGAACTGTTCGGGCAGAACGAGCTTTTTGGCACCACTCACTGTTATATCGGTCAGGAGGCCGACGCTGCCGGTGTCATCAATCATCTCTCTGAGCACGATATTGTCTTCAGCAGCCACCGCTGCCACGGCCACTTTCTGGTCTACGCCGATCGGCCTGATCTGCTCATGGCCGAGCTCATGGGACGCGCCACCGGAGTCTGTGGTGGGCGCGGCGGCAGCCAGCATCTTTGCTTCGGCGATTTCTATTCCAATGGCGTGCAGGGCGGCATCGTCTCCACTGCGACCGGCATGGGCCTGGCCGAAAAGATGAAGGCCACCGGAGCCATCGCCGTCGCCTTTCTGGGCGATGGCACTCTAGGCGAGGGCGCGGTGTATGAGGCCCTGAACATGGCCTCTCTCTGGAGCGTGCCTGTTCTCTATGTGGTCGAGAACAATCGCTGGGCGCAAAGCACACCGGTTGAAAAGCAGCTCGCCGGCAGCGTCGTGGCGCGTGGCCAGGCCTTTGGCATCGAAAGCGGCGAGATCGGGTCCACCGACGCCGAAGAGCTGTACTCGCACTTTGCTCCCATCGTGGAAAAAGTCCGCACTACCCAACGCCCGCATCTCGAAGTTATCCACACCTACCGTCTCTGTCATCACTCGAAAAGCGACGACATGCGTCCCAGCGAAGAAGTCGAGCGCTACCGCAAGAATGAGCCGTTGCCCAGGCTCCGCGCCCGCATCTCCCAGGATCGCGCTCGCGCCATAGAAGCAGCCGCAGTGCGCCGGGTGGAAGAAGCTGTTGCCTGGGCGCAGAGTCAGCCCTTTCCTTCCACCGCATCTCTCGCAGCCAAGGCATCGGGGAGCGCCTGATGCCCTCCACCGTTCTCAACTCGCTCAACTCCGCGCTGCATGCCTTGTTGCGCGAAGATGAGCGCGTAGTTGTCCTCGGTGAGGACCTTCTCGATCCTTACGGTGGCGCATTCAAGGTTACGCGCGGCCTCTCCTCCGCATTTCCCGGCCGCGTGCTCACTACGCCCATCAGCGAATCCGGATTCGTCGGTCTCGCCGCCGGCATGGCCATGCGCGGCCTGCGGCCGGTGGTGGAGATCATGTTCGGCGATTTTCTCCTGCTCGCCGGCGACCAGCTTCTCAACTACATCAGCAAGTGCCGCTGGATGTACAACGGCCAGTCCTCCGTGCCCCTGGTCATTCGCGCTCCCATGGGCGGGCGCCGCGGCTACGGCCCCACTCACAGCCAGACTGTGGAGAAGCATTTTCTGGGAATGCCCGGCCTCACCGTCGTCGCGCCCAACGTCTTCTGTGACGCCGGTCAGCTTCTGCGCAACGCCGTTTTGCGTCACGACGATCCGCTGCTCTTTGTCGAGAACAAGCTTCTCTACGCTCGTCCTCAGCTGTCCGCTCCTTCCGCCGGGCGCCTCGGCGACTGGCACGCGCGCGATACGGATGGCATCTTTCCCACAGTCTTGCTCTCTTATCATCCCTTTACCCGCGCGCACGTGACCCTCGTCGCCTACGGCTACATGGCCGAGCTCGCCGCTCAGGCCGCCAACGCTCTGCTCATGGAAGAAGAGATTTTCTGCGAGGTGATTATTCCTTCTTGCATCTCTCCCCTCGATGCCACGCCCATCCTCGACTCGCTCTGGCGTAGCGGCAATATGGTTGTCTGCGAAGAGGGGACAGAGACAGCCGGCTGGGGCGCTGAGGTGATCGCCCGCGCCACGGCTGAAGCTTTCGATGCTCTTCGCTCCGCTCCTCGCCGTGTCGCCGCGCGCGACCTGCCCATCGCCG
>Ga0187779_10000416_pt1 | contig 28865 bp, 33 predicted proteins | sample 1015_Q2_SP10_10__FD_132435 | JGI IMG/M metagenome (GOLD analysis project Ga0187779, IMG submission 132435) | Tropical peat soil microbial communities from peatlands in Department of Meta, Colombia - 1015_Q2_SP10_10_MG | ecosystem: Environmental > Terrestrial > Soil > Wetlands > Peat | place... | reverse complement strand
CAATGTCGAGTGGTTCATGGGCACGCTGATCGGGAAGCTCGTCTTGCTCGGCTGTACGTGGGCCTTTCTCCACCACATGTTTGGCGGCATTCGCCACCTCATCTGGGACACGATCCACGGCTTCGAGCCGATGGAACGCGAAGTCCTGGCGTTGGCGACGCTCGTCGGCTCGATCAGCCTCACAGTGGTGATCTGGGTGGTCGGCTATCTCGCCACGGGAGGTTGGCGATGACCGCCGCCCCCCGCATGCGCACGCCGCTCCGCCGCGTCCGCGGCCTCGGCGCCGCGCATTCCGGCACCGGCCATTTCTGGCATCAGCGCGTCACGTCCGTCGCCGGCATTCCGCTGACCATCGCATTCATGATTGTCGTCGTCGCGTTGGTCGGCCGCAGCCATGCCGCTGTCGCTCAGATCCTCGGTTCGCCGCTGGTCGCGATCGTCATACTGCTGTTCGTTATCAACACCGCCTACCACATGTGGATCGGTATGCAGGAGATCATTCTCGATTACGTGCACGACGATAAATGGAAGCTGCTGAGTTTGATGGCCAATACTTTCTACGTCGTCGTCGTGGCGCTCGCCTCGTGCTTCGCCATCCTCAAGCTCTCGTTCGGAGTCTGATCATCATGGCAACGGCCGGAAAATCAAGCGAAGCGCCGGCCGTCAACGGCCGCGCCTATCCGATCGAGGACCATCACTACGACGTCGTCGTGGTCGGCGCCGGCGGTTCCGGGCTGCGCGCCGTGGTCGGCTGCTCCGAAGCGGGTTTGCGCACCGCCTGCATCACCAAAGTCTTCCCGACCCGCTCGCACACGGTCGCCGCGCAAGGCGGCATCGCGGCTTCGCTCGGTAACATGGGCGAGGACGATTGGCGCTGGCACATGTACGACACGGTGAAGGGCGCCGACTGGCTCGGCGACCAGGACACCATCGAATACATGTGCCGCAACGCGCCGGCCGCCGTATACGAGCTCGAGCATTGGGGCCTGCCGTTCTCACGTCGCGAGGAAGACGGCAAGATCTATCAACGTCCGTTCGGCGGCATGACCACGCATTACGGCAAGGGCACCGCGCAGCGCACCTGCGCCGCCGCCGACCGCACCGGTCACGCCATGCTGCACACGATGTACGGCCAGGCGCTCAAGCACGCGGCCGAATTTTATGTTGAATATTTCGCCATCGACCTGATCATGGGCGATGACGGCCGCTGCCGTGGCGTGGTCGCTTTGAACATGGATGACGGCTCGATCCACCGCTTTACCGCCAACATGACGATCCTGGCGACCGGCGGCTACGGCCGCACCTACTTCTCGTGCACATCCGCACACATCTGTACCGGAGACGGCAACGCCATGGTGCTGCGCGCCGGGCTGCCGTTGCAGGACATGGAGTTCGTGCAATTTCATCCGACCGGCATCTACCCGGCGGGCTGCCTGATCACCGAAGGCTCACGCGGCGAAGGCGGCTATCTCGTCAACTCGGAAGGTGAGCGCTTCATGGAGCGTTACGCGCCGTCGGCGAAGGATCTTGCATCGCGCGACGTCGTCTCCCGCGCCATGACCATCGAGATCCGCGAAGGCCGCGGCGTCGGCAAGAACAAGGATCATCTGTTCCTGCACCTCGATCATATCGATCCCGCCGTGCTGCACGAACGGCTGCCGGGCATCAGCGAAACCGCGCGCATCTTCGCCAATGTCGATGTGACGCGCGAGCCGATCCCCGTGCTGCCGACCGTGCACTACAATATGGGTGGCATCGCGACGAACTATCACGGTGAGGCGCTGACCAAGAAGAACGGCAGCGACGACTCAGTGATCCCCGGCCTGATGGCGTTGGGTGAAGCAGCCTGCGTCTCGGTTCATGGCGCCAATCGGCTAGGGTCGAATTCGCTGATCGACCTCGTCGTGTTCGGCCGCGCCGCCGCGCACCGGTGCGCCGAGCTGCTGACGCCCGGCGACAAGCAGGCCGAGTTGCCGAAGGATTCGGCCGACAAGGCGCTGTCGCGGCTGGATAAGCTGCGCAACGCGTCAGGTGGCACGCCGACCGCCAAGCTGCGGCTGAAGATGCAGCAGGTGATGCAGGAAGACTGCGCCGTGTTCCGCACTGGCGAGGTGCTCGAGCAGGGCTCAAAGCGGATCCATGAGGTGTTCGATGCCATGGCCGATGTGCGCGTGTCGGATCGCTCGCTGATCTGGAACTCGGACCTGATCGAGACGCTCGAGCTCGACAATCTGGTCGCGCAGGCCGTCGTCACCATGGATTCGGCGAAGAACCGCAAAGAAAGCCGCGGCGCGCATGCGCGCGAGGATTTTCCTGACCGCGACGACAAGAACTGGATGAAGCACACGCTGGCGTGGATGGACAATAAAGGCAAGGTGACGATCGATTACCGGCCCGTGCACACCTACACGCTCACCAACGACGTCGCCTATATCGAGCCAAAGGCTCGCGTTTACTAGGAACAGGCTATGGTCGAATTCACGCTGCCAAAGAACTCCAAGCTGACCGAGGGCAAGACCTGGCCGCGCACGGCGCACGCCACACACGTCACCGAATTCCGCATCTACCGCTGGAATCCCGAGGACGGGCAGAACCCGCGCATCGACACCTACATCATCGACCGTGACGATTGCGGTCCGATGATTCTGGACGCCCTCATCTGGATCAAGAACACCGTCGATCCGACGCTGACCTTCCGCCGCTCCTGCCGCGAAGGCGTCTGCGGCTCGTGCGCGATGAACATCGACGGCGTCAATACGCTCGCGTGCACGCGCGCGATCGACGAGACCAAGGCGCCGGTGCGCATCTATCCGTTGCCGCACCAGCCGGTGGTCAAGGACCTCGTGCCGGACCTCAATAATTTCTACGCGCAGTACGCCTCGATTGAGCCCTGGCTGCACACGACGACGCCGGCGCCCGAAAAGGAGTGGAAGCAGAGCCACGAGGACCGCGCCAAGCTCGACGGAATGTACGAGTGCATCCTGTGCGCCTGCTGCTCGACCTCGTGCCCGAGCTATTGGTGGAATTCGGACCGTTACCTCGGCCCGGCGGCGCTGTTGCAGGCGAACCGCTGGGTGCAGGACAGCCGCGACGAGGCAACCGGCGACCGGCTCGACAATCTCGAGGACCCGTTCCGGCTCTATCGCTGCCACACTATCCTGAACTGCTCGAAGGCCTGCCCGAAGGGCCTCAACCCGGCCAAGGAAATCGCCACGCTGAAGAAGGCGCTGGTTGACCGCCAGTTTTAGGCGCGTCTTTCACTACTAAAACGCGGCTCCCGGCTTGATTTGCCGCTGGTGCCGGATTTGAAATTCCAGCCCGACCCGGCCACGCCCGACGGTAACTACTGATTACTTGCAGCCCTTGCCGATGCAGGCCTTATCGAGATCGGAGAACGGCCTGTAGGCGACGCCCTTGCATTCGTCGCCGGAAGTCTCGACCAGCTGGTTGAGGTGACCACCGTAGAAATAACCGATGCGCTCCACGGTCGCCGTCACGCCGTAGACGCCATGCGCGGTGTAACGCACGCAGCTGACGTAATGTTGCCCGCCGCCAGTTTGCCGCAACGCTGGCTCCGAGATCATCGCTCCGGTGATCGACGTTGTGTCGTTCTTGGCGAAAATCTGCTCGCGCAGCGTCGCGATGATTTCCGTTTGGTAGCGCGTTGGCATCGTATTGGGATCGGTCAGCGTCTCGGCCTTGTCCTTGTCTTTCGAACAGCCGGCGGTCGCGGCCGCCAGCGCGACCAGGACCACAAAACGGGTTGCACGGCGATTCATGACGCTCAGTCGAGCTTCAGTTTCCGGCGCCGTTGGCCGAGTGTGCGCAGGCGCAGTGCGTTGAGCTTGATGAAACCCTCCGCGTCGCGATGATCGTAGGCTATCGCGCCTTCCTCGAAGGTCACCAGATCCTGGTCGTAGAGCGAATACTTGCTCTCGCGCCCGATGACGGTGGCGTTGCCCTTGTAGAGCTTCATCCGCGCGCGGCCGGTGACGAATTCCTGGCTCTTGTCGATCGCGGCCTGGAGCATCTCGCGCTCCGGTGTGAACCAGAAGCCGTAGTAGATGAGCTCGGCATACTTCGGCATCAGCTCGTCTTTCAGGTGAGCCGCGCCACGATCAAGCGTGATCGACTCGATGCCCCGATGCGCGGCGAGCAGGATGGTGCCGCCCGGCGTCTCATACATGCCGCGTGACTTCATGCCGACGAACCGGTTTTCGACCAGATCGAGGCGGCCGATGCCGTTCGATCGGCCGAGATCGTTGAGCTTCGTGAGCAGCGCAGCTGGCGACAGCTTCTTGCCGTCGATAGCGACCGGATCGCCGCGCTCGAAATCGATGGTGACGACGGTCGGCTTGTCCGGCGCCTTGTCCAGATCGACGGTGCGTGAGAACACGTAGTCAGGCACGTCCTGCGCAGGATCTTCCAGTACTTTGCCTTCCGACGAAGTGTGCAGAAGATTAGCGTCGACCGAAAACGGCGCCTCGCCGCGCTTGTCCTTGGCGATTGGGATTTGATGCTGTTCGGCGAATTCGATGAGCTTCGTCCGCGACGTCAAATTCCACTCGCGCCACGGCGCGATCACGGTGACGTCCGGCTTGAGCGCGTAATACGTGAGCTCGAAGCGCACCTGATCGTTGCCCTTACCGGTCGCGCCGTGAGCGACCGCATCGGCGCCGACCTTCTCGGCGATTTCGATCTGCTTCTTGGCGATCAGCGGCCGTGCGATCGAGGTGCCGAGCAGGTACTGGCCTTCGTAGAGCGTGTTGGCGCGAAACATCGGAAATACGTAGTCACGCACGAACTCTTCGCGCAGGTCCTCGATGAAGATGTTCTTCGGCTTGATGCCGAGCAACTCGGCCTTCTTGCGCGCCGGCTCGAGCTCCTCACCCTGGCCGAGATCGGCGGTGAAGGTGACGACCTCCGCGCCGTAGGTCTGCTGCAGCCATTTCAAAATGATCGACGTGTCGAGGCCGCCCGAATAGGCGAGCACGACTTTTTTGACGTCTTTCCTCGGTCTGGTCTCGGCCATCACACGAACTGCCCCGAAAATCGCGGCGGACTATAGGGCGAAAGGTAAACGCCGCAAAGTGCGCGCGCCCGCGCGCATTAACCGCATCCACCAATCGCGCTATTTCGTGACACCACGTTGCGATAACGGTGCTCGCCGGGCTTTTCATCAGGGGACGTCACCGATGTCAAAAGTTAACACCATCGCCGCCGCCGCGCTTACAGGCGCCGTGTTCATGACCGGCGGTCAGGTCTTCGCCGCGCAGTGCAATCCACAGGGCGGCTTCCCCGCCTTCATCTCCGAATTCAAGAAAGAGGCCGCGAAGAATGGCATCTCGCAGCACGGCCTCGCTGCGCTCGACGGCGTCACGGTCGATCAGGGCGTTCTCGCCGCCGACCGCAAGCAGGGCGTGTTCAAGCAGAGCTTCGAGCAGTTTTCCGGCCGCATGATCTCGCGCGACCGGCTCACCAAGGGCGCGAAGCTGATGCAGCAGTACGCGCCGCAGCTCAAGCACATCGAACAGAAGTACGGTGTGCAGGGCGCGGTGCTTGTAGCGATCTGGGGTCTCGAGACCGATTACGGCGTCAATCAGGGCAAGCTCAACGTCGTGCGTTCGGTCGCGACGCTCGCTTACGATTGCCGCCGGACGGACAAGTTTCAGGCCGAGTTGACCGACGCGCTGCGCATCGTCGACCGCGGCGACCTGGCCTCCGCCGACATGCATGGCGACTGGGCCGGTGAAATCGGCCAGACCCAGTTCCTGCCGAGCTCCTACGCCAAATACGCCGTGAGCTATGACGGCCGCGGCAAGCCGAATTTGATCCGCAACGCGCCCGACGTGCTTGCCTCGACCGCGAACTACCTCAAGAACAAAGGCTGGCAGCGCGGCCAGGGTTGGGGCCCCGGCGAGCCGAACTTCGAAGTCATCAGGGAGTGGAACAAGGCCGAGGTCTACGCCAAGACGATCGCCTTGTTCGCCGACAAGCTCAACGGCGGCACCGGCTCGAAGGCGGAGAACGAAAAGCCGCAGACTGTCGGCGCGGCGATCCTGTCTCAGGGTCGCGCCAAGCGCTGATCAGCTGCACTCGCGGCGTTTGAAATTCTCATCTTTGTCATCGCCGGCCTGCAGGCCGGCGATTTCGTTTGCGGCGCGGTTATCGAACTATGCCAAGGGACGTGAAAATGGAAAGTCGGCAGCGGCCGGAGCCGCTATAGTTCATCAATGACCGAGAAGCCGCCTCTTAATTTCTGGTTTGAGTTCGCCTCGACCTACTCCTATCCGGCAGCGATGCGGATCGCACCGCTCGCTAAATCGCGCGGCGTCGCCGTGCGCTGGCGGCCGTTCCTGCTGGGGCCGATCTTCAAGGCGCAGGGTTGGGACAATTCGCCGTTCAATCTGTATCCGGCCAAGGGCCGCTATATGTGGCGCGATCTCGAACGCATCTGCGCGTCGCTCGATCTGCCATTCGTGCAGCCGGCACAGTTTCCGCAAAACACACTTCTCGCGGCGCGTGTCGCGATCGCCGCGTTGTCCGAAGACTGGGGCGAGGATTTCTGCCGCGCGCTCTACCGCGCCGAATTCGGCGAAGGCCGCGATCTCGCCGAGCCCCAGACGATTGCGGCGGTGCTGACGTCGCTTGGACGGGACGCCGGCGCCATGATGGAACAGGCGCGAGATGACGCGGTCAAAGGAGCGTTGCGGGCGCAGACCGAAGAGGCGCAGCGGATCGGCATTTTCGGCGCGCCGGCCTTCGTAGCCGCCGACGGCGAACTGTTTTGGGGCAACGATCGCCTAGAGGCAGCGCTCGACTGGACGCTGCGCTAAACGGCCGCGGGCTCGCGGCCGCGCCCGGCATTGCGGCCGGCAAGGAGCCAAAAGACAACGCCGCCGATGATCCCGGCGGCGGCCGCAAGCTGCATCGGATGGAACGCCGGCGCGACGTCGGTGGTGTTCTCGAGCCGAATCTCGACGTTCGAGCCGAAATAGGACGCAAGCCCAACCACGGCGCCGGCGACCGCGTAGTAGAGGATGCTGCGCAGCCGCGCGATCTCGGCGATCACGATCAGCAGCACAGCGGGCACGAAGGCGGAAGCACCGATATAGCTCGTGGCGAAGAACGAGGCAGTGAAGAACAGCATACGTTCGACCGGATCGGAATCGAACCACGGCCAATCCGGCGCGAGGACACCGATGGCAAGCACAATGCCCGCGACCAGCATGGAAACGATCAGGGCGATGAGGATCATGAAGATGCGGCCGATCATGGATCAATCCGTCGTCAGTCGGTCATGGCCATGGCGCGCAGCGCTAAGCGTTCGCGGGCGGACAGTTTCTCGGTAGTGCTCTTGAGCTGCCCGCAGGCGGCCAAGATATCGCGTCCGCGCGGCGTGCGCACCGGGGAGGCATAGCCGGCGTCGAACACAACCTGCGAGAATTTTTCGATCTGCTCCCAGTCGGAGCACTCATATTTGCTGCCCGGCCAGGGATTGAACGGGATCAGGTTGATCTTGGCGGGAATGCCTTTAAGCAGCCGCACCAGCGCCTTGGCGTCCTCGATCGAATCGTTGACGCCTTTGAGCATGACATACTCGAAGGTGATGCGTTTGGCGTTGGAAACACCGGGATAGTTGCGGCAGGCCTTGAGCAGCTCGGCGATCGGATATTTGCGGTTGAGCGGCACCAACTCGTTGCGCAGGTCGTCGCGCACGGCGTGGAGCGAAATCGCCAGCATGCAGCCGATCTCGTTGCCGGTACGCTCGATGTTCGGGACCACGCCTGATGTCGACAACGTGACGCGACGCTTGGAAATGGCGATGCCCTCGCCGTCCGACACGATCAACAGCGCATCACGCACCGCCTCGAAATTGTAGAGCGGCTCGCCCATACCCATCATGACAATGTTGGTGGTGCAGCGCTCGCCGCTCGGGACGACGCCGTCGGTCGGCCGCGTGCCGCCGGGCCAATCGCCGAGCCGATCGCGCGCGACCATGACCTGACCGACGATCTCGCCGGCGGTGAGATTGCGCACCAGGCGTTGTGTGCCGGTATGGCAGAAGGTGCAATTGAGCGTGCAGCCGACCTGGCTCGAAACACACAGTGTGCCGCGCTCGGTGTCGGGAATGTAGACGCATTCGACGTCGTGCGGTAGACCGCTCTCCGGATCGCCGGGCAGTCGCAACAGCCATTTGCGCGTGCCGTCGACCGAGATTTGCTCCGCCACCATCTCGGGCCGGTCGAGCGTGTACCGCTCGGCCAATTGCGTGCGCAGTTCCTTCGACACGCTGGTCATGTCGTCGAACGAAGTGAAGCCGCGGAAATAGATCCAGTGCCACAACTGCTGCACGCGCATCTTGCGCTGTGACAAGGGCGCGCCAAGCTCGCCGATCGCATCGGCCAGCTGCTCGCGCGACAGCCCGATCAACGACGGCTTCGCCGGCGCGACGTAGCGCTCAAGCGGCGCCTTCTCGACGAAGGACGCCGAGGTCGGTGTCATTTCGATCGTGCTTGTCATCGGATCACGCCGTCTTGTCCGACGGCAATATAGGATGGCGAGGGCCTACTTGCACTCCTGCGCAACTTTTTCCAGCGCCTCGCCGAGACCTTTCAGTGAATAGGTATCGCTGGTCTTGGTGCCGCGCGCGGACTCGCTTTTGACGACCAGATCGGCGCCCTTGCGCATAGCATCGATCATCTGCGCCTCTTCGGCTGCGTTCTTGACCCAGGCACCGTCGTTCTGGGTGTACATCACATAGTTGGCGGAGCCGACGGTGGCGGTGGCGTCGAGGCCGGGCTTTTGCGGGTAGCCGACAATCACCGAAACCTCGTTCCTCACCTTCTCGGCAGGGCGCGTCGAGACGAACGCGTAAGAGGCGTCGCGCGGCCGGCCGGCCGGTTCGGTCACAGCCTTTGTCGGTTTCGACAAAGCGAAGCACACCACCTTGCCGCCCGGGCTCGCCTTGTAGGCGCCCCAATCACCGAACTGGCCGAGCAGCGTCGCCTGTTCGGTAGGCGAAGGCTTAGGTTGCGCGTAAGCAGCGGTGAGAGACATGCAGGCCGAAGCGGCCAAGGCGGCAGTGGTCAGGCGAAACAAACCGGTCATGATCTTCGGGCTCTGGTCGGCGTGAATTGGTGAACTGTCGTGAATTGCGCCCCGCATGATGGAATATTAGCCCATTAGGAGGCAAAGTCGGCAATAAGGCGGCAAATGCCACTGTCGGCGCGACCTTACCCGGCAAAGCCTAATGGTTCCAGCCCGATGGATGCGTGCTAGAACGCCGGCCCCGTCCGGCCTCAATACCAAGCGCCATGAAAGCCCTGCTCTGCACCCGCTACGGCACGCCTGACGATCTAGAGCTCGCCGACATCGCCGTTCCCGAGCCGGGGCCCGGCGAAGCGCTGGTGAAGATCGCCGCCGTGGCGCTGAATTTCTTCGACACGCTGATCATCGCCGGCAAGTACCAGTTCAAGCCGTCGCCGCCGTTCTCTCCCGCCGCCGAATTTGCCGGCACTGTCGAGAAGCTCGGTGCCGGAGTCACTTCGGTTAAGGTCGGCGACCGTGTCCTTGGCTACATGACCTATGGCGCGGCACGCGAGAACGTCGCGGTCAGCGCCGAGAAACTCATCAAGATTCCCGACACGCTCGATTTCGACCGCGCCGCGGGTCTCTGCATCACGTACGGCACGACGCTGCACGCCCTGAAGGACCGAGCCCGTCTGAAAGCCGGCGAGTCGCTCGCCGTGCTCGGCGCCTCCGGAGGAGTCGGCCTCGCCGCGGTCGAGCTTGGCAAGATCATGGGCGCGCGTGTCATCGCCTGCGCCTCGTCGGACGACAAGCTCGTGTTCGCGCGCGAGCACGGCGCTGACGTCGGCATCAACTACGCCAGCGACAATCTCAAGGACGCCTTGCGGCGCGTCACCGACGGGCACGGCGCCGATGTGATCTACGATCCGGTCGGCGGCCGCTACACCGAACCAGCGCTGCGCTCAATCGCATGGCAGGGACGGTTTCTCGTGGTCGGCTTTGCCGCGGGTGAAATCCCGAAGCTGCCGCTCAACCTCGTGCTGCTGAAAGGCTGCGACGTGCTCGGCGTGTTCTGGGGGGCATTCATCGAGCGCGATCCGCAAGGCCACCGCGCCAATACTCAACAGCTCGTTGACTGGTGCGTGCAGGGCAAGATTTCGTCGCACGTCCACGCGGTCCATCCGCTCAAGGACGGCATCGCCGCCTTGAAGGCGATCGCGGCACGTCAGGTGATGGGCAAGGTAATCCTGCGGCCCTAGCCGCGCGCCATCTCGGCGAGCTTCGTCTTCGCCGCGCTGCGATGTTCCGGCTGAATGTGGCTCATCATGAGGTTCATCGCCGCCGCGAGCACGGCCGCGTCATCGGTGAAGCCAATGACGGGCAGCACGTCCGGGATCGCATCGAAGGGCAGAATGAAATAGGCGATGGCCGCGACCAGCGCCGCCTTCACGTGCGAGGGCGTTCCGCGGTCGAACGCACAGTAATAGGCGGTGAGCAGATCCTCGGCGAAGGGCACCTGCGCCAGAACCTGGCCCAGCTTGCTGAAGAGACGGCGGCGCAGGGTTGCGTCGTCGCCGTTGCGGGATGCGCTGCGGGCAAAAGCCATGACGACTACATGGTAGGCTGTTGAAGCATCGGCAAGGTGGCCGGCCCTAGGCCAATTTATCCATTGCTTCCGCGAGCTTGACGTCGAGATCGGTCAGACCGCCGGCATCATGCGTCGACAGCGTGACCTCGACGGTCTTGTAGACATTGAACCATTCGGGGTGGTGGTTCATGTCCTCCGCGACCTCGGCGACCCTCGTCATGAAAGCGAAGGCCTCGCGGAAATCCTTGAACGTGAACTTGCGCGAAATTGCGTCTCGGCCGGAGACCTCGGACCAGTTCTTGAGCTTGCCCAAAGCGGCTTTGCGGGCGTCTCCCGTCAACTTCTGTGCCATAATAGACCCCTTTCCGAGGTAACGCGCCACTCTCGCAATCGGTTCTGGGCAATATTACCTTTCCGGCGACGCTCCCGACATACGAGGCTCGCATGTCCTGGTCATTGAATATCGGCAGGGTGGCCGGCACGGTTGTGCGCGTCCACCTGACGTTCCTCTTGTTTCTCGCCTGGATTTTCGCCTCGAGTTACGCCTCGAGCGGACCGGCGGCGGCATGGGATACACTGATCTTCGTGGTGTTGCTGTTTCTGTGCGTGCTGCTGCACGAATTCGGCCACATCTTCACCGCCCGCGCCTTCAACGTCACCACACCTTATGTCACGTTGCTGCCGATCGGCGGCGTCGCGCAGCTCGAGCGCATTCCGGAAGAGCCGTGGGAGGAATTCCTCATCGCCATCGCCGGACCGCTGGTGAATGTCGCAATCACGCTCATCCTCGTGTTCATCTTCGGCGCCGAACTGAAGGCGTCCGCTGCGAGCGCTGTCGACAATATGGCGATCCCGCTGGTCAACCGGCTCGCCGCCGTAAACCTGTTTCTCGCGCTGTTCAACCTGATCCCTGCGTTTCCCATGGACGGCGGCCGCGTCCTGCGCGCGCTGCTCGCAACTCACTTCGGCTATGTACGCGCAACCTCCATCGCGGCATCGATCGGCCAGTTCGTCGCCTTCGCCCTCGGCTTCATCGGCCTGATGATGAACCCCATCCTCATCTTCATCGCCATCTTCGTCTATCTCGCCGCTTCATCCGAAGCACACATGGTTGCGCTCCGCGCGGTGACACGCGGCGTGCCGGTGAGCCACGCCATGATGACGCATTTCGAGACGCTGTCGCCGGACGGCCATCTCGATGGTGCGGTGCAGACGCTGCTGCAAACCGGCCAGGGCGAATTCCCGGTTGTCGACGGCGCCGGCAAGCCGGTTGGCGTGCTCGACCGCGCGGCGCTGATCCGTGCGCTCAAGACGCTCGGGCCCGACGCGCGCGTTGCCGACGCCATGAGTGTCGATTTCCCTGCCATCAGCCATCGCATGACGCTCGAGCAGGCCTTCAAGCTGATGCAGGAAAAATCGGCGCCGGCCGTCGCCGTCACCGACGCCTTCGGCAAGCTCACCGGCCTCATCACTGGCGAGACCATCGCGGAGATGATGATGATCCAGGATGCGTTGCCGCAAGGCGTCCGCGCCGGGCCTTGGGGCCGCGCGGCAGGAGCCTAGTTGCGCACAGTTGTCAGGCGATGGCATGCAGTTCTTCGGCCACGTTGCCATCGACGGTGCCAACCAGCAGCTGACCGTCACGCTCAAGGACGTCGACGACAAGTCGCTGTGGGCGACCACGATCGAGCCGAAATTCGGCTGATTTGCCTTGCGGAAAGCGACATCCACCGGCCGGTTGCGTTCCTGTTTTCGCTGACTATATTGCGCCGCAATAACGTCGCGTCGCGGGCCGAAGGGCCCGCGATTGGCTTTCAGGAACCCATATGAATCTCCGTAACGTCGCCATCATCGCTCACGTCGACCACGGCAAGACCACCCTGGTCGACCGCCTGCTGCAGCAGTCCGGCGTCTACCGCGAGAATCAGCGGGTGGTCGAGCGCGCGATGGATTCCAACGACCTCGAGCGCGAGCGCGGCATCACCATTCTCGCTAAGGCCACCTCGGTCGAGTGGCAGGGCACGCGCATTAACATCGTCGACACGCCAGGCCACGCCGACTTCGGCGGCGAGGTCGAGCGCATCCTCAACATGGTCGACGGCGCGCTGGTGCTGGTCGACGCCGCCGAAGGCCCATTGCCGCAGACCAAATTCGTGGTGTCGAAGGCGCTGAAGATGGGCCTCAAACCCATCGTCGTCATCAACAAGGTCGACCGCTCGGACGCGCGCCCGACACAGGTCGTCAATGAAGTGTTCGATCTGTTTGCCGCGCTCGACGCCAGCGACGAGCAGCTTGATTTCCCAATCCTCTACGGCTCCGCCAAGCAGGGCTGGATGGCGGAGAAACTCGAAGGTCCGCAGGACCAGGGCATGAAGCCGCTGTTCGAGCTAGTGCTGCGCCACGTCAAGTCGCCGGCTGTCGAGGAAGGCCCGTTCCGCCTGCTCGGCACCATCCTCGAAGCCAACCCCTATCTCGGTCGCATCATCACCGGCCGCATCACCTCGGGCTCGGTGAAGCCGAACCAGGCGGTGAAGGTGCTCGACCACACCGGCAGGCTCATCGAGAGCGGGCGCATCACCAAGGTGCTCGCTTTCCGCGGGCTCGAGCGCCAGCCGGTCGAGGACGCCGAAGCCGGCGACATCGTCGCGCTGGCCGGCCTGCCGAACGTCACCGTCGCGCACACCATCTGCGATCCGTCGGTCGAAACGCCGCTGCCGGCGCAGCCGATCGACCCGCCGACCCTAGCAATGACCTTCCGCGTCAACGACTCACCGCTCGCCGGCACCGAAGGCAGCAAGGTCACCGGCCGCATGATCCGCGACCGGCTGTTACGCGAAGCAGAAGGCAACGTGGCGCTGCGGGTGCGCGAAAGCGACGACCGCGACGCCATGGAAGTCGCGGGCCGCGGCGAATTGCAGCTCGGTATTCTCATCGAGACGATGCGCCGCGAGGGCTTCGAGCTGTCGGTTTCGCGGCCGAAAGTGCTGCTGCGCAAGAATGACAAAGGCGAGCTGGAAGAGCCGATCGAAGAGGTCGTCATCGACGTCGATGAGGAGCACTCCGGCGTGGTCGTTCAGAAGATGTCTGAGCGCAAGGCCGAGATGATGGAAATGAAGCCATCGGGCGGCGGGCGCGTGCGGCTTGTCTTCCACGCGCCGACGCGCGGCCTGATTGGCTATCAAAGCGAATTGCTCACCGATACACGTGGCACCGCGATCATGAACCGCCTGTTCCACGCTTACGCGCCGCATAAGGGCCCGATCCAGGGCCGCCGCAATGGCGTGTTGATCTCGAACGACAAGGGCGAGGCGGTCGCCTACGCGCTGTGGAACCTCGAGGACCGCGGGCCGATGATGATCGAGCCGGGCTGGAAGGTCTATCCGGGCATGATCGTCGGCGAGCACACGCGCGACAACGACCTTATCGTCAATGTGCTGAAGGGCAAGCAGCTCACAAATATCCGCACCACGTCGAAAGACGAGGCGGTGCGGCTGACCCCGCCGATCAAGATGACGCTTGAGAAGGCGCTGGCCTATATCGAGGACGATGAACTAGTCGAAGTGACGCCCTCATCGATCCGATTGCGCAAAAAGCTCCTCGACGAGAACGACCGCAAGAAAGCCGAGCGGCAGAAAGAAGCCGAGGCGGTCTAGCCAGCGCGCGGAACAAAACGGAATCGAATCAGCGATTCCCGAATCACTCGGATGGCGCGTCAAAGAGTCCCAAAGTGAGACGACTCCATGTGGAGACGCGAGTCGCGTCGCCACAGCAAGCGCCCGCGCGCAAAATTCCAGCACGAAACGCGGATAATTTGGCCAGTCCTGTGGCTAGTAATCCACACCGTTTACCGATCATTCACCATAGGGCTTGAAGGCCGCAAAGTTCGTTGCTTCTATTCGTGCATGTCCACGACCCTGATAGAGATTCGCCGCGCCAAGGCGTCCGACGCGACAGATGTCGCCGAGACCCATGACGAAGCGTGGCGGACGGCTTACCAGGGCATCATCCCCGGCAACGAACTCGACAAGCTGATCAACAGGCGTGGACCGGACTGGTGGGATTCGGCGATTCGCAAGGGTAGCCGCATCACCATCTTGCAGTTCGGCGAGCAGATCGCCGGCTACGCCAACTACGGACGCAACCGCGCTCGCAGCCTGTTTTATGACGGCGAAGTCTATGAGCTTTACCTGCGCCCCGAGTTCCAGGGCCTCGGCTTCGGCCGCCGCCTGTTTTCCGCCGCGCGCAAGGATCTGATCCAGAGCGGGCTGAAGAGCCTCGTCGTCTGGGCGCTGTCGGACAATGAGCCGGCGGTGGAGTTCTATCGTGCGCTGGGCGGCCGCGCTGTCGCCCGCTCCTCGGAGCGCTTCGGGCCGAAGACACTCGACAAAGTCGCCTACGCTTGGCAGAGCTGATTCAATTTGCCGACAATTTGAACCGATACCCCGCGCCGATGCGGCGCGTTTCCTTTTAGAGCTTTGGCGCCGGCAGACTCTTCTGAGCGCAGGCTGCGGTCAACGTGTTCAGCAGCAGGCAGGCGATCGTCATCGGACCGACGCCGCCCGGCACTGGCGTGATCGCACCGGCGACTGTCGAAGCCTCGACGAAAGCAACGTCGCCGACGATACGCGATTTGCCGCCCGTACCCGGGACGCGGTTGATGCCGACGTCGATGACGGCCGCACCCGGCTTGACCCAGTCGCCGCGGACGAATTCCGGCTTGCCGATCGCCGCAATGAGCAGGTCGGCGCGGCGGCAGACTGCGGCGAGATCGCGCGTCCGTGAATGACAGATTGTGACAGTCGCATTCTCCGCGAGCAGCAATTGCGCGACAGGCTTGCCGACGATGTTGGAGCGGCCGATGACCACCGCCTCCATGCCGGACAGCGAGGAATGCACGGTCTTCGCCAGCAGAATGCAGCCGAGCGGGGTGCAGGGCACGAAGGCCGGCAGGCCCGAGGCAAGCCTGCCGACATTGAGCGGATGGAAGCCGTCGACGTCCTTCGCCGGATCGATTGCGGCGATGACCTTCTGCGCGTCGATCTGCTGCGGCAGCGGCAACTGCACCAGGATGCCATCGACCGACGGATCGACATTGAGCTCGGCGACGAGCTTGAGCAGGTCCTTTTCGCTCGTGGTTGCGGGCAGCTTGCGGTCGACGGCCCGCATGCCGGCTTCCGCCACGGCCTTCGACTTGCTGCGGACATAGACCTCGCTTGCCGGATTGTCGCCGACCAACACGACGGCAATGCCTGGTGTCAGCCCATGAGCGCTTTTCAGCCGTGACACTTCGGCGGTTATCTTGCCGCGCAGGTTGGCCGCGATGGCTTTGCCGTCGATGATGCGTGCACTCATGGCCTCTGTCCTAGCGCGGCGCGGCGAGCTTCTCCAGCGCCGCCATCAGACGCGCCGCATTGCCGGCGATCGTCAGCCGCTTGACGCGGGCGGTTGCCCCGGCGGCCAGGGTCACGTCGCGCGGTGGGACGCCGAGGCTTTTGGCGATGAGGTGGATCAGCGCGTCGTTGGCTTCGCCTTCGCTCGGCGGCGCCGCCACCCGTGCTTTGAGCACCGCGCGGCCATCCGCCATTTGCTCGATGCCGTCGATGGCCTCTCGTCCACCCTTGGGAGTCAGTCGCACCACAAGCGTGATGCCGTCGGGCGCCGCGGCCCACGGCAAGCTCACGTCAGAACACGTTTGGATAGATGTAGCGGACGATGATATTTTCGATCAGCAGGATGATCAGGATCAGGATCACCGGCGAGACGTCGATGCCGCCGAGATTCGGCAGCATGTTGCGGATCGGGCGCAGCAGCGGCTCGGTGATGCGGTAGAGGAATTCGCCGACCGAGGCGACCACCTGGTTGCGCGTGTTCACCACGTTGAAGGCGATCAGCCAGGACAGCACCGCCGCCGCGATCAGGAGCCAGATGTAGATCTGGAGAACCAGCAGAACAATGTCGAGGATCGCGCGCATGTCGTGTCCGTCCGTTCGAAAACCGGGCGGAAATTAGCGGGTCGCAAGAGGATGAACAAGCCGATTGGATTTCCGACGGTGGCGGGTGGTGGAGCCGAGGGGATTTGAACCCCTGACCTCCTCATTGCGAACGAGGCGCTCTCCCAACTGAGCTACGGCCCCGCCAAAACCGCAACGAATTGAGCATCGTTGCACGGAAATTTGCAGCGAGTTCGCGCCATTTAGAGCCGTGGTCGCAGGCTGTCAAGGATAGGCTCAGATCGACCAATCGTGGCCAGATCCCTGTCTGCTGCGCAGTTCGATCGTCGCCGCCTCGAGCGGAATGAGGATTTCGCAGCGCAGGCCCTCCTCGGCGAACACAAGCCGGGCGCTGCCGCCGAGCTCCGCCTTCACGCTGCCTTCGATGAGTTTAGAGCCGAAGCTGCGCTGAGCTGGCTCGACGACCGGCGGTCCACCCTGCTCCAGCCAGTCGATCTGCAACACCGCGCGGCCGTCGCCGCCCTCGAGCCGCACCGGCTGCCAGCGGATCTCGATGCGGCCGCCCGGCTCCGACAGCGCGCCGTATTTCGCGGCATTGGTGGCAAGCTCGTGGAAGGTCATCGCCAAAGTCAGCACCGCGCGCGGCCGCAGCACGACGTCCTCTCCGCGCAGCACGACCCGGTCGGTGCCCGCGTAGGGCGCGAGGCTACCTGAGACCAGCTCACGCAGGTCGGCGCTTTCCCAATGATGCTGGGTCAGCTGGTCGTGCGCCTTGGACAGCGCGATCAGCCGGCCCTCAAAGCTCTCACGGAATGCAGCCGGCGACGGCGAGCCGCGCGCGCTCTGCGAAGCCAGCGACTGCACGGTCGCCAGAGTGTTCTTGACGCGGTGGTTGAGCTCATCGATCAGCAGCTTGGCGCGCCGCTCGGCCGCCTTGCGGTCGGTGATGTCCTGAACGACGCGCACCAGATAGAGCAGCTTGCCGTCGGCATCGCGCACCGGTGAGGAGCGCACCGACATCCAGATGATGCGGCCGTCCTTGCGGATGAAGCGTTTCTCGACCGAGTAGAAGTCAAGCTCGCCGTTGATCTGTTTGCGGAAGCCTTCGCGATCCGGATCGATATCCTCGGGGTGGGTGTGCGAGAACAGCTGGTTGGCGAGCAGATGTTCGCGGCTGTAGCCGGTGATGGCGCAGATCGCCTCGTTGACCCGCAGGAACGTGCCGTCCGGCGCCGTCTCCGAGATACCGATCGCGGCGTGCTCATAGGTCGCGGCGAGCCGCTGCTCCTGCTCGAGCGAGACCTCGCGGGAGTGCTCGAGCGCTGCATCCATGCGCTTGCGCTCGGTGATGTCGAGGAAGCAGCTCACCGCGCCGATGATCTCGCCCTTGGCGTTGCGCAGGGGATCGATATTGAGCGATACGGCCACACGCGAGCCGTCGGCGCGCTCGACGATGCGTTCGAGGTCGCGCGCAGGCTCGCCCGACGCCATGACGTCGGCGAAACCTGAGCGCTCCAGCGGTTTGCCGTCGATGTCGAAGAAGCGGACGCCGGCGGTGAAGTCCTCGTGCGTCTGGCCAGGCTTGGGGGCATAGCCCCAGATCTCTACGGCGCTTTTGTTGTATTGCAGGATCGTGCCCTGCGCGTCGCAGACGAAGGTCGCAATTGGCAAGAGATCGAGGATACCATCGGACGCACGCAGGATCGCGTTGAGCGCGGGGGTAACCGCATGCGCGCGCCGAGACTTGTCGTCCGTTCCCAGCATCCACACGCCTCCGGCGTGGTCCGACCGCTCCCTTACCCGCGACAATCGGGCCCGAGGGGGCGGTGGCTTGTCAAGTTAAGGAAATTCCTTGGCGCCGATGTGGCTCAGGACGCCGCCGCCCGCGGCGCAGGCTTGCGGCCGATCCAGTGGTCGATGAACGCAGCGAGCCAGTTGCGCGCCGCGAAGTCGTGGACCGCGCGGTCGGCGATGTGCTCGTGGCGCTGCTTGGTGCCTGGCAACTCCATGCGATGGGCGCCGCGCACCAGCCAGCGATACATCATGGCGTGGGTGACTTCCGGATGGAACTGTAATGCGTAGCCGCTGCCATAGCGGAAGGCCTGCACGTTGAAGTGGGCCTCGCCTTCCGCGAGCAATTCGCCGCCGGCTGGCAACTCGAAGCCTTCGCGGTGCCATTGGTAAACGTGGTCCGGCCATTCGGCGCAAATCGATCGCCCGGCCTCGGTCGGGCGGATCGGATAGTAGCCGACCTCGGCATGACCTTGCGGATGCGGGTTAACGCGCGCGCCGAGCTTGCGCGCCATCATCTGCGCGCCGAGGCAGATGCCGAGAAACGGTTTCTTGTCGCGCAGCGGCACGCCGACCCAGTCGATCTCCTGCTTGACGAACTCTTCTTCGTCGTTGGCGCTCTGCGGGCCGCCGAAAATGGCAGCGCCGGCGTGGGCATCCATAGTCTCGGGCAGGGGGTCGCCGAAACGCGGGCGGCGGATGTCGAGCGGATAGCCGAGCTTGGTGAGGACCTGGCCGACCCGGCCGGGTTGCGAATGTTCCTGGTGGAGGATGATGAGGACCGGCTTCAACATAGCGCGGTAGCGATTACTAGCCGCTTTGCCCCGATTTGGAAAGTTCCGGCCGCAGCGAACCGCTATGTGCCTTGCGCGGGCCTGCGCGCGCGTTGGCGGGCGGCGACCGCGCGCAGCAGATAACGGCGCGGGATGAAGCGCACGAGGAAAGTCACCAGTCTGTTGCCCATGCCGGGGATGACGACGCGCAGGCCCGCCATCAGCCCGCGATAGCCAGCTTGCGCCACATCGGCCGCGCTCACGGTGAGGATGCCCAGCGGCAGCCCGCCCTTGATGCCGGCGCGCTCGGCGAATTCCGTCGGCACTGGCCCCGGACATAGCACCGTGACACGCACGCCGCGCGATTTGAGCTCAGCGTGCAGCGCCTCCGAGAACGACAGTACATAGGCCTTGGTGGCGTAGTAAATCGCCGAGCCCGGTCCTGGCAGGAAACCCGCGACCGAGCCGACATTGAGGACGCCGCCTTTGTGCCGCGACAGGCTGTCAACGAAGGCGAGCGAGAGGTCCGTGAGCATGCGCACGTTGACGTCGATCATCTGCAGCGACTCGCTGCGGTCGCGCGTCCCCATCGGGCCGACGAGGCCGAAGCCGGCATTGTTGACCATGTATTGCGGCTCGGCGCCGTGCCGGCGCAGTTCGTCGGCGATTGTTCGCGTGACGCCGGGCTGCGCGAGGTCGGCGACGATGACGATCGGCCGGCGCGGCCCGGTCGTCGCGATCTCGTCGGCGAGCGTGCGCAGGCGATCCTCGCGCCGCGCCACCAACGCCAACTCATGTCCATGGCGGGCAAACACGCGCGCCAGCTCGACACCGATGCCGGCGGATGCGCCTGTGATGACGGTAACGGGGCGAAGGTCGGGCATGCGCCTTCAATATCAAAGGTCATTCCGGGGCGCGAGCGCAGCGGGCGAGCCCGGAATCCATGGTTGTTGGCACTGTAGAATATGGATTCCGGGTCCGGCGCTTACGCGCCGTCCCGGATAACAAGGACGCTTTACTCCAGATTCTTGCTCGGCGGGAAGTCGCGCGAGAAGATCGGCTGCTTCACTGCTTCCTTCGGGTCGGTCGTCCAGAACTCGCTGACCTGCGGATAAGTCTTGATGATGGTGTTGGTCAGTTTGCCGTTGACGCGCGCCACCTTGCGGATGTGAATGTCGAGGATCGGCGTGCCGTATTCGTCGAGCTTGACCGGGCCGATCGGGCCGTGCGTCAGCCGCACGTCGTGCATCGCTTTCAGGAACGCGGCCGCGTCGTCGGTCTTGCCTTTGGTCGTCTTGAGCGCCTCCTCGATGATGAGCAGCGCCGTGTACGGCCCGGCGGTATAGAAGCCGGGATCGTGCTGATAGGCGGCGTTGATGGCGCCGACGAACTTCTTGTTGTCGGGCGTGTCGAGGCCAGCGGCGTACCAGCCGGCCGAATAGACGCCTTCCGCTTCATCGCCCATCACCCTGAGGATGCCTTCGTCAGTCATGGTGGTGTTGCCGAGCACGGGCTTTTTCATACCGAACTCAGCGAGCGCCTTGAGGAAGCGCAACGGATTGGCGCCGGCAAAGCCGGTGTAGATCGCGTCGACGTCCGGCTTGATCTGCGCGAGATAGACGCCGTATTCCGGCGCGTTGAGCGGCGGCCACAGCTTCTGCACGATCTTGCCGCCGGCCGCCTCGAAGGCGAGCTGGAAGCCGCCCGCGCCTTCGTGGCCGTAGGTGAAATCCTCGGCGACGATGCAGATCTTCTTGAACTTGAGCGTCTTCGCCGCGTAGTCGCCGAGCGGATAGGTGACCTGTGGCGCGGTGCCGAAAGCGTGCAGCACGTAAGGATGCGGCTGGCGCGATTTGAGATCGACGGTGGCGGCGGACGTCGTCGTGATCAGCGGCACTTTGCTGTCACGCACATACGTGTCCATCGCCAAAGCTTCGTTGGTTGCGAGCGGGCCGATCATCACCGCGACTTTGTCGCGCTCGACCAGTTCCTGCGTCTTGGTCTTGGCGAGCGCCGGCTGGCCGGCGGTGTCCTGCGTGATCAGCTCGACCTTGCGGCCGGCGATCATGCCGTTGCGCTCCTTGAGGAAGAGCTCGGCGCCTTCGACCTGCTGCTTGCCGCCGGCGGCAAGCGGACCGGTGAGCACGGTGAGGAAGCCGATCTTGAGCGTGTCGGCGCCCTGCGCGAACACCGCGGGCGCGGGAAGGATGCTCATGGCCGCGCCGGCCTTGAGCAGCGCGCGGCGTGACAGTTCGTTTTTCTTCGCCATAACATTCCTCCCTGGTGTTTCGCGGCCGGTCTAACGCCGGCTCGGGCGGCAATGTAGTCGAGAGCGGTTGGCTTGCGCTACCGGGGTTGCTCGCTGCTGCGCGCGGAATATTCGGCGGATTGCGCTGTTTTTACCGCTTGCGAGTCCTAGCCGGAAATCCGCCGCTACCTGCGATCGAATGCTTCCACGCTCAGGATGGTCGGGAGGTGTCGCGTAATTTCCTGCCAACAGTCGCCTTCGTCGACGCTGGCAAAAACCGAACCGCTATTGGTTCCGAAGTACACCCCCACGGGCTTGCGTTCGTCACGCGCCATGGCCTGACGAAGAACGGTGAAATAGCAGGAGTCTTGGGGCAATCCATCGCGCATGGCCTGCCAGGTTTCGCCGCCGTCCCTTGAGCGCCATACCGCCGCAGCAGCATCGGGCGGAAAACGGCCCGCCGTGTCTCCGTTCAAGGGCATGGTCCAGATGGTTTCCGGCTCTCGTGGATGAACGCAAATCGGAAACCCGAACGTTGACGGAAGACCGCGCGTGATGTCGTCCCAGCTCCGGCCGCCGTCGGCTGAACGCCAGACACCATGATGGTTTTGCTGATAGAGCACGTCGGCGGTGCCGGGCGCCCGTATCATGTTGTGGACGCAATGTCCGGTTTCGCCGTCCCGGGGCCCAGCAGGATGGCTGTGTTCCGTCGGCTCGATATTCGAGAGGCGATTGCGGCGATCCCAGGTCTTGCCGCCATCTTCTGTCGCAAAGACACCAGCCGCTGAAATCCCGACCCAGAGCTTTTCGGCATTCGCCGGATCGAACAAAATCGTATGCAAGACCAATCCGGCACCGCCAGGATTCCAACTGCCTGCGGAAGGATGATCGCGTAAACCTTGCACTTCCTTCCAGCTCTTGCCGCCGTCCCGGCTCGACAGCAGCCGCGCCGGTTTGGTTCCGGCATAGAGTGTCCCGTGGGCATAGCCCAGCGACCAGATTTGCGAGAACTGATCTGCAAACGGCAATGGTTGTTTGGTCCAGTTCAGCATGGCGGCAAGTTGTGGATCATTGGCCGCCCAGTCGTCGACTTGCCCCTTTGTGAGCTTGGCCAGCTGCCACGTCACGCCGGCATCTTCAGAGCGCCACACACCGGCGCCGTGAAATTCGCCACCACCGCCTGCCCAGAGCCGTCCCGTCGCGGGGTCACCGACGATGTGATTGATGGGCCAACCATCGCAGAACGGTCCTTGGACCTTCCAGCCTCGCCTGTCACTGCCGCCGGATATCAGGAAAGCACCCTTCGTCGTGCCGACAAGGACCGTGACGCCATCCTGGCTCATCGCCATTCTCCGATTGGCGGCCGCCGCACCCGTCTTGTTCAGTCTGCAAGAGCAGTCGCGACACCACGGTGTCGATCTTTCTGAACACTATGGCATCCCGCAGGCGGACGATACCGGCTTCGCGCTTGCCGTGTTCTTCGCATTTCATTTATCGATTTTGGCCCGCGGCCGAAAGAACACGCGAACGAGATTCCGCTCGCCGACTACTTCCCCGAGCACCCGAAAACCAAAAAACGGAATTAGTATCAGGAGTCCGACGATGCTAGTGGCAATTAGCTGATCGAGACTCCCGCCTCCCATCGCGGCTAGAGATTCAAAACTCGTGCGGCCATGCATAAGGCCTGTGACGACCTCTTCGAGAGCATTGAGAACAAAAAGCAAGACAAGAAAGGCAAATGACCTGTACAGCGTTGGCCAAATCAGCGGCAAGTTTTGGAAACGCTCGCCGACATGAAAGATGCGTCCCAACGACGCAAACTTGGCGCAGATGAGAGCCTTCACAACGGCAAAGCCAAATGGCGCAAACGCAATGCCCTCCGCTTTTAGGATGCTGGATTTGAGGTAAAGGATCGCGGTGAAGCAGATCCACAGATATGCCGCGATCACGACGAACTCAACCAATTCGTCAGTGAGTCTTTTGGTGATGGGCACTCGTGGCAAGTCGCCGGTATTCATGTGGAACCACCGCCGCGGGATCACCCCGCCGAATTGCTATTTTAAATTAGGCGCTATCGACTCGACGACCTGCATTACCGTTTGGTTTGGATGAGATTTGCATTCCGCTACGATAAGTTCCGAATTGTGCTGGAGATTGCTGACACTGAGTTTGGTATTCTTGCGCACGCCATTGAAATAACCACTGAGCCAAACTCCGGTGAGTAGCGAGTCAGCAGTCCCGGCAAGCAGTTGTTCGCAGGTGAATGCAGACATATCGACAGTATCTTGTGAGTTTTGCGCACAGCTAAGTGACGTCGTCGCCATCAATGCCGCGCAGAGTGTAGATGCATACAATTTTTTCATAACTAAATCCCTGTGTTGGTTTTAAAACGAGATGAGCCTCGACGCGAAGGCCCCCTGCCTCCGCAATGAGCCGGATTTGACTTGGATCAAGAGCACACGATCCTATATTACGAGAAATGTCCGGCCTAGGTGCCCTGTCCGAACAAGATCACCGGTAGTGGGGCTTCATTTGGCCCTTCGGCTAAGAGGCCGCGCCTCGTGGGAACGTGCACATGCGTCGAATTTTTTTCGTTGCACTTTTGGTGACTGCAAGCACCATCGCGGGACATTCTCAGCCATGCAACCCTGCGATTGACGGAACCTATTGTGCGTCAGCGCCAATCCGCGCTCCGGCAAAGCCGCCGCAGTCAGGCACAGGCCTGTCAAGTGGAGCCCTCGGAAGCGCCCTTTCGTCCGGATCGTATGATCGGCCAGCGACTCTGGGAGCCATTACCTTCACCGACAGCTCACGGTGCCTCGGGCTGCTGCGGCGAATGAACTGCAATTGAGAGGACCTCGAACCATGGCAGTGGATTTCAGACTGATTCTGAGTGCCGTAATCTTTTTCGCTGCGCTCGGCGTCGGGGCGGTCGCGGCGCAAGAGCCCGAGACACGCACCGTCGAGCAATACAGTTGCAAGGATATCATGCGCGAACATGGCACGGATCGCGATGTGGCGATCGCTTTCCTACATGGATTCCTTTTGGGAAAATCAGGAGCGTCGACCTTCAAGCTCGACGTCCTGCACAAGCAAACGGCGGATTTTATCGAGCGTTGCCTGGACAGTCCTGGCGAGAAGGCCGTGGATGTCATGTCAAAGATCAAGGGTTAACTCGGAGCCGAATGTCGTTTTGGGCCACAGCGGACAGGGGGCGGTTAATCTGAGATGATCACCTGCAACTGAGGGAAAAAGCCGTCCGCAGCGGCGAGACTCCGACGCGATACCGAAGGGGCGCGGCATGAAGCGGTTTCTGGTTTTTGCTTTGGTCTTTCCCGGCATCGCACTTGCCGTGTTCTTCGCTTTGCTCTCCTTGGCTATGGGCATGTTGCCGGACAATCCGCAGGCAATCTATGTGGTCGCGTGGGGTTACGTCGTCGGTGTTGTTCCTGCACTTATCTGCGCCGGAGTGGATCTGCTCTTGCGCAGAACGCGCATCCCGGCCGTCATCGGAACGACGCTTGTCGGCTATGGGATCGCACTTCTCGCCGCTGTCGTGATCTTTGATTGGGGTCTCTTTGGAAAAATGCTTGCGTTCGGCTTTATCGGCGGAATTCCAGCCGCGGTGTGTTCGTGGCTGTCGAATGAAAGGCAAAATGTGAGCGCCGGTGGGTGAAGATTCATTGCTGCAGGATTGGTGCTGCCGGAGTGCTTGCGGCAGCGACAAACGCCCGCGCAAAGCCTTCCGAACGCTTCTTGTGTCCGACAGCCGACATAAACGTTAACGGCGGTTAACGTCAGCGGCGGCAACATTTAACAGCGTTTTCAGGGGTATTGTCTAAAACTTGTGCCTAAACGAGGTGATCGTATGGGCACAGAAGCGCTCATTTCCTTGCGCCAGAAGCTGCGCGAATTTGGATCTGCCTGCAGAGGCAATGTCGCCGTCACATTCGCACTCGGGGTCGTCCCGATCCTCGGCTTCGTCGGCGCCTCTTACGACTACAGCCATGCGAACGACGTCAAGACGAAACTGCAGGCCGCGGTCGACTCGACAGCGCTGATGCTTTCGAGGGAAGCGGCGACCGACAGCGCCGATCAGCTCCAGTCTAACGCCGGCAAATATTTTGCGGCACTCTTCATCCCGCCCGGAGTGCAAAGCTCGTCGGTCAATGCAAATTACTCAAGCAGCAACGGAACACAGATCGTCGTCAACGGTTCCGCAGTGGTCCCGACGAATTTCGCTAAAGTACTGGGCATTAATTCGATAAACGTAACCGCAAGTTCTACAGCGGAATGGGGTTCTAGCAGACTCCGCGTCGCCCTAGTGCTCGATAATACCGGTTCGATGGCGCAGTCCGGCAAGATAGGTGCGCTCAAAACTGCGGCAACAAACTTTCTGTCGCAACTGCAGTTAGCTGCAGCTAATAACGGCGACGTCTACGTGTCGATCATCCCCTTCACGACCTCGGTCAATATCGGATCGGCAAATTACAATCAGTCCTGGCTCGACTGGACGGATTACGGCACATGCAGCGGCGGTAGCTGGGGCGGCAACGACAATTATACTCAGGCACTCTGCAAGGCAGGCAACGGCAATTGGTCGTCGTACTCGTCCTCGCAGGAAAGTTCATGGACAGGCTGCGTTACCGATCGCGGCGGTAAGAACGGTCCGACCGGGCAAAACTACGACACCAATGTTACGGCACCAGGCAGCAGCAGTTCATCAAAGTATCCAGCCGTGGACTATTCAAATTGCCCGCAACAGGCGATGGGACTGAGTTACGACTGGTCGTCGATGACGACGCTTATCAACAATATGTCGCCGAACGGCAGCACCAATCAGAATATCGGTCTTGAGCTGGGCTGGATGTCACTGGTCGGCGGTGGGCCATTCACCGCGCCGCCAATGGTTTCCGGATATACCTATACCAACATCATCGTCCTATTCACCGACGGTCTGAACACTGAGGATCGCTGGTACACGGATCAGTCGTCGATCGACGCACGCCAGACGATGACGTGCAGCAATATCCAGGCAGCCGGTATCACGCTTTACACGGTGCAAATCAGCACTGATGGCACGCCCGTCTCAAGCCTGCTTCAGACCTGCGCCACGGACCAGACGAAGTACTACTATCTGACGTCGTCGTCTCAACTGGTGACGACGTTCAGTCAGATTGGTACCAATCTGACTAATCTTCGGCTCGCAAAATAGGCAACGGACCCATGGGCCTGAACTTGCTGCAATGGTTTGAGATCGTCGGCTTTGCCGTCGCCCTCTTCCTGGTCGGCTGGGCGCTCGATTCGCTCATGGAAGACGACGAGCAGCCGCGACGCGAGGTGCAGCTGGCGCGTGATCGTTGATCAGGGCCGGGTTACCGCACCTGCTTGCCTTGCCGCATGCTCTCGTCGAGCAGGAGCAGGTTGTTCGCCACGAACTTGTTGCCGGGGTCCTTACGGTCGGCGGCGACGAGTTTCGCCCGCGCGCGCTTGAAGTCGCCGCGCAGCATGTAGGAGAAGCCCTGGTTGTTCAAGATCTCCACCGTCTCGCCGACAATGCCGATCGCCTGCGCGTAGGCGCGATCGGCGAGATCGAAGCGGCGCAGTCGGTCGTAGGAGGCCGCCAAGCCGAGCCAGGCTTCGGCGTCGCGCGGATGCTGCTCGACTGCCCTGCGGAAGTGCTGTTCGGCGAGGCCGTAGTTGGCGGCGCGGTAGTGCTTCTTGCCGAGCGACAGCTCGTCGTTCGGATCGGAGCCAAGTAGCCCATCGCCCGTGGCGACAACGCCGAGAGGCGCCGGCACTGTGCCGGTGGTCGCAGGCTCGCTCGTATTAGGATTCGCGGAGGCTTGTGCCTCCGAGCCCGTCTGCTCACCTGATGGCGGCGGCAGCGTCGCAGAGGAAACGTCGCCCGAGGGCACGGAGCCGACGGTCTGATCGGCCGACTGGCCGGCCAAATCACCAGTCGTGTTGCAGGCGGCCAGCCACAGGCCGGCGCACGCGCACATCAAGCTTCGGGCAATTCCAATACGCATTACCAGCCCGCCCCGGACGACCGCACTCGGAACTCGACCGCGAGGCTAGGGGAGGATGGTTAAGAAGCTGTTTACTTTGTCGGTCGGGCACCGCACGCGGGCGGCTCTTCCCTCTTCCATAGGGAGAGAGGGTAAAAGCGAGGACGGGTGAGGAGTATTGTCTCACCAGAGATCGTAACCCCTCACGCGGCTTGCTTTCGCAATCGTTCAGGCTCGCCACCTTCTCCCAATGGGAGAGGGAAAGCGAATGCGCCGCACGCGACTAGAGATAATGGCCGACGTGCAGCTTCACGAATACCGGCAGCAAGATGACGACAAAGATCACCGGGAAGATGCAGACCATCATCGGCACCGACAGTTTCGCCGGCAGCGCGTAGGCCTTCTCTTCGGCGTAGGACAGGCGCTTATGGCGCATGTCGTCGGAGTAAACGCGCAGCGCGTCGGTGATCGAGGAGCCGATGTCGATCGACTGGTTGATCAAAGTGGCGAAGGCGCGCGCCTCGTCAAGCGCGAGACGGTCGGCGAAACGCTCCAGAGCATCCTTGAGGTTGCGGCCCGCGCGAATCTCGAGGTTGGCCATGTGGATGTTGGCGGTGAGCGAGGGATAAGAGTCGCCGAGCTCGCGGCCGACGCGCTCGAGCGCGGCCTCCATCGATAGGCCGGAGTCGGCGCAAACGACCAGGAGGTCCATGAAATCCGGGAAGCCCCTGCGGTGTTCTTCCCGGCGCACCTTGACGCGCTTGTCGATATACATGCTCGGGCCGATATAGCCGACGATACCGCCGACGATGACGAGCAGCCAATAGGCCGAGCCGCCCTTCGACATCACCGCGGGCAGTAGCACGAAGGCGGCAAGGGCGAGGCCGAGTGCCAGGCCGGTGCGGCCGATGAAGAACATCGCGACGGCGCGCGGATCGAAGATGCCGGCCTGGATCAGGCGCTGACGCAGCACCTTCATGGTGTCGCTTTCAGTCGAGGCGTAGTGCTTGGTGGTGTAGTCGATGAGTTGCTGCACCGCCTTGAGACTCGAATAGCGCAGCGAGCGCTTTCCATTCGAGCTGCCGCCGCCCTCCTCCATGACACGCTCGGTGCGCCGCTTGACCGCGCCGCGCACCCGTACAACCGCCATCACTGTGAAGGCGAGCGTGCCGACGGCGAGGAAGATCAGCAATGCCATCATCATGCTGTTCTTGTCTTGCAGCATATCGGCGAAGGTTTGCATCACGTCCATGGCGTCAGATCCGGAAGTTGACGAGGCGCCACATGATGACGTTTCCGACGCCCATCCAGGCACCCGCGAGCGCCAAGGCGATCTTGGTCATGTCCTCGTTCCAGATTGCGCCATAGAAGCTCGGCACCATGAGGTTGATGACGATGAACAACGCGATCGGCAACGATGACAGGATCATCGCCGAGGCGCGGCCTTCGGCGGCGAGCGCGCGGATCTTG
>Ga0187779_10000414_pt1 | contig 28952 bp, 23 predicted proteins | sample 1015_Q2_SP10_10__FD_132435 | JGI IMG/M metagenome (GOLD analysis project Ga0187779, IMG submission 132435) | Tropical peat soil microbial communities from peatlands in Department of Meta, Colombia - 1015_Q2_SP10_10_MG | ecosystem: Environmental > Terrestrial > Soil > Wetlands > Peat | place... | reverse complement strand
TCTCGCGATCAATCAGGCTCGTGGCTATGGCCTCCTTGGGAAAAACATTCTCGGCTCAGAGTTTGATTTCGACATCGAGGTGCATCCGGGAATTGCGGCGTCCGTATGCGGCGAGAAGACAGCACGGACGAGTGCGGCCGAAGGGAGTCGTGGAACAGCCCGGCCTGCCTCTCTGGTCGCATTGGGACTGTGGAAGAAGCCAACGCTCGTTAACAATGTTGAAACGTATGTGAACCTGCCCCGGATGATATTAATCGGCGCCGAGCCCTATGCCGAGATAGGGACGGAGTCGTCCAAGGGCACCAAACTTTTTTCGCTGACGGGCAAGGTCAACAACGTTGGCCTGGTGGAACTGTCGATGGGAATCACGGTGGGCGAGATTGTCTTCGACGTGGGCGGCGGAATTCCCCGAGGAAAGAAGTTCAAGGCCGTTCAATTGGGAGGACCGTCCGGTGCCTGCATATCTTCGGAGTACCTCAATCTTCCCGTCGATTATGACGCCCTTGCAAAGGTCAACGCCGTCATGGGCTCGGGCCGCATGACCGTCATCGACGAGGATGTCTGCATGGTGGACGCGGTACGCTCCTTCATGAATTTCTGCCAGGAAGAGGTCGGTGATAAGGATACCGCCTGTCGGGCGGAGACAAAACAGATGACAGAAATCCTCCAAAGAATCTGCCAGGGAAAGGGCCGCGAGGGAGATATTGAACTGCTTGAAGACCTGACGAAAAGAATCGGAGAGACGGCGTCTTGTGCCCTCGGCAAAACCGCGCCGAACCTCGTCGGGAGCACCATCCGTTTCTTCCGGCATGAGTATGAAGCTCACATCCTTGAGAAACGGTGTCCTGCCGCAGTCTGTTCAGGTCTTTTTAAGAGCCCTTGTCAACACATCTGTCCTGTAGGCATGGATGCCCCCGCCTACATCGCCTTGATTCAAGCGGGACGCATCGACGATGCTTACAAAGTACTCAAGCAGACGAATCCTTTTCCCAGCGTGTGCGGTCGAGTTTGTGGACACGAGTGCCAGACGATATGCCGGCGGGGCCAGATCGATGAGTCCGTGGCCATCATGCATCTCAAGCGATTCATCTCCGACCACGCGAGCCGGCCCAGGGCAAAATCCCTGCCGATCATCCGGAAGGAGAAGGTCGCTATCGTCGGCGCAGGGCCTTCCGGACTCAGCGCTGCCTTGGAGCTTAAGAAACGCGGTTACGGTGTCACGGTTTACGAAGCGCTGCCCAAAGCAGGAGGTATGCTTCGCTGGGGCATCCCCGCCTATAGACTTCCGCGAAACGAGCTCGATCGCGAGACCGACGATATTCTTCAAGCCGGTGTACAACTTCTCACGAACAAACGCGTCGGCCGCGATGTCACTTTCGAGGAGTTGGACAGCAAGTTTGATATCATTTGCTTGGCCACGGGCGCACAAAAAAGTTCTTCTCTAAACATCCCAGGCGAAGATGCGGAAGGGGTGTTCGGTGTGGTCGAGTTTCTCCGGGCCCAAAACCTGGGGAGAGGAATCAAGGTGGGCAAAAAGGTGGCCGTGATCGGCGGTGGAATCTCTGCCTTAGACGCCGCTCGCACTGCCGTCCGTCTGGGCGCAAAAAAAGTGACGCTCTGCTACCGCCGCGAACGAAACGATATGCCCGTACAGGCGCAGCAGATTGAGGCAGCAGAGGAGGAAGGCGTACGAATCATGGATCGAGCAGCCCCGGTGAGAGTGGTGACACAGTACGGGAAGGTAAGAGGTCTTGAACTGACCCAGACACGGCCCGGCAGGTTTGACCCAAGCAGCCGGCGACAACCCATACCGATATTGGGCTCGGAATTTATTGAAAAGGCAGACACCGTGATTATTGCCATCGGCCGCTTGCCCGACTTCGATTTCTTGCCCAAAGAAAGTGGGGTGGAGAGAAGCCAAACTGCGGTCAAAGTGGATAGAAACCTCCGTACAACCCACGCGAAGGTATGGGCTGGCGGAGATATCGTCACTGGCCCTGCCACGGTCATTGACGCCATCGACGCCGGTCAAACTGCAGCCCGATCGATCGATCATGCCATACGGTTGGCCCGTGGAGAGAAACCATGGGTCGCTCCGGTTGAGGAAATGATTGACATACCCTCGAAGACGGACGAGGAACCGGTCGAGCAGCACCAGGTTTCGATGCCAATGGCTCCGCCAAAAGTGCGACGGACAGACTTTCGCGAGGCGGAACTGGGCTACACCTCGGAGATGGCCCTGGCCGAGGCCCATCGTTGCCTACGTTGCGATGCGACCGGGGGATTTGACGCTTCCATCCAATCCCTTGAAAGAAGAGGCGCGATGGCGACCAAGGGCGAGATTCTTCTCGTCGACGATGACCCTGATTTTCGCGACTCGCTTCAGATTATCTTGGAGAACCATGGCTACACCGTCCGGACTGCATCGAACGGTACGGAGGCGCTTGAAGCGCTGAAAGCCAAGAAGCCCGACCTCATGATCTTGGATGTCATGATGGCTACTGAAACCGAAGGGTTTGATTTGGCTTATGATCTCAAAAAAAGGCCCGGGTTCAAAGACCTTCCAATCATCCTCTTAACCAGTTTCCTCGAAAGGGTCCGGCGGGAAGGGCCCGACAAATTCCAGCACATCACGGGAGAAGAATGGCCTGCCAGGTGGATGTTCGAGAAACCGGTAGACACAAAGAAGCTCGTGGCCAAGATCGAGGGCATCCTGGCCGGGGGCTGACCTCAGCTCCCGAATCGGAGGAGACGCATGGGCCAACCGACAACGGGAACAGGCCTGCTTAACTTGCCTGATGAACTCGAGAGGCGGAAGAAGATCATCCTCGGTGAACTGAGGGAGAGGACGCTTTGGTTCATCAAATTACGATGGTGTGTCCCTGTGAGCATGGGAGCAGGGATTGCCATCGCCCGTTGGATCGGGGTGGAATTCAATGCAAGCGCCCTCCTGTTGCTGGCAAGTTTTATTCTGACCTACAATGTCGTTTTCTTTTTCTTGAGCCGTCGGGTCAAAAGCGAACCCCATGAGAAGAAATATATCGAGCGTTTTACATACTGGCAGCTGGGTTTTGACTGTGGCACGATGTTCCTCCTCATCCATTTCACAGGCGGCCTGGCCAGCCCCTTTATCTTTCTTTTCATATTTCACATTACCTTTTCCGCCATTTTTCTGCCCCGTCGTTTCGCTTACAGTTTGGCTGTCATCGCAGCGATTGGCGTCGGCCTGATCTCAGCGGCGGAATACCTGGGTTGGATTCCCCATCACGATTTGCTCTTCCAAGGGAAAACCGTCGACCTAGGACGGCATCCTTTTCATCTCATCGTGATTTTCGGTTTTTTCTCCGGTTTCCTCTTCGTCACTGCCCTCTCGATAACGGCGGTAATGCGAATGCTCGAGAAACGAATCGTCCATCTGGCCGACCTCACCGAGGCCGTCACAACACTCAACGACAAGCTCAATACCCTTTACACCATGACCCAGGCCATTGGGTCCAAGCAGCACCTCGAACAGGTCCTCAATATTGTAAGCTCGGAATTAGCCCGCGTGATGGATGTGCAGGCGATCTCGATCAAGCTCCTGAGCGAGGACGGAAAACTCTTGCGCTTTGCGGCAGCCCATGGATTGCCCGCGGAGTTTCTCAAACACAAAGCGGTGGAGGTGGCCAAAAGTCCTCTCAACCGAAGGATCATCGAAGGCGAACCCTTCGTCAGCGGCCATGTGACCGAACCGGAGTCTTTTCAGTTTGGGGAAGATCTGGAAGCAGCCCGATTGCAATCCGTGCAGTTTGTGCCCTTAATTGTCGAAACCCGGGTCATCGGCATCCTCGGAGCCTATTCCACTCGGCCGGAGCAGTTTGGCCCGGATGAATTGAATTTCTTCCGTCAGGCAGCCGGGCTGGTGGCCATCGCCATCGAGAACGCCAGGGCTTACGAGGCCATCGAAAACGTGATCGAGGAACGATCCCGGTTTATGAATCGCGTTGCGCATAACCTTCGGGCGCCACTGGCTGCCCTGACCGGCATGCTCGAGGTCGTTCGAGATGGTTACCTGGGTAATATGAATGATGTGCTCCGCAAACATCTGGACCGGATCGACCAGCGCGTCCGGAATATGCTCCTCATGATCAACGAACTCATGACCTTGGCAAAGAGTCAAAGCAAACAGCGGTACCGTGAGTACGGATCCGTAGACCTCAAAGTGGTGACGGACCGGATTCACCAGACCTTCCAGGAAAAGACAGCCGAGAAGAAGCTCTCTTTCACCGTAACCGTTCCTGAGGAATTGCCCAAAATTAAGGGCGACGAGGAGATGGTCGAACAGATGCTGGAGAATCTTGTTTCGAACGCCATCAAATACACTCCCGAGGGCGGACGCATCGGCATGACCTTTTGGCCCGGGGACAACGAAACCATCCGGATTGTCCTGAGCGATAGCGGTATTGGAATACCCAGGGACGAAATACCTCGTTTATTTACCGAGTTCTTTCGGGCTTCAAATGTCAAAAACAGGATTGGCACGGGCCTCGGGCTGACCATCGTTAAAGAAATCGTAGACCAACACGGTGGCCAGATTGAGGTGGAAAGCGAAGAAGGCTTTGGAACCACGTTCGTAATCCATCTTCCTTATACCCTTATGGAATGAAGGCCCGGTGCCCACAGGCTGCCTACGGCATTGGGCAGTTTCTCTGCAAAACCATCATCCATCCCTGCCAAGGATACAGGCTGATCTCGTCTTTCTCCCATGCATGCTATTCGTAGTCTCAGAATTCGAAACCTATTCCGCCTTCTTCCTTTGACAGCTTGCCCGCATGTGCTTATATTTGGATAATTAAGGAGGTAATCCAATGAGCGCTAGACTATTAAGTTGGTTGATCATCGCATCGTTCTCGATGACGGCCCTAACCGGGTGCTTTGTATGGCATGACAGGGATGATTATGATCATGATCGAAATCATCACTACTATCACGATAGAGATGATTCGCACCATTACGATCGGGACGAAATGCACCACGGGTACTAACAAATTTCTTCTTCTGAAATCAGATAAGCTCTTTCTGCCAATCGGGGATGAGAAACCGGAAGGGATAGTATTTATGAATCTAAAGAGGCTGATCGGATGGCGACAAAAAGAAGCGTCCCTAAAAATCAATCTTTGAGTTTGATCCCAAGATTTTCTTCCGTATGGCCGTAAAAGTTTCCGCCACGCACTCGGTCAAATCATGCAAAAAAGTTAGGTGACAAATGAAAACGGATACCCTTATCGAGGAACTCAATCTGCTCTGGGAACCGATCCGGCCTTTTCTTGCAAGGCAAGTCGAGGAGCTCTATGGCCGCCGTGATGGGCGTATTCTGGAAATCGGCCCTTTTTCGGGCCTGATCTTTGCTCTCGCTCAGAAGAATGTCGGCGGGACCTTCTTGATCGCAGCCTTCCCGCAAGCAGCAATTGCTCTGTACCGGCGGGAGGCCCGAAGGCGCGGACTGGAAGACCGGGTCAGGATCATCGAAAGCGATAGCTCTTTAATCGGCGTTTCAGACGATAGCGTTGATCTGGCGATCTTCCGAGGGGCCCTCTTTTTCCCCAAACTCTTCCATGTTGATTTTGGCGCCATTTGCAGGACCCTGAGGACGGCAGGAATTGCTCTCATCGGAGGAGGGTTCGGCAAGCACACACCAGGCGAGGTCATAAACCGGATAGGGAAACGTTCGGAGCAGCTCAACGCTGCAATGGGTAGGGTCAGGGTAACGGTGGAAAGTGTGCGCGATCAATTGCAGTCAAGCCAGTTGAAAGCGAGGTATGAGATAAGCACCGAGGGCGGCCTCTGGGTGGTGATGAGAAAGTAAATTGGCCCTTTGTTTTGAATAAATGTTCTGGTAAGGTCTTTTTCCTTCCGAGATGGGCTCTTTATTATTTTAATGATACCCAAATTACCAGGTTAATCTCTCAACTTCCTAGGAAATTTATATCCTTGAGACTGGTCAAACTACGCACAATTTAGGACGGAACGATCGTATGGAGGATGAGGTAGAGTTTGACCAACTTTTGAAGTATAATGAAAATGTAGATTCGAACGGCAACTTCACACGAAAAGGAGAGTATCCATGAAGAGGATTACGTCTCTGCTTTTGTTGTTTGTGTTCTGTTTTCTATCTCAGGTCTTTTCTGTGGAAGGAATTGCCGGCACTCTTCAAGATGTCAAAAAAAGGGGGAAGCTAATCGTAGGAGTGAAAACCGATTATCCCCCTTTTGGGTTTTTGGATAAGAAGGGAGTTAATAAAGGATTCGATATCGACATTGCCAAGGCCCTTGCAAAGGAACTCTTTGGTAACGAGGAGGCAATCCAATTCATGCCCGTCACGTCAGGAAACCGGATTGCCTTTCTAACTTCAAAGAAGATTGACGTCATCGTGGCCACCTTGACCATCACAGAAGAAAGAGAGAAACAGGTCGATTTCAGTGCCCCTTATTTCATAACCGCCCAACTGATCCTGGTCCGGGATGATAGCAAGATCACAAAATACGAAGATTTAGCAGGAAAGAAGGTTGCGACCATCCGGGGCTCTACGGGCGATATTGCTATCGAAGAACTTGTTCCCACTGCCGAGCGAATTGAATTCGAACGTAATTTCGAAGCGCTTCAGGCCTTGAAAGACCGCCGGGTGGAGGCGTTTGTGGAAGACTTCGTCCTTCTCTTCAATCTTCTTCAGAAAAACCGGGGTTTAAAAATGGCGAGTTTGCAGCCGTTCCGTCCTGCCCGGTACGGCCTGGCAGTCAGGAAAGGGGACAAGGAATGGCTCGACTTTGTCAATACAACATTAGCAAAGATGAAGGAAACGGGCGAGTATGAGAAACTCTTAGAAAAATGGTTTGGTTTAGAGGCAAAGGCTTTATGGAGGTTGTTTAAGCAGTGAAGTATTGAGGAGGTGACGCAGAGTTAGTCGGAGGAAAAAGGGAACAGAATAAATATCCCAATGTGCATTAGAGCCAACGTCCACCTCTACTATAATCATGTTCATCTCGCAAGCCTCGATAGAAGACGCAGAAGCCATCCTAAAGCTACAAAAGATCGCGTACCAGAGCGAGGCACAACTCTGCAATGACTTTTCCATCTCGCCTTTGACCCAAACGCTGGAACAGATTATAGCCGAATCTGTCACCCCCATTGTATTCATGGAAAAGAGAAGGAGACTTTATGCTTAAACCAAAACCCGAATGGCTGAAGAAACTTTTTCCCTGGGAACAAAAAGCCATAAAGGTCAATGGTCGCACCATGGCTTATATCGACCAAGGAGATTCGAGCGCTCGGCCGGTATTGTTGCTCTCGGGCAATCCCACCTGGGGTTTTCTCTATCGCGACTTTATCCGTCCTCTTACGGACGGAGGTTTCCGTGCGATTGCTCCGGATTGGGTGGGTTGCGGTTACTCCGATCATCCCCGCGTGGACGCAGCCCTCACCCTCGCCCACCATATCGCCGACCTTGTCTCGCTTATCGATCAATTGAAGCTGCGTGGTTTCGTCATTGTGGGACAGGACTGGGGAGGACCGCAGGGTGTTGGCGCAGCCTTGCAGCGCCTGGAAAGGCTTTCAGCCCTCGTTCTCATGAATACCTGGCTCTTCACCGGGTTTGTCGGACGATTCCATTCCTCGCCCCGTCCCTGGACCACTTGGCATGCCCCCCTCATCGGTCAATTCTTTATGAAGCGTCATAAGGTCCTTTCACAACGCGGTCCCTCCGTCACTTCACGCAGGGGGCTGACTGAGGAAGAAGCCCGGGCCTATCACCATGTTTTTGACGAACCCGACTCTGACCATGTTGTCCTCACCTGGCCGCGAACCATCCCAATGCGCCAAGTGGATCGAGGCTGGGCAGATATGAAGGCCATCGAGGACCGTCTCCCGGAACTTGCCAAGATACCTACGCTTCTGCTTTGGGCTCCTGAAGACAATGTTTTTACCATCGAGTATGCCAATCGCCTCAAAGAACTTTTGCCACAAGCGGAAGGTCCCATCCTGTTTGAAAAAGCCGCCCATTTCCTCCAAGACGATCGCGGCCCGGACCTGGCTCGGGCCATTGTTAAGTTCCTCCAGGAAAAAGTGAAGGAGGTCTTATGAAATTCATTACTCCCTCCCCCGAAGAGCTTTCTTACTTGCGTGCCGATCCTCTGCTCTGGGAACAAGAGCTGGACGTGCGACCAGAAGTCGCCAAGGCCATCGAGAAGGCCGTGGGGATTCGTGCCGGCCGCGTTTACTGGCGTTCCGAACACGATTATCTTTATGCCCTGGAACTGGCTGATCTGGGTCGGGGCAGACCTTCGATGGCCATGGTGTTCGGGCATTGGAATCGGTATGAACCAAGACCACCCGAGCATGAGATTGACGCCGATTTGTTCGACTTCCTCATCTGGGCGGCTAAAGTCTCCGGACTGGATCCGGACGATGTTTTCCGAGTGGCAAAATTCGCTGGCATACGCCCTGTCTGGCCCGAAGGGTCCGTCCTTCGTACCCCGGATAATCGCTTTGACAATTTACCCGGTTATTCCTACGAACCTCATTATACGGAGATTGAAGGCTTGCGTCTTGCCTACATCGAACAAGGCCAGGGGGATCCTATCTTGATGCTTCACGGTGAGCCAACCTGGGGATATCTGTACCGCCGTATGATCCCGCCTCTGGCCGAAATGGGCCGGGTGATCGTTCCGGACCTGATTGGATTCGGCCGGTCCGATAAACCGATCCACGACAATGCGTATAGTTATAAATCTCATGTACGCTGGGTTCGGAAATTTATCGCGGCGTTAAATCTTGAACGGATTACCCTGATCTGCCAGGATTGGGGTGGGGCTATCGGGCTGCGCATCCTCGGCCAGGTACCGGAGCGCTTCCAGCGGCTGGTGGCGATGAACACAGGCATCGGAGATGGCTCTTCCTTAGGCGAAGGATTTATGCGCTGGCGATATTTTTCGCAGCAAGTAAGAGAACTGGATGTACCTCAGCTGATACGGAGCGCTATTTTGCGTCGGACCTTGACTGACGAAGAAGCTGCAGCTTACGGCGCTCCCTTTCCTGATCAATCTTTTCAAACCGGCGCCCTTGTCTTTCCCCGTCTTGTCCCCATACGACCGGATCAGCCCGGAGCCTACGATAACCGACCAGCGATTGAAAGACTGAAAACATTGAATCTGCCCGTGCTTCTGCCCTGGGCAGATAAAGATCCGATCACCGGTCCGTGGGAAATCTTTTTACGCAGGCTCTTCAAGAACGTGGTCCCTCCGCTGACCATCCGCGGTGCCGGCCATTTCCTTCAGGAGGATGCCGGAGAAGAGATCGCCGATCACATCCGTCGCTGGATGTCCCTGGGCCACTGAAAGAAGATCGCTTTTGCTTAAGACGGTTGTCTCGCTTTGTATGAGAAGCAGGCTTTAATGACTCGTCTTCTCGATCTTCACCGCGCAGACCTTGAATTCCGGGATCTTGGCGATGGGATCGAAGGCGGGATTGGTCAACATATTGGCTGCGCTTTCAACAAAATGGAAGGGGATGAAGATCGTATTCCTCTCCATCCGCTCACTGAGGTCGGCTTTAATCTCAATTTCTCCTCTTCTTGAAAAAACCTTGATCTTCTCTCCCTGAATAATCCCCAACTCCTTAGCCTGTCGGGGGTTGATCTCTGCAAATCCCTCCTTCACCTCTTTGCTCAATGACGGAGATCGACGCGTCATTGTCCCCGTGTGATAGTGAACATAGATCCTTCCGGTGGTCAACATATAGGGATATTCCTTGTCCGGCAGCTCCTCGGGGGGAAGATACTCAATCGCATGGAACAGGCCCAGACCCCGGCTAAATCGATCCTTATGAAGATAAGGTGTGCCTGGATGCGCCCGGTTCGGGCAAGGCCAATGAAGCCCTTCCGTCTCGATCCGGTCATAATAGATACCACCGTAGCTGGGTGTAACCTGGGCCACCTCTTCAAGAATTTTTGATGGATCATCGTAATGCATGGAGTAGCCCATTCTGGTTGACAGGTCACAGATGATCTCCCAATCCTGCCGGGACGATCCGATGGGCTCAATCGCTTTTCTAACTCTCTTGACCTTCCTCTCTGTATTGGTGAAGGTACCATCCTTTTCAGCAAAGGAGGTGCCCGGAAGAACCACATCCGCAAGCTTTGCCGTTTCTGTCATGAAGATGTCTTGGACGACCAGAAAATCGAGGGCCTCGAGGGATTTCTCCACATGTTGAATATCGGCATCACTCACCATGGGGTTCTCTCCCAGGACGAACATGGCTTTTATCTCTCCCGCTACGGCCGCCTTCAGCATCTCCGTCACCGTCATACCAATCTTGGTAGGAAGCTTGGTCCCCCAGGCCTTTTCGAATTTTTCGGCAATCTGACTGTCGGAGACCGATTGATAGCCCGGATAGACATTTGGGAGCCCGCCCATGTCGCATGCCCCCTGCACGTTGTTCTGGCCCCGAAGCGGGTTGACGCCTGTGCTCTCCCTTCCGATCTGGCCGCAGAGCATTGCCAGGTTGGCCAGGGATTTGACGTTATCCACTCCGGTGATGTGCTGGGTGATCCCCATGGCATAGACAATGGAAGAAGATTCGGATCGAGCATAAAGTTCCGCAATTTTTCTGATAGCCTCTGTCTTGACGCCCGTGATCTTCTCGACACTTTCCGGAGTATACTTTTCCACTACCTTTTGAAGCTCCTTGAATCCCTCTGTCCGTTCTTCGACGAATTTCTCATCGTACCACTTCTCTTTAAGAATCACATTCATGATCCCATTGATCAGGGCAACATCCGTGCCCAACTGTTGACGGACAAAAACATCTGCGTAGAAGGAGAGCTGGATCCTTCTTGGATCCGCGACAATGAGTTTCGCCCCATTCTCTTTCGCTTTGAGAATCCTTGAGCCGATGAGAGGATGGGCTTCGGTCGTATTGGAACCGATGATGAAGATGCACTTGGAATGCTCCATCTCGGCGATGGCGTTCGTCATGGCCCCACTTCCAAAGGCGGCGGCTAGCCCAGCCACCGTGGAGGAGTGTCAGAGTCTTGCGCAGTGGTCGACATGATTCGTTCCTACGACGGCCCGGGCCAATTTCTGCAGGAGGTAATTCTCTTCATTCGTGCACTTGGCCGAAGTCAGAAATGCGATTTTGTCGGGCCCATTCTCTTCTTTGATTTTCTTGAGACGAGAAGCGACCGTGTCGAGGGCTTCATCCCAGGTGGCTTCACGCAATTGTCCATCCTTCTTGATAAGGGGTTTCGTCAGTCTTTCACTATTCTGGATGAATTCGTGGATATTCCAGCCCTTGATGCAAAGCGCTCCCTGACTGACAGCATCCGTCTTGCAAGGTTGGGCACCTACGAGTTGACCGTCCAAGACCTCTAAATAAAGTCCGCAACCACACCCGCAATAACCACACGTCGTCAAAACTGTCTTGTACTCCATCTTTACCCCTTTGCTATTTATTCACATCCGACAACTCTAAGGTCACCTCTCCCAAAAGATTGAGAGGCGACTTCCCCTCCGATGATTCCCCCGTCCTGTAATCGAAATATTCTTTGACGATCTCGTTTATCTTTTTATAGAGCGTCCTCACCGGAATGTTCGAAGGACAGGCCTCTTCACATAAGCCGCAGTCGATGCACCTGCCCACCATATGGACAGCCCGGCTCAGGTGAAAGGTGGGATTCTCAGGAGGCAGTTTGCCGGTCAAGATGAAATTTCGATCCTCAAGACTACAGACTTCGCAGAAACACATGGGACACGCATCCCTGCATCCATAACATTTGATGCATTTATTGAATTGATTCAACCAGTAGCTCAGCCTCTCCTTCTGGTTCATCCCTTCGATCTTTTGTAACCGCTTGCTCTTCGCAATCCCTTCTGTCTTCTCCCCCACTACCCAATCTGACGGATAGGGTTTATAGCACTCGCAGGAATCGGCTAATTCATGAGTGCAGGCAATCCCAACAGGGACGACTCGATCCCGGTGAAGCTGATTCCACTTAAGAAGCTCTGTCAAACCCCTCTCATCGCACCCTCTCACCATCACTCCGAGGGTGAGCTCAGGGTATTGGTTGGCCACCTTGAGGAGAGCTTTATTCAACGGATACCTGACGTCTCCTACGACCAGTGCTTCTATCTCGCCTAAATTCTCACGATTGAACATAAAGGGTGCGGGGTGGCCGTGTTCCATCTTTAGACCGATGAAACCATCGATCGTTTTTTCTTCGAGCAGCTTCTTCACTTTTGCCTGCATTGCTTTCATCTTTGCTCCCTGCGAGCCACTTGAGCCTTACCGTTTATTAGTAGGTTATTCTCAGGTGCGACGGTCCCAGCTCCTTAATTTTCTGAGTGAAGTTTCGGATCACCTCGGCAAACCTCACTCCTTCTGCAGAAGAGATCCAATCGAGATAGAGCCTATCTTCCTGAAACCCGGTAAACTTCAGAAGATCCTTCAATATGGTCACACGCTTGATGGTCATATAGTTCCCTTTGATATAATGGCAGTCTCCGATGTGACAGCCAGCCACCAGCACTCCGTCCGCCCCTTTCTGAAAGGCTTTCAAAATGTGGTGTGGAGAAATCGTTGCCGTACACATGACGCGGATTGTGCGGGTATTAGCCGGGTACTGGAGCCGGCTGACGCCAGCCAAATCCGCACCACCATAACTGCACCAGTTGCACAAAAAAGCAATGATCTTGGGATCAAAACTACCCGTACTTTGCACTTCCTTTGCCATACAATTTCTCCGTCCTGCAACCCCGACATCAGATTTCAGACTTTGGAAATCAGACTTTTTTTTCATCAGTCTAAAGTCTGGAGTCTATAGTCCAATGTCCAATTCATAGTTTCACAATGTCTCAAAGGCCTTCTCGATCTGGGCATAGATCTGATCGAATCTGAATCCTCTCAGAGCAATGCTGCCCGAAGAGCAGGTGGCGGCGCATCCTCCGCATCCCTTACAGAGGACCTCATTGACCTCACACCTTGCATCCTCCTCCACATAGGAGATGGCTGTGTAGGGACAGACATCGATGCAACCCTGGCATCCCACGCAGAGATCCTTGTCGATGTAGGCGATCGCCCCTTCTGTCTCAAGCTTCTCCTTGGATAGAATCGTGCTTGCCCTCGAAGCCGCTGCATTGGCCTGGGAGATGCTCTCTTCAATACTTTTCGGATTATGACAGAGGCCGCACAGGAAGACCCCGTCCGTTGCAAAATCGACGGGTCGAAGCTTCATATGGGCTTCCAAGAAAAACCCGTCCTGATTGACCGGCACCTTGTAGAATTGAGAAAGGACCTTGTTGTCCTCGGGGGGAAGAATTGCCGTGGCCAACTGCAACAAATCCGTATCGATGGCAAACCTCTCTCCGAGGAGAGCGTCCTTTATCTCCACCCGCAAAAGATCCTTCCCGTGTTCCCGAACCTTTGTCACCACGGGCATATCTTCAGGATCGAATCGAACGAACACAATCCCTTTCTCTCTGGCCTCGTTAAAGAAGTCCTCCATGAGGCCGTAGGTCCTCATATCCCGGTAGAGGATGTAGATATTCATCTCGGGATTGAGTTGTTTCAGCTTCAGCGCGTTCTTCACCGACTTTCCGCAGCAGACCCGGCTGCACCACGGATGCTCCTCATCTCTCGAACCCACACACTGAATCATCACCACATTGCTGCAATTTGCATATCTTGCAGGATGAAGGGCCAGCCCTTCTTCCAGTTCAAGGCCTGTCAATACCCGCTCATCTTTCCCGTAATGATACTCCTTCGGCTTGTACTCCTGGCCACCGATCGCGAGGATGATGATGCCATGCCGGACCTCTTCTTCGGTCCCGTTTCCCACATTGAGTTTGCTGACGAAATTCCCAACGTAACCAGAGGAATCGACCACCCGGCTCCCGAGATAAACTTTGATCTGGGGATGATCCATCACCCTCTCCATTTGTTGATGCAGATAGGTTTGCACATCCCCGCCGTTTATAGTCCTATAAATCCGGTTGGCAATTCCGCCGAGCCGCTCTGATTTCTCAACCAGACTGACCTCAAACCCCTGGTCAGCAAGGTTGAGGGCACTCGCCATCCCTGCCATCCCTCCTCCGATCACGAGAGCGCTCCGGGTAAGGTCAACAGCCACCCGTCTTAGCGGCTCGATCAATTTCGCTTTGGCCACAGCCATTCGAACCAGATCCTTTGCTTTCTCCGTGGCACCCTTCGGATCCTGCGCGTGGACCCATGAACATTGATCGCGGATGTTCGCCATCTCAAAGAGGTACTGATTGAGCCCGCCTTCTTTCAAAGTCTCTCTGAAGAGAGGCTCGTGTGTCCTCGGACTACAAGAGGCCACCACCACACGGTTGAGCCTATTTTCCAAAATCTTCTGTTTGATGATTTCCTGAGTATCCTGACTGCAGGTATAAAGGTTGTTATCCGTAAAGACCACGTTGGGAAGGGCATTTGCGTACTCGGTGACTTCGGGAACGTTCACGACACCTGCAATATTAATTCCGCACTTGCAGACGAAGACGCCGATCCTCGGTTCCTCTCCTGCGACTTCCTTTTCCGGAGGATATTCCTTCTTCTTCGTAAGGGTGTGCCTCGCCGAGGCGAGCAAAGCCGAAGCCCTGGCCGCTGCACCGCTCGACTGCATTACGGTTTCCGGAATATCCTTAGGACCGTTGAAGGCACCGCACGAGAATACTCCTTCTCTCGACGTATCCACAGCCATAAATTCCCGCGGCTTGCAGAACCCGTATTGATCCAGTTCGATTCCGAGCTTCTCTGCCAGTTCCTTGCCCTCCTTAGGTGGGTGAAGACCTGCAGAGAGAACCACAAGGTCAAAGGACTCTTTTTGGGTCTTGCCGTCTTCTGTCGTAAATCGAACGGAGAGCTCACCCGCTCCGTCAAGTTCTTCGATGCCGTATACCTTGGAACGGACGAACTTTACCCCGTGCACTTTCTTTGCCTGTTCGTAGTATCGATCGAAGTCCTTCCCGTAAGTCCTCATGTCCATGAAGAAGATGGTCGTATCGAGAGGCTGATCGCTGTGCTCTCTGGCTATTTCAGCTTCCTTGATTGCAAACATACAGCAGACAGAGCTACAAAACCCGCACCCATTCGCCGGATCCCTCGATCCCACGCACTGGATCCAGGCAACCCTTCGGGGAGCCTTCCCATCGGAGGGCCTTCGCAAATGACCTTCAAAAGGACCGGAGGCGCTCAATATCCGCTCGAACTCCGTTGAGGTCACTACATTGGGCAATCTTCGATAACCCAGTTCATAAAGAGGCGTAGGATCATACTCCTCAAACCCGGGACTGGCGATGATCGCTCCCACCTCGAACTCTGAGATTTTGTCTTCCCGTTTGTGATCGATGGCCTGAGCCTTGCAGGCGGCGACACACATTAAACACTCACAGCAGACGCCGCAGTCAAGACACCTCCTCGCTTCCTCCAATGCCTGCTTCTCTGAAAACCCGAGCTCCACCTCTTCAAAACCAGCTTTTCTTCTGGCCGGGGAAAGATGCTGCATCCGCTGCCGAAGCATTGTTTCTTGGCCGAGAGGGATCCCAGTGAGGTCCCACTGCTTGGCCTTCTCGCGTAACTTTCGCCCTTGCGTCAAATCCTCACCGCGCAGAAAACGATCGATCGACTCCGCTCCACGCTTTCCAGCCTCCACCGCGCCGATGGCGATCCACGGACCTGTCTGGGCATCACCCCCTGCAAAGACGCCCTGTCGGCTCGTGGCCAGGGTGAGAGGATCGACATTGATTGTGCCGGACTTGGTCAGCTTCACTCCGCTCGATTCCAGGAAACCCGCCTCAGGAACCTGACCAATGGCCACGATGACCATATCGGCGGCGACGTAAAATTCAGATCCTTCGATGGGAACCGGCCGGCTCCTTCCGCTGGCATCGAGAGGGCCCAAACGCATCCGGATGCACCGTAGCCCTCTCACCTTCCCTTCTTCCTCCACCAGCACCTCGATCGGAGCGGCAAGATAAGTAATGGTCACGCCTTCGGAGATCGCGGCCTCAATCTCTTCGTCACTGGCCGGCATTTCCTGCCTGGACCTCCGATAGAGAATGCTCACCTCTTTCGCGCCAAGCCTTAAAGCCGACCGAGCTCCATCGATGGCGACATTCCCGCCTCCGACCACCACCACTTTCTGGCCGATCTCCATCTTCCTGCCAAGATTAAAATCCCTTAGGAATTTTACACCGGAGACAACTTCCTTGGCATTCTCGCCTCTGATGTTGAGGGGTAGATTTCCATGGGCTCCCACTGCCAGATAGACCGCCTTGTATCCCTCTTCGAAAAGCCCGTCCACCGTCACGTCTCCGCCGATGGGGGTATTCACCCTGATCTCCACTCCGAGATCCGTCACGGCCTTGACTTCTTCAGCTAATATATCCCTTGGCAGTCGATACTCGGGAATCGCCACGGAAAGCATTCCGCCTACCACAGGCAGCGCCTCAAAGACCGTTACCCCATAACCACGCAATGCCAGATAATAAGCGCACGTTAACCCGGCTGGTCCGGAGCCCACCACGGCCACTCGTTCAGGCTTTCGCTCAGCAATCGTAGGCTTTTTCTCACCGTCGTCCGACTTGACCCGGTCTGCCACAAAACGCTTCAAACCGCAAATGGCAACGGGTTCATCCACCAGCTCACGGTTGCATACTTCCTCGCAGGGGTGGGGACAGATGCGGCCCAATATCCCAGGGAAGGGAAGCTCCCTCTTGATCACCTCCATGGCATCCTGATATCTTCCTTGAGAAATGAGGGCGACATAACCTTGAGCATTGACACCGGCAGGACAGGCCATCGTGCAGGGCGGCCTCTCCGCCTTTTCGATGGCATAGACATTGGGAATCGATTGGGCATAGGGAATGTAGGTAGCCTTCCTCTTGGCCAGACCCCCCTGATATTCACTGGGCAGCTCGACAGGACAAACCCGAGGACATTCACCGCAGCCGGTGCACTTCAGCGGGTCGATAAATCTGGAGCGCTCCATCACGCGCACCCGATACCGACCCGGCTCACCTTCTACCTCTAGAAGGTCGGTATAGGACAAGATCTTGACGTTCAGATGGCGACCAAGCTCGACGAGCTTGGGAGAGAGGATTCACATCGCGCAATCGTGAGTGGGGAAGGTCTTATCCAACTGAGCCATGACTCCGCCGATGCCAGGCGCCTTCTCCACCACGTAGACGAAATAACCGGATTCAGCCAGATCGAGAGAGGCTTGAATCCCGGCAATGCCCCCTCCCACCACCATGACGGCTCCAACCTTGCCATTCTTTGCCGGCAATGTAACCCGATCCATAAACTCTCCTAACTTATCCTTCCCTCACCCTGTCCCTCTCCCCGCTGGGGAGAGGGGAAGGGGGAAGGGTGAAGGGAAAATTGAGATTTTAGATTTCAGATTGAAAAATTGAAATCTGCAATCGGCGATCTAAAATTTGCTTGCTGCTTTCTTTTGCAAGTATAAAACCTTCTCTCTTCGCAATTTCCTCCACAATTCGTGGAATCGCGCTTTCCACCGATGGAGTGCAGGTTTCAGAGAAAGTTTGATTGTCCTCGACCTCGATCGCGTAAATTCGTATCTCTTCGGGAACGTGCATTCCCAAACGTTTGCCTAATTCCAAAGCTGTTGCCAGGTTAATGTCATGCGGACAAGACAAATGCAGTGTCGCTTGGAGGTCCTCAAGCCTCAGCGAATACAGCTCTCCCGGTTTTCCCCCGCTGGTCTTGATGCTGTCCACGATGATCAATCGATCATACGGACCGATCGTTTCCAGGATTTCGATATTGGCGAAACTCGCTTCCTCCACTTGGACATCCTTCTCTGTCATCTTCTCCCCAAGTGCCCTCGCCACCTTGAGGCCAACAGCGTCATCTTTCAGTATCGAATTGCCCAAGCCTAATAATAGGGTTTTCATCATCTCAATCCAAATCAACTTCTGGTGACCGTTTTCAAGACCTCCCCCTGAGCATCTCGAATCACCACGTGAAGGGGCATCTGTCCCGGCAGGGAATGAGTTGCACAGCTGAGGCACGGGTCATATGCCCGAAACGCCATTTCGATCCTGTTGAGAAGCCCTTCCGTGACAACCGTGCCCGCCTTGATCAGGCCTTGTGCGGCCTTTCGAATGGACATACAGATCGAAGCATTGTTATTCGTGGTCCCCACAATCAAATTCGCTTTGGTGACCATCCCTTTCTCATCAGCCTTATAATGGTGGTACAACGTTCCCCTAGGTGCTTCCACCACTCCTACCCCTTCATCGGGGACCTTATTCGGAATAACCCTTACCTTTGGATCAGTGATCTCGATATCTTGAACGAGCTCCAACTGTCTTTCTGCGGCATAGAGGAGTTCTACCAATCTAGCCCAATGCATCGCTAACGTTGAGTGAACCGGCTTCCCTCCCAGGGTATCGAAATATTTCTCATAAGCCTCCTGGGCCAGGGGGGTGGCCATCCCATCCGCCACGTTGAGCCGTGCCAGTGGAGCCGCTCGGTAGACTCCACTTTCTTTCCCCTCTACAAATCCCTTCCATCCGATTTTCTTAAGAAAGGGAAACTTTAAATAGGACCATGGCTCCACGTGCTCTTTGATATGTTGGAGGTAGTCCGCCGGTTTGAACTTAATGATTTCCTGGGCCTCGGTGTCAACGACGCGAATCATGCCATCATAGAAGTTGACCTTATTGTTTCGGTCCACAAGCCCCATGTAGTTGGTCACGGTCTGATAGGCATCGCTCAGAATGAGATCGACATACGCCTGATTTTTAAGGACCACATCCTCGAAGAGCTTAAGTCCAAATTTTGCAAACTCCAGGTTCACCTTCGCCATTTCCAGAATCTGTTTTCGTTCCTCTTCTGTAATCCCCTTGCTCACCCCTCCGGGCAGGCTCCAGACCAGATGCGTTGCCCTTCCTGCAATCATGATTTGAATCTTTTGCGAATAGGCTCTGTTTTTGATGACTTCTTTTCCGATATCCAAACCAACTTTGTTGATCAGGCCGAGGATATTCCTTTCGGCAGGCTTTGCATCAGGGCCCAACACGAAATCAGGAGCGGCCAGAGCATAAAAATGAAGCGTGTGGCTGTGGACATAATGGGCAGAATAGAAAAGCTCCCGGAGCTTCTTTGCTGCTCGAGGAGGATCTGTCTTGTAAACGACGTCTACGGCCTTACCCGAGGCCAGATGGTGTGCCGCAGGTCAGACGCCGCAGATTCGGGGAACGATTCGCGGAAGTTCCTCCACTGGTCTTCCCAGACAGAAGACCTCGAATCCTCTCAGCTCGGGGACCTGAAAGTAGGCGTTTTCCACGTTCCCCTGGTCGTTCAAAAAAATCTCGATCTTCCCGTGCCCTTCCAATCGGGTGATCGGATCAATCGATATCGTTTTCATGAAAACCTCTTTTTCCTTAATGCCGAAGCAGGCAAACCGAAGCGGTAAAACGTCCCCAAGGGATCGGCGATTCCGTCGATGATCCTTTCGATCTCCTCCGGGTCCTGAGAATCGATGATGGAGCCCACCGCGCTTAGCATCTTGGCCCCCTGATCCGTTATGTCCGGAGGAGGGCCATAGCATCCCCGGCAGGGCATATTGGATCGAATGCACCGAGGCGGATCGCTGCATCCACCCCGGGTTGCCGGGCCAAGGCAGATAAGCCCTTGCTCCAGGAAACAGCGCTCGGGGTCGAATAAGATCTCATGGGGTCGGTAAAAAACCTTTACCCTTTTTTCCTCCCTCTTCCTCGGGCAGGAATCGCAAAGGGCTTTATCCAGTGCACCCACGACCCCCCCCTTGGGCGGTAGGTTTCCTTGCACAATTGCACCTACGACTTCTAATATTCGGGCAGGCTCCGGAGGACATCCTGGAATATAATAATCCACATCCACCGCCTGATCCAAAGACATCACCGCATCATAGAATTTTGGCAGTTTCAGCTTTCCCTCCGGGACGGAGGTGATCTCCTGAGGGTAGATTCCCTTTTGAGAAACCGTAGAAGGAGATCCGTGATAGACAAAATCCAGAATATCCTGTCTTCTCTTCTCATTGGCGAGCCCCGGGATTCCGCCCAACTGGGCGCAAGCCCCAAAGGCTACCATCACTTTGGATTTTGCACGAAGCAGTTGAGCAATATGTTCATTCTCCGAATTTCGAACGGCACCGCTGAAAAGACACACATCGATGTTCTTATCGGCCATCTCCTCCACGTCACGATATTTGAAATCCATGGCAACCGGCCAAAAGAGGATATCCGCGGCAGCGGCGATATCCAGCAGCTTCTCATGGGTGTCCACGACCGCCACATCACAACCTCCGCAGGCTGCACCCCAATAGATGGCAAACTTCAATTTCCCCATAGCCGTTTCCCTTCCTGCCTTATGACAATTGTTTGAGCGGGCCTAATTTCCGGAGCTCTTCTGTCATCTCGCCCACCAGGCCGGCGAAACGCTTTCCCTCCGCCACAGAGACCCACTCCAATCTTAACCTTCCCTTTTCCAGACCAAACTGCTCCAGCACTTTCTGGAGCAACCGGTAGCGCCTCAAGGCGTTGTAGTTTCCGTTTCGATAGTGACAATTTCCCAGGTGACACCCCAGGATCACGACACCATCCGCCCCTTTCTTGAAGGCCTTGATGATCACCTCTGGGTCGACGGAGCCGGAACACATGACCCGAATGAGCCGAAGGTTCGGGGGGTACGAAGCGCCTTCAACCCCGGCTGAGTCTATCCCCATCTGGGAGCTCCAGTTGCAGTAGAATCCAATAATCTTCGGCTCGAAATTATCCATAAACAACCCCTTGTACTGATTTCGCTTCTTGGGGATTCAGCGAATCCCGCTCATTCAAAATAATTCTATCTGCCTTAAGCTCCAAGATACGCATCCACCATGGCCATCATCTGTTGCTTCTTAAATCCTTTGAGTTGCGCTGCACCTGTTGGGCACGCGCCGCAGCAGGTCCCGCAACCCTTGCAAACGAGTTCATCGACCTTGGCCACATTTTCCTCTCGAACTACAGCGATCGCGCCGTAAGGGCAGAGGGCTTCGCACACCTTGCACCCGCAGCAGACCGACTCCTTTACCGTGGAAACAATCCCGTCAGTCAGCAACGTTTCGCGGGTTAAAAAAGTCAGGGCCCGCGAGGCTGCGGCTTTACCCTGGTAGATGCTTTCCACAATCGAGATAGGGCTTCGGGCCATCCCCGCCACAAAAATCCCTTCTTGCATGAAATCGACCGTGCTCAACTTCTCGTAAGCTTCTTTAAAGAAACCATCCTCATTCAAAGGAACCCGAAGGACCCTCGAGAGGATGTGATTATCCTCCGGCGGTAAAACGGCTGAGGCCAGCACCAGGAGGTCGGCATCAATCTCCATACGCTCGCCGAGGATGATGTCATGAACCGTAATCCTCAGGACATCTCCCACGGCCTTCACCTCTGGCATTCGATCCAAGTCATAGCGAATGAAAATAATTCCCTTCTCCCTTGCCTCTTGATAGTAGGATTCTCGAAATCCATAGGTTCTCATATCCCGATAGAGGACATAAACGTTCATCTTAGGGTTGAGGGTTTTGAGGCTGATTGCGTTCTTGACGGACTTGGCGCAGCAAAGTCTGCTGCAATAAGGCCTTACCTCATTTCGAGACCCCACACACTGAATCATCGCGATCGTTTGACTTTGGGCGACCCTTTCACTTCCGCGATCGATCTCTTCCTCCAGCTCCACTGAAATGACAACCCTTGGGTCCTGGCCGTAAAGATATTCGTCGGGTTTATACTCACGACCTCCTGCGGCAAGGATCGTCACCCCATGCTTGATCTCTCTTTCCTCTCCCGAGGTGGTTTTAATACGGCTCGTGTAATCCCCCACTCGGCCTTGATAGGCAGTCAACTCAGAATTCTTATAGACGTGAATCTTAGGATTCCCGCTTGCCTTGCCAATCAAGTCCGAAAGGTAAGCCTGGACGTCCCCTCCCTCCAAAGTGTGATGAATCCTCAGTGCGTGGCCGCCCAATTGAGGCGTCTTCTCTATTAAGTGCACATCAAACCCGTTATCGGCCAGGCTGATAGCGCTCACCATTCCTGTAATCCCTCCGCCCAGCACCAGGGCTGAAGGATTCATCGTCCTGGGGAGACGATGCAAAGGCTCCAAGAACCGCGCCTTGGCCACTTCCATCCTGATCAGGTCCTGTGCTTTTGTGGTTGCCTTTTCAGGATCATGGCTGTGGACACGCGCACATTGGTCCCTGAGGTTAACCATCTCCATCAGATAAGGATTCAGACCAGCTTCTCGCAACGTTTCTTGGAAGAGTGAACCGTGAGTGAAAAAGGAACAAGAACCGATGACCACCCGGTTTAGTCCATGGGCTTTGATGGCCTTCTTTATTTCATCTCGAGAATCCCCTGAACATGCAAATCGCCCTTGATCACAGTAGGTGACTTCTGGCAGGGCGCTGGCAAATTGCGCCAGCGAAGTGACGTCAACCGTTTTCCCGATGTAATCCCCGCATTGGCAGAGAAAGACCCCTATCCTTGGCGCCTCTCCGGACACATCCTTTTCAACAGGATAGTCTTTTTGAGGAACTTGACCGAATCTGGCCTTCGCTAAAATCCCCAAAGTGTCCGCAGCCGCCCCACTGGCCTGCATGGCAGACTCGGTGATATCGTTTGGCCCCCCAAAGGTTCCGCACACGAGGAAGCCTTCTCTTGAGGTCTCGAGGGGGGAAAAGGGTGATGACCAGCAAAAGCCGTAAGGTGTCAGTTCAATATTAAATTCGCGACTCAATTTCCGCGCTGTGGCCGCGCATTCGAGGCCGATGGACAGAGCCACCATATCGAACTCAGCTGTCGATACTCCACCTGTCTCGCTGGTATAGGTGACGACGAGGCCCTTCCCGTCCTCAGTCGCTCTGATTTTGGAAACACCGCTTCGGATATATTTCACACCGTACAGGTCCTTGGCTTTGCTGAGGTAGCGCTCAGAATCCTTCCCGTAAGGCCTCTGGTCCATAAAAAAGATGGTAGGCTCAAGATCCTTCACATATTCTTTGGCGACAATGGACTCCTTCAATGTATAGGAACAGCACGCTGCCGAACACCACGGGTTGCCGATCTTTGGGTCCCGAGAGCCCACGCATTGAATAAAAGCGATGCGGCGAGGTACCTTCCCGTCGGACGGACGATACAAGCCTGTCTGCTCATGGATCATCTTTTCGAACTCAACGGCTGTGACCACGTCCTTATATTTTCCATAGCCCAGTTCGGGCAACGATGTCGGGTCGAAAAGTTTAAAACCGATGGCCATGATCACGCCTGCCACGTCAAGCTGAATCTGCTCGGGATTGGCGTTCACAGGCACAGCGTAAAGGGGAAGCTTGTCGCAGATAGGGCAGCCTCGCTCATTCATTTCAGGGAAACGCCGGACGATAGCCCTAAAGTGGCCAGGTTCTCCTTCGACCTTTACGACTTCCCCGTTGCGAAACAGGGTGATCTGGGGATGGGTGATGACTTGGAAGGCCTTCTCGCTCACTTGGCACAGCATGCACCGGTTGCACTCCTCCACCCCTTTGCAACAGTTGCTCGCTGCCGCACCCATCAGATTACTCTTCCTCTCAACGAGATTGACGTGGTAGCCCGATTCGGCCAGATCGAGTGAAGCCTGAATCCCGGCAACCCCGGCACCTATGACCAATACGGAACCTGTCTTTCCACTCATGGTCCCTATTCCCTTTCTTTGCAATTCAGATATTAGACTTCAGACTTTAGGCATCAGACTTGTGTCCGAAGCACATCCCATTTCCATCCCAGTACTGAAAGAAGTTAAGCTAGCTCTTTGGCAACCCGACCCAATAATTCTCCTGGGTTCAGTGTGAAAGATTTTCCTTTTTTGGCCACAATCGATTTCATCAATCGAAATCTTACCTTTTGGGAGAATCTATCCAGTTCCTTTGCCTTCTGGAGAAAAGAGGAATCAACAAATCCTTCCTTGACCGCCATATCCCTCAGCACCCGCATAATGTCAGTGAATTTCACATTTTGTGGGCAGTGTCCGCTGCAAGTGAAGCATTGGGTACAATACCAGATAAAATCAGACGAAAGCACCCTCTCCTTCATCCCCATCAGAACCATCCGAACGATCTTCCTTGGGTCGAAGTCTTCAGAAACTTCGCTCACAGGGCATCCCGCGGTGCAAACCCCGCAGGCGTAGCAGACCTTCAGCTTCTCCCCTCCGGGCTGACTCGCCACCTCGTACTTAAACTTCGGGTCTAATTCTGAAGAACGTATAACATTTTTCGTTCCTTTGGCTTTCCTTTCGACTTTGGCCAATCTTCCCACCTCCCCATTTGCAAGGATATCAATCGCTTACATAGAACAAACCCTTTATCCAAAAATCTCTTGGCGATCTTGACCGGCGAGTAAAAAAATCGTGAAAAGGAATTGCAGTCTCATTCCTAAAATAGCACTCCCTCTTTGTCAAGCGAAAAATAATCGATTTATTGGTGAATCCTCACGAGGCTTACCGGGGATCAAATTATCGTTGACAACGACCATTCTTTACACTTATTCTAACTTCTGATTCCCCTTCACGCAAGGACATGGCGGATGCGATTCGGTTTTCATATTTCGATAGCAGGAGGCTTCTCCAAGGTGGCTGAGAGAGCCCATGCGAGGGGCTGCGAAACCATACAGTTCTTCTCCCGAAACCCAAGGGGATGGAATTATTCTCCCCTGAATAAAAAGGAAGTGAAAGCATTCCGGTCATCTCTTCAACCCACTGTCCTCTCCCCTATTTTTCTCCACATGCCCTACTTACCCAATATTGCTTCCTCCAAGTCAAAATTCTACCAGCGGTCAATCCGTTCAATCATAACGGACCTTCAAAGGGCGGAGCGACTGGGAGCCCAATACCTGATCATCCATATCGGTCACCGGATGGAGTCCTCGGAAGACCAGGCCATTGAGGCCGTCTCGCAGGGGATTAATCAGGCTTTCGAAAAGGTGAAAAATGGGGTGATGCTTCTCACGGAGAATACAGCAGGACAGGGGACGGAGATCGGCTACACTTTTGAACAAATCAATAGGATCATCGAGGAGGTTCATGAGCATCAACGAATGGGGGTTTGCCTCGACACCGCCCATACGTTTGAGGCAGGCTATGATCTGTCTAATAAAAAAGGAATTGATCAGACCCTGGAAAAATTCGATCAAACCATCGGCCTGAAACGACTCCATCTCCTCCATCTCAATGATTCAAAGACTCCCTTGGGATCGAGGAAAGATCGGCATTGGCACATTGGTGAGGGGCATATCGGACTGGAAGGATTCAGGCACCTGGTCAACCATCCTTCATTAAGACACCTTCCCGGGATTATGGAGACTCCGAGGAAGGATACCGTTGAAGACTTGAAAAACATGAAGGTCATCAGGAGCCTGGTTGCCGATATTGAACTGTGAAAGTTAGGAAGCCCCACTCTTTCCCATCCAACGCAGATTTCAACCAGATATCTTCGGTTTGGGTAATGTGCAGATAGTGGCAAGATATATACACTTTCGTGCAGGTTATGAAAATTGCTGGACAACTTACGTGTAGATGGCCTGCCTCACCTCCCCGAATGGGCCCGAAAACCTTTGCCCTTCCTTATTGGTCTTGTTTTTTCTTGAGCATTTTATAATATACAATAACTCATTTTTCTCCACATATTTTCATATCAATTAAATTCTTTTTATAAATTTCCCTGTCGTCCCTGACATGATGATCGCCAATAACAAGATCACGCCTTTGATCATGTCCGTCAAATATCCGGGCACCATGAGTATAATTAGCCCATTAACCGCCACAACAACAATAAGCACCCCTATAAAAGTTCCCCCAATATGGAATTGTCCTATTCGTACCGTTGCCGCACCGATAAAACAGGCCCCGAAAGCCTGCAGCATATAATCGGTCCCCTGCATAGGGTTTGCATTCATGAGTGCCGAGGTGAGTATAATTCCTCCGATAGCTGAACAAAAACCGGAAAGTACAAAACCGAGAAATCGATGACGGTCTACATTGATCCCTGACATTTTAGCTGCGGCTGGATTCCCTCCAATGGCCTCCATCCGTCTACCTGTGGGAGTAAAGCGATGGAAATACCAGACACCAACTAATAGGACAACCATGACCAGGAAACGATTGGGAATGTTCCAGAAGTTGCCACGGCCAAAAAAGGCAAAACCATAAGGTAGATTCCAAATTGACATTCCACCGGTAATGGACATACCAATGCCTAGGATAATACTCAATGTGGCCAATGTGCATACAAAGGCCTGTAGCCCGAGATAGCCCACTAAAAATCCATTCATCATCCCTACCAAAACCCCTGTAGCCAAACTGCAGGAGATCGCCAGGAACATGTTATACCCGCTGACCAGCATATGGGCTACAACAATTCCGGTAATAGCGGCGATAGCGCCGACGGAGAGATCAAAGTCCCCCATTTTCAAACAACAGGTCATGCCTATTGAAAAAATGGTTAGAATCGCCATCTGTCCCAATACATTGGAAAAATTTCCCATGCTCCGAAAAGAAGGCAGTAGTACTGAAAAACAGACGACCATGACGGCGAGAATAATGATTGTTCCATACCGTCCAAGGAAAAATAATAGATCGCGGCTATTGATTAGTTTTCTTTGCTTTTTTTCCAATGGATTCCCCTCTCATCTTAAATCCAATTAGGCACCAGCCTGGGGGCTATTGTAAATAAAATTAGAATTTATCCTTTTCCCCCAAACAGATCTGGAGAAGATCCGAAAGACTTGTCGTTTGCCCCTCAAGAATCGTTTTGATATCGCCCTGGTCCATAACCAAAATTCGGTGGGCCAATCCAACTATTTCGGTCAGGTCCGAAGAGATCAGAAGGATTCCGGCCCCTTTACGGGCCAACTCTACGATGAGCTCATAGATAGCAAACTTTGCTCCCACATCGATTCCTCTCGTGGGTTCATCAAAAATAAAGATCCTGGATTGGCTGAATAACCATTTAGCCAGTACCACTTTCTGCTGATTCCCGCCGCTGAGATCCTCGGCCCTCTGGCCCAGGTTTTGGGTTTTTATGGACATGGATTGGACCAAGGGTTCGCAAAGCTCCTTTTCTTTCCGCCGACTGATGTGCGGCACACCCAACCACCGCAAAATCTTGGAAAGACGGGCTATGGTGATATTCTGTTTCACATCCATCGTTAAAACAAGGCCTTCACTCCGCCTCTCCTCTGGAACGAGGGCGATCCCTTGGGCGATAGCTTCTCTGGGAGACCGGATTTCGACCGTTTTGCCTTCAACCTGAATTATCCCTTTTATCTTATAGTCTGCACCAAATATCATTCGTGCCAATTCCGTACGGCCCGAACCAACCAAACCGGCGATTCCCAGAATCTCCCCCTGGTAAAGATCGAAGCTGATTTCCTTAACAGATTCTTTCCGGGAAAGATTCTTAACTGAAAGGCTTATTTCCTGGCGAGGGGCAGGTGCCTTTTCAGGAAAGGCCTCGGCCAGTTCCCGGCCCAACATCATCCGGTAGATTTCGGCCATGTCAGTTTCACGCACCTTAGTTGTACCTACTTTTTTCGCGTCTTTGATCACCGTGACCCGGTTGGCAATCCGGAAGACTTCTTCCAGGCGGTGAGATATATAGACGATGGACTTGCCCATTAATTTCAGATTCTGGATAGCCGAGAAGAGTTCCTGGACTTCGTCATGGGTCAAAGACGAAGTGGGCTCGTCCATGAAGATGATGCGGGGGTCTTGGGCCAAGGCTCGATTGATAACCATTTTCCATTGTTGAATGATACTGAGTCTGTTGGCCATGAGACCCATATCGACTCCCATGGGAAGGACGTTGGGAATGTTTTGAACCATGTCCTCCATCTTTTTTTGTCGCACCATTCCGAAACGGTTTTGCGGGTAGCAGCCCAGGAAAATATTTTCGGCCACGGATAAATGGGGAATGACATGAAGCTCCTGGTGGATGAAAGCCAGGCCATGAGACTGGCTTTCCTCAGGGCTTGAAAAGTGGACGCGCTTACCTTCCATTAAAATTTCACCCCCATTGGGAGTGTAGATACCGGCGATGATCTTGACCAGCGTAGACTTTCCGGCCCCGTTCTCGCCAATGAGGGCATGGACCTCTCCCCGGCGAATATCGAAATCGATCCCATCCAAGGCCCTTTGGCCAGGAAAATCCATGATGATTTTTCTGGTTTCTAAAATGACCTCTTGCTCGTTTTCTACCTGCATAAAGGAATAATTCCTCAAATCTCCGATTTTTGAATTGTTTGAAAGCCCCCTTCTCCCTCGTTTTGAAAGGAGAAGGGAGTTGGTACCTTATTTCACCTCGAAATCAGGCTTGCCCCGATAACCGCAATAGCTGAAGAAATACCCTTTTGGAGGAAGATTTTCCCTGGTCACCAGATAAGGTAACATGAACCATACTTCTCCATCCGCAAATGGTTTCCCGGCAAAGATCTTGTCCAGGTTTTTAAATAATTGGGCTGTCCAGATGGGTGCGAATCCTAGCGTTCCTACCGTGGCCTGGAGCGTAGGAAGATTTCGGAACTCCGAATAGGTGCTGGGACTGTCATCACCGGTGACGACAATAACATCCATACGCCCCATGTCATTGGCCGCCCTGGCTGCGGAAATACCGAAGCTTTCATAAGGAGTCCAAATCCCCTTTATTTCTTTACGGTCGTCGGCCAGGAGAGCATTCTTGACATTTTCATAACAGACCTGATAAGGATCTCCCGACCCGGGAAACTGTAGTTCCTGAACCTTTATCAGGTACGTATCAAAAGCCAGTTTCGCCGCATGGAACCGGTCCAGAGAGGAGGCTAGTCTCGGATCATGGTATGCCAGGATTTTCTGACCTTCTT